>FWPV01003069.1_pt1 | contig 38897 bp, 39 predicted proteins | sample 2228371 | NCBI WGS metagenome assembly FWPV01 (sample SAMEA103939776, study PRJEB20133) | metagenome
CCTGCTGCCGTTTTCTCTGCTGAACCCTTCGGAGGCCGTGGAGCCCCTAGCAGAGCTTCTGGGGCGTTTCCTGCGGCGACCCAGCGCGCCCCGTGCGGCCATGACGGCCCTGCACCTGACCAGGGCCTACCTCAGCCTGGGCCTGGAAGTCAAAGCTCGCGCTACCCTGGCCGAGGCGTCGTGGGCGCTCGAAGGTTTGAGCGCGGAAGGGCGGGCCTTTCTGGCCGGGCCGACAGCTTTTTTTCGGGAGGTTTTTGGCCTGCTCGAGCCAGCCCCGAAGCTCCGGCTGCACTTTCTGGGGGGTGAGACGGTTTGGCTCGAGGGTGCTCCGCTCCAGCTCACCCCACGGCATCGGGAGATTCTGGTGGCCCTCGTGCTCAACCCCGCGGGCCTGAGCGCGGAGCAGTTGGCTCTCCGGGTCTGGGGCGAGGGGGGCAGGCCCGAGGTGGCGAAGGCCGAGGTACAGCGGCTGCGGCAGCGGCTTCCCCTGGTGGTGGGCCGTCCCTACCGGCTTTCAGGCCGGGTCTGGGCCGATTTCGTCGAGCTTCGGGAGCGGCTCTTGCGCGGCAATCTGCAGGGTGCAATGGCGCTTTATGGCGGGCCGCTCCTGCCTGGCTCGGACGCCCCGGTGGTGACCGAAGCCCGCGAGGAGACCTCGTCGCTGCTCAAGAAGACGCTGCTTTCCCAGGGCGCGATCCAGCAAGCTTTTGAGCTGGCCATGCAAGAGGAAGACCCGGAATTTTGGCAAGCTATCCTGACCCAACTACACCCTGGTGATCCCCGCCGGGTTCTTTTGGAAGCACGTTGGCAGCGCTTCTGGTCTGCTGTGTGACCTTATGAACTCTGCACCCGGCGCCCGAAGCTACGACCGCATCCTGCGGGTGGCCCGCACCATCGCCGACCTGGCAGGAGCCGAACACATCCAGGAGGCCCACCTGGCCGAGGCGCTGACGTATCGGAGGAGCCTGGGGTAAAGCGGGGCGATCGTTCGAGGGCGTTTGAGCTTTAAAGATGAGCTACAATTTCTGCTCTACCCAGCTCGACATAGCGGTAGGTGTTCAGCAACTCGCAAAGCACGTCGAGCTGCTCCAGGAAGAGGGCCTCCAGAACTTGGTTCGAGATGTTTCCGGTGGAGACCAGGAGCAGCTTGTAGGGTTCACCCCGCAGGATCAGGCTCTGGATGAAGTCCGCGTCCTTGCTTACCACCACCCGCTTTTCCCTCAGCGAAAGGGCGTTGATCTCGCTATCTTTGGTGGCATTGCCCCGCGGAAGCTCGGAGGTATGCAGGGCATCGTAACCCCGCTCCCGCAAAAGCCGCACTAAGCGAAAGGGCAGGTGCGCGTCCACCAAAAAGCGGATCACGCCACCCTCAGCACCGCCCCTACCTCGCTGAGCTTGGCAGCATACAGCAAGCAGGCCTGGATATCCTCCGGCTCGAGGTCGGGGTAATCGGCCAGAACCTCCTCCGGGGTCATACCCCCCGCCAGGAGCTCCAAGATCACCCGCACCGGGTAGCGCAACCCCCGCACAGTAGGCTGGCCGTGGTTGACCTCGGGCTCGAGGGTAATGCGCTGAAGCAGGGCCGATGGATCCGTCACGGCTTCAGTCTAACACGCCCCATAGCCGGTGCTTGCTATACTCCCTCCATGGACGCCCTGGCCCTCTACGCCCAGGGCCGCTACTGGGAGGCCCTCTTGCTGGCCCAGCAACAAGCCCGGGTGCAGGCTGTGGCCCTGTCGCTTCTGGCGCTGGGCCAGGTGGCCGAGGCCCAGACCCTGCTGGAAAGCTGGCAGCCCCAAGAGAGCGTTGCCCAGGCCGAACGCCTTGCACTCCTGGGCTTCGTGGCTTTCCGCAAAGGTGATCCTGCTACCTACCGCCGGTGGGCCCTGGCCGCCGCACATCAGGCCCAGACCCCCCTGACGCTCTACCACCTGGGCTTCTCGCTTCCGCCCGCCGATGGACTCCTGGCCCTGCAAGCGGCACTTGACCGCTGCGAGGGCCCACCCGAAGAACAGGCCCGCCTGGCCTACGCCCTGGCCCGCACCTATAGGCGGCTGGGCCGCTTGGCCGAGGCCCTTTCCTACGCCAGCCGGGCCGTCCTGCAAGCCCCGGAGCAGCCCCACTACCGGCTGGAGGAGCTCACCCTTTTGGCCCTGGCGGGGGAGGAGCCCCTGCCCGCCCTGGAACGATCCCTCCCGCCCCTGCTGGCCCACGCAGCCCCCGGGGTGCGCTACTACGCCCTCTGGCTTGGCCTGCTCCTGCAAGGGATGCAGGGCCAGGAAAGCCCCGAACTCCTGGAGGCCCTCCTGCGGCAGAACTCCAGCCCCCACCAGCCCTACGACCTGCCCCTGCTGGTGCTGCTCTTCAAGCACCACCCCTCGGCCCGGCCCCTTCTTTCCCGCTGGCTCCGCGCGGCGGCCGCTGGGTCTTCCCCCGACCCCCTGCCCCAGGCCCTCCAGTCGCTGGCCCAGGGCCTCTGGCACTACCCCAGCCCGGAGGCCCGCCCGCTCCTGGAAGCCGCCCTCCCCACCCTGCAGACCGAGTGGGCCGAGGAGGCCCTGCGGGCCGCCGCCCACCTCGCAGCCCTGGAAGGAGTCCCCCTCCCCGAGCCCTACCGCCGGATGGCCCAGGCCCTCCGGCCCGAGGCCAGGGCCCTCTTCCTGCCGCCCGAACTCCCCCCACCCGCCACCCCCTACCTGCGCACCCTGGGGGCGGCTCACCTGGAGGGCTTCCCCGCCCTCAGGCCCCGCAGCCTGGAACTCCTCACCCTGCTGCTGGCCCACCCCGAAGGCCTCTCAGGCGAGGCCCTGGCCCAGGCCCTCTACCCCGCGCCCAACCCCCAGGCCCTCAAAAGCGAGCTCTATCGCCTGCGCCAGCAGGGCTTCGAAGTCCAGCGCCGCCCCTACCGGCTTTGCACCCCCATCGAGGCCGACTTCCTGAAGCTCCAGGAAGCCCTGCAACACCACCGCCTGGCCGAGGCCCTCAGCCTCTACCAGGGCCCCCTGCTGCCCAGAAGCCAGGCCCCCGGCATCGAGCTGCTGCGGAACCACCTGGAGGAACAGCTCAAGGAAGCCGTCCTCCGGCAGCCCGACCCGGAGCTTCTCTACCGCCTGGCCCAGCGCATCGCGGACGACCTCGTCCTCTGGGAAGCCCTGCTGGAACGCCTGCCCGAACCCGACCCCCGCCGCCCGGCGGTGCGGGCCTGGGTGCGGCGGCTCAGCGCCCAGTACCGCTAGGCGCCCCGGGGCGCACCACCCCCGGCGGGGGGCAGTCGGGGTGGGTGCAGGCGCGGGCGGTCTCCCTGAGGCCCAGAACCAGAAAAACCAGCAACGCCAAGAACAGCCGAACCTTCCGCATGCTTCCACCCTAACCCAGGGGAGGTAACCAACACGGTCAGAAGGTAACCAAAATGAGAGGAAAGGTAACCATTCTGAGAGGGGGTTTGGTTACCTGGGGGGTGAGACAATTTTATCGAGGTAAGGAAAATGTCAATCAGACTTAGTGCTATTCGAATACCAAAGGAAATGGTGTTCTTCTACTCCCCCTCACTTCAACGAGCACTATTACTTAACCCCGAGTTAGGTTCATATACAACAATACCGTATCAAGCGTTGGAGAGCCTTCGAGAGCTTGCTGCGGGTCGATTCCAGGGCCACATTCCCGAAAAAGTACTTCACTCTCTCATCGTGCACCGAGTTATATACTATGGGAATTTTCAACCATCAATCAACGATAAAGTTCCCTCTGTACCCGCTGCACTGTACTGGGAAACCACTCATGGGTGCTCGCTTCGTTGCGACTACTGCTATATGAGCGCGGACACAGTTTTGCCAGATGAGCTCACGACTGTAGAAGCCAAGCGTCTCATTGACCAGTGTGCTGAAGTTGGCATAAGGCGTTTCGTCTTCACAGGTGGAGAACCTCTGATTCGACGTGATATTTTTGAGTTGGGTGCGTATGCGAAAGAAAGAGGTCTTTCCACCGAGATTATCACAAATGCCACCCTTATTACGAGTGCGCAAACGGCTCGCTCTGTAAGGGACAATTTCGATGCCATAATCACAAGCCTTGACGGGGCCAGCCCCGCTGCCAATGATGTCCATCGGGGATTTGGCAGCTTCACAAAGATTGTGCGGGGAATTCAATTACTTAACGATGTGGGCGTGGTGCCGACGCTGAACTGTACTGTTAGTGAACTCAATGTTGCTTACGTAGGAGAATTGCTTGAGTTCATCAAAGAATCTTTACAGGCAGAACACGTGCGGCTGATTAATGTGAGCTTTATAGGTAGAGGTTCTCAAAAGAAAATTGACTATACTTGGGAGACTTACAGACAAACGTTTGAACAGATTAGAGAGCACAACGCCCGTCACGTGGAGCATGTTGCGCCTAGCCCGTCAAAAAGCTCATTTAAGCCACGCAAGAACTGCGGTATGGGTTCGGGAGAAATCTACGTTAACTCTGTCGGAGACGTTTTCCCTTGTAAACTCGTGACCCTTCAATTTTGGTACTCGGGTAATGTTAAGAGGCAAACACTCAACGAAATTTTACAGGCTGAGGCTTTGCAAAGAGCTCGGGATCTCAGTGTAGAAAACCGTTTAGGATGCCGTTCATGTATTATTCGTAGGCTGTGTGGTGGGGGATGCCGTGGAATACACATGGGATATACAGGTGACCCCTTGGTAAACTCCCCAGAGTTTTGCTGGGTACTACGTCATCAAATGATTACTAATCTATGGAGTTCGGAAGGTTATCCAAACGCACTTTCGGATGCAGAGAGCGTAGTTCCCATATCGCTCAGGACGGGTCAAGTGTGGCAGCCTGAGCTGGGAACAGCTTTACCCGACCGAGCATTAAGCGTGATCACTCGGCACCTAAGTGCTTTGCATGACAATGAGTTGCCGCTTGCATAGGATTGGGTGGTCAACATGGCCATTACCCCGTTGTACCGTCGAATTCAAGATGCAGCGACAGATTTACTCGACGGTAGAACCGTCGTATATGATCCCAATTCTGGTAAGTTCTTTGGCCTTAATCGTTCAGCTACTTGCCTTTGGGAGTTTCTTGAGGAATGGCGATCCCTCAATGATATAAAGACGTTGTTATGTCGCATGTATTCGCTAGATGAAAAGATAGCAGAACAAGATGCTGAGCATTTCATTGCCGAAATGATACGGATAGGTCTTGTAGAGCAAAGCAAAGCTGGGGTGGTTTTATGAAACCAACCGTCTTTGTTAGAAGAACCCTGAACGAAAAAGGTTGCTGCAAAATAAGGGTTTTTGGTTGCAGCATGGCCCCAGTGATTCTTGATGGTGATGTGGTGGAAATCGTTAGATACCCATTCAACGAGCTTGCGCCGGGGTGTATCATCGCTTTTGAGCATGACGAGCGGTTGATTATTCACAGGATTCGCTATCGCTGTGCAGAGGTTGTAATTACAGCAGGAGACGCAAACATTCTTTGTGATCCCGTTGTGGCAAGTAAGGATTACATTGGGCTGGTTGCACGTCGTTACAGAAGAAACGAACCTGAATTGCTACTTTTGTCGACAGGAGTCTCCGCAAGGAAAGACCGACTTGCCCCATTGTATACGGTTTGGCTACCGGCAGGTTCATCGATCTCGACTAATGAGGGGGAGAGCACAAGGAAGTTTGGCAGTTTTTCGATTCGGATTTTGGAAGCCGATTCCCTTCCGGCTTTTAGTCCACACAATGCAATAGGCCTCTCAGCAAGAGGACTTTTAGATGAAATTCAGTTCCTGAATGCGATCGAACAAGGTATCTACAATATTGTCTGCTGTGCAAACTTTGGTCCCGATGGTGGAAACTGGCTCCCCGTAAATTCCCTCCATGGCGTTGCCCGCATATCTGTTTTTGATCATATAGGCGTAGGCGAGTCCCCCAACCCCGAGCAGAGAATACATCTGTTGAACTACTTGGACGGCCTTATTACAGCAGCAACTCTACTCGGGCGCAAAGGTAGAAGTTATGCATGAGATGGCGGTGGTGTGCAGAAACCTTGGCTTTAGTTACCCCAAGGTTGGAAAGGTACTCGAGGGCATTTCCTTTGAAATACCCTTGGGTCAGCGGGTAGGTTTGCTGGGGCCCAACGGAGCTGGCAAAACCACGCTTGTGCGGCTGATGGTGGGCCTAATGCCACCTGCTGAAGGAACGGTGCGGATATTTGGGCAGGACACCTTCCGTCAATCCCAAGCACGCCGTTTGATCGGCGTTATGCACCAGAGCCCAGGTTTCGAGGAATTCCTGAGTGGATGGGACAACCTTTTCATCTACGGACGTTTTTTGGGATTGACTGCCAGGGTGGTGCGTCGGCGGGTGGAGGAGATGGGTGAACGGTTTGGCTCTACAGCTTATCTAAAACAAGAAGTAATTTCGCTATCGGGAGGACAGCGCCGCCGCTTGCAACTGATTCGAGCGCTGCTTCACAGACCGCGTTTGCTGTTTTTGGATGAGCCAACGGTGGCATTGGATGTGGATGGTCGCCAACAGTTCTATCATGCGTTTGGTGAAATGGTTTCTGAACTTGGTACCACTGTGGTCTGGACTTCGCACTATCTCGAGGAAATTGAGCGTAACTGTCAACGGGTGATTATTCTAAAGGAAGGCAAGGTGGTACTCGACCAATCAACACAAAGCTTGGTTGGTGTCTCCAGCGCCGAAAAAATCATAGTTACGCTTGCTCCAGGCTCTATAACTCCACCCTCCACACCTGAATTAGAGCGGGCCGACGCTGATCGGCTCGTTTACAAAGGCTCTGCTGAGCTTTTTTACCGAGAAGTGCTCCCCAGGCTTACTGCTGCGGGTACAGCTATCGTATCGGTGCATCATACAAAGCCCAGTCTCGAGGAGATTTACCTTCAGTTAGTGCGAACCAAGGAGGGTGTCAACAGATGAATTTAGGGGCTTTCATCTACAGAGAGTGGCTGGTATTTATTCGTTCCCGGCTCGACTTATGGCTAACCCTGCTCCCACCCGTTATCATCGCTTTCTTCTTCTCACTCGGGATGTCCTCCACGGTGGATCGGGTTGGAAATGTGCCTTACAGCCAGTTTTTGCTGCCAGGTATTGCAGCGTTTTCGGTCATCGGTAGCGCGCTTAGTATGACTACGCGTGCGTTCAACGAGAAGTTTGCCCGCACGCTGGGCGAGTACTTCTCTTTGCCAAGCACGCGTGGCGCGTACGTGGTCTCGAAGCTGACCATGGCCACCGTCCTCGGTACGCTTCAGGGCGTGGTTTTTTTACTAGCTGGAGGTCTTTTCTTTAATATTGATATTAACTTATATTCTATTCTCTCCAGCGTGTTTATCCTTGCGCTCTCCGCAGTCAGCATCAGTGGCTTTTTCATATTGCTAGGCGCCTTGACCAGCAGTATGTCCACCTACCTCATCACATCAAATATCCTTTCCCTTTTGCTTACCTACATCAGCGGAATCTTCTACCCGCTAAACGCGCTGCCCGAATATGTCCGGTGGCTGGCCTGGCTTAACCCAGTGAGTCATTCGGCTGGTTTGCTCCGCGAAGCACTACTGGGAAGCACCGATCAAGCCATCAGCTTAAGTGTGACCTACCTTCTGATTTCTGGGATTCTGTTTGGGATCGCAGCCGCCTATCTGCTCAACAAGAAGGCGGTTTCGCAGATCTAAATCTGAACGGGAAAGGAGGTGTAACCCATGGAGACCCGCGTGTCCGAAGTTTACGAAACCCCATCGGTTGAAGAGCTTGAATGGGGCGCTGAGCTTGGCTGTAGTTGTAGCTGCAGCGGTGGGGCTGGGGCAGGTTCCGGTAGCGGTAAAATTACATAGACACCGGAAATCTGTCAGGAGGTGAATGGGATTGAGATAGGCGATTTTTTATTCAAGGTCGCCTATCTCAGTCAAACTGATCTGTAAGGAATACATTTTTGGGCCCTTTGCAGCCGGGCTCTTATACCTGGAGAAAAGTCAAACAGCCAGCCGACTAAGTACAGGGGTACCTATGCAAAAAGGACTGGTGCCCAAAGCCTTGCGGCTCCTGCGGGAGGCCGGGGCTGGCTATTTGTACGTGGTTTTCGCTCTAACCGTTTTGCAAGGCCTGCTGCCGCCAGCTATGGGCTTACTGGGCAAGCTGATCGTGGATCATCTGGCCAGCGGCTCCGAGGCCACAGCCCGGCTTTGGGTGCTGGTGGGGGCCGAGGGACTTTTGGCAGCGATCCTTGCGGTGGCCTTTCATCTGAGCAGGGTTTTCCAAACCGTTCTGCGTGAGCGCCTGTGGCAGATGCTCAGCATTAGGGTTGGCCAGCACGCCAGCCAGCTCGATTTAGACTTTTTCGAGGTGCCCCAAAACTACGATGCCCTGACCAAAGCCAACCGTGAGCTGGGCTTTCGGCCCATGATGATGGCCTTGAACCTGGTGACGGCCCTGCAACAGACCATCTCGGTGGCGGGCTTTGTGTTGGTAATCCTGGCTTTTCAGCCCTTGCTAGTGGTAGCCCTCCTGGTTGCGCTCATCCCCGCCCTGCTGGTGGCTCGGGACTCCGGCCACATCACCTTTGCCTCCTACGATATGACCACGGCAGATGGCCGACGGGCCGCCTACTTCGATGGCCTCCTGATGTCCGATGCTGCGGCCAAGGAGCTGCGGCTGTTCGACCTGGCGCCCTGGCTGCTGGCCCAGCGCCAGGCCTATGCCCAGCGGGTCATTGAGCGGCGGTTACAGGCGGCTTGGGCCACTGGCAAGGGGTTTGTAATGGCGGCAGTGGTATCGGCCGGGGCGCAGTACCTGGCCCTGGCCTTTGTGGCTTACCAGGCGGTCACCGGGCGCATCACCCTGGGCGACTTTACGATGCTGGCTACGGCGCTGGTGGTGGTGCGGCAGAACCTTTCTCAAGCGCTGGCTAACCTGGGGGAGCTGTTGGAGAACTCGCTATTTTTTGGTGACCTCGAGCGCTTCTTCAACTTCAGACCGAAGATCGCCACACCGTCCGCGCCTCGGCCCTTGCCAAGCTTCGAAGGGTACGGATTTACTTTCGAGCATGTGGCCTTTACCTACACCGGCGCCCCACGTCCAGTCTTCCAGAACCTGTCGTTTGAGCTGCGGGCCGGGGAGGCCACGGCCCTTGTGGGGGTGAACGGGGCTGGTAAAACCACCATCGTGAAGCTGCTGACCCGGCTTTACGAGCCGGAACGGGGCCGCATCCTGCTCAACGGGGTGGACATCCGTGAGTTTCCGCTCGAGGACTACCGGGCTATTTTTGGGGTGATCCTGCAGGACTTCGTGCGCTACCACCTCACCGCCCGAGAAAACATCCAGGTGGCTAAAGTTTCGGCGCCGCCCGACCTGGGTAGGCTCGAGGAGGCGGCCCGGCAGGCCAGGGCCGATGAGGTCATAAAAAGCCTGCCCCTGGGCTGGGAGACCATGCTGGGGCGGCAGTTCGACGAACAAGGGCAGGCGCTTTCCGGCGGACAGTGGCAGCGAATGGCGCTGGCTCGGGCCCTCTACCGCGACGCCCCGGTCTTGATCCTGGACGAGCCCACCGCTGCCCTGGACGCTAAGGCCGAGGCCGAGCTCTTCCAGGCCTACCGTGAGCTGACCCGTGGGAAGACCAGCCTGCTCATCACCCACCGGCTCAATACTGTTCGCATGGCCGACCGCATTTTGGTGCTCGAGGGCGGCCAGATTGTGGAGGACGGTTCGCACCACGAGCTAATACAGAAACGGGGGCACTACTACGAACTGTTTACTACGCAGGCCGCGACCTATGGCGCGGAGGTAAACAGGCCGTAGGTATGGAGGATGCTTGCGGTTTGCGAGCCTGCCGGATTGAGTATGACTGAACAGAAATCCCCTCCGGCTGCGACGACTTGCGGGTGATGGTAGGCCGCGTGGGGTTGAGTGGGTTTTTCTCAAAGAGAATAATACCATCCCTGCGAAACGAAGAATCTCTCCAGGCTCATTTTTTGCCACTGGTGGCAGCATTGAAAATAGCGAAGGCTGCCATATGAGCAAAATCGGTGCCTTCCTCAGACAGCACTACCCCGCCCTAGCCCACCCCTCCTACGTCCGGCTGCTCTGGGCCACGGCCTTTTCCAGCCCGGGCCGTTCTGCCAGAAGCGCTGTGGCAGGGTATGGACACAAACGCTAATCGGGCCGGAACCGTAGGGGAGTGGACAGGGTGCGCAGGGACTCCTTGTACAGCCGGGTCTGAGCGGCGATGCGGATGGGGGCGTTGACCGCGCCGTAGCCCTGGTACGCACCCCGGCGTTCGACAATTTCGATAAAAAAGAGATCGTCGAAGGTCTGGGTGTAGGCGTGGAAGAACTCACCCTCCGGGCTCTGGTCGTACAGCACGTTGAGGGCCTGCATGCGCTCTAGAAGGGCGGGCTCCAGCGCGTAGCGGGCCTCGAGGTCGTGGTAGTAGTTCTGGGGGATGGGGAGGAGCTGGAGGCCGTTGTTCTGTAGGCGCTCGAGGGTGCCAAAGATGTCGGAGGTAGCCAGGGCGATGTGCTGCACCCCGCCGCCGTAGTACTCGTTCAAGAAGCGCGCGGCCAGGGTGCCGCCGGCCTGGGAGGCGTTGAGCACCAGGCGCAGCGAGCGGTCGGGGCTTTCGGCGGCCTGGCTTTGAATGAGGCCGCCGGGGTCGGGAATCTCCAGCAGGTTGGAGGTTTGCAGGCCCAGGATGGTGCGGTAGAACAGAACCCAGGAAAGCACCTGGGCTGCCGGCATCACCTGGGCCAGATGGTCAATGCGCTGTAGAGTGGTGGGTGTGGGCTGGGGTGCGGCCAGCTCGAAATCCACTGCCCAGAAGCTGTCCATCTCCTGCTGGGCTTCAATCAGGTACAGCAGGCTTCCATCCAGACCGCGCAGGGCCGGGATCTGGTGCTCACCGGGGCCGGTTGGGCCGTAGAAGATGGGGGCCTTGTAGGTCTGGGCCCGTTGCAACACCTCCTCCACCCCCTCGACCAGAACCGCCACCGCGCAGACCGAGGTGCCATGCACCTGGTTGTAGGCCTGGGCAAAGCTGCCCGGCTCGCTGTTGAGAATGAAATTAATCTGCCCCTGCTGCCACAGGCTCACCTCCTTGGAGCGGTGCTGGCCGCGCTTCTGGAAGCCCAGGGCCCCGAGGAACTGGGCCAGGGTGGGAGCCATCTCCTCGCTGACGGCGAACTCCACGAAGGCCACCCCGCCGGTTTGCACGGGGAGCTTTTCCAGGGGGTTTTCCTGCAGGTAGACCAGCGAGCGGTAGCCGTCCAGGGCGGTTTCCTTGGGCGGGGTGGTGCGAAACTGGTCGTTGAAGACCTCGAGGGAAAGCCAGCCGTCGTAGCGGGTCTCCCTGAGCACCTGCATGAAGCGATCCAGCGGGAGCTGGCCCTGGCCGGGGAAGCTGCGGAAGTGTCGGCTCCAGGGCAGCACCCCCATCTCCAGCAGGGGGGCGTCGGCGATCTGCACCAGAAAAATCTTTTCCTTTGGGATCTTGGCGATGGCCGAAAGCTCGAGGTTTCTGGAGAAGATATGGAAGGTATCGAGGATCAGGCCTACCGCGGGGTGGTTGGCCCGGCGCACTACCTCCCAGGCGTCGCGGTAGTCGTAGATGTGCTTGGACCAGGCCAGCGCCTCGTAGCCGACCCGGAAGCCCCGCTGTCGGGCGCGTTCGCCCAGCTCATAGAGGTCTTCGGCAATGCGCTCGAGGCTCCCCGTGCTTTGCGGTGAGGTGTTGGCGCAGACGAAGAACAGGTCGGTGCCCAGCTCGGCCATCACGTCCATCTTGCGCTCGGCCCGGTCGAAAGCCCGGCTGCGCTGGGGTTCGGGCAGGCCTTCAAAGTCGCGGAAGGGCTGTAGGGTTACGATGGTAAGCCCCAGATCCTGGGCCATCTGCCGGATTTCCTGGGTGGAGCCCTCGAAGCTCAGCAAGTCGTTCTCGAACAGCTCGAAGCCCTCAAAACCAGCGGCGGCAATGGCCTCGAGCTTGCCCCGGAGGTCGCCGCTCAAACAAACCGTGGCCATGGATCTACGCATTGCATCCTCCATGCAGCAATACCACCTTGGCCTCGGCCAGCCGACCGGCCAGCAGCTCTTCGAAGCTGGTCTGGGCCATGGCAAAAGGCCGCCGGACGGCCAGGGTATCCGGCAGATGAGCCAGCAGCGCGGTGGCCCGGGCAAACTCGGCCTGGGTGAACACATACGAGCCCTGGATACGAATCTCCTGCAAGACTGTGCGCTGCAAGGGGAGGGGGGCCTCGAGGTCGCTCAAACCCACCAACACCACGCTACCCCCCGGCCGGGCGGCGTTCACGGCCAGGGCCAGGGTGCTCTGGGCCCCTACGGTCTCGAGCACCCGGTCGTACTGTCCGCTGGGGGTCGGCACCACCTCGGCGATAAAGCCCAGCCCCTCGAGCCAGGCCGCGCGCAGCGGGTTGCGCTCGCTGACCGTCACCCGCGCCCCGGCCTGGGCCAGCAGCCAGGCCGCCAGGGTGCCGATGGCCCCCCCGCCCAGCACCAGCACCGGCCGGCCCAGCACCGGCCCGGCCAGCTCCACGGCCCGCAACGCTACCGCCAGCGGCTCGGCCAGGGCCCCTTTCCACAGCGGTACCCCGGCGGGCAGCCGGTGGAGCTGGGATAGGGGCACCCGGATCTGCTCGGCGAAGCCCCCCCAGTAGTGAAAGCCGATATTGGTGCGATGGGCGCACAGGTTGCTCAGCCCCTCCCAGCAGGCCGGGCACTGGCCGCACGCCACCAGCGGGTTGACCGCCACCGCCTGGCCCAGCCAGTCCGGGGGGCCCTCCTGCACAGTACCGGCAATCTCGTGCCCCAGCACCAGGGGCGGTTTCCAGCGGGCCCGCATGGCCGGGGCCCCCTTGTATACGCTCAGGTCGCTGCCGCAGATGCCGCAGGCCGCGACCTGCAAGAGCACCCCTGCCCCTTCCGGGGTCTCGCGGTGGTGCACGCTGAGTCGTCCGTAGTCCTCTAAAACCCATGCTTGCATGCGGTCACCTCACGGGTTGTTGGGTCTGGCGCGCTGCCTGCGCAGCCAGAGCATGCCCACAATCAACAACAGGTTGCATACCGCCAGCACCATGGCCACGGGCCGGCTGAACAACGCGGTCAGATCCCACTGGGTCTTGATCAGGCTCATCATCAGGTACTGTTCCAGCAAGGGCCCCAGCACCATGCCCAGAATGAGCTGCCCCACCGGGAAGCCGCCCCGCTGCATCAAGAGCCCCAGCAGGCCCAGCACCACCAGCAGGCACAGGTCGAAGGGGTTGCGGTTGATGGCATAGGCGCCCACCAGGCACAAACCCATCACCGCCCCCAGCAGCAGGCGCATGGGAATGCGAAGCAGGGTGCTGATCAGGGCCGCCCCCAGGTAGCCCACCAGGGGCATCATGAGCAGGCTGGCCAGGATAAAGGCTATGTACAACTGCACCACAAAGCCCAGGTTTTTGGCGAACAGGTCGGGGCCGGGGGTGATGCCCATGGTGAGAAACATGCCCAGCACAATGGCTGTCAGGGTGTCGCCAGGGATGCCCAGCGAAAGGGCCGGAATCCAGGTGCCGGCCACGGCGGCGTTGTTGGAGGAGGCCCCGCTGAGGGTGACCTGTTCTTTGCTGCCCCGGCGCAGCCGGGTAAAGTTGCTGCTGATCCAGGCCGCCAGGTCGGAGCCGGCCCCCGGCAGGAAACCGATAAAAGTACCCAGCAAGCTCGAGCGCAACAAGAGCCGGCGTTCCTTCCAGACCAGCCGGCCCCCTGCACCAAAGAACTCCTGGGCCACCGAGCGATTCTGGTTGGGGCTGGCCGGTGGCTGGGGGCCTTTCTTATAGCTATAGATGTTGTTGAGCACCTCGGCCACGCCAAAAAAAGCGATGAGCGCAACGACGAAGGAAATCCCCCCCAGCAGGTTGGGGTTGCCGAAGTTGAAGCGGGGGGTGCCCAGGGCGGGGTCGTAGCCGATGGTGGCGATGAGCATGCCCACCCCAAAGGCGATCAGCCCTTTGGCCATGGAAGGGGAGGCAAACACGCCGCTCACAATGCCCAGGAGCACCAGCCAGAAGTACTCGAAAGAGGAGAACTGCTTGGCTACCTGGGCCAGGCCCAGCGAGCCCCCAATCAGAATGACCACCCCCACCAGGCTGCCCAGGGCCGAGCTGAGGGCCGAGATGCCCAGGGCAAAAGCCGGGGAGCGCTCCTTGCCAATTTGGTGAATTTCCTCGGTGTAGGCCGCCGAGGCCGGGGTGCCGGGGATGCGCATGGCGGTAGCCCCGATATCCCCGGCGAAGATGGCGGTGGCGGTAATGCCGATGATGGCCGAAAAAGCTACCGTGGGGTCTAAAAAGATGGCGATGGGGATGAAGAGGCTGATGGCCAGGGTGGCGGTAAGGCCCGGAAGCGAGCCAAACAAGGCGCCGTACAGGGCTCCCAGCATCATGGCGAGGAAGGACTCGAGGCTAAAAAAACTCATAACGGCACCTTGAGCAACTGCACAAAAACCACGTACACAAAGGCCACCATAAACAGCGCGGTCAGCAGGGCCTCGAGCCAGCGCGCACCCAGGAGCAGGCTCGATAAAAGCACCAAGGCCCCCGCCGAACCCAGTAAACCCAGCTTGCCCAGCGCCCAGGGGGTCAGGGCCAGGGCCAGCAGGATGCCGCCGATGCGCAACAGATTGGGCCAGGCCAGCAGTTTGAGCGAAGCACCCAGGCCTGGCTGGCGCAGATTGCGATACAGCAGGCTTAGGCTGGCGATGGCTAGGCCCACGGCCAGCAGTTTGGGGAAGAGCGCTGGCCCCAGATACCCTTCCGCGGTGCGGGGGAAGGTATCGCTGATAAGCCAGGCGGCAAGACCCAGGGCCAGGGCGATCAGGCAGACTAAAAGCTCAAAAGGGCGGGTAGGATTGACCATTTGGCTTTTTCCTTTCTGGTTGTAATCGCTCTCCAAATATACGCCTGCTGGTATCCCTGCTCCAGGGGTGACTCGACTCGGAGACGGTGTAAAGCTGTCCCGGACTCCTGCAGCGGACGTACCGTAGCACAACTGGGCAGACGCAGGTCTGCCCAGGGTGTAACGTATGCCGGGTTTATCTCAATTCATCGGCCAGGTCGGCCATGGCCCGGGTGCGCTCGGCCAGGAAGGCCTTGGTCTGGTCGAAGTTAAGGTGGTTGATAACCAGGTTGGCGTTGTTCATGAAGCGGACAAACTCCGGGTCTTGCACGGCTTTAGCAAAGGCCTGGTCGAGCTGGCGGGCTACCGAGGGCAGGGTGTGCTTGGGGGCAGCGGCCATCAGGAAGGAGGCAAAGGTCCAGTCAATGCCCAGCTCTTTCAGGGTTGGTATATCGGGGAAGGCGGGGAAGCGCCGGTCGGTCATGAAGGCCAGATAGCGGGCCTCACCAGCCTTGACCAGTGCGCTGGCCTCACCAATCGAGACAAAAGCTACGTTGATTCCGCCGGAGATGAGCTCTTGCAGGGCAGCGGCCGCACCCTGTGCGGGTACCCAGGGCAGGGCCGCGTCTTTCAGGCCAATCTTTTTGAGGAAGCCCAGCCGGGCATAGTCGTAGGAGCCCGCGCGGGCAGTGCCGGAGGCCTTGTACTTGCCGGGGTTGGCCTTGATATCGGCGATGAACTCCTGGGCGGTTTTCCAGGGGGCGTCCTTGCGCACCACAATGGCGACCGGGTTCAGCACCAGCAGCGCAATTGGCGTAAAGGCATCGGCGTTAATTTTGGTCTGGTTGACCCAGGCCGGTAGCACCACCTCCAGGGTGATGATTCCAATGGTGTATCCGTTGGGGTCGCCTTGGGCGATGGCGGCGTGGCCGATGGCCCCACCCCCGCCGGTGCGGTTGACCACCTGTACCGGCTGGCCCAGGATGTTGCCCAGCACCGGGGCCAGGGAACGGGCGGTAAGGTCGGTGCTGCCGCCGGGTGACCAGGGCACGATCAGGGTAATGGGCCGGACAGGGTAGCGCTGCCCCAGTGCCACCAGGGTGAGCGCCAGCACGGCCACAACCGCCAGAATGCCAAAAACTCGCTTCATGTAGACTCCTCCCTTGCTCGATAGCATCAAAGGTGAACCGTATTGTGGATGTCCTTTGGGACGCTGGACAATCTAACACAGTTTTTACAAAGATGCAACTGGCATCTCAGTTGAGTTTTAGTACGCGGCTTGTTAGACTGGCCTTATGGTTCAACCCAGTGATGTGGAGGAACTGCCCCTACGGGAGCGGGCCTACCTGCACATCAAGCGCCTGATTCTCAACGAAGAGCTGCCGCCCAATAGCTTTTTATCGGAACGGAGCCTGGCCCAGCAACTTGGTATGAGCAAAACCCCGGTGCGGCTGGCCATCGCCCGCCTCGAGAACGAGGGTTTTGTGCGGGTCTCGCCCCAGCAGGGCATTGTGGTGCTGGCTCTCAGCTTTGAGGAGGTGCTCGAGCACATCGATTTCCGCCTGGCCCTGGAGAGCTTTGTGGTCAAGCGCCTGGCAGGAAGTCTGAGCCGTTCCCAGGCCAAAGCTTTGCAGGAGCACATCGAGCGGCAGCAAACCCTTGCCCAGAACCCCCAGACCCAGACCGAGCAACTGGTCTACGCCGATATGGCCTATCACCGGCAACTGGCTGTCACCCTGGGCAACCGTCAGATTGTGCAGGCCCTCGAGCGCCAGCAAGATATGCTTTACCGGGTCGCGCACCGCGTCTATCAAAAGCACCCTTCCCGCCGTGAGCAAAGCATTGCCGAGCACCAGCGCCTGCTGCAGTTTCTGGTCGAGGGCGCACAGGCCGAGGCCCTGGAACTGATTGAGCAGCATATCAGCCGCATCAAGTCTTTGTTGATTAGCGCGGCTGTGGGATAGACGGCCCTGTTGCCTCGAGTAGGTCGGCCAGCCAGGCCTCGGTGGCCTGGGCCATGTGGGGGGTGATTCCCAGCGCTTTGAGCATCTCTGCTGCTGCGGCCATCTCCTCCCGTCGGCGCCTCGCGTGGCGCAGGCTGCCCTCGACCAGCCGGTCTACCAGGCGGGCATCGGCGGCGGCCAGGGTCTCGGCGATGTTCTGCCAGGTCTCCTGCTCGCAGCCAAGCCGGCGGGCGGCCTCGAGGGCCTCCCCCACGGCGGCGGCCATCCCCTTGAAAAACACGCTGCGCACCAGCTTGCGGGCGGCTGCGGTGCCCGCCTCCGGCCCCACCGGCTCCACCGGCATTCCCAGGGCCCCAATGGTGGCGGCGAAGCGGGCCGCCCCCGGCCCCGAGACCAGGGCCGGGGTGCGCAGGCCCCTGCCCGGCACCGGGCTCATCAAGGCCACGTCGGCAAAGAGGGCCCCGGTGGGGGCCAGCACCGCGGCCAGCGACTGCTTGAGGGCCGGGGCAGCGGTGTTGAGGTCGGCGAAGAGCTGCCCTGGGTCGAGGGCCGGGGCCACGGTCTGGGCCACCTCGAGGGCCACCCGGGCCCAGTTGACGCTCAGGATCACCTGAGCGCCCTGAACGGCCTCTATTTCGCTTCCCACCCGCTCGAGGCCCGCCACGCTGCGCTCGGGGATGGGGTCGTATCCCCGCACCCGCACCCCCAGGGCGACCAGATCCGCGGCGATGGCCCAACCGGCCTCCCCCAGGCCCAGCACAGCGACAACGAAGGGTTCGCGCACTACCCCTCCTTTGCTCCCATCGCCCTGGACAGCTCTTCTTCCACCTGGGGGCGCAGCCCGTAGAGGTCAATGGACAGCACCCCCGCCGCGAACTGCTCGCGCAGCCCGGCCTCGCGCTGGGCCCTGGCCTGGGCTGCTTGCAGGACTTCCTCGGCCCGCTGGGCGGCCACCACCACCGCCCCGTCGGCGTCCAGCACCACGATGTCGCCGTTGTGGATGGTCGTGCCGCCCAGGGTGAGGGGCACCCCCAGCCGGCCCAGGGTTTTGCGCTCGGCCCCCCGGGCCCGGATGTAGCGCGCCCAGATGGGCGGGCCCATCCGGCCCAGCTCCTCGGCATCGCGCACCGCGGCGTCGATCAGCATGCCGGCCACGCCGCGCCGGAGGGCCTGGGTGGCCAGCAGCTCCCCCACCAGGGCCACCGGCTGGGCCTCGGGCATGGCGATCACCAGCACCTCCCCCGGCTGGGCCACGGCCATCACCGCGTGCACCATCAGGTTGTCGCCCTGGGCGCACAGCACCGTGCGGGCCGGCCCGGCCACCCGGCTGCCGGGGGTGAGGGGGTGCAGCGGGAGATCCACCAGGCCCTGCCGCCCCGAGGCCTCGTAGACGGTGGCTACCCCCAGCTCGGCGAAACGCTGTAAATCCTCGAGCCTCATAGCGACCTCACCACCTGCGGCAGCACCCGCTGAAAAGCCTCGGCCTGCTCGATGTCTTTGTAGCCTGCGATGCGCCGGGCGTGGTTGGCCCGGTGGGCGGCCCGCTCGCTGTAGTACTGGCGCAGGTAGCTTTGCGAAGCGAAGACCGCCATGGCCTGCTGCTTCTTCTCCCAGACCGGGGTGATGTCCAAAAAGACGTTGGGCACGAAGCCGCATAGCTCGGGCTGGTGCGGCTCGAAGAGCAGCAGCTCGGGCGGACGCACGGTGCGGAAGGCGCTGGCCACCCCGGAGCCGCTGGCGAGCTGGCGGGCCCGCTCGGTGGCGGCGTAGGCCACCGGGTGGTCGGGGTTGAAGGGATCCTGCTGGGCGTGGGTGAGGATCAGGTCGGGGGCGGTCTCCACGATGATGGCGGTGAGGCGCTCGAGCGCAGCTTTGTCTACCTCGAGGGGGTAGTCCCCCAGATCCAGGCACTCGAAGCGGGCCCCCAGGAGGGCGGCGGCCTCGCTGGCCTCGCGGTGGCGGATCTGCTTGACCCTCGCCTCGGTCTGACCCGGCTCCTTCCACAGCTCGCCCGACTCGCCCCGCTCGCCGTAGCTGAGGGCCACCACCCGCGCCACCCCACCCGCTGCGACAAAGGTGGCGATGGCCCCGCCGGCCCGCCACACGAAGTCGGCGGCGTGGGCGCTGATCACCAGCAGGCTCCGGCTCATGCGCGCCCCCCTGTGGCCAGCCGGACGGTGTTGGTCACCGCCATGACCCGCACCGCCTCCTTGCTGAAGCCGGCCTCGAGCAGCCGGTCGGCGAACAGGGCCAGCCCGTCCTCCACCGGGGGGTTCTGGGGCTGGCCGAGGTCGGTGGATAAGAACGAGTGCGCCGGCCCGGTGGCCCGGATGGCCTCGAAGGTGTGTTCCCAGGAGACCTTCCCGCTCACGATGGGGGCCAGGCAGCGCTCGAGGAAAGCCCCCTGCTGGGCCAGGTAGCGCTGGTCCTCGAGGGGTAGGTTCTGGGTGGGGTAGTCCGGGTGGGTGATAACAATGTGCTTCACCCCCTCCTCGCGGGCGGCCTGCACCACCGCCATAATCTCGTCGCGCCCGAGGTGGCCTGTGGCCAGTACCAGGCCGTGCCGGGCGATCACCTGCAAGACCTGCCGCACCACAGGGCGCACGGTTCCGTCCGGGTTCAGCACCTCGATGGGCGGCAGCGGCAGGCCGGCTTCGCGCAGCTCGAGCTGTAGCTGGGCCCACAGGGGCAGCTTGCGCCCCGGTTTGGGTTCGGCCTCGTGGGCCTCGTTGGCCGCGTCCACGGTGGGCAGCCAGACGATGCGGGCACCCCCCCGCGCGGCGATCTCCACCGCCACCGGGTTCAGCCCGCCCACCGCGTGGTTGAGCACGATGGCCCCCAGGGCCTCCACCCCCGGCACCGCGGCGCGCACCACGGCGGCGCGCTCGGCGGTGGGGGTGTAGTGCGACTTGAGCACGAAGCCCCGCAGGCCCAGCTCGCTGTAGCGGCGGGCCAGTTCCAGGTCGCTGATGCGGCGGCGGATCACGTCCGGCTCGATGTGCACGTGCAGGTCGTAGGCCCCGCGCACGAGTTCACGCGCCTCTGTACTGGGCGAAGGGATGGGGGTGGGTTCGCTCATGCTTCCTCCGGGTTTGGTTTTGACCTGTCTGAAGCCGCAGCCTGGCGCAGCGCCTCGGCCACCTGGCTGAGGTGCTCGAGCATGGCCTGCGCGGCCTTTTCTTCGTCGTGGGCGGCCACCGCCTGCACGATGCGGCGGTGCTCCTCGAGCGAACGCCTCGAGCGGCCCGGCACCAGGATGGTGCGGAACTGGTGGCGCACGTTCTGGGCCCGCAGGCTCTCGATGAGCCGGGCGGCGGTGCGGTGTCCGGCGATCTCCAGCAGGCGCTGGTGCAGCTCGCTATTAAGCTCCGACATGCCCAGCAGGTCGCCGGCCTCGTAGCGGGCTTGCATCCGCTGAAGAATATCCTCCAGATGGCGCACCTGCTCGGGCGTGGCCTTGCGGGCCGCGTAGCGGGCGGCCAGGCTCTCTAAGGCCGCTCTGGCCTCGAGAATCTCCACCGCCTCGGCCTCGTCAATGGCCCGCACCGTGGCCCCGCGAAAGGGCTCGCTCTTCACCAGCCCCTCCTGCTCGAGGCGGGCCAGCGCGGTGCGGATGGCGGCCCGCCCCAGCCCGAAGCGCTCGGCCAGCTCCTTCTCCACCAGGCGCTGCCCCGGCAAAAGCTCCTCGGCCAGGATGGCCTGGCGCACCCGCTGGTAGGCGGTCTGGGTCTCGGTGGGTTTCTCGACTACCGGCATATCACTCCTTCAGGGCCTCCACCGGCGGGGTGCCGTAGGTGTGGAAGGTGGGTACGGTCTGCAGGCCCCAGGCCTGGCCCCGCTTGCGCTCCTCCTCGTTCCAGACGATGGGCTTCCAGTCCGGGGCCAGCAGCAGCCGGGCCCCCGGGCAGGCGATCTCGAAGCGGTTGCCCCCCGGCTCATACACGTAGAGGAAAAAGGTCTGCTGGATGGCGTGCTTGTGCGGCCCGGTCTCGATGAACACCCCGTGCTCCAAGCAGATGTCGGCCGCCCGCAAGACCTCCTCCCGGCTGTCCACCGCGTAGGTGCAGTGGTGGAAACGCCCCCGGGCCCCCAGGTGGTCCTTGGTGATGGCTACGTCGTAGGTTTTGTTGTTGGAGGTGAGCCAGACCCCCTGCTCGTCGCCCCCGCTGAAGATGATCTGCTCGGTCACCTTCATGCCCAGGCCCCCCTCCATAAACACCCGCATGGCCCGCACGTCCGAGGCCAGCAGGTTGAGGTGATCCAGCCGGCGCAGGTTGGCGCCTTTGCCCGGAAAGCGGGCGGCCTGGTTTTTCAGGGCGGGCCGGGTGGCTTCGCTGGGGGTGTACCAGCGGGTCTCGTAGTACAGCTCCATGGGGTGACCGTCGGGGGTGGTGAAGCGGTAGGCCGGGCCGTGGCCGGCATCGCCGTCCGTCCAGCCCCCGCCCCAGCCGAGGGCCTCCAGTTGCCGCACCCGCCGCTGCAGGGCTTCGGGGCTTCGGGTGCGGAAGGCGAAGTGCCCTAGGCCGCTGGTCTTGGCGGCGGTGAGCTTGAGGGTGTGATGCTCGTAATCGTCCCAGCCGCGCAGGTAGACCGAGGCTTCCTCCGAGCCGCTCACCGTCAGGCCCATGACCTCGGTGAAGAAGCGCAGGCTCTCCTCCAGCCGCGGGGTGAGGAGTTCCAGGTGGGCCAGGTGGGCCAGGTCGCAGTAGGGCCAGACCCCTTCCTGGGCAGGGTTGGCAGGTTGTGGATGTTCGGTAGACACGCGCACCTCCTCATTGGGTCAACTACATTGTCAACAATATTGTAGACGATAAACCGGTCTCGAGGGCGAAACCTCAAGGCCCTCTACCCCCGCACCGGGGCGCGCAGCACCCCCGCGTAGCGCCCGCTGGTGTGCAGGCCCACGTAGTTTTCGGCCAGGAAGCGTTGCAGATGGGGGCTCTGGCCCAGGTGGCGCAGCTGGGCCTGGCGCAGCCCGTCGTCGAAGGGGTCGGCGGGGGTGTGCAGCAGGCTGGTCATGAAGTAGGAAAAAAGCTCGGCCTGCCAGACGTGGCGCAGGGCCTCCTGGGTGTAGGCCTCGAGCGGGCCTGGGTTTTTCTGCTGGTAATAAGCCTTGAAGGCCCGGTAAAGCAGCACCGCATCGCACAGCGCCAGGTTCATCCCCTTGGCCCCGGTGGGCGGGACGATGTGGGCCGCATCGCCCATCAGGAAAAACCTCCCGTGCTGCATGGGGGTGACCACCATGGAGCGCAGGGGGGTCAGGCTCTTCTCCAGCAGGGGGCCGGGCTCCACCTGGGCCACCCCCTCCAGCCGCCGGTTCAGCTCCTCCCAGATGCGCGCGTCGGGCCAGTCCTCCAGCCGCTCGTCCACCGGCACCTGCAGGTAGTTGCGGGCGATGCTGGGCGAGCGCATGCTGAAAAGGGCAAAGCCGCGGGGGTGGCTGGCGTAGATGAGCTCCTCGGCGGCCGGCCGGGCCTGGGCCAGGATGCCCAGCCAGGCGAAGGGGTAGGTTTTCTGATGCACCTGGGCCCCCGGAATCTGGCTGCGCAGGAGGCTGTGCGAGCCGTCCGCCCCCACCACAAACTCGCAGACCAGCCGCTCGGTAGAGCCCTGGGGGGTGCGGTAGACCAGGGTGGGCTCTGCCTCGAGCGCCTCCAGGCCCACCACCTCGTGCTCGAAGTGGATGGCGTGGCCCTTTTCCAGGTACAGCCGGATCAAGTCCTGCACCAGGTACTGCTGGCCGTAGACCCAGATGCTCTGGCCCTCGGTGAGCGCGGGGAAGTCGAGGCGGTGGAGGGCCCCGTCGAAGGCCAGGTAGACCCCCCGGTGCTCGAGGCCCTGCCTCAGCATGCGCTCGCCCAGGCCGGCTTGCGCCAGGGTCTCCTTGCTGCCCCACTCCAGCACCCCCGCCCGGATGCGGTGGGGGCTTTGCTCCAGGTACTCGCGGCTGCGGGCCTCGAGCACGGCCACCTCGAGGCCCTCCCCAGCCAACAGGTGGGCCAGCAGAAGCCCCGCCGGCCCCGCCCCCACGATGCCCACCTGCACCCTAGGCATGCTCACCCCCAAAAAGAATCAGGTCGGAAAGGGGCCGGGCCTCCACCCCATCCTCGTCGGGGCCGTAAGGGGTGGAGAGGAGCCTGGAAAAGGTCTCCACCGTCTGCCAGGTGAGGGACTCCAGTTCCAGCGGGTCGAGCTCGATGCTGTAGCCCAGGCGTGGGGAGGTGATGCGCAGGCGCTCGCCGTTGCGGGTGGCAATTTTCTCCACCGTAACGGTGGTGAACTCGTTGGTCAGGGTGAGCACGGACACCTCCCTAGAAGAAAAAGGCCAGGTTGTGGGTGGGCAGGGTGGCGCTGTCCAGGATCACTGTTCGGCGGGCCAGCCGCCAGCCTGCCGGGCTGTACCGCCATACGTCGCGGCGTTCGGCGGCGAGCAGGGTGTAGTCGGGGCGATCCCAGCGGCTGCGGAAGACCAGCAGGTTGGAGCGCACCGCGCTTTCCTCGCCCTGCGGGGTGGGCTGGGGGTCGCCGATGCGCACGTTGGTGACGAAGTGCCGCAGGCGGGAGGGGGGGTCTTCGGCCCAGGCGAAGCCGGTCTCGAGGCGCGCGACCCGCATCTCCAGCGAGGTGTAGTCCTCGTCGAGGTGGTACATCCCCTCCATCACCCCGCTCACCCCGCCCTCCGGGCCGCGCTCCTTGGTGACCCGTACCGGCACGCGGTAGCAGATGTCCTCGGCCAGCAGGCCCAGCCATTGGCGGTACTGCCCCTCGTCCAGCAGCTCGGCCTCCTGGTACAGCGTGTTGAGCAAGGCTTGGGTGCGATCCATGGGCTACCTCTAGGAAAGCAGCATCTCCACGTAGCGGCGGTGGAAGTTGCGCATGTTGGCGTCGGTGAAGTTGAGGCCGTAGGCCACCCCCGGCCCCGGCCAGTTGGGGTCGGGCTCGAGGGAGAGGCCCATGCGGTAGTTGAGGCGCAGCGTCCGGCCCTGGCTGCTGCTGGCGTTGTGGGCCACGTGGCTCCAGATCTCGGTGTCGTCCTGCTCGAAGGTGCCCGAGGAGCCGAAAAAGCGCAGGTAGGAGTGGCGGGTTTTCTCCTTGAACCAGTCCGGCGCGTCCTTTTCCACCAGGGCCCAGGAGAAGATCTCGATGCGGCCGGGGCCCAGCGGGTGCCAGACCCGGAAGGTCAGCATGGGCACGGTGCCCTGGTACTTGTGGTCGGGCTTGCGGATGGGGTTGTGGAAGGAGAAGTTGGGGAAGAGGGTGACCAGCAGGATGCGGGTCTCCTTGGCGGTCTCGAACTGCTCGCGGCTGGGGTAGGAGGCTTTGGAGCGCTCCATCATCTCCTCGGGGTAGCCCCAGAAGGGCGGCAGCTTGGCCCCCGGCGGGGCACCCACCACCATGCTGCCGTGCCCCTTGCCGGGGATGTGGATCTGCTCGCCGTACATGGCGTACTTGGCGTCCTTGGGGGCGATGCCCAGCTCGATCAGCGAGCGGTGGGTCATGAGGGTGTGGTAGCTGTCGCTGAGGAAGGTCTCCAGGGCCAGCTTCCAGTCGGTGTTCACCACCCAGCGCTGGGGCGGCCCCAGCACCTCCAGGCCCGCCGGGCTGCGCTTGGTGACGAGCTCGAGGTACCAGCGGATCTCGCCCAGCCACTCCTCCAGCGGGGGGGCCTGGGGGTCCAGGTTGCCGAAGATCATCCCGTCGAAGACCTCGAGGCGGGGGATGGAGCGAAGCCCCCACTCGGCCTTGTCGAAGCCGGGGCCAAAGGCCTCGCGCTCGGCCGGCACCCCCACCAGGCTCCCATCGTTGCGGTAGGTCCAGCCGTGGAAGGGACAGCGGAAATGGCTGGCGTTGCCCAGCTCCGCCCGGCAGACCCGCATCCCCCGGTGGCGGCACATGTCCAGCAGGGCCCGCACCACCCCGTCCTCCCCCCGCACCACGATGTAGGGGTTGTTGGCTACGTAGCGCAGCACATAATCCCCTGCCTGGGGAATCTCCGACTCATGGGCCATATAGACCCAGGAGCGGCTGAAAATCTTCTGCTGCTCCAGCTCGAAAAGCTCCGGATCGTTGAAGATCCAGGCCGGCACCAGCCCATCCTCGATGCCCTCGAGCAGCTCCTCCAGCATCTGGTTGAGCCGGGGGGAGATTCCGGTTTTGATTCTTGCCATCCGCACTCACCTCGCTCAGACGCCCAGGTAGCGGTGCAGCACCGCCTGGCTGGCCTCCTGGGGCCGGCCCTCCCAGACCACCTGGCCGTGCTCGAGGATGTAGACCCGGTCGGCCACCGAAAGGGCCATCTGCACGTTCTGCTCGGCCAGCAGCACGGTCTCGCCTTCTGCCTTGAGCGTGCGTATAATCTCGGCCACCTGCCGCACCATCAGGGGCGAGAGCCCCTCGGTGGGCTCGTCCATCAAGACCAGCCGGGGGTTGCGCAGCAGGGCGCGGGCAATGGCTACCATCTGCTGCTCCCCGCCGGAAAGGGCCCTCGAGGGGCTCCGGCGGCGCTCGGCCAGCCTCGGAAAGACCTCCAGCACCCGCTCCGCCGTCCAGCGCCCCCGCTGACCCCAGGCCGCCATCTGCAGCTCTTCCTCCACGTTCAACCCGTCGAACATCCGCCGGCCCTGGGGCACCAGGGCCAGGCCCAGCGCGGCCCGGCGGTGGGGGGGCAGGCGGCCAACCCCCTGGCCCAGAAAAAACACCTCCCCTTCCTGCAGGGGCAGCAGGCCCATCAGGGCCGAGAGCAGGGTGGTCTTGCCCATGCCGTTGCGCCCCAGGAGGGCCACCACCTCGCCCTGGGCGACCTCGAGCCGCACCCCCGAGAGCACCTGCATGGCCCCGTAGCCAGCACAGAGCCCCTCGCTCCGCAGCACCTCCGGGCCTTGGGTGGTTGCTGCCCCGGTTTCAACGGCCCAGCCCGCCCCCACGTAGATCTCCTGCACCTGGGGGTTCTGCCGGATCGCCTCCGGCCCGCCCTCGGCGATTACCTGGCCGTAGTGCAGAACCGTGACCCGCTGGGCAAAGCGCAGGGCGTACTCCAGGTCGTGCTCCACCAGCAGCACGGTCATCTGGGGATCCAGTCCCAAAATGAGCTCCCCAATCCGCTCCCGCTCGGCCCCGGAAAGCCCGGCCAGGGGCTCGTCCAGCAGCAGCACCGAAGGGTTTTGCACCAGGGCCATGGCAATCTCGAGCTGCCGCTTCTCCCCGTGCGAAAGCTGGCTGGCTACCACATGGGCCCGCTCAGCCAGGCCCACCTGCTCCAGCACCCGCTGCACCCCCGGCTCCGGCGTCAGGCGCTGGCCGAGGCTGGCGCTCTGGCCCTGGGCGGCCTTCTGGGCCAGGGCCACGTTCTCCCAGACCCGAAGCTCGGAGAAGGCGTTGGAGCGCTGGAAGGTTCGGCCCAGCCCCAGCCGGGCCACCCGTTCCTGGGGCATCCCGCTCACCTCCCGCCCCTGCAGAAAAACCCGCCCCTGGCTGGGCCGCAGCTCCCCCGCCATCACCTTGAACAGGGTGCTCTTGCCAGCCCCGTTGGGCCCGATGACGGCCCGCCGCTCGCCGGGGGTGACCTCGAGGCTCACCCCGGCCAGGGCCAGAAGCCCCCCAAAGGCCTTGCTGACCTGCTCGACCCTAAGCATTGCCACGGCCCCCTCCCAGACGGCGTTCCAGCAGGGGCCACAGCCCCTCGCGGGCAAACAACACGGTCAGCACCAGCAAACTACCCACAAACAACCCCCACAGATCGGTAAACGAGCTGACCCAGGCCTGCACGAAGGTATAGAGCAAAGCCCCAAAGACCGCCCCCCAGAGGCCGCGGCTGCCGCCCAGCAGCACCATGACCATCAGGGTGGCCGAGGTCAGCCAGAAGAGGTCGTGGGGGCTGATGAAGCTGCGGTGCAGGGCCAGCCCGCTGCCAGCCAGGCCGGTGAGCGCGGCGGTGAGCAGGTACAAGGAGAGCTTGTAGTAAAAGGTGGGCACCCCCAGGGAGCGGATTTTTTCCTCGTTCTGCCGGATGGCCTCGAGGGTCTTGCCATACGGGGTCTGCAGCAGCACGCGCAAACCACCCACCACAGCCAGCAGCACCCCCACCGCCACCAGGTGCAGCAGCACCGGGTGGATGGAGAGTCCGGAGAGGCTCAGCCCATCGTCCCCCCCGGTGAGGCCGGTCCATTTGTGGGCCGCCGAGTAGACCATCTGCCCGAAGGCCAGGGTCAGCATCAGGATGAAGATGCCATGGGTGCGGAAGACCAGCAGGCCGGTCAGCAGGGCCAGCAGGGCGGCCGCCAAGGGTGCGAGCAGCAGGGCCAGCCCCAAAGGAAGCCCCGCCTTGAGGGCCAGGCCAACCGTATAGGCCCCAAGCCCCAAAAAGGCGGCCTGCCCCAGCGAAGGCACCCCACCATGGCCCAGCAGCAGGCTCAGAGCCACCGCGGCCAGGCCCAGCAGGGCCGCTTCCGTAGCCAGGTACAGCGGGTAGCCCCCCAGGGCCAGCGGCAGCAGGAGCAGCCCCACCAGCCCCCAGCGCAGCAGGCCCTGCCGCGCCGTGCCCCCCGCGCGAACCTCACGCGACAGCCCGGCCATCATGCCATCCTCCTACCCAAAAGGCCCTCGGGCTTCAGGGCCAGCACCAGGGCCATCAGGGCGAAGATCAAAAACATTGCCAACTGAGGCAAGAAAAGTCGCCCAAAGCCATCCACCAGGCCCACCAGGATGGCCCCCCAGAAGGCCCCCTCGATGCGCCCCAGACCACCGATCACCACCACGATCAGGGCGAACAGGGTCATCTGGGCGTCCAGGCCGGGGGCCAGGGCGATCATGGGGGCGCCCACCACCCCCCCCAGCCCGGCCAGGGCGGTGCCGATGCCAAAGGTGAGCAGGCTTATCTGGGCGGGCCGGATGCCCAGGGTGCTGGCCATGTCCGGGTCGGCGGTGACCGCCCGCACCTGCACGCCGAAGGGGGTTCTGGCTAGCAGCAGGCGCACCAGGAGGAACAAAAGCACCCCCATCACCAGCACGAACAGCGGGTACTTGGGGTAGATGAACGACCCCAGGAAAAGCGGCCCCGCCAGCTCGGCGGGGGGCGGCACGGAGCGGATGGCCGCGCCGAAGAAGGCCCGCAGCAGGTCGGCCAGAATGAAGCCCAGGCCGATGGTGACCAAGACCTGCTCGAGCTCCCGCCCGTGCAAACCCCGCAAAAGAAAGCGTTCCACCAAGACCCCCAGGAGGCCCACCAGCAGCGGTACCAGCACCAGCGCCAGCCAGAAGCTGCCCAGGCTGGCCCCCAGGGCCAGCCCCAGGTAGGCCCCCAGCAGGTAAAAGGCCCCATGGGCCAGGTTGACCACCCGGGCCACCCCAAAGATCAGGGAAAGGCCCAGGGCCAGCAGGAAGAGCAGCATGGCAAAGGCCAGGCTGTTGAGCAACTGTGTAAGAAGGAGCAACAGCATGCTTACTTACCGGGGTCGCGGATGGTGCCCAGGTCGGCCAGCAGGCGGTTGGTCAGTACCCCATCGATGCGGGCCACCTCCCGGGCGTAGACGTGCTGGGTAACGTTGTTGGTTTCCGGATCCATCTGCACAAAGCCCCGCGGGCTGATAATCTTGGCGCTCTCAATAGCCCCAAGCAGCCGCTGGCGGTTGCTTAGATCGCCCTGCACGGTGTTGATGGCATCCACGATAAACTGCATGGCGTCGTAGCCCCGCACGGCAAAGTGGTTGGGCACCGCGTTGAATTTCTGCCGGTAGGCCCGGATGAACTCCCGGTTGGCGCTGTTGTTCAGGGTATAGACCCAGTGGTCGGCGCTCCTGGCTCCCAAAGCGGCATCCCCGATGGCCTCGAGCACGTTTTCATCGGTCACCTCGCCGCTTACCGCGAGCTGGATGCTGCGGTTGAGGCCAAACTGGATGAACTGGCGCAGGAAGATGACCGCATCGCTACCGGAAAGCACCGCGTGCACCGCTTCCGGGCGGGCCGCGGCGATGCGCGAGATCACCGCGCTGTAGTCGGTGCTGCCCAGGGGGGTGTACAGCTCGGCTACCGGCTCCCCGCCGGCCTGCAGGAAGCCCTCTTTGAAAGCGGCGGTGGCTTCCTTACCAAAGGCGTAGTCCAGGGCCAGCAAAAAGACCTTTTTCCCGACGTTGCGGGCCACCCAGGGGCCCATGGGGTAGTGCTGCTGCCAGGCGCTGATGGAGGTGCGGAAGATGTAGGGGCTCCGGCGTTCGCGGGTGATGCCGTTGGCCGCGGCGTTGGCGATGACCAGGGGAATCTGCCGCTCGTGCACGTAGTCCCGGATGCCGTAGGCCGAGGAGGAGAGGATGATGCCGCTCAGCAGGTTGACGCGATCCTGCTCGACCAGCTTGCGCACTTTGCGCACCGCCACCGCGGGGTCGGCCTCCTCGTCTTCTTTCAAGAGCTGGATGCGCCGGCCCCCCGCCTGGTAGCCCACCTTTTCCAGGTAGAGCTCCATCCCGCGGGTGATCTCCTGGCCCAGCCGGGCGTATGGCCCCGAGTAAGAAAGCACCACCCCGATACGGATGGGTTCCTGCTGGGCCAGGCTGAAGGAAAAGCGGCTCGAGGCTGCCAGCCCCGCTAGCCCGAGCCCCGCCTTGATCAACTGCCTGCGACGTATTGTGGCCATTTTGACCTCCCTGCTTTTTTGCTTGTACCAGTGCCGCCAGCTTAGCAAATAGTCAGCCAGATTGTCAACAATCTTGTAAACCCTAAGCCGGCACCGGTACTAAAAGCCCTGCGTTTGTTCGTATAGCGAACATATATACATCTTGCGAACAAGCGTATGCTACACTAGCCGACATGAACCTGCAAGCGCCCCTGGCTCCGGAAGAGGCCGATACAGCCCCGGAGGAGCGATTTTTCGTGGAGGCGCTGGCTCGAGGCCTGGCGGTCATGCGCAGCTTCGACCAGCAGCACGAGCGACTGACCATCAGCGAGGTGGCCCGGCGCACCGAACTCAACCGGGCCACCGCCCGCCGCTTTTTGCTCACCCTGCAGGCCCTGGGCTATGTCGCCAGCGACGGCAAGTTTTTCTGGCTCACCCCCAAGGTGCTCAGCCTGGGCCATGCCTATCTGTCCTCTACCCCTTTGCCCCGGCTCCTGCAGCCGGTGCTGGAGCAGGTGAGCGAGGAGCTGCACGAGTCCTGCTCGGCCAGCATCCTGGAGGACAGCGAGATCGTCTACATCGCCCGCGCCGCTACCCGCCGGGTGATCTCCATCGGGCTGGGGGTGGGCAGCCGCCTGCCCGCCTACTGCACCTCGATGGGGCGGGTGCTGCTGGCGGCCCTGGAGGCGGATCAGCTCAGGGCCTACCTGGACAGTACGCCCCTGTTGCCGCTCACCCCCTACACCCTGACCGACCCGGTGCGGCTCCGGGCCGAGCTGGAGCGGGTGCGGGCGCAGGGCTACGCCCTGGTGGATCAGGAGCTGGAACTGGGCCTGCGCTCGATTGCGGTGCCGGTGCGCAACGCCCGCGGGCGGGTGCTGGCCGCCATGAACGTAGGGGTGCAGGCCGGGCGGGTGAGTCAAGAGGAGATGCTCGAGCGCTTCTTACCCGTGTTGCAGCGCGCCGCCCAGGGGCTCACACCGTTGCTGGGGATATGAACATGGCTTCTTTTGCAGACTTAGACCACCTGACCTTGCACTACCGGCTCGAGGGTGAGGGTTCGCCCACCCTGGTCTTCCTCAACTCGCTGGGCAGCGACCTGCGCATCTGGGATGGGGTGGTGGCCTCGCTGGAAGGGCGCTACCGGGTGCTCCGCTACGACCTGCGGGGCCACGGCCTCTCCGATGCGCCGGTGGGGCCTTACACCCTGCAGGATCACAGCACCGATCTCCTGGCGCTGCTCGAGCACCTGGGCATCGCCCGGGCGGTGCTGGTGGGCATCTCGGTGGGGGGGCTCATCGCCCTGGATCTGGCCCGGCGCTGGCCGGAGCGGGCCGAGGCCCTGGTGCTGTGCGATACCGGGGCCCGCATCGGCAGCGAGGACTCCTGGAACGAGCGGATGGCCGCCATCCGGCAACAGGGCCTGCCGGAGGTGGCCCGCACGGTGATCGCCCGCTGGTTCACCGAGGATTTTTTTACCCGGCGCAAGGCCGAGGCCGCGGGTTACTACAACATGCTGAGCCGCACCCCGGTGGAGGGGTATCTGGGCACCTGCGCGGCCCTGCGCGACGGCGACCTGCGCCCCTGGCTGGGCGATATCCGGAGGCCGGCCCTGGTGCTGTGCGGCGAGCTGGATAAAGCCACCCCGCCCGAGCTTTCGCGAGAACTGGCGCAGGGGTTGGGGGCCCGGCTCGAGCTGATCCCCCAGACCGCCCACCTGCCCTGCATCGAGGCCCCCGCGCCGGTGGGGCAGCACATCCGTAGCTTCCTGAAGGAGTTGGGTTATGGCCGATAGATATCAGCAGGGCATGAAAACCCGCCGCGCGGTGCTGGGTGAGGCCCACGTCGAACGGGCCGAGGCCGAAAAAACCCAGTTCGACGCGGATTTCCAGCACTTCATCACCGAGTACGCCTGGGGTGCGGTGTGGACGCGGGAGGGCCTCGAGCGCAAAACCCGCCACCTCATTACCCTGGCCCTGCTGGCCGCCCTGGGCCACGAGCAGGAGCTGGCCATGCACATCCGGGCCACCGCCCATACCGGCCTGAGCCCCGACGAGGTACGGGAGGCCTTGCTACAGGTAGCAGTCTACGCAGGGGTTCCCGCAGCCAACCGCGCCTTTGCGGTGGCTAAACGCACTTATGTGGAGATGGGGCTGCTCACGCCCCAAGGAGGAAGCCATGAGTGAACCGGCTCATAAAGGCGTTTTGGATTGGAGCATCCAGCCACCCTACCTACACGCACCCTATGTGGCCACGGTGCGCAGGGCACCCCACCACCCCCTGGTGCCGCTCGCGGCCTCGCTCATGGAGCGCACCGGCCCGGTGTACGGCGAAGGGGATATCGGGCCCCTCGACCACGACCTCACCAAAAACGCGGCCAAAAACGGCGAGCCCCTGGGGGAGCGCATCATCGTCACAGGCCGGGTGCTCGACGAGAACGGGCGCGGGGTGCCGGGGGTCTTGATTGAAATCTGGCAGGCCAACGCGGCCGGGCGCTACATTCACAAAAACGACCAGCACGACGCACCTTTAGACCCCAACTTCGTGGGCGCGGGCCGCACCCTCACCGACGAGAAGGGGTTCTACCGCTTCATCAGCATCAAGCCGGGGGCCTACCCCTGGAAGAACCACTTCAACGCCTGGCGGCCCGCCCATATCCACTTCTCGCTGATCGGGCGCAATTTCAGCGAGCGGCTGGTGACCCAGATGTACTTCCCCGGCGACCCGCTGCTGGAGTACGATCCCATCTACCAGGGGATTCCCAACACCAAGGCCCGCTCGCGCCTGATCTCCCGCTTCGACCTGGAAACCACCCAGCCCGAGTGGGCCCTGGGCTACCGCTTCGACATCGTGCTGGCCGGCTACGACCAGACCTACTTTGAACCGGGAGGCCACTGATGCGCGCGCAGTATCCCAGCCAGACCGTGGGCCCTTTCTTTGCTTTTGCCCTGGTGCGCGAGGGCGGTAACGTTCTGGTCAACGAGCAGACCCTGGGGGAGCGCATTACCCTGAAGGGCCGGGTGCTCGACGGGGACAACCAGCCGGTGGACGACGCCCTGGTGGAGATCTGGCAGGCCGACGCCCAGGGGCGCTTCCGCCACCCAGCCGATCCCCAGCACGCCCAGGCCGACCCCCACTTCAAAGGCTTTGGCCGTTCGGGCACCACCAGCGAGGGTTTTTGCTTCCAGACCATCAAGCCGGGGCCGGTTCCGCCCAGCCCGGTGCCCTGTATAGCCGTCCGGGTGTTCGCCCGCGGCATGCTGATTCACGCGGTCACCCGGGTGTACTTCTCCGACCACGACAACACCCAGGATCCGGTCTTTGCCGGGCTCGACCCCGCGCGGCGCCAGACCCTAGTGGCCCAGCGCTGCGAGCTGCCCGGCGGGGTGGTGTACCGCTGGGATATTCGCTTGCAGGGCGAGGGCGAGACGATCTTTTTCGATCTGTAAACCATGCCGTTTTTACCGCACGAATCGAGGATCTGGTCGGGGGTTTTTGGCGACCCGGCCCTGGCCGAGATTTTTTCCGAAGCAAACTGGCTAAAGCGGGTGCTCGAGGTCGAAATAGCCCTGGCCGGGGTGGAGGCCCGGCTGGGGCTCATCCCCCCGGAGGCCGCCCAGGCCATCGGCCAACTGGCCGGCTTTACCCCCGACTGGGAGCGCCTGGCCCGGCAAACCGAGCGGGACGGGGTGCCCATAGCCGGGCTGGTGGCCCAGCTCCAGGCCCACCTGGGGCCCGGGTATGCCCGCTACCTGCACCTGGTGGCCACCACCCAGGACATTCTGGACACCGCGCTGGTGCTGCAACTGCGCTCGGCGCTGGAACTGCTGGAAGAGCGGCTGTGCAAAAGCCTGCAAGGCCTGGCCCGGCTGGCCCGGCAGCACCTCGAGACCCCCATGCCAGGGCGCACCCACGGCCAGCAGGCCCTGCCCGTCACCTTTGGGTACAAGGTGGCCGGATGGATGGCCCCCCTGCTGCGGCACCTGGAGCGCCTGCAAACGCTCAAAGAACGGGTGCTGGTGGTGCAGATGGGGGGGGCGGTGGGCACCTTGGCCGCGCTGGGGCCGCACGGGGTGGCGGTGATGGAGGGGCTGGCCCAGGCCCTCAAGCTGAAAGCCCCCCTGCTGCCCTGGCACACCGCCCGCGACCACCTGGCCGAGCTGGCTAGCTGGCTCTCCCTGTTGAGCGGGAGCCTGGCTAAGATGGCCCAGGACGTTATTCTGATGGCCCAGAACGAGGTGGGCGAGGTACACGAGAGCCTCGAGCCCGACCGGGGTGGTTCTTCGACCCTGCCCCAGAAGTCCAACCCCATCAAAAGCGAGGTGATCATCGCCGCGGCCCGGGCCAACGCAGCCCTGCTCGCGGCCATGCACCAGGCCCTGATCGCCGAGCACGAACGGGCTACCCACGCCTGGCAGCTCGAGTGGCTGACGCTGCCGCAGATGCTGGCCCATACCGGGGTGGCCCTCAACCAGGCCGTGTTTCTAAGCCAGCACCTGGCCGTCCACCCCGCGCGGATGCGGGCCAACCTGGCCGCCTCGCGGGGGCTGATGCTGGCCGAAGCCCTGAGCCTGGCCCTGCTCGAGCACATGGAGCCCGCCCAGGCCAAGGCCCTGGTGCGCGAGGCAGCCCAGGTGGCGCTGGCGGAGGGGCGGCACCTGCTGGAGGTGGTGCAGGAGCGGGTGCAGGCGCCGCTGGACTGGGCAGCCCTGCGCGAGGAAGCCTACCTGGGCTCGAGCCGGCTCTTTACCGAGCGGGTGCTGGAAGAAGCCGATCGCCTGCTGGGCCAGCCAGCAGAGGAGGGAGGAAGGTGAAGCGAGTACCGCGAATTACGCCGCAGGAAGCGGCCTCGATGGTCAAGGATGGCGATATTTTGTTGGTGGGTGGTTTTGGTATGACCGGCAATCCGGTGCACCTCCTGCACGCCCTGGCCGAGACCCCGGTCAGGAACCTGGTCTATGTAGCCAACAACGTGGGCGAGCCAGGACTGGGAGGGGGCCGGCTGCTGCGCAACGGCCAGATTCGCAAGGCCATTGGTTCCTATTTCACCTCCAACCCCGAGGCCGTGCAGGCTGCCCAGAGCGGGGCCATCGAGGTGGAGCTGCTGCCGCAGGGCTCGCTAGCCGAGGCCATCCGGGCCGGGGGGGCGGGCCTGGGCGGCTTCTACACCCCCACCGCGGCCGGAACGCTGCTGGCCCAGGGCAGGGAGACCCGTCTGATCGGCGGAAAGCCCTACGTGCTGGTCGAGCCCATCCGGGGCAATGTGGCCTTTATCCGGGCCTGGAAAGCCGACGAGGCCGGTAACCTGGTCTACCGCATGACCGAGCAAAACTTCAACAAGGCCATGGCCACCGCCGCCGACCTGGTCATCGCCGAAGTGGAGCAGATCGTACCGGTTGGGGCCCTGGACCCCGACCAGATCCACACCCCGGGCTGCTATGTGGACTACCTGGTGGAAGCCAAGATGACCCCCGAGGATCTGGGCTCCTCCGCTTCCATCGAAAAGTCCAGTAAAAAGGTGGATCCCCTGCGCCTGCGCATGGCCCAGCGGGCTTTGCAGGAGCTGAAGCCCGGACAGGTGGTCAACCTGGGCATCGGTATCCCCACCCTGATTGCCGACCTGATCACCCCGGAGATGGGCATCATCCTGCATACCGAGAACGGGATGCTGGGTGTGGGGCCGGCCCCGGCAGAAGGGGGGGCCATGGATTACCCGGTCAACGCCGGGAAAATCCCGGTTACGGCCCTGCCGGGGGCCTCTTACTTCGACAGCGCCGACTCCTTCGCCATGATTCGCGGGGGGCACGTGGACGTGGCGGTAATGGGCGGTTTGCAGGTAGACGAGCGGGCCAACCTGGCCAACTGGGCCGTTCCGGGCAAGCCCCTGCTGGGGGTGGGGGGGGCCATGGACCTGGCCTCGGGTGCGCAAAAGCTGATCATCACCATGACCCATACCAACCCCGACGGCTCGCCCAAAATCGTGCCGGAGTGCACCCTGCCGCTCACCGCGGTGGATCTGGTCATTACCGAGCTGGCGGTGTTTGGCTACCCCGACGGGCGCCTGACCCTGCTGGAGCTGATGCCGGGGGCGACCCTCGAGGAGGTCAGGGCTAAGACCTCGGCCCGCTTTGTGGAGGCCTTGCGGTAGGCTGGCGGTTCCAGTCACCCAGATACCTGAGCACCACCGGCGCAGCCAGGCCAAAGCCAAACCACAGGTAAGGAAGGCTACCCCCGATAAGAAGCGCCGCCAGCGGAAAGGCCAGGGCCGCCAGCACCACGCCCCGGTAGCGGCTCTGCGTCAGCAACAAAGCCAGCCCAAACAGCCCCAAAGCGGCCGCAAGCAGCGCTGGCTGAACCGCGAACAAGACCCCCACCGAAGGGGCGATGCCCTTCCCGCCGCGCCCCAGCAGCCACACTGAGTAGCAGTGCCCCAGCACCGCCAGAGCCCCGGCCAGCAGCCCGCCGCCAGGGTCGCGCGCCAGAAACTCGCCCAGCGCCACCGCCATAATGCCCTTGGAAACGATGAGCTCCAGCACCATCAGCCCTGGCACGGCCCCCAGCACCCGCCAGGCGTTGGTGACCCCCACGTTGCCCGAGCCCTCGAGCAGCAGGTTTTTGTTTTGCAGCACCCCAAACCAGTAGGCAAAGGGCAGTGAACCCAGCAGATAACCGGCCAGGGCCGCATAAAGCCATTCCATAGTCCTCAGGCTATCAGATGGCAGTGGGTTGGGCGCGCCGGAGTTTTGAACATTTATGCAACCTCGCCCCCTGCTTATGCGTGTGGGCAAGGACAAACAATGGTATCTTGATGCAAGACCATTTTGCAGACCGATGCCGCACAGCCTGCTATTTTCCGGCCAAAACTACCTTGACCGGGCCGGGCGCGGCATGTATCCTTATACTTCACGCCTGGGTTGTATCCAGGGCGGTTTGGCGGTACTGTATGGCTTTGTGTGGGGCCCATGGCCCACTCCGAGGTGAATGAATGAAAATCGTGCTTGCATACTCCGGCGGTCTGGACACCAGCATCATCCTTAAGTGGCTCATCGAAAACTACAACGCCGAGGTGATCACCTTCACCGCCGATATCGGCCAGGGCGAGGAGGTCGAGGAGGCCCGACGCAAAGCCCTCCAGACCGGGGCCAGCAAGGCCTACGCCCTGGATCTGCGCGAGGAGTTCGTGCGCGACTTTGTCTTTCCCATGATGCGCTCGGGGGCGCTCTACGAGGGCTACTACCTGCTGGGCACCTCCATCGCCCGCCCGCTCATTGCCAAGCACCTGGTGCGCATTGCCCAGGAGGAGGGGGCCGAGGCCATCGCCCACGGCGCGACCGGCAAGGGCAACGATCAGGTGCGCTTCGAGCTCACCGCCTACGCGCTCAAGCCCGATATCAAGGTAATCGCCCCCTGGCGCGAGTGGAACCTGGTGAGCCGCCCCCAGATGATGGAGTATGCAGCCCTGCACGGGATTCCGGTGCCGACCACCCTCGAGAAGCCCTACAGCGTAGACTCCAACCTGCTGCACAACTCCTTCGAGGGGGGGGTGCTGGAAGACCCCTGGGCCGAGCCGCCCGCCGGGATGTTCCGCCTAACCCAGGACCCCTGGCAGGCCCCCGACGAGCCCGAGCTGGTGGAAATTCAGGTGGAGGGCGGCGATGTGGTGGCGGTGAACGGCGAGCGCCTTTCGCCCGCCCAGCTGCTGGCCCGGCTCAACGAAATTGGCGGTCGCCACGGCATCGGACGGGTAGATCTGGTGGAGAACCGCTTTGTGGGGATGAAGTCGCGCGGGGTTTACGAGACCCCCGGCGGCACCCTGATCTACCATGCCCGGCGGGCGGTGGAGAGCCTCACCCTCGACCGCGAGGTAATGCACCAGCGCGACCAGCTGGGGGTCAAGTACGCCGAGCTGGTTTACAACGGCTTCTGGTTTGCCCCCGAGCGCGAGGCTTTGCAGGTCTATATGGATCACGTGGCTAAAACCGTCACTGGCACGGTGCGCTTCAGGCTGTACAAGGGCAACATCATCCTGGCCGGACGCAAGTCGCCCCTCTCGCTCTACGACAAGAGCTTGGTCTCCTTCGACGAGAAAGGCGGCTACAACCAGGCCGATGCCGATGGCTTCATCAAGCTCAACTCCCTGCGCCTGCGGGTACGGGCCAAGGCCCAGCCCAAGGACTAGCGGAGCCCAGCATGGCCGCCCAGGTACGCATTCGCCCCGCGACCCCTGCCGATGCAGCGGTCATTGCCCTGGTGGTGCGGCAGGCCTGGGCCGACTGGGTGGCAAGGGACTCCTCGGGGCACCACGAAAGCCCCGAGCAGGTGCTGCGCGACCTCGAGCGCGGCTACGGCTGGGTGGCCCTGGACGGAGAAGCGGTGGTGGGCACGGTGCGCCTGGTACGGCACCCTGACCCGCTGGAGCGGGGGGTGTGGGAGGTGCGGAGACTGGGGGTGCTGCCCGGGTACCGCCGGCAAGGGGTGGCCCACCGCCTGATGGAAGCCCTGCTGCGCCAGGCCTTCGAGCTGCGGGCCAAAGAGCTGCGCTTAGCTGTGCGCCACGACCAGCCCAAGCTCCTGAAGTGGTACACCCAGTTCGGCTTTACCTACGACCCCAGCCTGCGCTACAGTACGCCCAACCCCCAGACCCCGCCCCCTTTTGTGATGTCGAAAAAGCTCGAGGTGCAGTCGTGACGAGGAGGAAGGTTTGAGCCAGGAAACCCAAAAAACCTGGGGTGGCCGCTTTAGCGAGGCCCCCAGCCAGATCGCCCAGGAGTTCAACGCCTCCTGGAGCTTCGATAAGCGCCTGGCCCTGGTGGACATCCAGGGTTCGCTGGCCCATGCGGCCATGCTGGCCCAGCAGGGCATCCTGACCCCCGAGGAAGAGGCCCAGATCCGCCAGGGCCTGCTTTCGGTGCAGCAGGAGATTTTGCAGGGCACCTTCCAGTGGCGCGAGGAGCTGGAGGACGTGCACATGAACATCGAGGCCCGCCTGACCGAGCGGGTGGGCCCGGTGGGGGGCAAGCTGCACACCGCCCGCAGCCGCAACGACCAGGTCGCCACCGACCTGCGCCTATGGGTGCGGGGGGAGCTAACCCGCCTGCTGGACGAACTAAAGGCGCTGCGCAAGGTTCTGGTGCAGGAGGCCGAAAAGTACCTCGAGCCCCCCCTCATCCTGCCCGGCTACACCCACCTGCAGCGGGCCATGCCGGTGCTGCTCTCGCACTGGTTCCTGGCCTACTACGAGATGATTTCCCGTGATGCCGGGCGACTCGAGGACGCACTAAACCGCCTGAACGAATCGCCCTTGGGCGCGGCGGCCCTGGCGGGTACGGGTTTCCCAATTGACCGCCATGCCACCGCCCAAGCTCTCGGGTTCACCCGCCCCATGCGCAACTCCATGGACGCGGTGGCCTCGCGCGACTTCGTGCTCGAGGTGCTGGCGGCTTTAGCCATCGGCCAGAT
>FWPV01003070.1_pt1:0-15000 | contig 38892 bp, 19 predicted proteins | sample 2228371 | NCBI WGS metagenome assembly FWPV01 (sample SAMEA103939776, study PRJEB20133) | metagenome
GGTTAGCTTTGCTATGCTCTTTTCAAGGTTCACTATGCTAAATATCGGCTGAATTTTTTTCAAATATTTCTTGACATATTACCGAAATTCTGTTTTTGATTGTTGACCTTCAATATTATTTTTTTATAAAACAATCTTTTTAATACATCCACAAATTTCTTTTAAAAAGCTTTGTTGAGTCGAGCCTCATTGCTTTTTCCTCTTTGGTTTTGCTTAAAAAAGTATAACTAAACAGCAAAAAGCCGGAAGCCAATTTTAAGCTCCCGGCGTCTTTAGTATTGTTAAGCTTAAAGCAACTACTCAAAAACATTTTACGCCTGTTTTCCTTCAATCGCACACAATAGAAGACCGGCCGCAATACCCAGTCGTCTGTCAAGAACATTACCCGTATTTTTTGAAAAGTCAATGTTTATTTTGGAAACAAAGGGATTCATATTCTGTTTATAGGTACAAACAGAGGTACCGTTAATATAGCACTCAAAAGTCTGAGGTATAAGATTGGTTACAAATCTCCTTATTAACGCAAGTGCAGTGCTATCCTCCTTTATTATTCCGATTTCATTGTCCTGCGCATCCAATACTATCCACTCGTCTTGAATTATGGACTTCATTCCTTTTCTCCTAAGAGCACCAACCTTTTCATTTTCTACAACGTCATACACATCGTAAGTAGCAGAAAAATCTACAATCTGTCTAGCTTTTATTGCCAGAAGCTCCTCTTTCTTATCTTCACCGCTGTAAATTCTGATATCCTCCTTTAACTTAAAGGCTTTCAAATTAGCAAAAAGTATCACCTGACCGTTCGGATCATAAAAGTGAAAGTCAGCCCCAACAAGTTTCATAATTTTCCTTCGGATCAAATAAGAGTTATATGTATACCTCTGATGCATAAAATCCCCTCCGTTTCGTTGTTTTATTTAATTATTTTTTGCCGACGCTATATACAGCCTTTGGAGGCTACATATACTTTTATCCTCTATCTTATTCCAAGCCAGCTCACTAATTTTATATAGCTTTCGTCAACCACCAAGCCTGAAATTGCAGGATAGAACAATATAAACAGCAATACGTTAATCAAAAGATAAACATAAACAAAGGTTTGGGATACTTTTTTGGCATTGATTGCCGCCATTTTGTTTTTTGAGAACTTGCCGATATCTTCGGGCATATGTTCACAAAGATAATATAATACATATACTATGCACAAGATTAAAAACGGTACCGATGTGAAGAAATGGTAAATAAAAACACATCGTGATACCATAAACCACGGCAAGTATTGGAATGCAAAAGCTACAACAATCGGTACAAGCCTCTTATCTTTCTTCGATATAGCCATGGCAATAGCAAAGAATACACATATTATACCGAACCAAAAAACTGCAGGATTCCCCAACACATACATCTTTGATACCTTTCCCGCCGGAAGATTGCTTCCGAAATACTCAGCCAAAGGCTTAAGGATTAAAGGCCATGAATAAGCCGGTGATGCGTAAGGATGGTCATCTTCAAGACCTGAATGATAATCGAACATTCCTTTTGTATTTTCCCACACATAACCTATATCGTAATTATCACCCGGAAGAGTTATTATAGGTAAATAAGATGCAACATAAATTAATACAGGTATCACTACAAAGAAAACAATACAGCATAAGCAAGTATAAATTACATTTTTCTTTATAAATCCGTCCAACCATGCAGGTTTCTTTTTCTTATTTTTAGATTTCAGTGCCTTTTGGTAATCTATAATTTCCATGACCAGCGATGTGAAAAACAGTACTGCCAATCCTCCCCCTGCATACACCGCGGTCCATTTGCTGGCACAGCCCAGACCCCAGCATAATCCTGAAAGCAAAAGAGAAATCAAAGATTTTTTCAGTCCTACCTGATACGACTTGCTCATAAAATAATCGAACATAAAGTAATAAGCCAGAATAACAAACAAAGTAGGGTATGAATCTATAGTACCTATTCTGGTCTGAGCAAAATGCATAAATTCAAACGTAATTAAAAATGCGGATATAATGCCGTACAATCTCTTTTTAAATATTTTCTTTCCCATCAGGTACATGGCAGGTACCATGGCAATTCCGTACAACGTACCCATGATACGCCAACCGAAAGGATTCATTCCGAAAATAGCTATTCCGATAGCCATTATCACCTTTCCAAGAGGAGGATGGGTTGTTTCATACGGAATCATTCCGTTCAAATGTTCAAAGGCTGTTCTTGGATGATATATCTCATCGAAATATGAAGAGTTCAAATAATTATATGTATAATCTCCGACATCCTGCTCATCAAATAAATTTTCAACCTTTCCCCTGCCTCCGTCGCTCATATTTTCCAAGTTAACAGAAGAAATCTGTATAGGTGTTTTTAGATCTCCTTTTTCAAAGAAAACCATCTCGTTAATCGTTCCACCGCTGGCCTGATCCACTATTACCCTGATTGCATCGGTTTTGACCTGAAGGTCAAAGTCCCTCCATCTTAATACATCATCATAATTCTGTCCTACGGTAACCCCCGGAGTAAAAGACCCATTTTCCGAACGATAATATACCTGGAGCTTTAGATCCCCTATACCACTGTAAACCGCAATTTTTGACAAATCATATTCCCTATCGAAATTTACAATAAAGCTGTCCTTTGTTTTAACTGGCTGCCAGTAAGTTTCCGGCACATTGGTTGTGCCTAAATTTACCAAAGAAATAACCGAATATACAAGAGTCAGTACAGCCATAATTATTAAATCTATTCTATCTATTTTAGAGGAGCTGTATTCTTTCACATCATCCTCGGAATTCTCTTTATAGCCGGATTTATCGTTTGAATCATTATTTTGGCTGCCTGTCTTTTTAAGTACAAAGAATATCACCACTGCAAGTGCCAGCGCAATCAATACAATTCCGGCAATAATCCACGTCTTTTGAGAAGAATCTTCTTCATTTACCCCTTGATTGTTGGATTGGTTGTTGTCAAGACTTATTATGGTAGCACCATCCGGCACGGTAACAACTTTTTCTATTTTAATGTCATCAAAATATGCAGTCCCGGTATTCAGACTACCGTGCCCTCCGACACCTATAGTAAAATTCAATACATTCTGTTCTGCTCCGGTCCTTCCGTACATCTCAACATATGTCCAATCACATGTACCTTTGATATCCGTGGACGTCTCGGTTAACAGCCATACGGAAAAATTCGCACCTTTTGCGTCCATTCCCACATCTTCCGTCTTAATCCAACCGGAGATCTTGTACAAGGTTCCCGGCTCAACAGGCACATCTTGTTGCAATCTTGCATCATTCTCCACTATACAAGAGACCTTTACACAATTATTACCTGATTTTGCCTTTCCTGTCACTACTTGTATATCATATTCTCCCGCATCACTTTCCCAGACATTTTCCTTCCAAAAGAAGACATCCTCTATGCCTTCTTCAAATCCACCGTTCAAAACAATATTGTCCTCATCTGCATAAGTAATAATACTAAGGGAAAATATCAGAATTACACATGCAAATAAGGATAATATACCTCTCTTCATTTGCTTACCCCCTTAAAGATTTCATTTAAAACTCTATGCTTTTATTTTTTCAACAAAGTCAACCTTCTCAACTACTTCCTCTTTTCCGTCCTCCGATATTTTAATGATATACTTGCCGTTTGAGTATATTATCTCGTTGTTTTTACTTATGTCAAAACCTAAAACTCCTTTTTTAATGGTCTTTTGTCTGCCATCTTCACCCAGTCTTACCAGTTCCCATTCTTTAGGAGCTATCCCGGCGTACTTTTCCCCCCTTGCAAGATTCTCCTTAAGTATCTTTTCGGCATTAATTATGTTTCCGTTAATAATCAAATCCTTAGAATCCATCTGCTTGGATTTTGCAGGATTTGACCCTCTTGATGTCAGCGGTTCTCCGGTATGCATGATGGTGAAAAGCTCAATCCATTTAAATATAGCCCGGATTATCTTGAAGGGTATAAACAAGTATTCCAATATTGAAACCTTTCTGTTTTGAGATGACTCATACGGGCGTTTTATAAAATATAGATTGTCTTTACTGTCAACCTTCGGATAAATACAATCAAATCCCTGGTATGAAGCTACCTCCGTCAGTTCTCCCGTTGAAAAATCAAGCTTGTTGATTACTCTTGGAGCAAATCCGATCACATTTCCCTGGTTGTCTCTTCCAACACCTGCTGACTCATAATACAGTATTTTGGGGTTTATTCTGCCCCATACGGGATTATCGTCAATTGAATCCCCCTCTGTAATAATGCTGTAACTTGAATCATTTATATCCATTACTGCAATATTTCTTTCCCATGCGGTGTTCTGAACTGCAACAGCCAGTTGATTGGTTTTCTCATTATAGCCTATATTATAAAAAACTGCCTTATTATCATGGATAACATGCTTTTCAGGTTCACTTCTGTCCTTAAGGTTTTTTATAAATATACCGGAATTATCATCAACAGAAACGGAATAGATTACGTTCTCATTATCCTGAACAAAATCAACTCCGTTTGTTGATGCCTTTGTATTATCCTCAAGATTTAATCCGCTATATTGAATGTCTCCCCTGAAAGCAGAATTAACACCTTTTGTTTTCCATTCATACTTTTTTGAAATCTCAAGTTTGTTTTTTTGATATTTGCATATATATTCACTCTCGAAATAGTCTAAACCATTATCCTTACATAATCCAAGCTTGTCTCTCGAAGCAAAAACTATATTACCGCTCACCTGTCACACCCCCTTATTTTGAAAAAATCAAAACCAGAAGTCAGCTTTTCTTACTTTCATACACATTGAAAATTATATCATGAATATTGCATATTTAATATACATTTTTTCTGATTTCTGCTATTTCTATGTTTACAATTAAAAAGCCTGAAAATACTCCTCAGGAATAAGCAAAGCTCTCTGTGTGAAAACAGATGCTTTCCCTTTCCTCGTCGCATTAACAGGCTCTTATATTTGCTTCACAGTTTTTCTTTCGTATCTCCTCTAATTTTTCACTTGTCAACAGTAAATAAATGAAAAACAGAGTAATTTTATATATTCTTTTTTCACACAGGCTTTACATTCTGAACCTATATCCTGCTCCCCAAACTGTTTCAATATATTGGGGATCGGAAGGATCTGACTCAATCTTTTCACGTATCCTTCCTATATGAACAGTAACCGTTGCAACATCACCTATTGCATCCAGTCCCCATACTTTGTCAAATAATTCGTCTTTTGAAAAAACCCTGTTGGGATTTTGGGCTAAAAACAGCAGTACATCAAACTCCTTCTGCGCCAGGTTTACTTCCCTTCCGTTTACAAACACTCTTCTGGAATCCTTTTGAATTTCAAGCCCTCTGATAGTCAAAGAAGCTACTTTATTGGAATATTTGTTTTTAAGCCTTTCATATTTTGCAATATGGGCATTTACCCTTGCCACCAGCTCTCCCGGGCTGAAGGGCTTAGTAATATAGTCATCGGCACCGAGCCTTAGACCGTGAATTTTATCAAGCTCTTCTTTTTTTGCAGATACAATAAGAACCGGAACATCCTTCTCATCCCGGATTTTTTTTAATATCTCAAATCCATCCATCCCCGGAAGCATTACATCAAGTATTAAAAGATCAAATTCTTCGTCATTTATTTTCTTAAAGCCTTCATTTCCATTGGTACATATGTGAACTGAAAATCCGTTAATCTCCAGATAATCTCGTAAAAGCTCGCCTATGCTTTCATCATCTTCAACTATGAGAATTTTCTTCATGACCTCAACTCCTTTAGTCTTTATGCTTTAACCAGCGATATCATAACGCTGGTTCCTTTGCCGTCACGGCTTATTGCCCAAATCCTGCCTCCATGGCCCTCGATTATTTGCTTGGCAATGGCAAGACCCAATCCACTCCCTTTACTTGTACCCCTGGATGAATCCGCACGGTAAAATCTATCAAAAATGTACGGGAGATCCTTTTGACTTATACCTGAACCATTATCTTTAAGCTCTATTATAACATTTGCCGATGTCTCCCTCAAAAAGATGTCTATTTTCCCCTGTTCCTTATCCATATATTTTCTTGAATTATCGATAATATTTATTACCACTCGTCTAATCTTGTCCCGGTCCAGCAAAACATACCGGCATTCAGTTAATTCATTATGGAGCTCTATATCAATATTATCTTTCTCAAGCTCGGTTTCCACTTCATTTATACAATCCTCAAAATACGTAACTATATCTGTTTTCTCAAAGTTTAGGGGTACCTTTCCCATATCGAATTTTGAGTGCAGCAGAAGATCATCAATCATCCTATCCATATGAACAGTTTTTGAATATATGGTATTCAAATACTTTTCAATCTTTTGCGGGGTATTTGCCACTCCGTCCAAAATACCCTCAACATACCCTTTTACCGCTGTAATTGGGGTCTTAAGATCATGGGATATGCTAGAAAAAAGCATTTTCCTGTTTTCATCATATTTTTGCTGAATATACACCGCCTCTACAAGCTTCAGCCTCATTTTTTCAAAAGACCGGCACAAATCTCTTATTTGAGCATCTCCATCCTCAACCACCTCAAAATCCAAATTTCCTTCACTTATATTCACAGCAGCCTTCTGCAGGTTTGCAAGAGGCTTTATTATCTTCTTTGAAAAAATTACAATAGTAATTATATTGACTATTATAAACGAAACAATAAAAAATGATGTTGAAAACAATAACAGCGTTTCCGTCGTAGCCCATTCGTTTCCTGTGGGAGCAAGTAAAACCACATTACCTTTTTCTCCGTCTTTAAAGTTCACATTTATTACCTTCACCATATACTTATCATTATTAATCTCAACTGTATTGCTAAATAGATTTCCACTGCCAGCCTTTAGGCACTTTTCCAACTCAATTGTGCCTATCGGTATTGTTTCAAATATTCTCTCATGTTCTTTGACCACCACAATATCAGCTTCAACGTTTTCAAGCCTGGTAACTATGTATTGCTGAAATTCTTTATCCAAAAGAACCTCCGGCGTGTTTCTGAGGACACTCCCATCCGCTTTAAAAAACTCATATTGCACTTGGGTCAATTTATTTACGGTATTATAGCTGATATCAACATCATGGATTCTTGCAAAAATAAAGGTGAAAATAAAAGATGCTACAAGCGTTGCCAAAATAGGCAAAACAATAATTGCAGCATTTGATAATATCAAGCGTTTTTTAATATCCATGTCAACCCTTCACCTTTTACAAGTCTCTTTTATCGAATAAATAATAACCTGCCGTATAGAACATTATAGCACAACCCAAGATAATAAAAAACTCTCTTAAAATTTTGGATATTTGGAATATATTTACATTCCATAGAGAATGCCAATCAAACATCGATGTAATAAACAAGCTGGAGTATCTCGGGAAAGCAATTGTAATTGCATTAAAGGCAATAAATATTATTACCGAAATAAAGAAAACCGTTGTTCCGCTTTTAAAAATATTTGCCAAAAACACTATAATAAGAGCAAAGGCAACCACAGGTATCAGGGTTACAATATAAGCAAGCAAAACCCTAAATACTCCCATTGCTGTTATAGAATCTGAATTAAACAAAATTCCTGCAAGCATAGAAAGCAGCATAACAATTATCATATTCACCAAAACAAAAAAAGCAACAGCACTGACCTTGGCTGTAAACAGCTTTATTCTCGTAATCGGCCTTGTCAATGTGATTTTCATCGTATTATGGGAAAACTCCCCGGAAAACACATCTATGACAACAAGGGTTGTAAAAAAAGGCAGAATGGTTCTCGAAAACAAAGACAACACCAATATGGGAAATTGCGTTCCGCTAACCGCTCTCAATCCAAATCCGGTATTAACTACCGTTACCATAAGCTGTCCCATGACTATGGCAAAAAGTGAAATTATTACGGCAACAATTACTTTTTTCTTCTTGTATATTTTTATAATTTCATTAATAACTGCAGCTTTAAATGTTCCCATTTTTGCCCACCTCACTTACATAATAGTTTTCCAGGGAAGCATAATTTTTTAGGATGTTTTCTTTGCTGTCCACATTTACCAGCCTTCCGTTGTATAGTATCCCAATCCTGTCACAGGTAAGCTCCACATCATGAATAAGGTGACTGGATATAAAAAACGTGGTTTTCTCGGTCTCTGCCAGCAACTTAATCAGCTTTCGAATTTCTATCATTCCCTGAACATCAAGTCCGTTTAACGGTTCATCCAATATTACCAGCTCGGGTCTTGACAGAATTGCGGCAGCAATTCCAAGCCTTTGCTTCATGCCCAGTGAAAAATTCTTTACCTTTTCTTTTTTATATTTTAAAATACCTGTCAGTTCAAGAACCTCATCAATTCTATTATTGTCCACATCATCATAAAACCTTGAAAAAAGCTTTAAATTCTCATAGGCGGAAAGATATGTATAGGACTCGGCGGTCTCAATTATGCAGCCAACTTTGCGCATAGCTTTTTCAAATTCTTTGGTAATACTATGTCCAAAGATTTCCACATCTCCGCTGTCGGCTGACATAAGCCCGGTCATTATCTTCATAGCTGTGGTCTTACCGGCACCGTTTGGACCAAGGAAGCCAAAAATATCTCCCCTCTGTACATCCAGGTTTATATCAAAAATTCCCCTGCCGTTATTGTATTTTTTAGTAACTCCAATTACTTTAAGTACCGTTTCCATTATTGATCCTCCAAAATATGATAAAAGCTAACTAGAGTTAAGCCGGCAGCAGCAAATTCCGCTACCGGCTCCAAAGTAATTACTTTTCTTTCCGTATTTTTGCTATATTCATGATATCTGGCTTTATAATTGGCCATTTATTAATACAAGTAAGTTAAACTCTCCATTGAGCTTCTCTTTTCGTTAAAGCCTAGCAAATTTATTCCTCAAAAACCTTGTTGAACTGATTATTATAAACCTCTTCCTCAGAACGTATATCTCCGTTTATATACATATTAATATATCCTCTCTCAAACCATATAAATCCGTCTATTGGATTGCCTGATGCATCAACACCCTCAAATCTTGTCCAATCTTCTTCGGTGTCCAATTTAAATTCAAAGTCTCTCTTACCCTCAGCATACTCAGCATACTCTTCCTTATATACCTCATAATATTTACCGTAAACATATCGATCGTCTATGGCTGTAATTTCAACAAACTTTTCTCCGATCTTAATGAAACTGTCGTGTTTCTCAATCACAATGTCACTCTTCCATTTACCCAGGTATTTACCTGATATATAGGCATCCGGATCACTCTTTACAACATCTTTTTCTACTTCTTTGCCTGTAAGATCAGGTTTTGTTACAAAAGTAGAGTTAATGTTATAAATTTTCATTACTGCCTCGAATGTTAATTTATGCTCGACTCCGTTCTCGTCTTTCCCGGACAAAACAAAGGAAGCAAAAAGGTTATCGATTATTCCGTCGTTGTTCACACCGGCATTTCCGCTTACCGTATTAATAAATACATCATCCTTAAGATTGGGTATAAATTCATCATCACCTAAATTTGACCCCGATACAGCCTGCTTAAAGAAAAACGACGTTACAGCATTAATCAATGCAGGGATTTGAGCATCGCTTATTGTTCCCGAAAATTCCTTGGTACCGTCATTATTTTCTTTGACTATGACATGATGTTTCAGATTTCCTATCAAAGCATCGAATATCTTCTCAATATCTTCAGCCTCTTCTTCCTCAAAAGGATTATTAAAGTCGCTAATATCTTTGACATCTCTTTCATTTTCATATTCATACAGGTAATAGGTATCTTTGTCCGAGTCTTTACGGATACTGCATTTAGTATCTTCATAATAATAATAGCTTTCCTTCTTCCCGTTTCCATACTCATCGGTGCTGATATTTTCACTTTTGCCGTTGACCATATCAACCTTTGCTATTACTGCATTTGACATGATCAATGTATCATTGTCTTTGATCGATAAAGCCACCTCAGAGGTATAACTGTCATAATCTCCACTAAGCTTCTCACATGTATACTTTATTGCATCCTTAAACTGGTCATACCCCTCTTTTGAAAATACATCCGCAAAAGCCGTACTCATAAACAAGGCTGCTCCCAAACAGAAGCTCAAAAGTATAGTCAATCTCTTCTTCGTTTTCATCCAATCCTCTCCTCTCTTTCTTTTTGTTAACATCTAAAATCAAAAAGTAACATTTCCTTACTTTCTATTTTACACAACACCTGTAAAATCCAAATAAATAATATATAAACAATTTATAAATCTTTATAAATATTATCTAACTCCCTCTAAAACTTTTCGCGGAATAATTTGTTTAATCCTTTCCGGTAGCATAGCCAAATCATCCTTAGTAATTCCCCGTACCTGTATCATTACAAAGAAATATATTATCATCCCGCCAAAAACAGATACTAATGCTGCTGCGGCATTAACAACATAGCTGCTGCCTATAAAGCCGAGCATCAAGTATACTCCTTTATACAGAATCCATACCGCTATTCCCATAACTACCGATGAAACAATGGGTTTTAGCGACTGACTTGCAAGAGAGGTTTTTACCTTTACATGCTTTGCGATAAGTATGGTGTTAAGAAGAATTGATAAGCCATAACCTGCGATACCGCTGATCACCACACCCATTATGTTTATATTGGGATTGCTTATAAGCAAATAGTTTAAAACCAGTTTTACAATAATGCCAATTATTATATTTATAGTTGCCCTGTACATTTTTCCTGCTCCCTGCAGAATTGATGACTGTATTTGCACAATTGACATCAGGATCAAAACCACAGAGCCGTAACGCATAAGATAAGCTCCTTCGCCGTACTCCAGCAAAGAGTATACCGGCTGACTCAACACCGACAGACCTACTGCTGACGGAATTACTATAAACAAGCAAAGTCTGAAAGCATATTTGGTTTTCTCTTCCAACAGTCTCAAATTTCCTTCTGCTACCGCTGCTGAAACAGACGGAAGCACTGCTGCCGCCAAAGCCGCAACTATGGAAATCGGTGCGTTCATTATTTGCTGATATTTCCACAAATAGCTGTGCATCACTGAAACCATTTCAGCCGTATAACCTGCCGCTGCCAGTCTTCCCCTTATATTCGCAACATCAATCAGGTTACCTGCGTACTGGGCTGCTACGCAAACGGTTAACGGTATGCTATAATACACTACTTTTCTTGCAAGCTGCTTGTACGTATACCTTCTCGAAGCTTTATTATGGTGAAGTAAAATATTTTTATTTCCTTTCTTATTGTAAATAAAAATCAGGACAATTGCAGAAAACAATGCTCCCACGCTAGTGCCAACCGTTGCTCCGGCACAGGAAGCCTCCAAGCTTACTTTAATAAGAATCGCTGCAAAACTGATAGTAAAAATTACATTAATAATCTGTTCAACCACTTGAGATAAGGCCGTTGGTGTCATGTTGCTCATGCCTTGAAAATAACCCTTGTATGCCGACGCCAAAGCTGTAAAAAATAACGTCGGAGACAATGCAGCAATTGCAAGGGCTGATTTATCGGAATTAATCATATAGGCTAACGGCTTTGCCAATGCAAGCATTAAAATAGATAAAACCAAACCGATCACGATCAGGAGAAACCGTGCTATTTTAAACGATCTTACTGCATCTTTGTAGTTTCCGACAGCCGTAAACTCGGATACGGTCTTTGAAATAGCCACCGGAATACCCGAATTCGCGATAACATAAATAAACACATAAACCTGATATGCAGCAGCATAAATTCCATTTCCTTCATCACCGATAATGGCTAACAGGAAAGGAACATATAATACCGATAATACCTTTGATATTATACCCGCTGCCGACAATACCGCAAAGCCTTTAGTCAACGATTGTTTTTTCATAAATACTCCTTGCTTATAAAGGTGCTGTAATACCCTATTTCAAGGTTTCCATGCCACCATACTTTAATCTCTATTCTAATATAAATGATATATGTTATTCAATACCTTTATATATCTCACTATCATCCAATTCAACCAAATACTCTAACGATATTTATTATACGTTATAGCACGATAATATAACCTAGTAATTTAATATTCTATATAAACACAAAGCCCTACGGAACAACCATGATAGTCTTTCTATATTCTTGGTCTGTTTCGCCAAGGTATTACTGTAAGTCAAATATTAAAACAGTTCGAAACGAGCCGAGATTAAACAATAGTTGCCCCGTCCCCATTTAGATACCTACCAAGCCCGTACAATTGAGAGGGCTACTGGAATATCAAGAGGAACTGTTATTAAAATCATAAAGCAGTTCGAGACGAGTCAAATTGAACAATAATTGCCCCGTCCCCATTTAGATAAAGACAAAGCCTTATGGTTTAGACCATAAGGCTTTGATATAAATCTGGCAGCGACCTACTTTCCCGGGACGTCTCCATCCAAGTATCATCGGCACTGAGAAGCTTAACTACCGTGTTCGGTATGGGAACGGGTGTGTCCTTCTCGTTATAGCCACCAGAAGATTGTTAACTTGTTAATGTTCGGTGCTTCTTCCTTGCACCTTCAAAAATATATAATGTCTAAAGCAAGATTCGAAGCAGATACCTCATTTAAGACTTCTAAAAGACCTTCTACCTGTTTTCCTTGGTCAAGCCCTCGACCGATTAGTACCAGTCAGCTAAATACATTACTGTACTTACACCCCTGGCCTATCTACCATGTAGTCTACATGGGGTCTTACCCTTGCGGTGGGATATCTCATCTTAGGGTGGGTTTCACGCTTAGATGCCTTCAGCGTTTATCCCGTCCAAACTTGGCTACCCAGCTGTGCCACTGGCGTGACAACTGGTGCACCAGAGGTTTGTCCATCCCGGTCCTCTCGTACTAAGGACAGATCCCTTCAAATATCCTGCGCCCGCGACAGATAGGGACCGAACTGTCTCACGACGTTCTGAACCCAGCTCGCGTACCGCTTTAATTGGCGAACAGCCAAACCCTTGGAACCGACTTCAGCTCCAGGATGCGATGAGCCGACATCGAGGTGCCAAACCTCCCCGTCGATGTGGACTCTTGGGGGAGATCAGCCTGTTATCCCCAGGGTAGCTTTTATCCGTTGAGCGACGGCAATTCCACTTTCATACCGCCGGATCACTAAGCCCTACTTTCGTACCTGCTCGACTTGTCTGTCTCACAGTCAGGCTACCTTATGCCTTTGCACTCAATGTGCGATTTCCAACCGCACTGAGGTAACCTTTGGACGCCTCCGTTACCTTTTAGGAGGCGACCGCCCCAGTCAAACTGCCCACCTGACATTGTCCCAAGACCGGATTACGACCTCTGGTTAGAGCTCCAGTATTCTTAGAGTGGTATCCCAACGACGGCTCCCCTACTGCTGGCGCAATAGGTTCTCTGCCTCCCACCTATCCTGTACAAAAAATACCGAAACCCAGTATCAGGCTACAGTAAAGCTCCATGGGGTCTTTCCGTCTTGTCGCGGGTAACTTGCATCTTCACAAGTACTACAATTTCGCCGGGTACGTTGTTGAGACAGTGCCCAAATCATTACGCCATTCGTGCGGGTCGGAACTTACCCGACAAGGAATTTCGCTACCTTAGGACCGTTATAGTTACGGCCGCCGTTTACTGGGGCTTAAGTTCACTGCTTCTCTTGCGATAACAGATCCCCGTAACCTTCCAGCACCGGGCAGGCGTCAGCCCCTATACTTCATCTTTCGATTTAGCAGAGACCTGTGTTTTTGCTAAACAGTTGCTTGGGCCTTTTCACTGCGGCCTGATCTCTCAGGCACCCCTTCTCGCGAACTTACGGGGTCAATTTGCCGAGTTCCTTAACAACGCTTCTCCCGTTCGTCTTAGGATTCTCTCCTCACCTACCTGTGTCGGTTTGCGGTACGGGTACCTCTAATCTCGATAGTGGCTTTTCTCGTCAGTACGGAATCAGTCACTTCGGTACTTTATTTTCCCTCCCCGTCAGGCCTTCGAAACAACCGGCGGATTTGCCTACCGGTCTATCTACCTCCCTTGGACGAGCTCTTCCAGCCGCTCGCTTGACTTATCCCCCTGCGTCCCCACCTCTCTGTTAACGATTAGCGGTAGTACAGGAATTTCAACCTGTTGTCCATCGCCTACGCCTTCCGGCCTCAGCTTAGGTCCCGACTTACCCTGGGTGGACGAACCTTCCCCAGGAAACCTTAGGCTTTCGACGGTAAAGATTCTCACTTTACTCTCGCTACTCATTCCGGCATTCTCACTACTGTTTCGTCCACATGTCCTTTCGATCATGCTTCGACCTACGACAGTAAGCTCCCCTACCCCTCGTGTGTGTTCACTGCTGTCCCTTAACTTCAGCTTAGCCTTGGTTACATTTGGCGAAAAGCTCCTTTTTCAATTCTCCATTGCCGCTTTTCGCAAAAATCTTCCCTCGACTTCTCTTCCGTTAAGATCACACCAGTGAACACACACAAAGCCATAGCTTCGGTACACAGTTTAGCCCCGAACATTTTCGGCGCAGGTTCACTCGACTAGTGAGCTATTACGCACTCTTTGAATGAATGGCTGCTTCTAAGCCAACATCCTAGTTGTCTTAGCAAACCCACATCCTTTTCCACTTAACTGTGATTTTGGGACCTTAGCTGATGGTCTGGGCTGTTTCCCTCTCGACTACGAAACTTATCTCACGTAGTCTGACTCCCAAGTAACCTCTATACGGCATTCAGAGTTTGATAGGGTTCGGTAACCCGGTAAGGCCCCTAGCCCATTCAGTGCTTTACCTCCGTTAGAGTTTCCCTTGAGGCTAGCCCTAAAGCTATTTCGGGGAGAACCAGCTATATCCGAGTTCGATTGGAATTTCTCCGCTATCCACAGCTCATCCCAAACCTTTTCAACGGTTACGAGTTCGGTCCTCCACGAGACTTTACTCTCGCTTCAACCTGTCCATGGATAGGTCACCCGGTTTCGGGTCTATTACATG
>FWPV01003070.1_pt1:17500-38892 | contig 38892 bp, 19 predicted proteins | sample 2228371 | NCBI WGS metagenome assembly FWPV01 (sample SAMEA103939776, study PRJEB20133) | metagenome
ATCGGACGCGGGCCCATCTCATACCGGATTTCTCCTTTGATCATCAGGTGATGCCACCCAATGATATTATGCGGTATTAGCACAAGTTTCCCTGTGTTATCCCCCTGTATGAGGCAGGTTGCCCACGCGTTACTCACCCGTCCGCCGCTATCCTGCATTCAACATTCAATACTCAGCTCCCTTTGTGTTGGCACTTGATTTGGCGTGAAGCAGAAACTTCAAAAAATTATAATATATAGTCGTTTCTGCTTGACGCTGGTTACATCTCCAACGCCTGCTGAATACTCAATGTTGAATGCAGGACCGCTCGACTTGCATGTGTTAGGCACGCCGCCAGCGTTCGTCCTGAGCCAGGATCAAACTCTCTAAAAAAATCTTTAAACTTTTATTAGAAAGCTCTTTGGCTCTAATTACTTACTCGCGTCTTCTTGCGTCGCAAGTTACTCAATTCATTAACGAGTTCCTTATCGTCTTACACTGTTCACTTTTCAAAGTCCATAAACATTTCTGTTAATGCTTCTGTCAATACTCTAAGATGTCTCGTGCCGTTTACCCGGCACAGAATGTTATGTTAACATGTCGCCGACGTTTTGTCAACACTTTTTTATTAACACTTTTAACCAACAGCCCTTAAGCTTTTCAAATCGGTCATAGCGTGTCATCAGCGACGGCTTTAATAATATAACACCTATCTCATCATATGTTCAACCCATCAAAACCATTAAATTTATTCGTTTATATAAAATAAGCTATCTTAGCTCGGGAATAATACGTTTTTCTTCAGTATAGAGCATATTGCTCCTTTGTCAAAGCTATTTACAAAAGTGATATCCTTATATGAAAATAAGCCTATTTAGGCTTATTTCATAATAATTTGTTATGTAATCCCCTACATAAAATAGAATACTGTCACATATCTTCTTTCCAAAATTTCGATGAAAACAATGCTATTACCGTAAACAGCCCTAGCCTCCCCAATAGCATTAAAATACTCATCAAAATTTTGCTAAATTGACTGAACTGGCTGAAGGTATGTATAGGACCCACAGCTGCAAAACCCGGTCCTATGTTTCCAAGAGTAGCTGCAGCAGCACTCGAGCATGTTATCAAATCCGAGCAGTCAAGGGATAATAATAGAGTTCCAAGCACAAAAAGAAGCATGTATAGGACAAAAAAACTGGATATACCATCGAGAGTTTCTTTTGACAATGTTCTTTGACCGAGTTTAACAGGAATAACAGCCCTCGGATGAAATATCTTCTTAATTTCCCGCTTTATCATTTTCAGTAAAACTAAAATCCTTACACTCTTCATTCCACCCGCTGTAGACCCGGCGCACCCTCCTATGAACATAAGGACAAAAAGTATAGCTTTGCTGAAGGTCGGCCACTCATCAAAATTAGCTGTTGCATATCCTGTTGTGGTTATAATGGAGCTGACTTGAAAAAGTGAGTATCTCAAGGATTCCCATATACTCCCGTAAATATTTCTAAAGATGTTCAAAGTAATAAGCAAAACGCTTACGCCTACAATTCCAAAATAGAACTTCAGCTCAGAATCTCCCGATACTTCTCTCCACTTTTTCTTAAACAAAGCATAATACAGTGAAAAGTTTACGCCGGAAGCCAGCATGAGTAAGGAAATTACAATATCTATATATACACTGTTATATGCTCCCACACTTAAATTTTTTGTCGAAAACCCTCCTGTGCCGACAGTCCCAAAAGAATAAACTAATGAATCAAACATTGACATTCCGCCAATCTTGAGCAACACAACTCCTAAAACAGTAATTCCAAAGTATATTGTATACAATATTTTCGCGGTATCCTTTATCTTTGGAACAATTTTGTCCGCAACAGGACCTGTGCTCTCAGCCTTAAAAACTTGAAAGCCTCCTACACCTAAAGCCGGTAAAATGGAAACCATAAGCACAAGTATACCCATTCCTCCAACCCAATGGGTAAAAGACCTCCAAAAAAGGATTCCCTTGGGTAAAGCCTCAACATTGTCTATGACTGTTGCTCCTGTTGTAGAAAAGCCGGATACGGACTCAAATAAAGCATCTGAAAAAGAGTCTACGCTTCCCGACAAAATAAAGGGCAATGAACCGAAAAGAGATGCCAAAACCCACGCAAAGGTAACAATCGTCAAACCTTCTTTTATCTTTATAGTATTTGACTTAGCCGGAAAACGTGACAGGATAATACCGATCAACCCTGTCACTGCTATGGTAATGGCAAATGCCACTTTATCATGTTGGTTATGCATCAAGGATATAACTGTCGGAAAAATCATCATAAACGCTTCAAGAACCAGAATTTTCCCCAGTGTTTTTGTCACGATGCCATAATTCAATGAATGACCCTCCTCTAAAAAGATTTTAAAAAGTCTTCCAAATCTTTTTGTCGAATTGCTGAACTCAGCATTACGAACCTGTCACCGGGGTAGATAACAGTGTTTCCGGTTGGAATAATCACTTTCCCCTTATGATCAACGGCTCCGATAATTATTCCTTTAGGCAATCCCAACTCCGCTATAGGCTTTTCCACAAACCACATGTCCTTGCTTGCAATCACTTCCGTGACTTCTGCTTTTCCACCTAAAAGCAAGGATACGGAAGCCGCTCTTCCACCGCGGATATATTTTAAAATATCACTAGCCGTAATATCTATAGGACTAACCGCAATATCAACCCCAAGCTTTTCAATAACTTGTATATAACTTGATTTGCTTACCTTTGCAATTACTTTTTTTACGCCTACTTGCTTTGCCAATAAAGTCATCAACAGGTTTTCCTCATCAATACCTGTAACTCCTATAAAAGCATCCATAGATGATATATCCTCTTCATTCAGGAGGTTAATATCCGTCCCATCTCCGCATATTACCAAAGTGTCATCCAGATTCTCGGAGAGATATTCACAACGTTCCTTATCATATTCGATAATCTTAACCGAAATGCCCTGGGACGTTAGTTTTTCCGCAAGATAATACCCTATTCTTCCTCCGCCCAATATCATAACCTTCTTAATGTATTTAATCTCAACCGATGTCTTGCAGGTTTTGGCCAACTGATTTATATTATCTTTCTTGCCTATTACATATAGAATATCATCCTCCATAATATAATCTTCTCCATGGGGAATAATAATTTCACCATTTCTTGATATGATTCCAATCAGTATTCCATTTATATTTTTAATTTCTTTTATTCTTTTGCCCACGAATCCCGGTAGCGTTGAAGCCGCAAAATGAAGTATCATAATCCTTCCTTCTGCAAAATCTCCCGAATATAAGGAATAATGATATAGCAAATTCCTGTTTATCTCATTTGCAGTAGCCAACTCAGGATTGACAATATGGTCTATATCCATAACCTCTCTAATAAAATCACCTTGTTCCGAATACTCCGGATTCCTGACTCTCGCGATACTTTTTTTACAACCCAGCTTCTTGGCTATAGAACATATAACCATATTGGTTTCGTCATTTTCAGTAACCGCAATGACCAGATCATATTCCTCAATATTCATGTCTTTAAGAACCTCAACCTGCATTCCGCTGCCTCTTACAATCATAACATCAAGATGGTCGGCAATGCGGTCTAACACCTCGGAATCCGAATCCATAACTGTTACAAGAGTATCCCCCCCGGACAATTGACTTGCAAGATTATATCCAAGTTTGCCCGCTCCAACAATTAAAACCTTCATATCAATATACTACTCTCCTCCATATTACTTAACGTTTTTATTAGCTAACATTAACATCGATTATAGCACATTTATAATAAAATAAAAGATGAATTTGTTGAGAAATTAAAATATTTTCCAATAATAAAAGAGTATTTCATGAAGTAATATATTATTTCAAGATATAAAAACTCTGAAAGGCATAAAACAACCTTCCAGAGTTTTAAAATAATATTATGATGAGGTGAAGCTTTAATACGTTTTATTACCAACCCGTACTTAAAAACAAGTACGAACCTTCATTAATCAAAAGAAGGAATTTTGCGTAATATATATCTTTTTAACAATGAGCAGTCAAGGGTATCCACAGATCCGTCTCTGTTTACATCTGCATTGGCAAGAGCTGTCCCTGTAAGCTGTAATTTACGGAGTACATGCCTTTTTATCAACTGAAGATCTAACGAGTCGATGCTTCCGTCTTCATTGGCATCCCCTAAAAGCCCAGTAGGTATAGGAGTTGGTTCTATAGATACATCATAGAACTTCCACCAGTTTATATTAAAAAGGTAACCGCTTCCACCCTTGAATACCAAATAAAGATCATGCATACCTTTCACACTGCTGACATCACAAGTTACAGTACTCCATGTCTGCCAACCGCCGGTTCCAACTACAGGACAAGTCCCTATCAACATCCCGTTAGGGCTGTCAATCCTAAGCTCAATATTGCCTCCGCTGGTTGCACTGGCAACTCTGGCCTCAAAACCTTCTGCACCGTTCCCGAAATCAATGTTTTTGTAAACAACATAATCTCCATTCTCAATAAATCCTATATCCTCTCCACCTTCCGAACATTCCTCGGTCTGAATTCCCCATTGATCATTGAAACTCTCCGCTTCAATCTTCGTAAAAGCCGGTCTCGGAGTTGGTGTCGGTGTAGGTATAGGCGTCATATTGTCACCGGGTATATCATTTAAACGGAACCAATCAACATCCATATATCCGTTGCTTCCATTAGGGTTAAAATTCAAGATGGCATACTGTTCTCCTTGGAATGTACCATATTGCCAATCAAAGCCCATAGTTATTGACGGACCCAGTTGCTGCCAATCTCTGTTGTCATCTTTCCAGAAGAATCTGGCCTGTTTATTTGTGAAGTTCATTTCCAGCCTAAAATATAAGATATTGGAAGTTACATTGTTAACAGTTGCCTTTACAACTTCTTCCTCTGTCATTATGATACGTTTGGGATCCCTGGTAACGGCTATATACCCCCGTGGATCTCCCAACATTCCCAATCCGCATATATCTCCGGGTTGCATCGCACTGCAATCGATTTTTATGGTGCCTGTACTAATGGGACCCTGACCTTTTTGAGTCAAGGTGTTTCTGGCATTCCAGAAATCCTTTGCGGTAGTAGCCTTTAACCTCAATGCAGTCCCTGTTAACGACCATCTTGAATTATCCGGATTATGATTCCACATCCATTGCAATCCTAAAGTATTGGAATTGAATTCGTCTGAAGCTGCCGGAACTTTTATAGGTTTATTCTGTATCGGTTTTGTATATTTCGCTTCTACCTGACCTATATATCCCGGCCTGCCGAATTTGGGCCATCCGTCCTGCCAGGTAATTGGGCAGATTCTGGTGGGACGACCGATGGCACCGTCATCTTGGTGAAGATAACCCCAGTAACTGCCGTCGGGTAAATCGACAATACCTCCCTGATGCCCTCCTTTTCCGGCAGTACACAAGGTTATAGTTTCACCATAAGGTCCCCATACGTTATTTGCCCTTGAACACACCAATCTTTGTGCCGGTACCGCATTAAACAAATAATACCTGCCATTGGCTTTTACAAGATGTGTACCTTCGACATTGTTATAAGACAGAATTACCCGTGATGATCCTGTCGTGGCACTTAAATTGGAATTTAACTGTATCATTTTTATCGAGTTCTCCCAAGCTCCGCCATAGGCCAGATAAGCAGTGCCGTCAGTATCAATAAACAAGCAGGGATCAAAATAACTGCCTCCTAAAGTATTGTAATTCCAGGGACCGGCCACATCCTTAGCGTAATAAATTCGGGTTCTTTCGCCGTTGGGAGTAACCGCCACATAAAAAGTTCCGTTTTTATAGGCTATGGAAGGAGCAAAGCAACCATTGCCGTACTTTGTGCCCCCCACCATGTTGTACTTATTGTCACCGGTAAACGAGGATATGCAATGACCGGCAATTTCCCAGTTAACCAAGTCTTCGGATTTTAAAATTACCAGGCCCGGTACGCCTACAAAGGTAGAGGTAGCCATGTAAAAATAATTGCCCACTCTGATTATACTTGGATCCGGATAATCAGCATACAACGGCGGATTGTTGAAGGTTCCATCTCCGTTGTCAGATTGCCAGCCATAGGCAAAAATGCTTTGTAAAAGCAACATACATAATACTATTAGAATGGCAAGGGCTTTTTTAAGCCCAAATTTGCCCTTTTGTTTTTTTACATATAACATTTTAAGACCCCCATCCAAAACATCTTATTATTGTTCCGGGAAGAAATCTATAACGCGCAGTATATATCTTTTAAGGACATTGACGTCTAAAGAGTCTATGCTGCCGTCTCTGTTTACATCCGCATTTTTTCTGCCGGTTTCTGTAAGCTCGATTTTACGGAGCACATACCTTTTTAAATACTGAAGGTCTAAAGAATCTATGTCTCCGTCCTCATTTACATCCCCCAAACGCACATTAGAAATTGGAGTAGGTGTCGGAGTAGGAATCACAGCTGTCTTACTGAACTTCCACCAGTTTATATTAAGCAGATAACCGCTGCCACCAGTAAATTTCAAATAAAGATCATGAATTCCGCTTACCCCGCTGACGTCGCATTTCACATCAACCCAATTCTGCCAACCGCCGGTTCCCGGAACTGTACAGGTTCCTATCAAGGTACCGTCTATACCGTCAAGTCTCAGCTCGATTTTACCTCCACTGGAGCCGCTCGCTACCCTTGCCTGAAATTCATTTGCTCCGTCACCGAAATCTATTCTGGAATAAACAACATAATCTCCATTTTCGATATATCCAATATTTACTCCGCCTTCTTCACAGCTTTCATTTTGTATTCCCATCATGTTATTGAAGTCTTCCGCTTCGATACGTTCAAAAGCTGATCTTGGAGTTGGTGGCGGTGGCGGTGTCGCATTATAATCTGTAAACCCAGCCTGTTCTGCTAATTGGAGGAAATTCCACAAGCCCGGTTTCCAAACGCCAAAATCATGTCCTCCCCCTGGTATAAGCCAATAGATATGGTTAATATTATTGGCAGAGCAATATTCGTGTACCCTCTGTCCGAATCCTATTAGGGAATCGTTGGTTCCGCATGCAATGAAGAGCAATTTCAACTTTTGCCTCGCAGCAGCTCCTCCGTCGGGGAACAGCCTGTTATTGGCATAGGTGTTCGGAGCTGAAGAAATGGGACCAATATAGGCAAATTTGTCCAGATTCGTCAAACCGATATTGAAGGATTGTCCTCCTCCCATTGAAAGGCCGGCAATTGCCCGGTGTTCACGGTCCGTATAAACGGAATAGCGCGATTCTATATAGGGAATAAGGCAATTAATCAAATCTTTTGTAAAGTTTTCGTAACCGTCACTTATCCCCGGTCCCGCTGCGTTGGTGTTAGGTGTAACTATTATCACAGGCTTGATTTTTCCTTCGGCAATTAAATTGTCGGCAATAATATTGGTTCTACCGCCACCTTCCCAGAACCAATCGTTTTCACTTCCGCCTATTCCATGCAATAGGTACAAAACACTATACCTTTTATCGGTCGAGTATCCCGGCGGCAGATAAACCTTTGCGGGTCGTGTACTGTTTGTTGCTGTAGAATAATAAGAAATATTAACAACCTGCCCCTTCGGGACACCGTTCCTTACCTGGTCATATCCCGATGGCGGCATACTTGGCAGCGAAGCTGCCGATGAAATGTTTACGGTAGTGCTAATGGATGCTATAAGCACCATACAGATTAGCAAAACACTAAATAACTTTCTTGACATGCTTTCTCCTCCTTAATTTATTAAAGTTTATTCAAATGGGATTAAGTCCCATTGATAATTAACTTCTCTTTTTCCAATTCATAGTTATTTATTCGTGGCACAATACTTTTTTATGTTCAAAAACACGGTTCAAATGAATCTATAGTGCGAAGTATATATCTTTTAAGTAAAGTAACGTCCATGGAATCTATTCTTCCATCTTTGTTCACATCCGCATTTAAAAGACTTGTTCCTGTAAGCAGCCTTTTACGAAGCACGTGTCTTTTTAGAAGCTGAAGGTCTAACGAGTCTATACTTCCGTCACCGTCTATATCTCCTAATTGTCCTTTATCGTCTTCTTCACCGGCCGGTGTACCGAAAAACTGCACTTCTGCCACATTACCGTTACTGCCTTCCGGCGATAAATAACGGACATAACGGAAACCGGACGTGTTGTCCACACCTACCGTTGTCAATGTTCCTGAACCGGGTAGAGTGGTAATGGTAAACAGCGTCACAGCATCGCTGAAATCTTCTTTGTTTGCCCCCTGGAAAATTCCGCCTATCATACGCTGTTCAAAGTTGCTTCGCGGGCAGTACTTGATTTGTGTAATCACATTCCTTACTCCTTCGCCAAAATCCAAACCCAACCAGCAATCGTTTGCTCTCGGACCGTCAAAGAATGTATTCAGGTCACCATCGAAAGCCTTGTGAATTGTGTTCCCGGAGTTATTCCACGAACCGCTTGTACCGATAACAGTACCTGAAAGTTTTGGGTATTGTAGCATTACTTCTGCACTATTTAAGGTTTCCGTGCCGTTGTTTACCGCACTGACCGTATAATAGTATTTTTTACCTGCCGTCACAGTGCTATCGGTATAGCTTGTCGATGTAATATTGGTGGCAATGGTTGTGTATGGACCGCCGCTAGTGGTAGAACGCTTAACATTATAGGAGTTTGCGCCCGGGGTGGCATTCCATGTCAACTTGGCCTCCTTGCCGGAGGAATCCAGGACGGCATTTAGTCCCGTCGGGAACACGGGAGCAGAAGGCGCAAGTATGGCCCACTGTTGATTAGCGCCATTATGTAAAGCCTTTCCCTCTATTTTGCTTGCGTCACTGCTGGATAATTGCAGGTTCGTACCGTCACCGACAAGCACAATCCTGTAGTAACCGTCACCGGTCGGACTGAAGATAAAACAAGTACTGTTACCTGTTCCCCACCATCCGACAGTTCCAAATCCCATCCACCAGTTCCAGTTCCAGCCTCTCCCTGTCGATGAGATTCTGTATTGACCGCCGCCGATGTGCTGAATTTTCCAGTGTTGTTCCGTTATCCCCTTGTAGTCAGCGGTTACAATATTGTTGTTGCTTGTTACTTCCTGTAATGTCTTGGCATTGGAACGGTTTAATAATTTATAAGTTCCATCGGGTATTGTTCCCGTGGATATTGGTGAAAGCTCAATCCAATTCAGGTTAAATCCACCGGACAAAACATTGATGCGCAATTTTTGCAGTCCGGCTCCCAAAAACACCTGCTTTGTAGCTGTGGTCCAAGTCTGGAAATTTCCAGTGGATGGCAGATACCATGTCCCGGTTTTATCTTGGTTACCGAAGCTCACTTGAACGCTGCCGTCGCTTGCTCCTGCTATACGCAGTGAGAGATTGTAATAGCCGGGATGCTTAACCCGTATGGTATACTCGAGCCATTCTCCGTTAGAAATCCAGCCCACATTGTACCCACCGCCTGTGTCGGAGGTCTTCTCAATATCCACCCCTTCATTCGGGCGGTATTGCCCGCCGACATTCTCAGAATCTGTATCATAATAGGAGATACCGTTTCCGCCCAAATCGAAATCTTCTGCTTCGATACGTGTTGTACCCGTCAGGAAGTTATTAACAAATGTTGTGGTTTCCCTGGCCAATCCGCCGTTTCCGTACACACCTCGGGCTACCGGCCAGTTCCCGTAATCAGGAGTCCATGAAAGGCCGGAATTTTCAACCAATGCCGAAAAATACTCCGGCTTTGTAACGTCATCGGACACACCGGTAGGTGGTATATATTGGAATGTAAGCCATGATACACCCAAACGTTCCAACTCGTAAGTGAGTTCGATATCAAATCCACCCATCCCACTTCCCCAGGCACCTCCGGCATATTCAGTCATCATACAGGGATATCCGGCTTTTAATAACTCTTCCACAGCTACGGTGGTATCCTGCCAACCCGCATAACCGTGAAAACCTACAGCCTCATTGGTCCACACTGCATTCTCATTTCCGAAGACCGCTCTATTGAAAGCACGTATGTCCTTCAAGGCTTCGGTGGCTCCTCCCTTTCCTCCGAACACCGCATAGGTAAATAGCAATACCGGTGTGTCGGGTGCATGAGCGCGGATGGTTCTATATACTTCGATTTCCATATCAACTGCACCGGGCGGATTAGCTGTTGATGAAGAATAGGGCGGTCCCCATGCGACAGGCTCGTTGTGTATTTCATACATTACATGCGTCTCTTTAGCATAACGGGGTGCATAGAAGTTCCAGAAGTCTTTCGCCCATCTTGCGTTATGATTTCCGTTATTGGCACCGTTACCTATGGTTATTACCAGGTAAAGTCCAAGTTCCTTGGTACTTTGCACTATTTTATCAATTTCATTCACCGCATATCCCGGAGCTTTACTTCCCGCAGCAGGATATTTGGGGTCAAAACACTCTGCGTAAAGGTGTACGGCGTTGAATCCCAGTTCTTTAATTCTCTTTATCTGGTCATAAGGTGCTGCCGACGTCCATTCCGTAGAAGTGTACGGTCCCCTCAAAAGCTGCCCATTGTCACCTACAAATGTAGTTCTGGCCGCATTTAGCCGTGGTCTCCCTCGCTGAGCATCTGCATACACCCGGTTTGAAAAAAGCCCCAGAATGCTCATAATCATCACAGCAATCGATACTAATGCAGTGCCTCTGATCTTGATGTTTGCTTTCACAATTAAATACCTCCCTATATAAATCTATATCTGTATTTTTAAGTTCTGGTTATTCTTAAAAAGTATCTATTTTTCTAAGTATATATCTTTTTAATAAAGTAACGTCCATAGAGTCTATACTTCCGTCTTTGTTCACATCCGCATTTATAAGACTTGGCCCTGAAAGCTGGATTTTACGGAGCACGTGTCTTTTTAACAGTTGAAGGTCTAATGAATCTATGCTTCCGTCATCATTTATATCCCCCAAATGCTCATCATTTTTTCCTTCAACGAAGGTAAACCAATTCAGATTAAGCAGGTAACCGTCTCCACCGGTGAATTTCAAGTAAAGGTCATGGACTCCCTTTAGGCCGCTAACCTCGCATGTGGTATCGACCCACTCCTGCCAGCCTCCGGTTCCTTTAACCGCACAAGTTCCTACTAAAGGACCGTTAATACCGTCAATCCTTATCTCTATATTACCTCCTCCAGTGGCGCTGGCTACTCTTGCCTGAAAACTTGCCGCACCTGAGCCAAAATCTATATTCTTATAAACAACACAATCTCCGTTCTCAATATATCCTACATCTCTTCCGCCTTCACTGCATTCTTCAGTCTGAACCCCCGATTGTGCGCTGTAGCTTTCAGCCTCAATACGCGTATATGCCGACCGCGGTTCGTTGGACGGAGGATTGGCAGAACCGCTTACTCTCAATATTGCTTTCGATTCTCCGATTTTTACCCCTTGCGAATTAAGTATGTACAGCTTGTATGTTCCGGCAACGTACGGAGCAATAATAGATGTTGCATTTCCTGCCGCCTTGGTCATGGTAGCTCCTTCGACAAAGTTAGTTGTCCCGGCCGGTGCAAACCATACCGTGTTTGAAGAGTCTCCGCTGCTCCTAATATTTATGATTGACGCAGCTTCTGCAGCACAGCTAGCAGGGAATACATAATCCTGTGTTGAAAGCAAGCTCTCGGGCAGGATTCTTCTATATTCCTCCTGAATTCCTGAATTCAGGCACACATTATACTGCTTTAAAGGCCATACATTATCCGGAACCGCCACGGGAGGATCAATTCTGCTGTTTGGAGGGTTTTTCCCCATCTTGTTTACCGTTGCATAGGTCCTCAGGATTGTCAAATCGTGTTTTTCTCCAAAATCTTCGCAGTTAATGGTATATTTTACTCCCGGGTCGATATCCAACACGTTGTCGTTTTCAATTATATATGCAGTACCTTCGTCGTTATGCAAGCCATAAGTTGGCCCATATGTTGCCGGTGGAATACCCTTTACATAATTCTCGTTGATATTTGTGCCCGGCATCTGACCTATGGTATATATTGCTCCGCTGTCATGAAGCCTGGACAAGGTATCAATAATCCTGTTATAACTTATTGTGTTGTTCTTGCACGTTGTGGAGTCTTTAAAATTGCACCATCCCCAGCCCAAATGTATACCGTTGTAGGCTGTCCTTTGAACATAGTTATGGGTTATTTCCAGACCTTCTACAAAGTATGCTGTAATACCGGCACATCCGCCGAATCCCGGAACCATACTTATGTCGTATAAGACATTGTTTGAAATGGTATTGTTCTTACAAACACCTTCAATTCCACGAGGATATTTTGCACGGTTTCCGCCGTCTCCAATATAAACATGCTGCGGATGACCTACCGTTATACCGCTTGATGTGATATCGGTAATATAGTTGCCGATGACCTTGGAGTTTATAACATCGTTTACCATTGAAATTCCGTCGGCACCGCTGTGTTTAATCACATTTTCAATAAAGTCAATGGAATCGCTGTTCCTTACATTGATCATTCCCGGTAATGTATCAACAAGATCATATTTGGTGTTGTGCCAATTATCGTTATAAAAAGCTATAAAGCCTTGCGCTGCCTGGCATGTCGATTTGCCTCTGGAACCTCCGACCTCAACAAGGTTATAATCGGTATATGCAAAGGTAATGCCCTGGAAAGTTATGTTTTTAACCCTGTCTGAAGTTGATGTTCCGGCAATCTCAATGAGTTTTTCAACCACCGGGGCCCAAACTTCGGCAGTATCCATATTTTCTCCGGGTCGGATATAGTAATAAAGGATTTTTTCGGTTTTATCAAAATAGAATTGGCCCGGAGAATTTAAGAACTCAAAAGCATTAAAAATTGTATGGGTGCCGGAAGTACTAAAAGCCGCACCCCACCCGGGGGTCTGTGCTATTGACCCGTAAGGCTGCTGCAAAAGAAGCACTCTGTAACCGTTGGCCGTAATTACATCCCGGGTACAAACAATATTCTCATTCCATGTAGTACCGTTTACTATCTCAAGATCGTCCTTGTTATGAGTAATTTCCGGTACATCTGATAAATTATACCGAACCCCGTCACTCTTGCTGCCAATGGTCCAAGCCCAAGGAGCCTGTCCCGCAGTAACGGAATAAGTTCCGTGTCCTCCTCGGGCAGTTACCGTCTTGCTGGTCATTGAAGCTCTTTTATCATTTACATACAGGTTTCGTAATTTAGTCGAACGATTCAGATTCGCTTTGTATATATTGCCGGTATGCCGCGTCCAACCTGTAACCTTTGTTGCACCGCTTAATACAGGTGTTTCGCCGGGGTACGCCATATAATAAATACGATATCCGTTCGTACCTGAATCTTGAGGACCGAACGTGATTGTTTCGGTTATATTATAAGTTCCGCCCCTCAAATATACATAAATATCCCCTTTCATGTTACCGTTGACGGTTCTCACCACGTCCCGGGCTTTGGTAATTGTCTTAAAGGGTGCATCTATTGTACCCGGATTGCTGTCGCTTCCATTGGGTGATACATAATAGGTCACTGTTTCTGCTGCGTTTACCGTATTTACGGATAATGAGCCTGACGAAAAAACAGTCATCATAAACATTAAAGCTATCGCCACAATCATATATCTGTTAATTATAATTCTATTTATTATAGTTCTATTTATCATAAATCCACCCCAGACTTATTATTTTTTAGCCTTCAGGAAATTCGGATATTTTACGCAAAATATATCTTTTCAATATACTAACATCCATAGAGTCTACATTTCCGTCTCTGTTTACATCCGCATTTAAAAGATTTGGTCCTGTAAGCTGGATTTTGCGGAGCACATGCCTTTTTAACAGTTGAAGGTCCAAAGAATCAATACTTTCATCATCATTTAAATCGCCCAGCTTACCATTATATGTCGGTGTGGCAGTATGTGCGGGTGTTGGTGTCGGTGTCGGGTTTGAATCGGCTTGAGCAAACTTCCACCAGTCAATATTAAACAGATAACCGCTGCCGCCTTTGAAAACGAAGTATAAATCGTGTATTCCTTCTGCACCGGAGACCGAACAAGATTTTGTTGTCCAAGTCTGCCATCCGCCGGTTCCTGTAACGGCACACGTCCCCACCAATTTCCCTGTAGGACTGTCAAGACGAATTTCAATATTTCCTCCGTTGCTTGCGGATGCTACCCGCGCCTCAAAGGATACTGCACCGGAACCGAAATTCACACCTTTAACTTTTATGTAATCCCCATTTTCAATAAAGCCTACATTCATTCCGCCTTCACTGCATTTTTCCGTCTCAATTCCTGAACTCCAGCAAATGGTTTCAGCTTCGTTTCTAACATACGGATTTAAAGTACCTATCTGCGCAGGCCCTTCTTTAGTCATATTAATTTTGGGAATTGTTCCGTCGGGATTATATTGGAACTGCTCCACGCAAACGGAACGGTGATAACCTCCTCCTCCCGGCAAAGCACCATTGTGGTAAAAGAAGTATGAATTCCCTTTATAATCAATTACTCCGGGATGATTAGTGAAACTGCTTCCCTGAGTAGGCATTATAACACCGCGATAGGTCCAAGGTCCGGTAGGACTTGTGCTCGTTGAATAGCCGATATGTTCGGGTATCGGACCTGCTGCAAACACCATATAATATAAATTGTTACGCTTGTAAAACCATGGACCTTCTTCATAGGTAGTCGGTCTGTCGTTCTTACTTCGGGTCCCAAAGCCTGATGTAGTAAGAGGTACTTTAACAATGCCGCCCGAGTATGAAATCATGTCCGGATTTAGCTTCACGTAATAAAGATCGGGGTTTCCCCAGTATAGATAAGCCTGTCCGTCATCATCAATAAACACGGTAGGGTCTATCTCTCCCCAGCCTCCCCGGTCTATCAACGGCTTTCCCAAGGCATCTTTAAACGGACCCGTCGGACTGTCCGCTACTGCAACTCCAATCGCCTCTCCTCCGTTTTTCTTTGCCAGAGGAACGTAAAAATAGAACTTACCGTTTCTTTCTATACATTGTCCAGCCCATGCTTTACCGCTTGACCAACTGAAGTCAGTGTATGACAGCACACAGCCATGATCGGTCCAGTTTGCCATGTCTGTTGTAGAGTAGCACCTCCAGTCATTCATGGTAAAGAAGTTATCAATAAGAACATCCTCGTCATGGGTGGTATACACGTAGCATCTCCCGTCATACACCATCGGAGCAGGATCGGCAGTATAGATTGTTTGTACTATCGGGTTGTCCGCAAAGCATGATGAACTATAAAGGCTTATAATCAAAACGCTTGACAACAGCATCAAAAAAATCTTTCTCATTTTTCAATACCTCCACTTATGATTGGCTGTATTCATCAAAAGAAGATATTTTCCTTAATATATATCTTTTTAATAATGAAACATCGATAGAGTCCACACTTTTATCTCTGTTTACATCTGCATTTATAAGTTCTGTTCCTGTAAGCAATCTTTTTTTAAGTACATGCAATTTCAACAACTGAAGGTCCAATGAGTCAATACTTCCGTCACTGTCTATATCGCCCAAACGCCCTACATCGGTTCCTTCTTCAAATGTGAACCAGTTTACATTAAATAAATAACCCTCTCCACCAGTAAATTTCAAATAAAGGTCATGTATTCCGTACAAACCTGTTACCTCGCATGTTGCAAAATCCCACTCCTGCCAACCGCCGGTTCCGGTAACCTGACAAGTCCCCACAACTGGACCATCAATGCTGTCCAGCCTAAGTTCGATATTACCTCCGCTTGTGGCGCTGGCTACCCGTGCCTTAAAGCTCACTGCTCCAGCACCGAAATCAATTGCCCTATAAACGACATAATCCCCGTTCTCAATATACCCTACATCTTTCCCGCCTTCGCTGCAATCTTCGGTCTGGATTCCCGATTGAGCATAATAGCTTTCCGCTTCAATCTGATCAAAAGCCGACTTCGGAACAGGAGTAGGTTCAGGTTCACCTCCGGTTGCCTGAATAGTCACACTGCTGGATGCCAATCCGTTGGAGTTGGCCGTAACTGTAATAGTCCCACTGTGTTTGGTTGCTTGGACGATCACAAGGCACTTTCCGTTAAAAGCTTGCCTGCTGTTTGCCTTGTAAGGTTCCAAGCTCGCAGCATTTCCGTTGTCGACTCCTACAATCACTCCCGGCCCCGATACTGAGAAATTAACAGTATTGTTTGCCGTCGGAACAAAAACACCGTTACTGTCTACAATATCGGTTTCTATAAATACGAGGTCTTTTCCGTCAGCCGTAATAGTTGTCCTATCCGGCTTTAACTGGATCTTTGCAGGATTTCCGGCAGTAACAACCTCATCATAAACTACTGTTCCGCCCTTTACAGCTTTGGCTCTGAGCGTTCCCGGAGCCCAACGAACATTCCACGAAACATGCCCGTTATTTCCCATACTCTTTACTCCAAGGGATTGACCGTTTAAGAAAAGCTCCACAGTATCGCAGTTGCTGTAAGCCAAAACTTCCACGGTAGCACCGTTCGACCAGTTCCAATGGGGCAGGATATGCACCATCGGCTTGCTGCTCCATTTACTCTGATAAAAATAATAAATATCCTTGGGGAAACCACATGTATCAACTATTCCGAAATACGAGCTTTTAGACGGCCACTTATAAGGTGTGGGTTCACCGATATAGTCAAATCCGGTCCAGACAAATTCCCCTAACATGTAATCCCTCTTGTTGATTTCAAAATATGACGATTCTGCACTGTTACCCCAGGCAACTACACTGTTGTCATAAGAAGAGCACTGGTTGTCATTGCCGGTCAATATATTTTGATTGGTAGGAGTCTTATAAACACCACGACTTCTTACCGCTGAGCTTGTTTCACTACCAAACATTATCCATTCGGGGTGCTCCTTATGTCCTCCATCATACATAAAAGGAAAATAATTATATCCAACTAAATCAAGAACACTGGCAACCCTTTTATAAACATCTTCATTCATATTTAAAGCAAAACAACCCCATGTAACCGGACGAGTAGTGTCAATTTCCCTCACCCAGTTTTTCAGCTTCGTGGCAGTTTCAACTGAAGCCGACGGGATCTCGTTGCCTATACTCCACATAATAACCGAAGGATGATTGCGGTCTCTTTTAACCATATCCTGAAGGTCCCTTTGTGCCCAGTCTTTGAAATACTTATGATAGTCATTGGCTGTTTTTCCGGTTTCCCAGCAATCAAAGGCTTCATCCATAACCATTAATCCCAGTCTGTCACATATCTCCAGTACCTGGGGATCGGGAGGATTATGCGAGGTACGGATAGCATTGCAACCCATTTCTTTCATAATCTCAAGCTGTCTTTCAATAGCACGGTAATTAACTGCTGCTCCTAAAGCCCCCAAGTCATGATGAAGGCATACACCTTTTATTTTTGTTCTAACACCGTTTAAAGAAAAACCGGTGGTGCTGCTGAAGTTAAGATAACGAAAGCCCATAGTCGACTTATATGTATCCACCACATTTCCATCCACAACCACCTGGGTTTGAACAGTATAAAGATAAGGAGAATCGGGAGACCATAAATTGGGGTTGGATACCGTGAGATTCTGGCTAAATGTATATCCACCACCGGCCGTTATATTGATAGATGATGATGTATCGGATGCAACCTGCTTGCCGCCTGCATCCATAATTGTTGTCTTCAGGGAAACCGTTTTGGCTGAATTGCTTTGATTCAACACCTTTGTACTGACATTGGCTATTGCAGAATCATTGCTTACTTTTGGAGTCGTTATGAACATACCGCAATAATCCACATGTACAGGGTCCAGTACGGTCAGCCATACGTTACGGTATATGCCGCTTCCGGAATACCAGCGGCTGGTGGGCTGGTTGTTATTGAGTTTAACTGCAATTACGTTCTTGCCGCCTATATTGAGGTATGGGGTCAAATCATATTGAAAGGAACTATACCCATACGGACGAGTTCCAAGAAGTGTACCGTTTATCCATACCTGACTGTTCATATAAGCCCCGTCAAATACAATGAAAACCTTCTTACCGGAATAATCCGAGGGTACGGTAAAGGTTTTTCTGTACCATCCGATTCCACCGTCTAAGTATCCCCCTCCATCACCTGCCGGGGACCATTGATTAAAGGAATTGAAAATACTCCAATCGTGAGGCAAAGTAACATCCGACCACTTACTGTCATCATAATTGATGCTTTGACCATTGCTGGCATCCCCTTTATTAAACTTCCAGCCTTCATTAAAGCTTTGACCTCTTAGTCCGTTGTAAATATCCGTCCCTTTTAATTCTATGTAAGCAGCCTTTGCCGGATACTGCAAACTAGGAATGCCCATTATAATTAATGACATTGCCAGGAGCATACATAGAATTGCTTTTTTTCCCATACAATCTCCTCCCTTAAAAATAATTATTTATAGTCATTATATTTATTCACTTATGATTTCACAGGGACACTGATATAGAAATTCCAAACGATATTCAATCCTTTTACCTGAAACGCAAAGTGCCATGATATTTAATGAGTTTTTATATTATATATAAAAAGTTTTATAACTGCCCCTTGTTTTATTTTTACGAAAGTACTGGTCTTTTTAAGTTGGGAATTTAAAAGGATTTTATAAAATAAATAATAGAGGAATGGCTTTTATGGAAATGACACAGGGGGGACAGTTCTTCTGTGCTGAAGTGTTCTGCACAGAAGAAACGTTCCCCTGTTCCCTTGTGCCCTTGAATGGCTATTAAAGATTATGGTATAATTAGCCTTAAGCACTACACTTTTTGTAGTAAAGTTAGTATTTATAGGTAATATCACCTATCAATTATAGTAAACCATGTAGTAAAAGTTAATAAACGTATATGTATACCATGAATATAATATTTTCATAAGAAAGAGAAAAGGAGAATATTATGAAAAACACATTAAAACTATTAATTTCAGTGGGAATACTTATTATTTTTATTTCCGTTTCTATTTTCGTATCGGACGCAGTTTCGTCTGTTGACTATTTTAATGAAGGAAATTCTCTTCTGAATTCCGGCAAAACGGAAGAAGCAATACAAAGCTATAATAAGGCCATTGAATTGAATTCCGAAATTCCCGAGTATCACTATAATAAAGGAGTTGCTTTATTGCAGCTTGGAAAATATGATGAAGCCATAGTATCTTTTGACAGTTCGATAGAATTGGCCCCTGAATTTAAAGAACCTTATATAAACAAAATTGTATGTCTTCTGCAAACCAATAAAGCGGAAGAAGCACTTGAAACCTCATATAAATGTCTGGAATTTTATCCGAATGACTCATATACATATATATAAAAGGATACGCTCTAAATATTCTGAAGCGTTACGAAGAGGTTTTGGATACATCGGACAAAGTGATTTCCTTAAATCCCTCTGAAAATACCGTTCTTTCCTATGCATATTCCAATAAAGGTGCCGCCCTTGCCTGGCTTAGAAGATATGAAGATGCTTTCAATGCGTGCAATAAAGCAATAGATCTCTACAATGCCAATACCGATGCTTATTTGTCCATGAGTTTTGCTTACAGTTTACAAAGAAACTATGAAAAAGCCATTGATATGTGCGATAAGGTTATTGAGATAAATCCTTCTTCTCTTGACGCATATATAAACAAATCTTCTTATTTGGTATATGCAGAACGATATGAAGAGGCTGTTGAGTGCTGCAATAAAGCATTGGAAATGGATGTTTTGAAAAGCCCATATATAGAATCCAGCTTACTTGCCAATAAGGCAGGCGCATTGGCATCTCTCAATAAAGCTGAAGAGGCCCTTGCTGCTACAGAAAAAGCTATAGAGTTGTGTCCCGGGAATTCCCTTGCATATGCTAATAAAGGCAGTGCATTAGATATTCTCGGTAGATATGAAGATGCCCTTGTTTTCAGCAATAGGGCTATTGGCCTGGATCCAACACTTGGCTATGCCTATAGTGCTAAAGGTCATTCGTTGTATATGCTAAAAAAATACGATGAGGCAATAGCTGCATGCAGTAAAGCCATCGAGTTGAATCCCGAAGACATCAGAATATGTGTTCAGTGTTATTCAAATATCGGAGCTTCTTTAAATGGAAAGGGAAATTATGAAGAGGCATTGGAAAATATTGATAAAGCCATGGAATATGAAATAAACGATCCAAATATTTTGTACTCTGTGTATGTAAATAAGGCATATGCTTTAACAGGACTTCAGAAATTCGAAGAATCTCTTGAATACAGCAACAAAGCAATAGAGTTGAACCCTCAGGATTGTAAAGGATATGTAAATAAAAGCTCTGCTCTTATAAAGCTTTCAAAATATGATGAGGCTATTGAGTGTTGCAACACTGCTATCGAATCGAATATAGAGGATTATTTGCTTTATAATAATATGGGTTTTGCTCTTGAAAAGAAGGGCAAGCTTAAACAAGCTTTGCAGGCATATTCCAAAAGTCTGGCGCTCAGTCCGGATAATGGACTTGTAAAAAGTAATCTTCTACGAGCCTTAACCTGGTATAATATTAAAAGAGTTTGTCTCTTTTTGGCAATATTTTCGGTTATTGCTGCAATTATTATTATAGCCGTTGTCCAGATCATAAAAAAGAAAAAGTCTCAAACCATCACACCATGAAATACAAACGCATAGGGGGACGGTTTAAGATCACACCAAACCGTCCCCCCGTGTCATCATTTTGTGTCATTCGTTGAGTTTTTGCATTTCCTTTGCAAAATCCTCCGGTGATATTTGTCCGGCTATCAATTCAACCACAAGATTCTTATGTATTTCAGCATCTTCACCTTCCAGGAATACATCCCACCAAAGAATCCACGCCGTTGAATCCTGTGTCATGTTCACCATTTGCTTAACCATCGGTGATACTTTCGAATCGTCCACCTGCACAATCCACCCCGGCATACCTGCGTTTGCAAGATAAGACTCTCTTGCCATATCTTCTGCTATAAACTTTGCCACCTCAACAGCCAGTTCCTTATTAGGTGTGTCGGCACTAACCATAAATCCGTCACCGGCACCTCCCAAATACTCCGTCAAACTTCCTTTTCCATCGTTGATCAACGGGAATTTAACCGCAATAATCTTACCCTTGACTTTTGAGGTATCACCTTCAACTATACCGGCCACCCAGTTTCCGTTAAACAGCATCGCAGCTTTTCCTTCTGCGAACATTATGTTACCGTTGTCGTAGGACAATCCAAGGGGATTTTCACCGAAAGCACCGGCTTTTGTTAATTCTACCAGTCTTCTTGCCGCATCAATAAATTCAGGAGAATCAAAGGATGTATAATGATACCAGAAATTAAGACAGACAAAACGGCCAAAATAAGTTAGTATGGAACTATGGAAAAGAGAAGAAATTT
>FWPV01003071.1_pt1 | contig 38880 bp, 21 predicted proteins | sample 2228371 | NCBI WGS metagenome assembly FWPV01 (sample SAMEA103939776, study PRJEB20133) | metagenome
CTGAAAACCGCTGATTTCCGTGCGTCAGACTTGGTACAGTCTCGACATGCGTGATCTTTCAGCTACGGCACAGCGGGGGCAGATGGGCGCGACGATCAGTTTCGCCAAAGCCCTCAGACTCCCCGACCTCATCGCCGCCCTTGCGCGGGAGACTGAGGGGGGCGGGGCTAAAAATCGGGCTGAGGACTCTCCATAGGTGGGGGTGGAACGATCCAGCGGATGGGCACCCGTTCAGACTTTTGTGAGCAAATCTAGCGTCGGATACCCCCTACCCGTCTTGTTTCCAGGTATCATATGCCGATACCATGAACGGATTGATCGCCCTCCGCCGTGTGATGACGCTCCTTTGCCTGCTGGCACTCGTTGCCAGTTCGCTCGGGCGCGTCTCCTTCACGTGGATGTGCGAGGGCCGCGTGTGCAGCCCAGACTTGAGCGAGTGCTGCTGCGTCTCCCCTGACGAGATCAGGGACAATCAGTGCAACGGCGCGACGGAGGCGTCGCCGAAGGGCGTCTGCACAGGCGGATGCGACTGCGAGGCCAAGCCAACTGTCACAGAGTCTGGCTCCGAAGCGCGGACGGTGACGCCCCAGGTTGCAAACGCCTTCGAGCTTCCCGAGGTGCCGATCCTCGCTCCAATCTGGGAGGCGGTTCAGCCGTTCGCGATCCTGGAAACGCCCCAGGTGCGTCCCAACCCGCCACCCTGTGGATGCACCGATCCTTTCTGCTGCGCCTCGGCACTCCGAGCGCCCCCGAGCCTCCTCGCCTGACGAGAACGCGGCCCCTCTGGGCCGCGCCCACCTTCGGCGCACCTTGCGCCCCCGTCAGCCCAGGAGGTTCCCTTGTTCAGACCCATCGCATTTAGACCCATCGCATTTACGGCCTTCGCCGCGTCCCTCGTGTGTCAGGGATGGGGGCAGGCCATCAGCCAAGAGGAGGCCGTTAAAAAGTCTCTCTCGACCCATCCCCGTGCCCTCGCCGCCCGAAGTCAGGCGCTCGCGGCCCGTTCGGGCCTGTCGTCGGCACGTGCTCTGCGCAACCTCGAGATCGCGCTGAACCCCGCGCTCACCCCCGACGGAGCCGAAAACGAGTTCGTCGCGAGCCAGTTCTTCGAGATCAATGGTGCGAGGCGGGCGCGGTCGAGCGCCGCCGCCTCGCGTCTAGTCGCCGCACAAGCTGCCCAAGCTACGGAACTCCGCTCCCTAGCCTTCGACACCATCAGGGCGCACATCGCGCTCGCACGGCTCCAGGAGAGGCTCCAGGCCGAGCGCGAACTGCTAGAAGTCTCGGAAGAGCTTGAGCGGATCGCTCGCAGGCAGGTGGAGGTGGGTACGAGGCCAGGGATCGACCTCGTGAACGTCGAGGTTGCGACGATCCGCCAGCGCCGCGCAGTGCGCGAAGCCGAGGCCGAGCTACGGTCTGCGCGGACATCCCTTGCGACCTTTGTCGGGGGCGACGCCGACGCCATCGTTGCCGAACTGATGCCGATTCAGGCTGTTCAACTACAGGCCAATGCCGAAGCCGCAATCCAGGCGCGTTCGGAGGTCGCGGAGCAATTGGCGCTTGCGGAGGCGCTCGCATGGGATCGGCGGGAGGTCGAAGCCCAGGGGCGTCCCGACCTCGGGCTGCAGGCACTCTCGGGCAGCTTCACGCGGGAACCGAGAACGGCAGGACTGGGACTGCTCATCACCCTTCCCATCCTCGACCACGGAGCCAGACGGGGCCGCATCGCCGAATTGAGACGGCTGGAAGAAGCACAGCGCCATCGAGTGGACGCAACTCGGCGCGAGGTGCGTACGGATGTGATGACCGCGTTTGAGCGGGCGAGGGCGGCTCAGGCTGTTCTCGCGTCGTTCCAGGACGGCCTCCTCCAGCGAGCGCGTCGGCTGCTGGACGCCAGCCGAATCGGCTTCCAGGCGGGCCAGACGAGCCTGGTGGCGCTCCTGGAAGCCCAGCGCACCTACCGCGCGGTTCAGACGGAGTACGTCCAGGCGCGGGCCGACTACGCGCTCGCGCTCGCCGACCTTCAACGGGCGTCGGGCACCCTCGCCGCCGACCTCATCCAGGAGGCGACCAAGTGAAGCCGCTGAACAAGACGATCCCTCTCGTTCTCGCCGCCCTCGCCATCGGGGGCATCGGTTTCTTCTTCGGCAGGATCGGGTCTCCCACTTCCGCCGTCGGCGACGACCACTCCCCCGCCGCGAAGGACGAACACGCCCACGAGGGGGAGCCAAAGGGTGAGGAGAGCCACGCGGAAGAGGGCGTGGTGAAGTTCGATCCCGAGGGGCTGAAACTGGCGAACATCGAAGTTCGGACGGCCCAAGCGCTCCCCATGCCAAGCGGCATCGTGCTCACGGGGCAGGTCGCGCCGAACCTCTCGGGCGTTGCGAAGATCACGCCGAGGGTCGCAGGCAAGGTCACGTCGGTCACCGCAAACGTGGGGGACACGGTGCGTTCGGGGCAGACGCTCGCGACCGTCGCGAGCACCGAACTCGCCGAGGCCCAGGCCGCCTACCGCCAGGCGCGGGCGAGCTTGAGCCTCGCCCGATCGAACCTCCAGCGCCAGCGTCGCTTGGCGGGTCTGGGCGAGTTCGGCCGCCACAAGGTCGAGGAGGCTCGGGGGAACCTGGCGAGCTTGCAGGCGGAGGTGCTGAGCGCCCAGGACGAGGCGGCAGCGACGAAGGCCGAGATCGCCGAGGCCGAGAGCCGCCTCGCCGCCGCCCGCGCCGCGCGAGAGCAGGCGGAGAGCGCCCTGAAGCTCGCCCAAGCGAAGCTCGAACGGGCGGAGAGTCTGTTCAGGGAGCAGATCGTCTCGCGGCAAGACCTCGACCAGGCCCAGGCGGATGCGCAGAACGCGGCTGCCGCCCTCGAAGCCGCCCGAGCGTTGGCGTCCCAGGCGGAGACAGGCGTAGCATCCGCCAAGGCGAGGCTCCGCTTCGACGAAGGCAAGATCGTCGCCGCGAGGCGCAGGCTCGACACGGGACGGCAGGCTCTCGCCCGCGAGGAGGCCGTGTACAGGAGCGGCATCCTGACCAGCAGGGAGGTCGCGGAAGCCGAGTCCGCCGTCAGGAAGGCGGAGCTTGACGTTCGCGCCGCCGCCGACGCGGTTCGCCTCCTCGGCGGAACCCCAGGCGGGGGCAACGTGGTCGCGGTGACGGCCCCCATCCCAGGCAGGATCACCGAGCGTACGGTGACGCTCGGAGAGACGGTGGGAACCGACAAGGCGCTGTTCTCCCTGGTGAACCTCGCGAGCGTCTGGGTCGAATTGAACGCTCCGCAGGGCCAGGTCGCCCGCATCCGCGTAGGGATGCCCGTTCGGATCGTCTCCCAATCGCTCCAAGGCCGCACGTTTCAGGGGGTCGTCGCGAACGTGGGCGACGTACTGGACGAGACGAGCCGAACCGCAAAGGTGCGAGTCGTGGTGGAAAACCTTGGCGCGATGCTGAAGCCAGGCGCGTTCGTCAGCGGCACGTTCGTCGGCCCCGCCGCCACGCAGGCCCGAACGACTCTGGCGGTGCCCGCCGAGGCCGTGCAGGACATGGAGGGGCGCAAGGTCGTGTTCGTCCCAGGCGACGCGGAGGGCGAGTTCCGCGCCGTGCCCGTCCAGACGGGCGAGGAGTCTGCGGGGCTGGTCGAGATCGTCTCTGGGTTGGAGCCAGGCCAGCGGTTCGTCGCCAAGGGCGCGCTGATGGTGAAGGCGCAGGCCATGAAGGGGGAGTTGGGCCATGACCACTAACCCAGCCTTCGAGGTGGCGCGATGATCGAGGCCATCATCCGATTCTCGATTCGGCAGCGCGGCTTCGTCATGCTCATGGGCCTGGCCCTGTTCCTGGGCGGCCTCTACAGCGCCACCCAGCTTCCCATCGACGCGGTGCCCGACATCACCAACAACCAGGTTCAGGTGAACACGGTGATGCCCGCCCTCGGCCCCGAGGAGATGGAGCGCCAGGTGACGTTCCCCATCGAGCAGGCGCTCGCGGGCCTCCCGAACCTGAAGGAGACGCGCTCCATCTCCCAGTTCGGCCTGAGCCAGGTCACCGTCGTCTTCGAGGACGGGGTGGACATCTATTTCGCCCGCAACCAGGTGAACCAGAGGCTCCAGGAGGCGAGGGAGAGCCTCCCCCAAGGTGCGGAGGTCGAGATGGCCCCCGTGAGCACGGGTCTCGGCGAAATCTACTATATCAAGCTGGAGGGCGAGGGGCACTCGCTCATGGAGCGGCGCACGATGATGGACTGGATCGTGCGTCCCCAGCTTCGCACGATCCAAGGGCTCGCCGAGGTGAACGTCTACGGCGGCGTGGCGAAGCAGTTCCAGGTCTTGCTCGACCCCGAGAAGCTCGCCGCCCACGGCCTCACGGTGCGGGACGCGGTGCGGGCGCTCGCCGCCAACAACGCCAACGCGGGCGGGGCGTACATCCAGCGGGGGGGCGAGCAGCAGATCGTCCGCACCCTCGGTGTCCTGGACGGCCCCGAGGACATCGCGAACGTGGTGGTCGGCAGCCACGACGGGGTGCCCGTGCTCATGGGGCAGGTAGGCCGCGTCACCGAGGGCGGCATGGTGCGACAAGGGGCGCTCACGGAGAACGGCAAGAGCGAGGAGGTCTACGCGATCACGATGCTCCTCATGGGGGAGAACGGGCGCGTGGTCGTCAACCGCGTCAAGGATCGCCTCCAGAGCATCCAGAAGTCCCTTCCCGAGGGGACGAGGCTGGTCGGCTTCCTCGACCGCTCCACCCTCATCGAGCGAACCCTGAGAACAGCGCTGACGAGCCTCGCCGAGGGCGGCCTGCTCGTTATCGGGCTGCTGTTCCTTTTCCTTCTCCAGTTCCGCGCGGGGCTGATCGTCAGCAGCGCCATCCCGCTCGCCATGCTCTTCGCCGTCATCGGCATGAAGCAGTTCAACGTCTCGGCGAACCTGATGAGCCTGGGGGCCATCGACTTCGGCCTGGTGGTGGACGGCGCGGTGATCATCGTGGAGAACGTGATGCGACGGCTCTCCGAGGCCCGCGAGCACCTCGGGCGCGACCTGACGGAGGACGAGAGGGTCGAGACGATCTACGAGGGCACCGTCGAGGTGCGGAAAGCCTCGCAGTTCGGCGAACTCATCATCATCGCCGCCTACCTTCCCATCCTTGCGCTGGTCGGCGTCGAGGGGAAGATGTTCCGCCCGATGGGCCTGACCGTCATCATGGCGCTCGTCGGGGCGCTCATCCTGTCCTTCACCCTGATCCCCGCGCTTTGCGCCCAGTTCCTCCGCGTGAAGAGGGAGCGGCACAACCCCGTCTTGGAGTGGCTCACCCCCCGATACGGTCGGGGATTGGAGCGGGCGATGGGGGCGCGATGGATCACTGTGGGCGGCGCGGCGGTGTTCGTCCTGCTGTGCCTGTCGCTGGTGCCAAGGCTCGGGTCGGAGTTCATCCCTGAACTCGACGAAGGGGCGCTCGCCATCCAGAGCGGCTACCCGCCGAGCATGAGCCTGGAAACGGTTGTGGAGCGCACCATGCTCATGGAGCGCACCCTCATGGAGGCGTTCCCGAGCGAGGTGAAGAAGATCGTCACCCGCATCGGCAGGCCCGAGATCGCGACCGACCCGATGCTCGTCACGCAGACGGACTCGCTCATCGAGCTTCATCCGCAGAGCGGCTGGAGGGAGGCGAGGAATCGGGTGGAACTCCAGACGAAGATGGCGGAGGTCGTCGAGAAGCTCCCAGGCGTCGGCGCGAGCTTCAGCCAGCCGATCAAGATGAGGATGTCCGAACTCATCGAGGGGGTCGGCATCCGCGCCGACCTGGCGCTGAAGCTGTTCGGCGACGACGGCGACGTCCTGAACCGCGAGGCGGCGAGGCTCCAGCGCATCGTCCAGTCGGTGCCTGGGGCGGCGGACGTGTCGTTCGAGGTCACCCAGGGGTTGCCGCAGCTCCAGGTGCGGATCGACCGCGCGAGGATCGCCCGCTACGGGATCAACGTGGAGGACGTGAACGAGGTCGTGGAGGCGGCGCTGGGCGGGAAGCCGATCACCCAGATCGCGGACGCCGCCCGCCGCTTCGACGTGGCGGTTCGCCTGCCCGAAGACCTGAGGGACTCTCCCGAGAAGATCGCCCGCCTGATGATCCCGACCCCGAGCGGGGGCCAGGTGGCCCTCTCGGAGATTGCGGACATCGTGAGCACCCAAGGCCCCGTGCAGATCAGCCGCGAGAACGGGCAGCGGCGGGTGGTCGTGCAGGCCAACGTGCGCGGAAGAGACCTCGGGAGCTTCGTGGCGGAGGTGAAGCGGCGGATCGACGCGGGGGTGAGGCTTCCCGTGGGCTACCACATCGAGTACGGCGGCACCTACGAGCAGCTTCAGTCGGGAAGGGCGCGGCTCGCCGTGGTCGTTCCGCTGACGTTCGCGCTGGTGTTCCTCATGCTGTTCGCGACCTTCGGGAGCGTCAAGCAGGCGCTCCTGGTGTTCACGGGCATCCCGTTCGCCGCCACGGGCGGCATCCTCGCGCTGATCGTTCGGGGGATGCCGTTCTCGATCTCCGCCGCCATCGGCTTCATCGCCCTCGCGGGGATCGCGGTGCTGAACGGCGTCGTGATGATCACCTTCGTGAACAACCTGCGGGAGCGCGGCATGGCGCTGCGGCAGGCCACCGTCCAGGGCGCGATCCAACGTCTTAGGCCCGTCCTCATGACCGCCGCCGTGGCGGGCATCGGCTTCCTCCCGATGGCGATCTCGCGGGGCGCGGGCGCGGAGGTGCAGCGCCCGCTCGCGAGCGTGGTGATCGGCGGGCTCGTGACCTCGACCCTGCTCACGCTGTTCGTGCTGCCCACGCTGTACGAATGGCTTGAGCGCGAGCAGCCGAAGGAGGTGGAAGTCTGATGAAAGAGATCAAGGCCATCGTGCTTCGGCGTCCTCAAGAACGACCGAATCACCGCCAAGCGCGAGGACGTGAAAGCCGTCCTCGCCGAACACAAGCACCCCAAGGAAAAACCATGAGACACACCCTCACCATCGGCCTGCTCGCGCTCGCCGCGACGCAGGCGCTGGCCCAGGAGGCCAGCCAGAACCCCAACGGGCAGCAACCGCCGACCGCCGTCCCCACGTGAACGGGGTGACCAGGCGAAGGCCGCTTCCTCGGTTCGGGGAAGACAACGAAGTGGGACTTCTCGATTCGCTACGTGGATACCAAAGCCGACCGACCGCGATGGCGGACGACGGCGATGGTCAGTCTCGACCCGCGCCTGAAGCTCGGCGTCGAGTTCAACCCCGTGGTGCGCGAGGCGCTCCCCATCGCCAACTGGATCGCTCTGGAGGAGACCGCGCGGCAACCCATGCTGACGTTCGGCACCAGCAGCGACCGCATCTTCTCGCCCGAGGGCTACCGCTCGTACTATGCGACGGTCGCGAAGAGCCTCCCAGGAGGCCGCTTCGCGCCGTACGTCGGCGTCAGCTACTCGGAATGGGAAGAGACGCTCCTTTTCCCGTTCGGGGCCAACATTCAGTTCGCCCGCGAGTGGGACTTGCTCCCGATGTACGACGGCAGGAACACCCACCTGCTCTTGACCTACAAGCGCCCGCAGTGGAACCTCACGCTCATGCTCGTGAAGATGGAGCGGTTCGGGGTGAGCCTCGGGTTCGGCTTCTGACCCTTCGGGTGCCTCGTAGCGGGGCACCCGACCCCACAGCGTTATGTCCTCCACCACCGCCCTCGCCCCTCGTATCATCCGTCTCCCTAGCCGTGCGGTCGTAACCGCTTTCGCCCTGACCACCCTCAAATGGGTGCTCTTCGCCTATTGTGTGGTCGGCGTCCTCGGCTACGCGCCGCCTACGGATGCGAGGGGGAACTGCTCATGCCCCTTCTGCGACCCCTTCTCGCTGAACTCGCCGATACCGAGGAGATCGTAGTGAAGGTGCGAAAGGCGCGTGGCTCCGCCTCATGCTGCCCCACGGGGGATGCGGTGCAAGAGGTGTCGCCCCTGCGTGATGCAAAGGGATCACGGGACGTTGCGGGCCTCATCGGCTGGGGGGCGATGGCAACGGTCGCCCTCGTGGTGCTCGGGGCCACCCTCGGCGAGTACCTGGGATGGTTTGACCGAGCGGTCGAGCAACTGCCGTGGTGGGTTCCTGCCGCTGCCATCGTGCTCGGCGGATGGCGTCCGTTCGTCGGCGTGCTGGACGACTTGCGACGCCTGAAGATCAGTAGCCACACGCTGATGTTCGTCGGCGTCATCGCGTCTGTGGTCGTGGGCGAGTGGGCAACGGCGGCGCTCATCGTCTTCTTCATCCGCTTCGCTGACCGACTGGAGGGGATCACTGAAGAGAGGAGCCGCCAAGCGATCCGTGAACTTACTGCCATCCAACCCGCGACCGCGCATGTGCTTCGTGAAGGGATAGAGGTCGAGGTTCCCGTCGCCGATGTTGCCATCGGCGATATTGCCGTGGTTCGGCCTGGAGAACGGATTCCCATTGACGGCGAGATCGTTGAGGGCGAGGCCCCCGTCAACCAGGCACCTATCACGGGCGAGAGCGTCCCAGTTGATAAACGCGAAGGCGACCTTGTTTTCGCGGCGACGGTAGTGGACGCGGGGTACCTGCGGGTGAAGGCAACGCGGATCGGCGCGGACACTACCTTCGCCCGCATCCTGCAACTCGTTGAGGAGGCCGAGCAGCACAAAGCGCCCGTCCAGAGGTTGGCAGATCGGGTGTCGGCGATCTATCTCCCCATCGTGCTGATGATCGCCCTCGCGGTGTACTTTGTGACAGGAAATCCGCTGAGTGCGGTTGCCGTCTTGGTGGTGGCTTGCGCGTGTGCCATCGTGATCGCGACACCAGTGGTGGTGATCGCGAGCGTCGGCTCAGCGGCACGTCGGGGAGTCCTCATCAAGGGAGGACTCACCCTTGAGAACTTGGCGAAGGTAGACACGCTGGTGCTCGACAAGACAGGCACCCTCACTGAGGGGCGGCCCCGACTCGCCGAAGTCATGTCATTCGACGGCACGTCCGAAGCCGAATTGCTTCGTGCCGTGGCCTCTGTCGAGTCCAGGAGCAGCCATCCCATCGCACGTGCGGTCGTGGACGCGGCAGAGACGCGCGGAATCCAGCCGACCGATCCCGACTCCTTCGAGTCGCTCACGGGGCGCGGCCTGGTCGCGACGGTCTCGGATCAGCGATTGGCTATCGGCAATCGGAGCCTGCTGGAGGAGCGAAACGCCAAGCTCACGCCTGAGATGGAGGCCCGTGCTCACGAGCTTGAGTCAGCGGGCCGAACCGTGTTCTTCGCGGCGAGCGGCGAACGGGTCGTCGGCTTGGTGGCGGTGGAAGACGCTCCGAGGCCCGAGGCCAAGGAGGCTCTGGAGCAGCTTCGCTTGCTCGGCATCGAGAGGATCGTGCTCCTCACAGGGGACAATGAGCGGGTTGCGGCGGGCGTCGCCGCCGAGTTCGGGGTGGAGTACCTTGCCGAGCTTCTGCCCGAGGACAAGATCGCCGAAGTGAAGCGACTACAGGCGCAAGGTGCCGTGGTCATGATGGTCGGCGACGGCATCAACGACGCACCTGCTCTCGTGCAGGCTAACGTAGGCGTGGCGATGGGCGCGGCGGGCACGGAAGCAGCGATGGAGGCCGCCAACGTGGTTCTGATGCGAGACGACTGGCAGATGATCCCCGAGGCGATCCGCATAGGTCGGCGCTCCGTGCGTACGATACGCCAGAACCTTGTCTTCACTGCCGTCTACAACGTTGTCGGAATCACCCTCGCGGCAACGGGATTGCTCCCGCCGATGTGGGCCGCCGCCGCCCAAGGAATTCCAGACATCGCCATCCTGCTCAACTCCAGCAAGCTGCTCAAGAGGTGACGAAGAGGAGAGTCACCTCCTGGTGTATCGTCCTATCCGTGCCCACTATGGGACGCTGAAATCTCATGCAGCCTGTCGATCCTGCTCGCGCTCTGTTCTCCGAGTTCATGTCTGACGGTTACGCCAGAGTCGTACGCGCAACCGCCGATGACGACAGTGAAAATCCGTACCTTGACTACAAAGAGGTCAGGAGCACCGACGGCAGCTTAACGCGGGACGAACGCGCAATGCTGGGGCAAGCGATCAGCGCCTTCGCGAACACCTATGGCGGGGTGCTGGTTCTGGGAGTTGAGGCGAAGAACAACCGCGCGAATGCCCTGAGACCGATTCCGTCCATCTCGCGGTTGGAGAAGACGGTTAACGACATCCTCGGTCAGATCGTCGTGCCACCGCTACCCATTGAAACGCTCCGCATCGACGCTCCCGATTCCGATGGGGCTGGCTTTATGATCGTCTTCGCTCCATCGGCGCACCCTAAGCCGATCATGTCTTTGGTCGATCACCGATACTACATCCGAAGCGGGAGCAACAGCATCAAGGCTGAGCACCCCATCGTTCGGAGCCTATTCTTCGCGAGCGCCGTGCCCGACGCGATCCTCGATATTGCGGGTGCGAAGATCGCGAAGCACTCCCTTGGTGCCGTTGCTTCCTACGAAGGCCGCGTCGAGACTTTCGGAGACCACTATCGGATCGACAGCACCCTGATGATCAGGAACACGGGTGGCACCACCGTGCGTGGATGCGCTGTTGCCCTTCCCGATCTTCCAGGGCTGTCGTTTAAGGGGAACAAAGACCTCTTCCACGTGCAGAACAACACGCTCCACGCGGCCCTAGGCGATGAGGATGCACAGGCCGTCGCGAGCAAGCTGTTCATCCTGAAGGATCACGTCGTTCTCTATCCGAAGACTGCGCTCGCGATAGGACACCTCTCCTTGTCCCCGCCCGACGACCTTTACCAGGACTGCGACCTGTCGGTGCCTTACGCGATCTTCATCGACAACGTAGCGCGACACGGCGTGGCGGCGGCACATGCAAAGGCGCTTCCTCGGCATTCGGGTTGGTGATCCTCTGAACCGTTACACCTATACATTAGGGTGGAGGCGGCCCCTCTACATGGGCGTCCTCGGCTTCGTTCAGGGCCAGAACGTCGGCAGGAGCCTCTCCAGGGGCGTCAGGCTCCTCGATTACGGGATCGTCGTCGCCGACCGCGACGGCCTGCCTCTCGATGATCTCGGCGAGCTTGCGCGACGCCTCCTGCTGGAGGGGCGTCCCCCGAAGGAACAGCCCGCAGCCGTACTCGTCGGCCTCCGACTTCCACTTCTGGCCCTTCGCCCTGAAGAAAGCCCTGACCAGTGTCCCCTTGCCCTGTGTCATCCTCGGGATCATCTCCGACACCCGCTGGCGGTTCGTCCTCCCTTCGGGCCACCGTTCGTTGATGGTGGCTGAGATCGTGCCGAAAGACGCTCTAAGCCTGCCCCCCTCCGAGTCCCTGATGCCGATGAGTAGCACCAGCGCGATCTTCCGCGCGAGCGCCGTGTTCCAACGCGGCTTCGGCTGCGCCGCGAGCATCTGGGCCAGGATGCGGTCGGCGAGTTCCTCCACCTCGGGGGTGGCAGGCCCCAGGATCAGCGGCGGCACGAACGCCTCGCGTTCGGCGTACGGAACGAACCCCTTCCAGCCGAACGTCTCCCACAAGCGTCGGATCGTGTACTCGCGTTCGCGAAGCTCCGTCGCGCTCCTTGCGCCGATCCTCTGCGAGAGCGTGAGCATCGCCTCCTCCGCTCGGTCAACACCGAACAGGATGACGGCGGCGAGAATGCCCTTCCTGCCGCCCATGTTCACCCACTCCCAGTGGCCCCCTTGCGGGTACGCCTCCAGCCACACCGCCTTAGCCCACTCGACGGTGCCCACGGGGGCGTCAGCGTCGGCGCGAGCTTCCACGGCCTCCTCATTGACCTCAAGGATCGTCTCGGCGGCCTCGGTCGCCCGCTCCTGCTCCTCCTGGGCATTGTCCTCCTTCACGTCCGTCGCGGGCGGCGACGGAGCGAGCACCGTCATCCGCCACTTCTCCATCATCGCTTCCCGCTCCGCACGGATGGCCCGAGCTTCCTCGTGCGCGGCCTCGACTGCTTGTGAGATGGGGTTGGCGGGGCGGGCGCGAAGGTGGAGCATCGCGTCGTCGCGGTCGAGTAGGTCGTGCATGGCGACACCCGAGTCTGTGATGCGGTTCAGCATCGGCCCTCCAGCCCGTTGGAACAACTCCTTCGTCATCACGGAGGGATCGTCTTCGCTGAACAGAAAGGCAGAGGACATCATCTCGGCCTGCACGTCGAGCGGGTAGAGCCTGCCCTCGTCCACGTCGATCCAAAGGCCGAGATTGCCGCTCGACGCGTGGACGCCTCCAGGGAGCCGCATCAAGCTGTGCAAGCTATCCTTGTCAGGGTGGGTGTAGCCTCGCCCGCGCTCCTCAAGAGCCGACCTGATCCCGTGCATGATCGCCGAAGCGAGGCTCGGAGGAACCGATAGCGGAAGGGGCACCACCACCTGAACGCCGCGCGATCCAGTTCTGAAGACTCTGTAGGGCAGGCCCGCCGCCTGAATCACACGCCGCTGGGACACAAGCTCCCGAACCACCTCGTCCGCGTCCTCGCCGAACCAGGCTCGGTCGAGGTCAATGTCAAGGCGGATCGTCGGCACGAAGTTCGGCCTCCAACCCGTCTCGGTGCTCCAGGAGTAGTGCTGCACGGGAAGGTCGGTGGTGCCTCGGGCGTAGCGGCTGCGCCCGCAAAGGTGCTTGAGCACGTCGCCCAGGTGGATCGCGTCGCCCCTGCGGGTGCCCTTCGGCGTCTTGATCTCCGCTCCCAGGCGCTCGTACGACCAGCGCCCCGTCGAGATGTTCGTGCCCCACACATGGCGCTGGCGGATGGTGTCGAACATCGCCCTCGCGACTTCCACCGTTCTCGGCACGAACTTCTCGTACTGATCCAGGCGCGGGCCTCTGAGCGCCTGGATCGAGCGGAAGCCATCAGGCTCCAGATGGTAGGCGAGGCCCCACGGGTTATCACCGAAGATGCCGTCTTGGTAGGCCCGCTGGGGTTCGGAAGGATCGAACCACATCGGTAGAAGTTTGCCCTACCAGGCGCTGGCTTCGTCTTCCTCTTCGGCGGCGATCTCCTCCAGGATGGCGTCGCGCTCCTCGGCGGCCTCCCTAACTCGCCTCTTCGCCTTCTTCACCTTCTCGCGGTTGGCGTCCGAGGGGTCTTCGTAGTAGTACATGCGCTCCGACTCAAGGTCGTCGGTGGCGCGGCGCAGGGCCGTGTAGGCCTGCTGGAGACGCTCGTGGAGCGTCAGGTCGTCTTCGTCTTCATAGGTCACCATGTTGTGTCTCCCTGGGCCAAGGGAGAAGGCCGCCGCGACCCTGGGGAGTCGCGCACGGCCTTCATGGTGGCGTCGGCATTGTACGCCGACGTGTTGACGCTGTTCGGTTGTCCCCAGGTGCGGGAGGCCGACCCCCTTGCGGGCGCGTCGCGCCTGTCCCAAGGTGTCCTTCTGCGTCAGCGGCAAGATGACCTACACCATGAAGGGGAAGTGGAGAGAAAAGGTGAGGCGAGCCGCGCGGAGGGACTCGAACCCCCAACCCTCAGTTCCGCTTACCACTTCGGCTTTCGCCGCCGACCCTCGGGCCGTTCGTGGTCTGGACTCTGCCTTCGCCATGTCGCCGAAGCGATGTAGGCGCGACGTGTCGAGTCTCTACACCTTCCCCCTGCGGGGCTTGGCTCGGCGTTCCCAGGTGAAGGGTTCGCCGAATTTACGTCGTTCTACTCCGTGAGTTTCCCCACGGGCACTCCAGTTGTGACTAACGGTCAAGACTGATGCTCTATCCGTTGAGCTACGCGCGGTCGCCGTCCAAGATCATACCAGCTTCATCCGAAGGATGCTGGGCTCATCGGTTCGCTCGTCCAAGCCGAGGAAGAGGCCGTCGTACCTCCTGCTGTAGCCCCACGCGATCTTTAACGGCCCGCCGCCAAATCGCGCGGTTCGCGAGCCAGGGCGGGAAGGGGAAGAACGTCGGATACACCCCGTCGTAGACGGCGAGCCGCTCCATCACGTCGATCACGCTCTCCGCGCGTAGCAGTAGCTCGGGCGGGGTGAATACCACGGGTTAGTGGGGTCGGGAGAGGGACATCTTCGGCCCAAGTTTTGGAATCCCTAGTGTATTCGACCCTGGAAAGTCTGGGACGGGGGCTTCTTGAACCTGAGCGGTTCAGTTCCGAAGACTGATGCTCTATCCGTTGAGCTACGTCCGCGCTCCGTCTTCATTTTACCGCGCCACAAGAGGCTAGCAACCTTCGGTCGCAAGCCCACGGAGCCGTACCAAGTAGCACGCCGTTGCCCCAAGGGAATCCCAAGGAGCGAGATCTAGGCGGGACCTCGGAAGGGCGGGGACGGGACCCCGTGCAGGTCCAGACACGGCCCGTTTCTTCCAGCCGCCCAAGCCGAGGGCCGGGTCCTGAGCGGACCCGGCCCCTCTCTTGGTCAGGCTCTGACCGGCGGCCCGCTAGGGCGCCAGCTGAACCGTGATCGTGGCGCTCCGGCCGCCGCCTGTCGCGGTGATGGTGGCCGTCTCGTTCCTCGTCACGCGCGAAACGCGCACTTGGAACGTCGCGGTCGTTGCACCCGCCGGGATGGTCACGGTCGTCGGGACCCGGACCCTCGAGTTGTTCGAGCGCAACCGAATCACCGTTCCCGTCCCTGCGGACGTAGCGAGGTTCACCCGGCCCGTGCCTACGGAGTTGCTGGTGAGCACGGCAGGAGTGAGATCCAGCCACATCTGGGCCGGAGCCACCCGGACGACGGCGGCTTCCGTCGTCGAGCCAACCGAGGCGGTGACGATCACGTCCTGCGCCCCGGCGATCGAGGCCTGGGCGGTCAGCGGGAACGTTGCGGTGGTCTGACCCTGCGGCACGACCACCGTGGATGGGACCGTCAGGGCGCCACTCGACGAGACGAGGCGCACCGCGACTCCGCCAGCTCCAGCAGGGCCCGTAAGGGTCACCGTGCCCGTTCCATTCGCCCCAGCTACCAGCACGGAGGGAGCGGACAGGTCGAGCACGCCATCTGGCTTCACCATTAGGTCAGACTGGACGCTTCGGTTTGGCGTTGTTGCGGTGACGGTGATGAGGTTCTGGCTCGTCACGGCTTGGGTGGTCACCGTGAAGGTCGCCGTGGTCGAGCCGGCTGGCACGGTCACCGTTTCGGGGACTGCGACGATCGACGGAACGGAGCTCGTAAGCTGCACCACCTGCCCACCGGGGTTCGCCGGGTTCTTGATCCGAACGGTGCCGACCACATTCTGGCCGCCGAGCACCTTCGAAGGATTCAGGGTCAGGCTCTCCACCTCAGTGGACGGCGCGATGCGCAGCGTGGCAGTGCGGGTCGGTCCGGGATAGGCCGCCCAGAACTTGACCTCTTGGAGGCTGTTCACCTCCTTGGTCGACACTTCGAAGGTTCCCTCGATCTCTCCAGCGGGAATGGTCACCTTCCAGTCGAAGGACACCAGCGACTTGTTGGCGGCTGCGATCGTGATGACGGCTCCCTTGTCCGGAGCGGCCTGACCCAGCTTCACATGGCCCTTGGCGACCTGACCGCCGGGGACGACCGCCGGCTCGAAGTAGAACTCCTTGATTCCTCGCGGGTTCACCGAGATGGTGGAGCTCAGCTCGGTGGAGCCGTACTTCGCTGTGAGGGTGACCTCCACCGGGTCCTGCACCTGTCGGGTTTGGATCGAGAAATCCATCGTATCGACGCCCGACTTGAAGCGCAGCTGGGACGGAACCGGAACGACCTTCGGGTTGCTACTCTTGAGCTGCACGATCAGGCCGCCCGACGGTGCGCGCCGATCGAGGGTCAACGTGCCCGTGACCTTGTTGCCGCCGTAGACCTCCTTCGGGTTCACGTCGAAGCCGATGAGCTCCGCCGCCTTGGCTCCGGTGATGATGATCGAGAAGGCCTGAGAGCCGCTCGGCTGAAGCGCGTTCTTGGCGGACACGGTGATCTTGCACTTCCCCGCGACCGGCCGGAACACCACCTGCTCGACGTTGTCGACCGAGTTGTCGCCCTTCTTCGCCGGGTCAGCAGGCTTCTCCGGATCGAGAACCCACGGCTCGTACACCTTGCCGTCGTTCTCCACGCGCAGGTCGAGATCGTTGATGAGCATCGGAGTGCGATCGTTCAGGACGCCGCCGGGCATCGCCGGGTGGGGCGGGTCAGTCCAAACGATGGTCACCTTGAGGTCCGACTGCCCGTCGACGTCCACCTCGTACTCATAGGTGTCCGGATTTCCGCCTCCCAGGGACGTCTCCTGGATCATGTCGGGGGCGGTCAAAGAGTCAAGAATCAAGCTGCACATCGAGGCTGTGTTCAACAGGCCCCAACCGAACTTGTAATCGGGCCCTTCCGCGGGTCCGGCCTCGTCCGCCGTATGGATCGCCAGAGCCTTCATGGTGGCCGACCTCATTCGACCGCCATCGTGGGTCAGAGCCCACATCTGAGCGACCAAACCCAGCGAGCCCGTAGCTGCGGGAGTCGCCATCGAGGTGCCCGATGAGTAGCCGTACTCGTTGTCGGCCCCGGATGTGCTGGAGTACAGATCCACTCCCGGCGAGACGACGTCTGGCTTGATTCGACCGTCGTCCGTGGGACCCAGCGAGCTGAAATCGGCGATCTTCACGCTGGCCGGCCCGTTGTAGCCGCCGGGAATCTTCTCGACGGCGCCGACGGTCAGCACGTTCTTCGCCGACGCGGGAATGATCAGGGTGTCGTAGCCGTTGGCTGAGGCTCCCTGCGAGTTGCCGGCGGCCTGGCAGATCAGATAGAACGGCGCGTTGTAGGCGATCGAGTCGAACTCGTCGCTCGGGCTGAGGTACGCGCCGTACGCCCAGTCGGGGCCCCACGACCCATAGGAGTGGTTCGACAGGACGAGGCCGTTCGCCGCCTCGTTGGCCATCTCCATGGTGTCGAAGTTCCAATCGTAGCTCCGCAGCGAGGCCTGGAAGGACATCCCTTTGGCCTGCGGCACGACGCCGGCGGCGATCATGGTTCCCGCCACGTGCGTGGCGTGATCGATCGCGTCCGTGTTGTCGGGCGACACGGCCCTGCCTCCGAACTCCTGGTGAGACAGCCGGGCGGAGCCTCCATCCCACTCACCGAGGACCACTCCAACCCCGGACAGGTTGAGCCCCAGGTCGCCGCCGGGCCAGACGCGGTCGGTGGACACGGTCCTGGCCGCCTCGAGGTTCAGGGTCCGGTAGTAGATGGGGGTGTCTCCCAGAAACCGCATCAGCTCGGAAACCTGCCCCGTCGCAGGGTTCACCGCCCGGAGCGGCAATCCCATCTGGCGTGCACGCTTGGCAGCATCCTGCTTCTGAGCCTTGGCCCGCTTGCCGAACTGATCCGCCAAGCGGAGCAGCTCCCGAACGTTGGTGGCCGTTTGGCTGTGCGCCATCCCCGGCACCGAGGCGAGGAGGGCGGCCAGCGCCAATCCCAAGCCGCTTCTGAACTTCCGAATGTCCATGGATTCACCAGCCGTCGCAGGCCGCGAGCCTCGCCAGCACCGCCCCCAACGGGCGGGCAGCGACCGGCTTCGACTCCAACGACCCAAGGCCATTATAACTCCTGCCATCCGCGCAAACGGCAAGGGGTGCGGCCTTTCGCCTTCCGGTTCGGTAGAATCTGGCCAAAGAGGCGGCTCTTGCGCCGCCCAAGGGCGACGGAGCCCGAGCGATGAAAGCGAACCACCTGCTCCTGCTTGGCGACGAGGCGGTCGCCTATGGCGCTTTCCATGCGGGCATCGGAGGAGCGTTCTCCTACCCCGGGACGCCGGCCACCGAGATTCTCGAAACCATCCAAAGCATCGTCCGACGGTCCGGCGCAGAGGTGTGGTGCCGTTGGTCGGCGAATGAGAAGGTCGCCTACGAGGAGGCGCTCGGGATGTCGTACGCCGGCCGACGCGCCTTGGTCTCGATGAAGCACGTCGGCTTGAACGTGGCCGCCGACCCGTTTATCAACTCCGCGCTCACAGGGGTCAACGGAGGTCTGGTGCTCGCCTGCGCCGACGATCCGGGAATGCACTCCAGCCAAAACGAGCAGGACACGCGCTTCTATGCGGACTTCGCCAAGGTGCCTTGCCTCGAGCCAGCCAGTCAGCAGGACGCCTACGACTTCACCTTGGAGGCGTTCGAGCTGTCGGAGTCGGTCGGACTGCCGGTCGTCGTGCGTCTCACCACGAGGCTGGCCCACACGCGATCGGGCGTGAACCTCCGCCGAGACGGCTGCTCGAGGGAGGTTCCGCCTCCGAAGGCCCTGCCCGATCCCAACGACTGGACCCTCATCCCCGCCAACGCGAAACGCAGGTTCAAGAGGCTGCTGTCGCTCCAATCCGCCCTGCGCAGTTGGTCCGAGCAGCATCCCTCGAACGAACTCCGGCTAGCTGGTCCCAAGGGAGTTTTGGCCTGCGGACTGGGGTGGAGCCTCGTGGCCGAGCTGCTCCCGGAACACCCCGAGTGGTCCTTCTGCCGCGTGGCCACCTACCCGGTTCCGGAGCACAAGGTGCGGCAGCTCGCCGACCACTGTGACGACGTTCTGGTGCTCGAAGAGGGCTATCCGCTCGTGGAGCGCCAGCTCCGCGGCCTGCTCGGACCCCACGGCATCGCGGTGCGGGGGAGGATGAGCGGAGATCTGACGGAAGACGGCGAGCTGACTCCAGAGGCGGTGCGGGCCGCGCTCGGAGTGCCGGTACCAGAGGTGCGACCCACCGACACCGTCGTGCCTCGCCCGCCGCTGTTGTGCAAGGGATGTCCCCACGCCGACACCTTCCGGGCCATCGCCGAGGCGACAGCCCCCTACGAGAACCCCGGGATGTTCAGCGACATCGGATGCTACACCCTCGGCGCCTTCCCGCCGTACCGAGCCGTCAAGTCGTGCGTCGACATGGGTGCCTCCATCGCCATGGCCCACGGAGCGGCTCGAGGCGGCCTTCGTCCCGTTCTGTGCACCATCGGCGACTCCACGTTCGCTCACTCGGGGATCCCACCGTTGATCGACGCCATCCAGAGCCGAGCGGACATCACCGTCGTCATTCTGGACAACTCCACCGTTGCCATGACCGGCGCGCAGGCCACGATGCTGTCGGGAGAGCCCTTGGTGCGACTGCTGCGCGGACTGAGTGGCGAAGACGTCACGGTGATCGAGCCGCTTCCCAAGAACCACGACGACAACGTCGCCGCGATCCGGAGGGCTTTGGAGGCTCCAGGGGTTTCGATCGTGGTCGCCCAACGGCCATGCATCCATGCCAAGGAGCCGCCCTGCGGGGCCTGCACCGGGCAGCCCGCTAGGAAGCCGGAGGACCTGCAATGACACAGATCGTTCTCGCGGGGGTCGGCGGCCAGGGCATCCTCACGATCGCGAAGCTCCTGTCCTCGGCCGCCGCCAAGGCAGGGTTCAACGTCAAGCAGGCCGAGGTTCACGGGATGTCCCAGCGCGGCGGCGCGGTGCACGCGCACGTGAGGCTGTCGAGAAGCCCCCTCCACACGGAGCGCATCCTCCCGGGCACCGCGGACCTGATCCTTGCGACGGAGCCCCTCGAGGCCATGCGCCAGATGCCGTATCTGCGGGACGGAGGCGCCGTGGTCTCGGGAACGAGCCCCGTCACGAACTGCCCGGACTACCCGCCCGTCGAGCGCCTGCTCGACGGCATCGCGCAGTGCGAGAACCACGTGCTGCTCGACCTGAACAAGCTGGCGAGGGCGGCGGGGTCCGCCAGGGCCGCGAACATGGTCGCGCTCGGAGCCGCGTCGTGGCTCCTTCCCATCCGTGCCAGCGACCTGGAGCAGGAGATCGTGGAGGCTTTTCAGGTGCGGGGGGAAGCCGCCGTTCTCAGCAACGTCCGGGCCTTCCGATTCGGCCGAAACGCCGCCTCGTTGTACAGGGAGGCCGTTCGAAGGGGCGTGCAACGCAGGTCGATCCTGCAATGGATCGACACGCTCGACCCTTCCCTGCTCGCCGAGGATGAGCCGGGAGAGGGCCTGGTCCCCACCGACTGGACGATCGATCCCAACGTCCTGAGCGGCGCCGAGGTGCACGCCTTCGAACAGGCGCTGGTGGCGGCCCACCGTCAGGGCCGACGCCGATTGCTGGAGCACGAGGTTTACGCCCTCGTGGAGCTCGTCGGTGCGATTTCTCCGCCGGTGCACCGCTTCGTGGCCGCCAACGACACGCTGAGCCCCCAGGACTTGGATCGGTTCCCAGGAGATCGCCTCGTGCTGAAGTTGGTGTCGGAGAGCGTGGTCCACAAGTCGGAGGCGGGCGGAGTGGTGTTCGTCGACAAGCATCCCGACGCCGTCCGGCAGGCCGTCAACCGTCTGATGGCGGTCGACCCCGGCGCGTACGGCGTCTTGGCAGTGGAGTACGTCGAGCCCGAATACCGCGGCTTCGGCAGCGAGCTGTTCGTGGGCATCCGGGCCACCCGGGAGTTCGGGCCTGTCATCGCCGCTGGCTTGGGCGGGGTTGAGACCGAGTACTTGGCCTCGCGGATGATCCGCGGAGCGGCGGTGACCCACGCGGTGGCCACCGAAGTCGATGCCGACGGATTCCTCGAGCTGTTCCGCCAGACGGCGGCCTACGACGTGCTCGCCGGAAACATCCGCGGCCACCGCAGGCTCGTGTCCGACGCGGAGCTTCTCCGGCTGTTTCGGGCGTTCATCGCGATCGCGCGGCACTTCTGCGTGGATCGGGGCGAGGCTGCGCCGGACATCGGAGAGCTGGAGGTCAACCCCTTCGCCTTCCGGAACCACCGACTGGTTCCCTTGGACGGCCGGGGTCTGATGCGCACGGCGCCTCCCCGGCGCCGGGAGCGTCCGAGGGACAAGGTTCGCAAGCTGATCGAGCCTCGAACGATCGCGGTTCTCGGCGTCTCGTCCCAATCGATGAACTACGGGCGGATCATCCTGAACAACATCGCGCGCCGCAGACCGGGTGCGGCTGGCTTGTACGTAGTGAAGCCCGGCGCCGAAACCATCGACGGGGTTCCCTGCGTGCCGTCGGTCGCAGATCTCCCCAAGCCGACCGACCTGCTGGTCGTCGCTTCGCCGGCGGGTTCTCTGTCGGGCATCTTGGACGAGTGTCTGGAGTCGGGCAAAGTCGAGGCCGGAATCCTGATTCCGGGGGGAGTCGGCGAGGCGGAGGGATCGGAGGAGATCGGCCGCCGGACGGAAGAGGCCCTCGCGCGTTGCCGCGAAGAGCAGGGTCCGGTTTTCGTCGGTCCGAACTGCATGGGAGTTCTCTCGCGCATCGGCCGATACGACACCTTTTTCATTCCGGAGGCCAGATTGCCACTGGACTGGGAGACCGAACCGACGGGATTGGGCATCGTCTCCCAGTCCGGCGCCTTCGTGGTCGGGCGGCTGAGCAAGCTGCCCCATCTGAGGCCGGTCGCCGCTGTGTCGATCGGCAACCAGATGGATGTGACCGTCGCAGACGCCCTCCATGTGCTCGCCGAGCGGCCCGAGGTGCGTACCTTGGCCGCCTACGTCGAGGGCTTCGCGAACTACGACGGGTTGGACTTCCTCCAAGCGGTCCGCCACGCCCGGGCGAACGGGAAAAGCGTCGTGTTCTACAAGGCGGGCCGAACGGACGCCGGACGGACCGCCGCGGCCGGCCACACCGCCTCGCTGGCCGGAGACTACGACGTGGCGGTGTCGGCGGCCAGCCGAGCCGGCGCCCTCGTGGCAGAGAGCTTCGCCGAGTTCGAGATGCTTCTGGAGACAGCCACCTTCTTGGATTCGCGAAGAGTGACCGGCGATGCCACGTTCGCCATCACCAACGCCGGGATGGAGGCCGTGGCGATCGCCGACCAAGCCACCGCAGATTCCGGTTTCCAGCTGGCCTCGTTCTCGGAGGACGCACGCCGCGAACTCTCCGATCTCCTGGCAGACTTGGGCCTGAAGGGTCTCGCCACACCCAATAACCCACTGGACCTCACCCCGATGGGCGACGAACGCGCCTACGACGCTCTCGTTCGTTGGGCACTGTCCAGGCCGGACGTGCACGCGGCGATCGTAGCCTGCGTGCCTCTGGCGCCGAACCTGAGGACGACGGCGGACGCGCTGGGCCACCCGCAGAGCCTGGTGTCGCTCGCCCAGGACTGGCTACGCGACACCGACAAGCCGTTCGTCTTCGTGGTAGACGCCGGAGCGGAGTTCGAGCCTTTGGTTCGCGCGCTGCGGAGCATGGCGGTCCCAGTGTTCCGATCCGCGGACTCGGCGGCTTCGATCCTGGGGCGGTATCTTCAGAACCGGCTCCATGCAGGCCACTCCTGATCGGACGTTTCACGGACCGCCGATTCCAGGCTTTCGAATCGGCGGCGTGTCCGTTGATCCTCCCGTGCTGCTCGCGCCGATGGAGGACGTCACCAACCCGCCCTTCCGGCTGCTGTGCAAGGAGATCGCGGGCGTGGGCATGGTGTTCACCGAGTTCGTGAGCGCCATAGCGCTCCACTACGGAGCCAACAAGTCGGCCAAGAAGATGGCGATCTCGGATCGCGAACGCCCGGCGGCGATCCAGATCTTTGGATCGGACCCGTCCACGATGGCCGACGCCGCGAGAAAGGCGGTGGACTTGGGTGCGGACGTCGTGGACATCAACATGGGCTGCTGGGTTCCCAAAGTGTGCCGCACCGGCAGCGGAGCGGCCCTCCTGCGGGACCCGGAACAGGCTCTCGCGGTCACCCGAGCCGTGCTGAAGGCCGTCGAAGTGCCCGTTACGGTCAAGGTACGGGCGGGGTACGAGCACGGACGCTTCGCTGCACCGGACCTTGGCCGGGCCTTTCAGGAAGAGGGGGTCGCGATGATCACGCTGCACGCGCGCTTCGCCGCTCAGGGCTTCGACGGATCGGCGGACTGGGACCTCATCCGCCGGCTGCGCGAGGCCATCCGGATCCCCCTGGTCGGCAACGGCGACGTTCGGACTGGCGAGGATGCTGTGCGGATGTTCCGCGACACGGGCTGCGACGGGGTGATGGTCGGTCGGGCCGCGATCTCCAACCCCTGGGCTCTGGCGGCGATCGTCGCCAGGGTGAGGGGTTTGCCGGAACCCGCGGCCCCCACGCTCGAGGAGCGAGTGCGGACCGCCCTTCGGCACGTCCGGTCCGTGATCCTGTACGAGGCGGGCGAGCCGTACGAAGAGGCCGAACCGGACACCCCCCTGGACCCCGAGGCGGAGCGCAGGGCGGTCCGGCACCTCCGCGGGCAGCTGCCTCTGTACGTGAAGGGATTCCCGGGAGCCGCCGAGATCCGCAAGCGCCTTTCGGAATGCTCCACCTTCTCCGAAGTGAGGGCCGTGCTGGAGGGTTTGACTGAAGCCGCTTTTCGGTGACGCCTTGCGGTATCGTTCGGTCCGGCCTAACTTGGTGTGCCGATTCCTTTTCCCTTTGCGAGCGCCGTCATGAGAGCCCTGATCCTGAAGCTTGCGCATCTGTCTGCCGTCGAGAACTTCGTGCGGAACTCCCGGCTGTTTCGGGGTCTGGTTCGCCGGTTCATCGCCGGAGACACGCTGGAGCAGGCTCTGCGGGTGAGCGAGGACCTGGTCCGCAAGGGCCTATTGGTGACGCTCGACAACCTTGGCGAGAACACCACCTCGGAGGAAGAGGCTCACGCCGCCAAGCGGACGTACATCGAGATGCTGAAGGCGATCGCCTCCAGCGGCGCGGCGTCCGGCACGAACATCTCGATCAAGCTGACGCAGTGTGGACTGGACCTGAGCGACGACCTCGCCAAGGGGATCCTCGAGGAGGTGCTCGACGCGGCCGCCGAGCACCAGAACTTCGTGCGCGTCGACATGGAGTCCTCCGCCTACGTCGACCGCACTCTGAACCTGATGGAGGCGGTCTTCCAGACGCGGAAGAACACCGGTACGGTGCTGCAGTCGTACCTGTATCGGACGCCAAACGACCTGGAGCGCCTGCTGCGGATCGGCATGCGGGTGCGTCTGGTGAAAGGGGCCTACCTGGAGCCCCCGACCGTCGCGTACCGGAGCAAGCGGGACGTGGACCGAGCCTATGTGCAGCTCATGGAACGCATGCTGCCGTCCGGCATCTATCACGCCATCGCGACGCACGACGAGCGCATCATCCAGCACGCCAAGCGGTTCGCGGAGCGGAACGGCCTCTCCAAGGATTCCTTCGAGTTTCAGATGCTTTACGGCATCCGACGCGACCTGCAGGAGTCGCTCGTGGCCGAGGGCTATCGTGTGAGGGTCTATGTTCCTTTCGGAGACCGCTGGTACCCCTACTTCACGAGGAGGCTGGCCGAGCGTCCGGCCAACGTGCTCTTCATCCTCAAGGCGATGCTTCGGGCATAGCCGCGGCGGCTCGAACCAAGCTTGACGTTCGGGCTCCGGTTATGGGAAAGTAGGGCTTGTCGAATCATCCGGCGGCGCCTCCCCGCTCTCGTTAGGGATGGCGTCCTTTCTGGCGCCGCCGAAGGCCGAGGAGTCCACTTTGAAGCAAGCTACCCCTGACAAAATCCGCAACGTCGCCCTTGTCGGACACGGTGGTGCCGGAAAGACGATGCTGGCCGAGCACCTCCTCCACACAGCCGGAGCCATCGAGCGCGTCGGCAGCGTGGAGGCTGGAACGACTCACAGCGACTTCGATCCGTTGGAGAACAAGAGGCAGATCAGCCTGTCGGCCTCCGTGTTGCCGGTGGATTGGAAGGGCTCCAAAGTCAACCTCATCGATGTGCCGGGCTACCCGGACTTCATCGGCGACCTGCACGGGGTTGCCCGGGTGGTCGAGTCGATGATCATCGTCGCCGAGGCGAAGGCCGACTTGGACGTCGGCTTCGATCTAGCTTGGGAGGCCGCCGACGCCGCGGGCCTGGGCCGGGCCATCTTCGTCAACAAGCTGGAGAGGGACAACGCCGACTACGAGGGTCTCCTGAACACCCTGAAGGCGCGCTACGGCACGAAGATCGTGCCCCTGCATCTGCCTCTGGGCAAGCAGGCTGGTTTTTCCGGCGTGGTCGACGTGCTGACCATGAAGGCCTACAAGGGCAGGGATCGGGAGTCGCACGCCGAAGAGATCCCCGCCGAGCTGGCGAGCGAGGCTGCGGCCGTGCGGGAGAAGCTCATCGACGCGGCCGCCGAGGCCGACGACGAGCTGGCGATGAAGTATCTCGGCGGCGAGGAGCTGACGACGGAGGAGATCCACAGGGGTCTGCGGGCCGGAGTCCAGTCCGGCCACATCGTTCCGGTTCTGGTCGGCAGCGCCGCGACGGGAGTCGGTTGCGGCTTGCTCCTCGACGAGATCGTCAACATCCTGCCGAGCCCGGTCGACAAGGTGCATGAGTTCGACGGCAAGCGCCTCGAGCCCGATCCGAACGCCCCGTTGGTGGCGTTCGTCTTCAAGTCCACGGCGGACCCCTACGTCGGAAAGGTCAACTACATCCGCATCTTCTCGGGCACCCTCAAGGTGGACGACCACGTGGACAACACGACGCAGGAGCACGACGAGCGGGTTCACAACCTGTACTTCGTCCGCGGCAAGCACCAAGAACCCGCGTCGGCTGTGTCGGCGGGAGACATCTGCGCGGCCGCGAAGCTCCAGAACACGAAGACCGGCGACACGTTGGCGGCACCCAAGTCCAAGATCGTGCTCCCGCCGGTGGAGTTCCCCGAGCCGATCTACCGCATCGCGATCCGTCCCGTCGCGAAAACCGACGAGGACAAGCTCGGCCCCGCGCTGGGCAAGCTCCTGGAGGAGGACCCGACGCTGCGCTACGTGCGGGACGCCGCCCTGCATCAAGAGATCTTGGAAGGCATGGGCGACATCCACCTCGAGAACGTCATCGACAAGCTGAAGACGCGCTTCGGCGTGAACGTGACCATCGAGGACGCGAAGGTTCCCTACCGCGAGACCATCCGTGGCAAGGCCCAAGCCCAAGGCCGGCACAAGCGCCAAACGGGCGGCAAGGGTCAGTTCGGCGACTGCTGGATCCGCCTGGAGCCGCTGCCCCGCGGTGCCGGGTTCGAGTTCGGCAACGAGGTGGTCGGCGGGGCGATCCCCAAGAACTTCATTCCCGCCGTCGAAAAGGGCATCCGCGAGACGATGGAGCAGGGCTTCCTAGCTGGCTACCCTGTGGTGGACCTGAAGGCGACCGTCTACGACGGCAGCTACCACGAGGTGGACTCCAGCGAGATGGCGTTCAAGATCGCCGGGTCGCTCGCGTTCAAGAACGCGGCCGAGAAGTGCAGCCCCGTGATCCTGGAGCCCATCCTGGAGCTGGAGGTGGACGTGCCGGACGAGTGCGTCGGGGACGTGGTCGGCGACCTGAACGGCCGGCGGGGTCGTCTGCAGGGTATGGACCCGATCGCCCCGGGCAAGACCCGCGTCCGCGCTTTGGTTCCCATGGCCACGATGATGCGGTACGCCCTGGACCTCCGCTCGATCACCAAAGGACGAGGACGGTTCCGCCAGAAGTTCTCGCACTACGACGAGTTGCCGCCGAACGAGCAGCAGGAGCTGGTCAAGCAGTACCAGAAGATGCTCGCCGAGCGAGAGGGCTGAGCAAGCCTGTCCGCACAACGCCAGAGGGCTCGCCCCGTTGGGGCGAGCCCTCTCCGCTCGGCACCGGTCTTCAGACGATCTTGAAGGCGTCCTGAGCCCGGATCACCTCCTGAACGACCACCTGCTGGATCACGGTCAGCTGCTCTTCGGAAATACCCACCATCTCCCGAGGCTCGGTCCAGTCCGGAAGCTTGGGCAGGGGCACGTTGTTCGTCAGACCCGCCCGATGCGCCAAGTGGTCCGCGAGACAGACGATCGCCGTCGCCAGCTGGCTCTCGGTGTCGGCCTTCGGGTTGTGGTGGAATTCGATCGCCCGCGCCACCACGGTGGGCAGGGACCACTTGGCGGCCAGCATGGCGCCGACCTGGCAGTGGTCATAGCCGAAGGCGAAGCGCTCGGCCATGTGCAGGGGAATCTGCTGGCTCCGCGCGAACTGAATGGCACGATCGAACTCGTCGCTGCAGAAGCGGTCCAGCACAAGCATGCCGACGTCGTGCATCATGCCTGCCACATACAGCTCCTCCGCCGCGGCCGGCATGCGAAGCTTCCCCAGGATGCGAGCGGTGACCGCGACGGCGAGGCTGTGCCGCCAATACTCCAGCTTCGAGTAGCTCGGCGCCTGCTCCTTTCCCGCAGCCAGCTGCTGGAAGACCACTCCAACCACGAGGGACCGCACGGCGTTCATGCCGAGCACGCCGATCGCTCGCCCGATGCTGCCGACGTTGCTCAAGCCATAGTACGCGGAGTTGGCCACGCGCAGGATCTTCGCCGTGATGGCGGGATCGCGCTCGATGGTGCGCTCCATCATCTTCGGCGAGGAGTTCGGGTCGTCGGCAAGCCGCAGAACGGCGCTGGCAACCTGCGGAAGCACCGGCAGGTTCTCGCTGCGGGATACCTTGAGCGCAAGGCTGGCGAACTCCACCACCATTGTTTTCGGAGGATCGGCGGCAGTCCCTCCCGGCATTTCTGCAGGCACCCTCGGGCCAAAGGAACGACCAGAGCGACTTGAGTGTTGTATACTCATGCAATTGAGCGCAGGTGGCTCTGATGGCGAAGGACTATTACGCTGTTCTGGGGGTTTCCCGCAACGCGGACGAGAAGGAGATCAAGTCCGCCTACCGGAGACTCGCTCGGAAGTACCACCCCGACGTCAACCCGAACGACAAGACCGCCGAGGCGAAGTTCAAGGAGGTCAGCGAGGCCTACGAGGTCCTGAGCGACCCTGAGAAGCGGCGGCTGTACGATCAGTTCGGGGAGCATTGGGAGCACGCATCCCAATACGGCGGGCCGAGCGGCGGCAACGGAGCGAGAGGTCCCGACGTGGACTTCCCCAACGACTTCCGGACCATCTTCGAGGAGATCTTCGGTGGGTTCGGTGGAGGAGGGGTCTCCCAACCATCGCCTGGATTCGTCCCTCCGCGAGATGTGACGAAGGATGTCGTTCTCACGCTCGAGGAGATCGACTCCGGAACCAAGCGTACGCTCACGTACCAGACCGAGGACGCGTGCAAGAGCTGCGGAGGTACGGGGCGGCAGGCTTCCGGCCCCATGCGAACCTGCTCCATGTGCCACGGCTCTGGCCGGCTTCGGGGCGTGTTCGGGATGGGCCAGCCGTGTCCTCAGTGCGGCGGCGTCGGCAAGACGTCCGCCTCTCCCTGCCTGTCCTGTCACGGGCAGGGGACGATACCCACAACCAAGAAGGTGGACGTCAGCATTCCGGCTGGGGTGTCCGAGGGCAAGAAGCTGCGGGTGCCGGGCAAAGGCGTGGTCGGCTCGAACGGGCGGGCAGGAGATCTGTACGTGGTTATTCGCGAGGCTGCCCACCCCACGTTCCGCCGAAACGGCGACAACCTGGAGGTCGACGTCGACGTTCCCTACACCGTAGCGGCCCTCGGGGGCGAAGTGAAGGTGCCTACCCTGCGGGGCACCGTTGCCATGCGGGTTCCCCCAGGCACGCAGAGCGGTCAGACGTTCCGCCTTGCCAACCAAGGCTTGGCGAGGGCGGGTGGCCAACGCAGCCATCTGTTCGCGAAGGCGCGGATCACGGTTCCCAAGAGGCTGACCGATGAGGAGCGCCGCCTGCTGGAGCGATTGGAGAATCTGCGGAAGGTGACGGCATGAGAGCGCACAACCAACCGGTTTACATGATCGGCGTTGCCGCGAAGCTCTGTGGCGTCCACCCACAGACCTTGCGCCAGTACGAGCGCCTCGGCCTCTGCGTGCCGGCGCGCGTCGGAGAGAAGAACCGTCTCTATTCGGAGGCGGACATCGAACGGGTCCGAAGAATTCAGAGGCTGACCCAAGAGATGGGGGTCAACCTGGCGGGCGTGGAGCTGATCCTGCGGCTTCTGGACGAGATGGAGGAGATGCGGGCGGAGTTCGAACGGCGATTCAAGGAGTATGTTCAGGAAACCGAGCGCCGCTTGCAGGAGATCTCGCAGAACCCTGCGATGCCGATCCGGAAGGATGAGACGCTCCTGCCCGTGCCCGACCTCCAAGTGAGGCGGAAGACCGAGCTGTGAGGCGGAAGCAGCTCGAGGCGGCGGTAGACTCCCGGTAGGAACCGGAGCTAGGAAGAGCCATGATCCTTTCCTCCCTGCTTCTCGCTCTTTCGCTTCCCGCCTTCACCGTTCGGAGCGACATCGAGTACGCCTCGGTGGCCGGCGAGTCGTTGCGGATGGATCTGTACCTGCCGTCCGATCCGTCCCGAACGCCGATCCCCGTGGTGGTGGTCATCCACGGCGGCGCGTGGATGAGTGGCAAGCGGCAGGACATGGCCGACCTTTGTCAGGCCATCGCCCGGCGGGGCATGGCTGCCGCCACCGTCAGCTATCGCTTGGCCCCGCGGTACCACTGGCCGGCGATGCTCGACGACGTCCAAACGGCCGTCCGGTTCCTTAGGACCAAGGCGCGGGAGTTCAAGATCGACCCCAAGCGCATGGGGGCGGCCGGCGCCAGCGCAGGCGGCCACCTGGCGGTGTTCCTGGGCGTGCGAGACACCCGAGACCCGAAGCCCCGCCTCTATCCCTCCGTATCGAGCCGCGTGCAGGCGGTTCTGGACCTCTTCGGTCCAACGGACCTGGCCAGCTCCGACTTCCCGCGGACTTTGGATCCCGCCTTTGCGCTGGTTCTCGGCAAGCCGCGCGACAAGGCCACCGAGGAGATTCGAGACGCGAGCCCGATCCACTTCGTGGACAGGCGTTCTGCGCCTCTCTTCATCTACCAAGGCTTGACGGATCCTTTGGTTCCACCCTCCCAGAGTCGCCTCCTCGAGCAGGCGTATCGAAAGCTGAACCTCACCGTGGAGGCGCGTTACTTGGAGGGGATCGGTCACGAGGTCCGACCGAATCATCCCGCCAGCCTGGCGGCCCTTCAGGAGGGCATCGAGTTCTTGGCCAAGCACCTCGGCGCCGGGTAGGCCCCTCGGTGCCCAAACGGCAGAGAGGGCGGGCGGCCTCATCGGCCGCCCGCCCTCCCGATCTCCGCGGGCGTCACTCTTCGGGCAGCCCCGGCTCCTCCAAGTCCGCCATGGCCTCCTGGTCCGCCAAGTCCTTGATGGTTCCCACAGGCTTGGTCTCGGCTTCCTCGAGTTCCTCGTGCTTCCGGGCCAGCTCGACCAGCGACTGCTCGGTCCACTCCGGCCCGCGCCCGACCATCGGCTCCACCTCGCGGTAGCGCTGGACGCCAGTGCCGCTGGGGATCAGACGCCCGATGATCACGTTCTCCTTCAGGCCCGTCAGCGGGTCGAGCTTGCCGCGAACGGCCGCGTCCGTCAGCACCTTCGTCGTCTTTTGGAACGACGCGGCGGAGAGGAAGCTGTCGGTGGCCAGCGAGGCGTCGGAGATTCCGAGGAGCACCCACTGGGCGGTAGCCTCGCGGAAGCTGCGCTCGATGTCCTCGCCCGTCTCCGGATCCTTGTAGCGGAGCTTCTCGCCCTTCTCATTCAGCAGCCGGAGCTTCAGGTTCTCCCGCTGCAGGGCGAAGCGGTCGACGATCTGGCCTGGCAGGAACGAGGTGTCTCCCGGATCGCGGACCTGGCGCTTGCGCAGCATCTGGCGAATGATCACCTCGATGTGCTTGTCGTTGATGTCCACGCCCTGGGCCTTGTACACCCCCTGCAGGTTCTGGATGAAGTAGTTGTAGACCTCCTCCGCTCCAGCGAGCTCCAAGACCTCGTGCGGATCCAGCGGACCGTAGGTCAGCGGATCGCCCTTCACAACCCGCCGGCCCTCTCGAATCGGCAGCTCGCCGTAGGGCGGCACGTTGATCGCGTAGTTGACCCGGATGGCGGTGATCTCCGGGTGCTTGCGGATCACCGCAAGGTTCGCAGCGGTGAGCTTCTGACCGATCAAGCGGTCCAGCTGGGTGTCTGTACCCGGCTCCACCGGCCAATCCTGATTCTCGGCGATGAACGCATCCTTGACCGGAGAGGTGTCGGCAGGCAGAAAGCCCTCGATGACCACCCAGCGGCCGAACGGCGACTCCGAGATGCTTCGAACCACTCCCGTGATCGGGCAGATGATCGCCTTGCCTCGGGGCTGGCGCCTGGCCTCGAAGATCTCCTCCACGCGAACAATGCCGGAGGACTCGCCCGTCCAGGCATAGAAGAACGTCTTGCGGCTCTGCTCCCACCGCTTGCGGGACTCCGCCTCGGCCTTCTCGGCGAGCTTCGCCTCGGCCTTAGCTTGCCGGTCGGTCTTCTTCTTGGTCTTGGTGGCCTCCTCGGGCTCGACGTTCAGCACGTCCCGCGTGTAGAGACCGCGAACGACCCTCTCCTGCCACTCCAGCATCTTGCTCGGGTCGAACTCCTCGCCCTCCGCTTCCGTGGCGGACGTGAAGTCCTCCATGAACTGGCGGATGAATCGGCCGGTCTTGTACTGGCTCGTACCGGCCAGCTGGCGTCCCGAGGCGGTTCCACCCGTGTGGAACGTGCGCATCGTCAGCTGCGTGCCCGGCTCACCGATGGACTGGGCCGCGATGATTCCGACCGCGACGCCAACCTCGACGAGCTTGTTTGTCGAAAGGTCAACGCCGTAGCAGTGCGAGCAGATGCCCAGCTCGAGATCGCAGGTCAGCGGGCTGCGCACCGTGACGGTCAACAGACCGTGCTCCGTCTGACCGAACCCGCAGGCTCGGTAGCGTTCGCTTAGCTCCTGCCGCTCTTCCTCGTCGAGGGCGTTGTAGCGCTTGTAGAACCCGTCCTCGATGCGCGTCAGCTCCGCCGCCTGCTCCCGCGTGATCACGTCGCCATAGCTGAACAGCACGCCGCCGTGCTCGGGATGCGTGATCGTGGAGAGGGAGACTCTGCCGAACACCCGATCTCCGATCGGCTCGATCGTGTCGCCCTCGTTGATCACGCGGTGAACGGCCACGCCTTCCGTGGTGCCGCAGTCCTCGGCCCGAACGATCACGTCTTGGGCCACGTCCACCAAACGGCGCGTGAGGTAGCCGGCGTCCGCGGTGCGCAGAGCCGTGTCCGCCAGACCTTTGCGGGCGCCGTGCGTGGTAACGAAGAACTCGAGCATCGAGAGGCCCCGGTGGAACGAGTTCTTGATCGGCAGCTCGTAGATGATCTCGTTGAACTGGTTCAGCATCAGGCCGCGCATGCCGGCCAGCTGCGTGAGCTGCTTGATGTTGCCGCGGGCGCCCGAGTCCGTGATGATGAACAGCGGGTTGAACTGATCCAGGCTCTTAACGATCTCGCGGCCGACCTCCTCGGTGGTGTCGCTCCACAGCTTGCGCATGTGGTCGGTCATCTCCTTGTAGCTGGTTCGGCCGGTGCGGTACGCGGTCATGTACCGGTTGGAGTCCTCCTCCGCCTTGCGCAGGAGCTCCTCCCGCCGTGCAGGCGGGTCCATGTCCGTGATGGCCACCGTGAGGCCGTACTTCGTTGCCCACCGGAAGCCGAGCTCCTTCAGGTCGTCGAGCAGCTTGATCGTGCGGGCGATGCCGACCCGCTTGTGGCACTGCACGATGACCTCCTGCATGGCCTTCTTGCTCAGGACGTAGCCCAGGAACTCATCGCTGAAGCGCAGCGGGTACGGGAGGACGTCGTTGAAGATCAGCTGGCCGGGCGTGGCGGTCACCACTACGGTCTCGAACTCCTGCTCGAGGGGCACCAGCTCGCGCCGTTCCTCCTCGGTCCCTGCGGCGATCGTCTCGTACCGGTACTCGACGCCGGTGTCCGGATCACGGTAGTCGACTTCGGAGTCCGGGCGGAACTTGGGACGTCGGATCCGCACCTTCACCGGATCGTTGAGCGGCAACCTCTCGGCGACCACGGGCGAATCCAAGAGGTAAAGGACCTCCTCGAGTCCCGCGTACACCCTCGGGGGCGGGTTGTTCTCCGGATCCTCGCGATGTAGCCGCTCGAGCTCCTCCAGCTTCCTCCGGCCCTCGTTGCTGACGAAGGTCAGAGCGTAACCTCCGAGAACGATGTCCTGGATCGGGGACACCGTCGGACGGCCGTCAGCCGGCGAGAAGAGGTTCTGAGTGCTGAGCATCAGCACGCGGGCCTCCGCCTGGGCCTCCGTGCTCAGCGGAACGTGAACCGCCATCTGGTCGCCGTCGAAGTCGGCGTTGTACGCGTGGCACACGAGCGGGTGCACCTGGATCGCCTTTCCATCGACGAGAATCGGCTCGAAGGCCTGAATGCCGAGGCGGTGGAGGGTCGGGGCTCGGTTCAGCAGCACGGGGTGCTCGCGAATCACCTGCTCCAACGCATCCCAAACGGCCGGGTGCATGCGCTCCACCATCCGCTTGGCCGTCTTGATGTTCGTGGTGGCCTTCGAGTCCGTGAGGACCTTCATGACGAAGGGCTTGAACAGCTCCAGCGCCATCTCCTTGGGAAGTCCGCACTGGTGCAGCTTCAGGTGCGGGCCGACCACAATCACCGAACGGCCGGAGTAGTCCACGCGCTTGCCCAGCAGGTTCTTCCGGAAGCGCCCCTCTTTGCCTTTGAGCATGTCGCTGAGGGACTTCAGCGGCCTGGAGTTCGATCCGACCACCGGCCGGCTGCGGCGGCCGTTGTCGATCAGGGCGTCCACGGCCTCTTGAAGGAGCCGCTTCTCATGGTTGATGATCGACTCCGGCGCGTGGATCTCCATGATCTTCTTCAACCGGTTGTTCCGGTTGATGATGCGCCGATACAGGTCGTTGAGGTCGGAGGTGGCGAACCGGCCGCCATCCAGCTGCACCATGGGCCGCAGCTCGGGGCTGATCACCGGGATGATGTCGAGCACCATCCACTCGGGGCGGCTGCGAGAAGCCCGGAGCGCCTCAACGATCTCCAGCCGCTTGATGGCGCGCGTCCTTCGCTGACTGGAAGTCGAGCGGATTTCAATCCGGAGCTCCCGGGAAAGCTTCTCCAAGTCGATCCGAACCAGCAGCTCCTTGATCGCCTCGGCGCCGATTCCGGCCCGCACCAACGGCTTGAGGTCCTCGTCGAACTGCTGGCCGACCGCCTCGAGCATCCGCACGACGGCGCGGTACTTGTCCTCGTCGATCAGCTCGTTGCGTTGCAGGCGCCCCAGCACCTCGACGGCGACGTCCATATCCTTCAGCCGATCGTCCGCGTCCCGATACTCCGCCCGGATCCGATCGTTGATCGCCTTGGTCCGCTCGCGGCAGTAGGCGTCGTCGTACTCCTCCTGGTTCTCGTCCAGCTCCTTGGCGAAGCGGCGGAGCGCATCCTCCTCCAGACGCTTGAGGTCGGCCTGAATCCGGATCTTCTCCCTCTCGACGGCCTCGCGAATGCGCGGCATCAGCTCCTCGATGCGCTCGGAATCAAGGTCGATCACGATGAACGAGGAGAAGTACACGACCCGCTCGAGCAACCTGGGGGAGATGTCCAGCAACAGGCTGATCGGCGAAGGGACGTTCTTGAGGTACCAGATGTGGCTCACCGGCGCGGCGAGGCGGATGTAGCCCATGCGCTCGCGGCGCACCTTCGAGCGGGTGACCTCCACGCCGCACCGCTCGCAGACCATGCCCTTGTACTTGATCTTCTTGTAGCGGCCGCACGCGCACTCCCAGTCCTTCACCGGACCGAAGATGCGCTCGCAAAAGAGGCCGTCCCTCTCCGGCTTGAAGGTTCGATAGTTGATCGTCTCGGGCTTCTTAACCTCCGCGTCGAACAGGCGGTCCTGCTCGGGGTCGCCCGTCATCCCCGGGCGCTGGGTCCACCGGAGGATGTCCTCCGGGCTGGCGATGCCGATCCTGATGCTGTCGAAAGTGTTCGAGTTGGACATAGATTCTTCGTTCTTCCAGGAGCGACTACGAAAGACGACCCTTCGGCCGGGCCAACGCATTCAGCCGGGCGAGGCCGGGGGTCCCGTCAAGAACCCCCGACGCGACGGACCTTCCTCGGCACACAGGTTCGTCCCTAAGGACCACCCGTGCCGCGGACTTCCCCACCCGGCGACTCATCTCAGTGGTCATACAGGCCCACGGACCTTGCCAGCTTGCCCTCTCCGGGCCCGAGCTCGTCGATCTCCATCAGGTCGACCTCCTTGGATCCCCGCAACGGCGTAACCTTCAGGCAGAGCGAGCGCAGCTCGTTGACCAAGATCTTGAAGGACTCGGGGATTCCCGGCTCGGCCAAGCTCTGGCCCTTGACGATCGCCTCGTAGGCCTTGACTCGCCCGTTGACGTCGTCGGACTTGATCGTCAGGAGCTCCTGCAGCGTGTAGGCCGCGCCGTAGGCCTCCAAGGCCCAGACCTCCATCTCCCCGAAGCGCTGGCCTCCGAACTGGGCCTTGCCACCGAGCGGCTGCTGCGTGACCAGCGAGTAGGGGCCGATGCTCCGAGCGTGGATCTTCTCCTCCGCCAGGTGCTCCAGCTTGAGCATGTAGATCATGCCCACGGTGATCGGGTTCGGCAACCGGTCGCCCGTGAGTCCGTCGTGGATCCAGGACTTCGCTGAGGCCGGATCGATTCCCGCCCGGTCGAACGCGTTCTTCCGGATCCTCTCGAGGATGCCGGCGTACACCTCGTCCGGCGCGTTCGCCGGTTCGTCGGACGGCTCGAACGGCTCGGCGCCCACGGTGCGCTGATCCGTCTCCATCAGCTGCCCGACGCTGAGAACGGGCGGGCCTGCCACAGCGGCCGACAACTTCTCGAGGTCCCTCTCGCCAAGCTGGCGAATGGCCGCCTCCGTCTTGGCGAACATGGCGTCCAGACTGTCGTCCGGGCGGAACCCTGGCCGCAGCCCCAGCTCCCTCGTCACGTAGGCTCCGAGAACCTGCTTGCGCATCGCCTCGGCGGCTCGGGCGATCTCCGCGAGCACCTCGGTCTCCGTCGCGCCCTCGAAGGCGGGACAGTGGTAGCGGACGCCCAGACGGTGCCCGGCGTACCCAAGGTGCGTCTCCAGGATCTGGCCGATGTTCATGCGGCTGGGCACGCCCAAGGGATTGAGCACGATGTCCACAGGGGTGCCGTCGGGCAGGTAGGGCATGTCCTCCACCGGCAGCACCTTGCTGATCACGCCCTTGTTACCGTGCCGTCCGGCCATCTTGTCGCCCACCATGAGCTTCCGCTTCTGGGCGATGTACACCTGGACGGTCATGTTGGTGCCCGCCGGCAGCTCGTCGCCCGGCAGCTGCAACAGGTTGCCGTCGCAGACGTCGCACTCGAGCCGCTCGCGCTTCTTCGACTCCTTGTACTCGCGGCCGCAGGACTGGCACCGGTACTTGAACCGGCTGTAGACCTTGACGTCGACCACCACGCCCCGCTCGCCGTGCGGGAGCTTCAGCGACACGTCGCGCGTCTCCTCCGCCTTCTTGCCGAAGATCGCGATGATCAGCCTCTCCTCGGCGGTCATCTCCACCTGACCCTTCGGCGCGACCTTGCCCACGAGGATCTCGTCGGGGCGCACCTCGGCACCGATGCGGATGATGCCGTTCTCATCCAGATTGCGCAGCGCGTCCTCGCCGGCGTTGGGGATGTCCCGGGTGATCTCCTCGGGTCCCAGCTTGGTGTCGACGGCCTCGGTCTCGTGCCGCTCGATGTGGATCGACGTGTACACGTCGTCCTTCACCAGCCGCTCGCTGATGAGGATCGCGTCCTCGTAGTTGTAGCCGCCCCAAGGCATGAACGCGACGAGCACGTTCTTGCCCAGCGCAAGCTCTCCCTGGTCCACACAGGCCCCATCGGCGAGGGGATCTCCCCTCAGAACCCTCTGGCCCAGATCGACGACCGGCCTCTGAGTGAAGCAGGTCGACTTGTTGCTCTGGACCATGTGCATGAGCGGGTAGACGTCTTCGGTGCCGTCGTCGGCCCGCACCTTGATCTCGGTAGCGGTGACCGAGACTACGGCGCCGTCGCGCTCGGCGATCACCGCGGCGCCGGAGTCCACAGCCGCCTTCCGCTCCCAGCCGGTGCCCACGAGGGGGCGCTCCGAGCGGAGCAGAGGAACCGCCTGGCGCTGCATGTTCGCGCCCATCAGCGCGCGGTTCGCGTCGTCGTTCTCAAGGAACGGGATGAGCGCGGTGGCCACCGAAACGATCTGCACCGGCGACACATCCATGTACTGGACGCGGTTGCGGGGAACGACGGGATACGCCGCGTTCTGGTACTCCCCGCCGGCGCAACGCACCTGCAGCCGCTCGGCTAGGATGAGCCCGGTCTCGTCCGTGCGGGTGTCGGCCGGAGCGACGAGAACGCCGTTTTCCTCCTGGGCTGTGAGGTAGACGATCTCATCGAGCACGCGCCCGTTCTCCACCTTCCGGTACGGCGTCATGATGAAGCCGTACTCGTCGATGCGGGCGTGGGTGGTCAGCTGCGAGATGAGGCCGATGTTCGGGCCTTCCGGGGTCTCGATCGGGCAGATTCGGCCGTAGTGCGAACGGTGGACGTCGCGGACTTCCAGCTTGGCGCTGTTCCGCTGCAGCCCGCCGGGCCCGAGGCTCGAAAGACGCCGCTTGTTGGTCAGCTCGCTCAGCGGGTTCGTCTGGTCCATGAACGTGCTGAGCTGGTTGCTGCTGAAGAAGCTCTTGATCGCCGTGCTGATCGGCTTGACGCTGAGGATGATTCCGGGCAGGAGATTCTCCTGATCGGTGCTCGTCATCCTCTCCCGGGCGACCTTCTCCATGCGCACGAACCCGAGCCGCAGCTGGGCCGCCAGAAGCTCACCGACGGACCGGACCCGCTTGTTCTTCAGGTCGTCGATGTCGTCCCTCTCCGCTTGGCGCTCCTTGTAGGGCAGCATCGCATCGAGAATGCCGGCCAAGTCGTCCGCGGTGAGGTTCCGGACCTCTATGGGGATGTCCATCTTCAGCCGCTGGTTCAGGAAGCGGCGGCCTACCTTGCCTAGGTCATAACGCCGGAGGTCGAAGAACTGGCCGTAGATCAGCTGCTTGGCGGCCTCCTCGGTCGCGGCCTCGCCGGGCCTCATCCGGCGGTAGATGTCGATGAGCGCATCCCGCCAGTTGGTGGTCGGGTCTTGGGTGAGGGTCTCCTCGACCAGCGGGTTCACATCGAGCAGCTCGATGCTCTCCAGGCCCATCGACTCGATCTTTCGGGCCGTCTCCTGATCGATGCGCTCCAGCCGACGGATCACCAGCTTGCCGTCGGCGTCGTGGAGGTCAGCGAGCACGCGCTTGCCCTTCAGGAACTCGGCGGTGGGCAGAGCCTCGACGATCGGCTTCCCGAAGGTGAAGAGCAGGTCCTCGTTCGTCGCCAGAGGCGTGTCGATCAGGACTCGCTGGCTCCGCACCGACTCCGGGAGCGTGCTCAGCACGGCGCGGGTGAGGAAGGTTCCGGCCTCCAGGAGGACCTCGCCGGTCTCGGGATCAGCCACCGTCTCGGCCACGCGCCGGTGGATCGCCTCCTCCAGGACCATGCGGTACTTCGCTCGGCCCTTTTCGAACGCGCTGAGCGCCTTGATCAGTTGGGTCAGCGGCAGCTTCTTGGTCTGGCTGATCTGCGTCCGAACGACGCCGGCCGAGTCGGATTCCACCTCGAGCCAAGGACCCTCGTTCGGGATGATCCTCGCGGAGAACACGACCTGCATCGAGCTGTCGACGCCCTCCTCGAAGTACAGTCCAGGCGAACGGCTCAGCTGGCTAACGATCACCCTCTCCCTTCCGTTGATGATGAAAGTGCCCCGATCGGTCATCAGCGGAAGGTCGCCGAGGTAAACCTCGGACTCGATCTGCTCGCGGTCCTTGCCCCCAAAGCGCACGATCGCGCGGATCGGCGCCTCGAAGGTCATGTCGCGGTCGCGGCACTCCTGAATGGAGTACTTCGGCTCACCGATCGTGAACGAGACGAGCTCGATGTAGTTGGTGCCTGTGAAGTCCCAAATCGGACTGAACGTTCGGAAGAGTTCGGGCAGACCCTCTTCGAGGAACCACTGGTAACTGTTGAGTTGGAGTTCGATTAGGTTCGGAGCCTCGAGGTAACGACCGATACGCTTCGAGGCGGGCTGAATG
>FWPV01003075.1_pt1 | contig 38870 bp, 33 predicted proteins | sample 2228371 | NCBI WGS metagenome assembly FWPV01 (sample SAMEA103939776, study PRJEB20133) | metagenome
CGGGGTCGGCGGCGCAACGGTCGGCCGCGGCCCGCCGCCCTGGAAGCGGCGGATGGCCTGATCCACAAAGTCCACAAAAATAGGACCGATGACCTGATTGGCGCGCTCGTTGGGATGGGCATCATCGTTGCTCACGCGGTACTCTGGCCGCAAAAAGTTATCGGAACCGGCCAGCAGGTCAAAGAAATCAAAGGTCACCACGTTGGAACGGCCGGCCAGGTACTCATCCGATTTCAGCCAGTTGGCAAAGGCTCTGGCCCGCCGGGCTTCGTCGGGATTGGAGGCCCCGGGCACCTGCGGCGGCGGGGTAAAGACGATGAACAGCTTGTGCGGGAACTGGTCCATGCGGTTTCGGATGGTGCGATAGTAGGACTTGTACTGATTCAACTGCTCGTCGTCAGCGATGTTGCTGGTGGGAAAGCACGACTTGAAGGCGATGACGTCGTACCGCATCAGGTGGCTGAAGGTGTTGTCTGGGGGATCATGGAGGGGCTGGGAAAAGATGGCGGCGAACCCGTCCGGGTCCGTGTTGTCGTCTGGCACGTTGAAATTGGTGCCGGTGTAGTTGCCGTCGGCCCGGCGCAGGCCGTCGCTGTTGTAGCCGTGGTCCCAGAACTCGTAGCCCCGGGCGGTGAGGCCCTCCCGCACGCCGCCCTGATTGATGAGGTTTTCGCCGGTGGAGTGGTGCAAAAAGATGATGCGCGTGGGTGTTTGGGCGCGGACCGGGCCGCTGACCAGGAGTGCAGTGAGCAGGCCCACCCCCAGGATGAGGATACCGCGCCGACTGACGCTACGGTGCAAGTGCGACCAAAAGTTCATGGCATTCCCTCCTCGTATAACAGACCCTTTCGCGCGGCCGCCGGCCGCAACCAAAAGCTGATCCACGAATCTTCACGAATTGTATCTGCTCGCCCTGGCGAAGTTTTGCGGCCCATTCGCTCCTTTCCAACCCCATTATATCACACCAGCACAAACCTTCGCATCCACCGGGTCGCGTATCTGTCATACGTAAATCGGCGTATCTGGGCTGACCGGGCAAATGACGCTTGCCGGCAGTCAGTGCCGATGGTATAATCTGGCCCATGAACGTACTGTATCTGTATCCCATTGCCGCTGAGCACCTGGCGAACCTGCGCCAGCAATTGAGTCCCGCCGTCACGCTGACCGTGCCCCCGGCCTTTCTGAACGCGGACGGCGCGCTGGTGGGGGAAGGTCCCACCACCCTCAACGGTGTGGAAGACCAGGTGCCCACGGCCGACGTGTTCGTGGCGGATTGGGCGGACCCGGCGGTGCTGGCCCGGGCCACGCGTTTGCGGGCCATCATCGTGCCCTATGCCGGCGTGCCACACCGCCTGCGGCAGGCACTTCAACCGTTCCCGACCATCGCGGTCTACAATTGCCACTTTAACGCGGTATTGGTGGCCGAGCACGCCTGGGCGCTGGCGTTGGCGGTGGCCAAGCGCGTCGTGGAATGCGATCAGCGTCTGCGGCGCGGCGATTGGACGCCCCGCTACGATGGGTTCCGGTCCGTCTTGCTGCGCGGCAAGACGGCGGGCATCGTAGGGTATGGCGCCATCGGGCGCGCCGTCGCCGAGATGGCGATGGGGTTCGGCATGGCGATACGGGCCGTCCGACGCCAGCCCACCCCCGCAGACCCGGACTTTGTGGGCGACATGGGCCGCCTGGACGAGCTATTGGCCCACGCGGATTTGATCTTTGTCTGCCTGCCGCTGACAGAGGAGACCCGGGGGTTGATCGGTGAGGATGCCTTTCGCCGCATGAAGCCTTCCGCCATCGTGGTGAACGTGGGCCGGGGGCCGGTGGTGGAGGAGGCAGCCCTGTACCACGCCCTGCGCGAGGGCCGCATTCGCGGGGCCGGCATTGATACGTGGTACGTCTACCCGCGCACACCGGAGGAACGCGCCCATACCGCTCCCTCCCGTTATCCCTTTGGCGAATTGCCTAACGTGGTGCTCAGTCCCCACCGCGCCCCCAACGTGGACGAGATCGAAGCCCTGCAGATGAGCGCGCTGGCCGATATGCTGAATCGCCTGGCCCAGGGCGAATCGCCGGCCAGCCGGGTGGACCTGCGCCACGGCTATTGAGAGGCTCAACCATGCTCACGCGCTGTCCTCGTTGTGGGCAATTCAACGCCCCGAACCATGCGGTCTGCGTGGCCTGCGGTGCTGCCCTGCCCCTGGAGCAGGCCGACCTGGGGACGCAATGGCGGAACTTGCTCCCGCTGGCCCGGCAGACGTGGAACCAGGGCATCCAGGAGACGCTGGCCTTGGTGCGGGAGTGGGTGCTGCGGCGGCCCACCGTGGAGGGGCCGGTGGTGGCCGGGCCGTTCTATGCCCAGGTGATGCTGGTGCAGATGTCGCCGTGGGGTGGGGCCGCCGCGCCCAAGCAGGAGCCGGCCCTCATCCTGCACGTGGCCGATGAGGCCCGGGCGCGCAGTTTCCAAATCGTGCTGGTGGGGCCACGCACCGGCGTCGAGCCGCGCTATGGGGACCAGGTCCGTGCCTGGGGCGTCTGGGATGCGGCCTCGCCAGCCCTGCGCGCCTGGCGGGTGGCGGTGCTGGCGCGGGGAGGACAGCCAGTCCAGCTCGCGTGTCACACCCGGCGACCGCTGCCCACGGCTGCATTGAGCCTGGGCCTGCTGCTCCTCCTGCTGGCCTGCTGCCTGATCAGCGTGCTTGGCCCGGCCATCCGGCTTTAAAGATCACGCTCGTTGAGGTCAGACCGATGAAAGACCATGCGAACATCGTGCGGCCCGGCAGCCCCCGCCGCGATGTGCGGGTTCGCTTTCCCGATGGCCGCATCTTCCAGGGCCCCATTGGCGCCTCTCTCGAGGCCTTTGTCCAGGCCGCCTATCCCCAGGAGGACAACCCGGCAGTGGCGGCCCTGGTCAATGACACGCTGCGCGAGCTATCGTATCCCATCACCGGCGACGCCCAGGTCCGCCCCATCTTTATGGAATCCGGCGATGGACTGCGCGTCTACCAGCGGTCGCTGTCGTTCCTGCTGATCACGGCCGCCCACGAGCTGTTCCCCCAGGCGCGCATCGTGATTGACCACTCGCTGACCGACGGCTTTTTCTGTCAGGTGGAGGGCCGTGAACCCTTTACCGCCGCCGAACTGGCCGCGATCGAGGCCCGGATGCGCGAGATCGTGGACCGCGATGAGCCGATCACCAAGCAACAGATGCCGGTGGCGGAGGCCCAGGCCCTGTTCCGGGAACGGGGCTATCAGGACAAGGTGCGCCTGCTGAGCTTTCGGCAGAAGAACCAGGTGTCCATCTATACCCTGCGTGGGGTGCGGGACTATTTCTACGGCTACATGGTCCCTTCCACCGGCTACCTGCGGCACTTTGGCCTGCTCCATTATCCGCCGGGGTTCATCCTGCGCTTCCCCACGCCGGCGCAGCCCACCGGCCTGGTCCCGTTTCAGGACAGCCCCGGCCTGGCCGGCATGTTCCGCGAGTATAGCAACTGGATGCAGGTGATGCGGGTCACGGACGTGGGATCGCTGAATCAAGCGATCAAAGAGGGGCGCATAGACGAGGTGATCCTGGTGGCCGAGGCCCTGCACGAGCAGCGCATCAGCGCCATCGCCCAACGCATCGCCGAGCAACGGGGCCGGGTGCGCCTGGTCCTCATCGCCGGCCCCTCATCCTCTGGCAAGACCACCTTTGCCAAACGGCTGATGGTGCAGTTGCTGACCCACGGCATCCGGCCGATCGCCCTGGGGCTGGACGATTATTTCGTGGACCGCGAGCAGACGCCCCGCGACGAGTTTGGAGAATATGATTTCGAGGCCCTGAGCGCGGTGGACCTGCCGCTGTTCAACCAGCAGTTGTTGGACCTCATGGCCGGCCGGGAGGTGACGTTGCCCCGCTACGATTTCCTCATCGGCACCCGCATGGAGGGGGACACCGTGTCCGTGGAGGCCGATGGGGTGATCCTGGCCGAGGGGATGCACGGGCTGAACCCGGCCCTGGTGCCCAACATCCCCCCCCAGGCCTGTTTTCGCATCTATGCCTCGGCCCTCACCCAACTGAACATTGACCATCACAACCGCATCCCCACCGCCGACACGCGCCTGCTGCGCCGCATCGTCCGCGATGACCAGTATCGGGGGTACACGGCGCAGCAGACCATCTCCCGGTGGGCCAGCGTGCGGCGGGGAGAGGCCCGCTGGATCTTTCCCTATCAGGAAAATGCGGACGTGATGTTCAACTCGGCGCTGGTGTATGAGCTGGCCGTCCTGAAGCCCTTGGTGGAGCCGTTGTTGCGTGAGGTGGAGCCGGGGACGAGCGAATACGTGGAGGCCAGACGCTTGCTGGCCTTCCTGGAGTGGTTCTTGCCCTGCCCGTCCGAGCGCGTGCCGGACAACTCGATCCTGCGCGAGTTTGTGGGCGGCTCGATCTTGCAGGACTTTGGCCGGCCGTGGAGCAACGAGCTGGAAGGGTAGGATGCATGATGTCTGTTCCGCTCCCCGCTAACGCTTGACGAAGCAGACGCCCACGGTACCCGGCCCGGTGTGCACGCCCAACGCCGGGCTTAGCTCAGCAATGAGCATCTCCTGGCACCGTACCCCCTCCTCGACCATCGCCCGCAGCTTCTCGGCCTCGTCGTGGGCGGCAGCGTGGGTGATGGCGACCTGAAATCCGGTCTGCGGTTCGCTCATCTCCTGCATGATCTCCACCATGCGCTGGTACGCCTTGCACCGACTGCGGGCCTGGCCCAACGCCACGATCACCCCATCTTCCATGCTGATGAGGGGCTTGATGTTCAGCAAACTCCCCACCAGATGCTTGGCTCGCCCGATGCGTCCGCCCATGTACAGGTACTTGAGCGTGTCGGCGGTCATGATCATGCGGGACCGGGGGACCATGTCCTGGACCCGATCGGCGATCTCGGCGAGGGACTGCCCCGCCTGGGCCGCCCGCGCCGCCTCGATGGCCATCCAGCCATAGCACATGGCCGTCTGGCGCGAGTCCACGACCTTCACCTGCACGTCGGGGCAGGTTTCCCGGAGCATCCCGACCGCGACCTGGGCAGCCTGGTAGGCCGCGCTGCCGATGGAGGTCATGTGGATGGAGATGATCTCCGGCGTGGTCTCGGCCAGCTTCTGGTAGACTTCTAAAAAGTCGCCGGGGCCGGGGTTGGCCGTCTTGGGGAACTCGGTCGCCGTGGTCAGGTACTCGTAGAACTCCCGGCGGTGCAGGTCCACCAGGTCCTTATACGCCCGGCCCTGGATGTGGACGTTGTAGGGCACCACCTGGATGTCCAGGGCGGCGATGAGGTCTTCAGGGATGCTGGCGCAGCTATCAGTGACGACGCCTACACTTGTCATCATGAACTCCTTCCAAAGGCCCGCTTTCTCGTGGAAAACGGGCCTCTTCTCCGCATTACCCGGCCACGGCCAGGGCAAAGGCGCGCCGAAAGCCCTCGGTGATCCGGGCCTGGGCGGCGTATCGTTCCTTAAAGCGGTAGTTGCGGGCCATCTTGCGCCCGATGCCGGCCTGCCACTCGTCCTGATAGGCCATCAGCCGGGCGGCTGAGACGTCGCCGGCCGCGATGGCCTGGGCCGCCACCTGCGCCGCCAGCCGCCCGGCCTGCATCGCATTGCCGATGCCACCGCCGGTCATGGGGTCCACCTGGCGGGCCGCATCACCCACCAGCAACAGCCCATCCGTGACCAGGCGCGGCAGGGCGGGCATGACCGGCACACCCCCGGCGATAAAGGTGACGGGGCTGCCCCGGGCCAGGCCGGGCACGCTCTCCACAAAGCGATCCAGCCAGACCTGGGCCGGCTCGCAGGCGAGATCCGCCTGGAGGCCCAACCCCACGTTGGCCCGGCCCTCGCCCTTGGGAAAGACCCAGGCATAGCCGCCCGGCGCCACCTCGTGGCCCAGGTAATAGGCCGTGCACGTGGGGTCCACCTCGATGCCGGCCAGCAGGTATTGGGCGCAGCTCATCTGGTCGCGCAAGGGCACGGTCGTATCCAGCCCGGCCCATCGCCCCACCTGGCTCTCCACGCCATCGGCGGCGATGACCACGCGGCAGGCAAGCGCGATGCGCTGGTCGCCGCGTGTCACGACGACGCCGCAGACACGGCCGTGCTCGCGGAGCAGGCCGACGGCCGGCGACTTGACCCAGATGGTGGCCCCGGCCCGGGCGGCCTCCTCGGCCAGGACCCGGTCAAAGACGCGCCGTTCCAACACGTACCCGTGGGCGGCGCCCTCATAGCGTGTCGTGGTCCAGTGGCCGTCTTGCACCGTGGTGATGGTGGCGGCGCGCACGTGGGCGCAGATCCACCGGGGGTCTGGGGCGATAAACGGGACCAGCGCGTCATGGGCGATGCCCTCGGCGCAGCGGACCGGGCTGCCGATCTCCTGGCGTTTTTCCAGGAGCAACACCCGCAGGCCGGCCTGGGCTGCCGTGCGGGCGGCAATGGCGCCGGCCGGCCCCGCGCCGATCACCACCACATCCCAGCGGGAAGGGACCGGCCCCGGGGGCACGGGCGGGAATGCGTCGTCCAGGGTCAAAGCCCCGGTGGGGCACGCGGTCAGGCACGTCCCGCAGGCCGCGCAGCGCGTCTCATCCACGACCAGCCGGGTCTCTGCCAGCGTCAGGGCGTCCGCCGGGCAAACGGCCACGCAGCCGCCGCAATACGCACAGCGCTCCCGGTTCACCTGAAGCATGGTGGCCTCCCAAACGCAGCGCGTCGGAGCCTGGATGGGAACTCCGACGCGGCTGGTTCGATAGCAAGCAACGATGGTGCTCAGGTGCTACAAGCGGCCGGATTCCTTCGCCCGCTTGAGCACGTAATCCACCGCCTGGCCGACGGTGCGAATCTGTTGGGCTTCCTCGTCCGAAATCTCTTCGCCGAACTCCTCTTCCATGCTCATGATCAGCTCCACCAGGTCCAGAGAGTCGGCCTTGAGGTCCTCACGAAAGTCGGCCTCCTCCGTCACCTGGTCTGGGTCCACGCCCAGTTGCTCCACGATGATGGCCTTGATGCGCTCAAAGATCTCTTTTCTGTCCATGTGTTCCCCCTTGTCCATTTGATTGATTCACCGACCGAGGCGGCGGTTCCACGACCACCCCAAGTATACCAGCCCTGGAAAGGATAGTCAAGTCCAGTGGATTGGAAGTCACCCCGCTGCGCGTTGTGCGCAGGCTTCCTGGTCCTTGATCCGCTCGACGTGCGCCAGTTCCTGCCGGGTCAGATGACGCCATTCCCCGGGCTGCAGGTTCCCCAGGCGCACCGGGCCGATGCGGACGCGGATCAATCGCACCACCGGATAACCGAGCAGCGCCGCCACGCGCCGGATCTCGCGCTTGCGACCTTCCCGCAACACCACGCGCAACCAGGCGCGGTCTCCCTCGCGGGGCAACCATTCCACCTGCGCCGGGGCGGTCCGGCGACCATCCAACAAGACACCTTCTCGCCAACGCCTGAGCGCCGCAGCGTCGGGATGGCCTTCTACGCAGACCTTGTACTCTTTGGTGTGCTCGTAGCGTGGATGCGTGAGCCGATGGGCCAGCTCGCCATCATTGGTCAGCAGGACCAGGCCCTCGCTGTCGGCATCCAGGCGGCCCACCGGCCAGAGCCGCATGGCGGTGAACTGGGGGACCAGATCGAGCACGGTGGGCCGGCCCTGGGGGTCCCGGGTGGTGCAGACCACGCCGACGGGCTTGTAGAGGGCGATATAGGCGTGGCGAGGCCTGCGCCGGATCGGCTGACCATCCACGGTGATGTGATCGCGCGCGGGATCGGCCTTCTGGCCCAGTTGGGCGGTCTGCCCGTTGACGGCGACCCGGCCCTGGCGGATCAGGTCCTCGCAGGCGCGGCGGGAGCCAACGCCCGCCTGGGCCAGGAGCTTTTGCAGACGTTCTGCCATGTGGCACGCTCTCCGGGGTGAGTCACGATCGCCCGCGCCGCTGGCCGGTGACGTTGTCGTGCAGGAGCAGGTTCACGATGGCTCGCCGGCGGTCTGGGGCCTGGGCCACGGTTTCCCGCACCCCCTGGGCCGTGAGCCGGCGCACGATGACGATGAGCAACACACCCAGCAGGCCCCCGGCCACGGCCGGCGACTCGCCGGTCCACAGCGCCAGCCAGGGCAACGCGGCGAACCCGGCGATCATGCCGACGCCGGTGTAGCCGCTGAACACCCCGATGGCGAACGGCACGCAGGCCCCGGCCAGGGCCAGGGGCGCCAGGTTCAGGATCGCGCCAAAGCCGGTGGCGTTCCCGCGGCCGCCTCGGAAGCGCAGGTAGACCGGCCAGCTATGCCCAACGATGGCCGAGAGCGCCGCCATCACCGCCACGCCTTCGCCCAGGCCCAGCGCCTTGCAGCCCCAGGCTGGCAGCCAGCCCTTGCCCATGTCCAGCAACAGGGCGATGACGGCCACCGCCCAGCCGGCCTGGTGGGCCAGGTTGGTGGCCCCCACGTTCCGCGTGCCGACCTGGGTGAGGTCCACGCCGCGCAGCCGCCCCAGCAGGTACGCGAACGGCACCGCGCCCAGCAAGTAGGCGCCCAGGATCGTCCCCCCAACTACCAGCAGATCCATGCTTCATCCTTCCACATAGAACGCCACGGCGAGCACGCCCGGCCCGGTGTGGACGCCCATGGCCGGCGTGAACGGGGCTTCCACCAGCTCCACGCAGCGCAACTGCGCACGCGCCCATTCCGCCACCCGCTGCGCGGCATCCGGCCGGGCCGCGTGGGATATGCCCACGTGGACGGGGCGCTCGCCCACGTGCTCCATCACGGCTTGCAGCAGCCGCTCCTCGGCCTGGTGGGAGGTGCGCGCGCTGCCCAACAGCCCGATCTGCCCCTGCCCGATGCGAAACAGGGGCCGCACGTGGAGCAACGTATCGGCCAACGCCAGCACCCGGTTCAGCCGGCCGCCACGCCGCACGTACTTGAGCGTATCCAGGAACCCGAACATCTGCACCCGGCCGGCCACGGCCTGGGCTTCGGCCACCACGGCTTCCGCATCCGCCCCGGTCTGGGCGACCCGCGCCGCCGCCAGCACCACCAACCCCTGCGCGATGCCGGCCGTCTGCGAATCTACCACGTGGACGCGCCCGTCTTCGAGCAGTCCCCGGGCCACGAGCGCGGCATTGTATCCGCCGGTCAGGTTGGCCGCGGCGTGGATGGAGACGATGCCATCTGCCTGTTGCGCCAGCCGGGCATAGACCTGGAGGAACTCGCCGGCCGAGGGCTGCGACGTGGTCGGGAGATCATCGGTCTCCAGGAATCGGCGATAGAACTCGTCGGCCGTCAGGTCCAGGCCATCGCGGTAGCAGTGTCCATCCAGGATGATGCGCAACGGCACGACGTGGATACCGTATTGCGAGACCAACTCGAGGGGGATACACGCGATGCTATCAGTCACCACACAGATTGAGGTCATCATGACTCCTATGAAAGTTGTAGGGCACGTTGCCATACGCGCGGCCAGCCCGTGGGGGCGGTCAACCGCGCACGATGAGCGGCAGATACAGGCGGTATGGGCCGGGCCACCCGGCCAGCCGGGCCAGCATCCACCAGAAGGCCTGTCCCTTGAGCTTGCAGTTGAACCGGCTCCAGGTGGTCCCTTCTCCCTCCTCCGAGTGCGCACAGGAGTCTGGCAGGCCGGTGCAATCCGCCGGGTGAGCCGTGCACCATGCCTCGCACCAGGGACAGTGGTCATCCGCATCCGGGTAATGTGTCCCGCCGGGGTCCCAGCTCTCGATGTCGGCAAAGTCAAAGAGGACCTTGTGATTGGTCCGGCAGTAGTCCCGAATCTGGTTGTTGCGGACGTTCAGGTTCCCATCCACGCCAGACCCGTCCATATGCCCGGTCATGTAGACGAACGTGACATTGGGATAGTCCGCCTCAAGGCCGCTCATCAGGGTGAGATACGTGTTGATGTCCTCTTCCGTGGCATCGCTGACCTGGCCGCACCAGGACCAGACGACCACGTTGCGGTCGCTGCCCGAACCATCCAGGTACTCGCGCGTCCTGGTCGCCCACGAGGTTCGGTCTGGGTTCCCCAGGTCACCCCATGGCGTGTAATCGGCGAGCGAAAGCACACCGGGTTGGATAGTGCCGTCGGTGTTAAAGTCGTACAGGCCGCTGGGTGTGTTGTCCCGCAACGCCCCCATTCCACTGACCACCTGGCTCCCGTGAGACGTATGGCCGTAGGAGAGCCGGAGTTGGGCTTTGGCCTGCTGGATCCAATAGGCTGGGACCTGGCCCACGTCCGTGCAGGTGTGGTCAATGATGATGGCCTGCGAGGCCGACGCCGTGGCGGGTCGGGCAGGGGGTGCAGCGCGGGGGCGAGCGGCCGCGGTGACGATGACGCCGTTCAATGCCAGCAGCAGGATCAGCACGCATATCAGATAGGAAAGCCTTTTCATCATGTCCTCCTCTCAGAGAATTGTGCTTCTGCTCACGGCGGCGACCGCAGGGAGTGCAACCCACCGCACCGGGCGCGGGGTTGCAAACCCCGCGCGAGCATACGGGCGCATTTTCGTCCCCGCGAAGCGGCGACCGTAGGGAGTGCGCCGGGGCGCGTGGGCACTCCTTTCAGAAAAGTGCGAACAGCTTGAGCACGAGCGGCAAATAGAGCCGTATCCCGAACTCGTAGGCGCCGATGTCAAAGGCCGGGCCGATGGGCCGGGGCTGGCCGGTCAGGTCATCGGGCACGTCGGGCAAGGCGACGCCGGCGTTGATGGCCGGGCTGCCGGGCTTGAGGCGATAGTCGCCCCCGGCCGGGTCCACGAAGAGCTGGGCCGGCGCGGCGATGAACGAGTGCGCGTCGTAGCCCAGGGCCTGCCAGGCCGCCAGGCCGATGCGGGTGTCACCCCCATCGGTGCTGAAACGGTCCATCACCACGTTATAGTCGCTCTGGAAACCGGCCAGGCCCGGCGTGGGGATGAGGATGCAGCCACGCCAGGGATGGTAGGAGTAGATGATATTGTTGTAGACCTGGTTGCCGGTGTCGTTGGTGTCCGGGATGTTGATGGCCCAGCGGCCGTCGGCGGGCACGACGATGGTATTGTTCAGCACGCGATTGTTCTGCGAGCCGCTGCCGCCGTCAATCTGGTAGAGGGAGATGCCGCTGGCGTGGTTGTTGTAGAGCAGGTTGTTGCGGACGACGGTGTGGGTGACGCCATCCATGTTGATGCCGGAGCCGCCGGTGCCGTTCTCGTAGATGACGTTGCGCTCCACCAGCCCGTGGGAGATGACGCCGTCGTTGCCCATGCTGGCGTCGCCGTTCATGTGGAGGCCGCAGTTGGCGTTGTGGTGGAGCGTGTTACCCCGGATGGTAGGATAGTCGCCGCTGTTGGAACAATAGATGCCGTGCTCGCCGTTGCTGTAGCTCTCGTTGCCCTCGATGAGCACGTGGTGGACAAAGGCCGTGAAGATGCCGGTCCGGCCCGTGGACAGCCCGTTGTGGTGGACGATGTTGCCGCGCACCGTGATGTGATGAGAAAAGTGATCCTCGTTGCCCCGCAGGTCAATGCCCCAACTGGGCGCGTTCGCCACCTCCAGGCCCGCGATGACCCAGTAGGAGACGGTGCCATCTCCGTCCCACGTTTCCACCTCCACGTTGCTCCCGTGCTTGTTGTCCGGGCCGGGGGCGTTGACCAACACGTGGGCGCCGGGGGCGGCCTGGAGGGTGATCCAGGCCGCAGAAGCGCCCGAGCGCTGGATGCGGCAGCCCACGTAGGTTCCGCCGCGCACCAGGATGGTGTCACCGGGGGCCACGTGGTCCACGGCGAACTGGAGCGTGCGCCAGGGTTGGGCTGACGTGCCGCCGGGGATGGCGTCCACGCCGTCCGGGGCGACGTAATAGGTGTTGCCCTGGGCGCGGGCCGGGGCCGAGGTCGCCAGCAGGATCAGGATGAGCGTCAGTCCGAGGAGCTTTCTCATCTGTCACTCTTTCATCGTCAAAGGCAGGTAGATGGCGTAACCGTTGGCGATGGCGACCGCCTGGCGCGACCACACGTGGCCCAGGCCATCGTCTATGCGTGCGAGGTTGACGAGGGCGTGGGGCGTGGTGAGCTGCTGGCTGACGGTGACGCCGTAGGTGATGGTGACCGGCACGCTGGAGAGCACCGTTCCGGTCCAGGTGATCACGCCACCCGCTTCCCCATAGCTGCCGGCGGAGGCCCACAGGTTGCCCAGATAGTGCACGTGGGCTGGCAGCGTGTCGGTCACGCGGACGCCGGGCAGCGCCGGGCCAGGGTTGATCAGCCGGATGGTGTAGGTGAGGGCCTCGCCGGGGCCGACCCGGGTCGGCGTCACGTGCTTGGTGGAGCCTTGCAGGGTCCCCTGGAGCAACGAGCCGGTGCGCTGGTAGTTGCCCCGGCCGGTACCCCACAGGATGCGGGCGTGGGCCGTGCCGGGCAGATCGTAGGCCACGACGCCAGCGTGGGCCGTGTTCAGCACCACCTCCAGATCGGCGTCGCCGTCAATGTTCGCCAGGGTGGGGGCGGCCAGCGCGCCGTTCCAGTTTGGGCTGCCAAAGGCCGGGGGCAGGTCCACCTCGTGCAAGGGCCGGCCCAGGTAGTCCAGGATGTGGAGCTTGCCGGTCTGGTAGGAACCCTTTTGCACCCAGGAGGCAAAGATGACCTCGGCGTGGCCGCCCAGCCCAGGCTGGACTGGGTCGTTGTCCAGGTCGGCCACGGCCGGCTCGGAGGCAAAGCGATAGGCGCCGCCGGTGTAGACCGCGTAGGGCCACGCACCATGTTCGGCCTTGTCCAGCCAGAAGGCGTGGACCCGGCCGTCGTAGGACGAGAAGACGATCTCCTTTTTCCCGTCTCCATCGAGGTCCGCGACGGCCGGGTTGGGCTGGGCATTCTCGATGACGTTGTAATCCTCGGTCAGGGGCGCGCCGGTATCCACCGGCACAGTGCGCCAGTCGTAGCCGCCGGTCTGGAAGCGGCTGCGGTCGGCATGGAACACATAGACGCCGATGTATTTGGACGGATAGCCGGAGATGCAGTCGTACACGTTGCCCGCGACCACGACCTCGTTGGTTCCGTCGCCGTCCACGTCGGCGATGACGGCCGGGCCGTGGGCAAAGTTGGCCCGGTAGCGTTCCGCGCGCCCGTCGCTGGCGCTGCACGTGCCCCAGCCGCGCAGCTCGGTCGCCAGACTCTCCCACACGCCGACCCGGCCCCAGCCCTTGCCGCCATACATCGCGTGGGCCGGGATCTGCGTGCCATTGGCCTCGTAGGCGCAGATATAGTGCACGTCCGACGGGACCACGATCTCGCCCGCGCCATCGCCGTCCATATCGCCCACGGCGGCGTTGTCGTTGAACACGCCGCAGGCGTAGCCGCTGTCGTTGCTCAACTGGGGCCAGCCGGCGCGCAGTGTCCCATCATGCTCGTAGACCCAGGTGTTGGTCTTGCCGTAGACCGCGCCGGTTACGACGATCTCCAGGGTTCCGTCGGCGTCCAGGTCATAGACGGACAGGCCGCGCAGCTCGTTGGTCGTGGGCTGCCGGTTCCAGACGACGTCGCCCGCGTGGTCCAGGACGTTCAGGTAGCCGCCGCCCTGGGCGGTGACGATCTCCAAATCTCCGTCGTCGTCCAGATCGGCGACGACGACGCCGGGCCACACGCGGCTGCCGGGGGTATCCACGCTGCGCTGCACGGAGCCATCCTCGCCGTTGAGGATAAAGATGTTGTAGGCCCCGGCGATGACCTCCATCGTGCCGTCACCGTCCAGATCAGCCACGGCCGGGGACGAGTACCAACCGGTCTCGCACCAGGAGGAGTAGCAGCCGCCGTGCTGCCACTTGAGGACCGGGGCCGGGAGCGACGTGGCGCCGGCGGGCGGGTGGCGGCCGATCCATGCTGCGGTCAGGAACATCGCGGATGTCAGGATCAGAGAGACGGGACGGGCGGGCGTTTTCATGGGAGTCTCCCAGTTGGCTACAGTCACTCGGCATGGGGTAGGGCCGCTCCCTGCCCAACGGGGGGCAACCGCGAGGGTTGTCCCTACGCCGTTTACCAAAGTAGGGCAGCCTGGAAAGGCTGCGCTGCGCTCCGGCCGTGTTCAGGGGCGCACGACGTACAGCGCGAGTCCGCCCAGCAACGTCGCCAGGCAACACACCGCCAATGTCCCCGCCAGTCCCACGCCGACCAGGACATAGGGCCACCTGGCAGGCGATTTGGCCGGAGCGTCCTGACTGCGCAGGCGCACCCGGACGGCACGCACGTCGGGCACCTCTTCTGGCAACGGCAAGAGGGGCTGCCGGGGAATCGCCGCTGCCGCTGGCGCCGCGACCGGCGTCGCCACCCGCGCCGGCACCGCGTCCTGGGCCGACTTGACCGCCCGCAAGGCAGCCAACAACTCGCCGGGCGTCTGGTATCGCTCATCCGGCTGCTTGGCCAGACAGCGCTGCACGATGGACTCGACGGCCGGCGGCACGTCCGCCCGTCGCTGGCGGATCGGCGCCGGCGTGGCCATGAGGTGCAGTTGCAGGACCCCCCACGGCGTATCGGCCTCAAAGGGTGCCACGCCGGCCAGCATACGGTAGAGCGTCGCGCCCAGGCTATAGATGTCGGAGCGAATGTCGGCCTGTTGGCCCTGGATCTGCTCCGGCGTGGTGTAATGGGGGCTGCCCACAAATGAGCCGACCTGGGTCACGTGGGGGACGCCCTTCATCCACGCGATCCCAAAGTCCATCACCTTGATCGCGCCATCGTCCAGGAGCATGATGTTCTTGGGTTTGATGTCGCGGTGCACGATACCGTGCCGGTGGGCCGCATTCAGCGCATGAGCGACCTGGCGCGTGATCTCCAATGCCCGTTCCACCGGGAGCGGACCATGTTCTGTGAGATATTGCTCCAAAGACGTGCCCAGCACCAATTCCATGACCAGAAAGTTCAAGCCGTCTTCCTGGCCGTGATCCAATACCTTGACCGCGTAAGGGCTATCGAGGGTCATGGCCACCAGGGCCTCGCGTTGGAACCGCTTCAGATAACGTGGTTCCTGGGCCAGGTGAGGATGCAGCACCTTGAGTGCCACGTGCTGGCCGGTGCGGGTATCCTGTGCCCGGTATACGATGGACATGCCCCCGCTACCGATCTCGCCCAGGATGCGATAGTGTTGGAGTTGTTGTGGCATCATGTGACGTGTTGTTCACTCCGATGTTCGAATCTCGAGAAAGCGCTGTGGGGCAGGCTTTCCCGTCTTCGACGGACAGGCAAGCCCGCCTGCAGCCTCGAAAGGCTGCGCCGCGCGTGACTTTCTTCCCCCTACGGGAACTCGCGCACCACGAGCGGGAGGTAGAGCCGCGCGCCGCCTACCAGCAGACTCACGCGGGTGGTTCGGGTGACGCTACCGCCCGTACCGGTGATGGGCATAGTATACCATAGACCGGGCAACCATGTCGAGCCGGTGTGGGCGGTGACGGCGAGGGTGGCCTGGCCGGGCGGGGTGACGACGGCGGGCGACAGGCTCAGCGTGGCACTGTTGGGATTGGCATCGTCGGCCAGGCGAACGTAGACGGCCGTGCCACTGGCGTAAAAGCCGGGGACGCCCCAGGTGGTGCTGACGTAATAGGAGCCGGGGCCGGGACGCTGATCTCGGCGCGGGTGGAGACGGTGCCGGCTACGGTGATGCCGTCCAGGGGGCCGCCGTCCGGGTCGCTCAAGGTCACGCGCACGTCGTAGGCGGTACCGGGCCGTAGCCAGAACAAAGGGCCTGCGAAGCGGGTGTCGGCGACGCGGGAGAGAGGGAAGCCGGCCCGGTACGGCGCGCCGCCGGTGCGGTATGCCACGGCCGCCGTGGCGTCCCGGTCCGGGTCATCGGCCGCATCCACGGTGACGATGACGCCCAGGGCGTGAAAGGTGCCGTAGAGGGTCAGGCCGGGTGCGGCGCGGGCGGGCAACGGGCCAGGAAGCACGCCCAGCAGGAGCAGGAAGAGCAAGCAAAGCCGGGTTCTCATGGATTCCACCTCGTCACAGCGGTCGCTTGGCCGGCACCCCGGCCCGGCGCGGGTATTTGTCCGGCGTAGGCGCAGCCTTGCCGACAACGACCAGGGCGCGCGGCTCGCGCAGGCCGGGAAGGTTGACCTCCACCACGCGCTGGATGGCCCCGCCGAGCACGCCCAGGGCCGGGCCGGCCGCCGCCGCCTCGGCCGGCGCGGCGGCCAGGGTCTTTTGGGCGATGAGGACGCCGCCCACGCGCAGGAGCGGCAGCGCGTACTCGGCCAGCACGCGCAGATCCGCCACGGCCCGGGCCAGGGCCACGTCGTACTGGGCGCGGTGAGCCGGGTCGCGCCCGATGTCCTCCGCGCGCACAGGCAACACGGTCACGTCCTCCAGCCCCAGCACGCCGACCACGTGACGCAGGAAGTCGGCCTTCTTGCGGGTGGATTCCACCAGGGTCAGGCGCAGGTTCGGGCAAACGATCCGCAGCGGCAGGCCCGGAAACCCGGCCCCGGCCCCAATATCTACGACCGTGGATTTGCCAATGGGCCAATTTGCCGATTCCCCCGGCCAGGCCAGCAGGCACGAGAGGGAATCCAGGAAGTGCTGGATCTGCACGCCCTCGTCATCCACGATGGTCGTAAGGCCGGCGCGCTCATTCCAGGCCAGCAGTTCGTCGCGGTAGCGTTGGAACGCGGCGAGCTGGGCCGGCGTGAGTTCGAGGCCCAGCAGTCGCCGGGCTTGGCGGCTCAGGAGCTCCATATGCGGACCCTCACCCCCGGCCCCTCTCCCTGGTAGTGCCTCTCCAATGAAGTCTTTGTACAGCGGGCAACAATTTCTCCACGAAGAACACGAAGGTCACGAAGGAACCCCCAGAAAATCTTGGTGTCCTTCGTGTCCTTCGTGGATAAAAAACTTGTGAGGGGAGTTAAGCTGGCGTCCACAACCGGGTCTCCAGCACCTGCCCGGTGGCAAAGCCGTCCAGCCGCAGGTAGTAGCGTGCGGCGTCCAGCAGCACCTCCAGCGGCGCCAAACCGACGATCTCGCTGCCGACCACCGGCACGCCGTACCGCTCCGCCTCCAGTCGCACCAGCTCAAAGACCCGGTAGAGCGGCGTCTGGAACGGGTCGGTGAGGTTCATCGTGACCTGGGCCATCGGCCGGCCGCCCTTCTCCACGAGCACGCCCAAAGCCCTGACGTTCGCCAGGCCGCCGGTCCGGGCGCGCACGGCCCGGGCTACCGCCTTTGCCACCACCACGTCGGCCGTGCCCAGGTTCACGTTGTAGGCCACCAGGAAGATGCGCGCGCCCACGGCCACCGCGCCGGCCGTGGGGTGGGGCTGATGGGGGCCGCAGTCCGGCGTCCAGGCCGGGTCGCGCATCTTGTCCGCCAGGCCCTCGTACTCGCCCCGGCGCACGTCGGCCAGGTTGCAGCGCTCCGGGCGCGTCGCCGCTTCCTCGTAAAAGTAGACCGGCAGCGATAGCTCGTCGCCCAGACGGCGACCCAGGGCGTGAGCGGCCGCCACCGCCTCGGCCATCGTCGTCTCGCCCAGCGGCACGAACGGGATCACGTCCACCGCGCCGAACCGGGGATGCTCGCCGGTGTGCTGATTCATGTCAATGAGGCGCACGGCGGCCGCGCTCACGTCGAAGGCGGCCTGGGCCACGGCCTCCAGCGGCCCGATGAGGCAGAGCACCGTGCGGTTGTGAGCCGCATCAGAGGACACGTCCACGGCGACGCCGGGCGACCTGGCCGCGTCTACGATGTCTCGGATCACGTCTGCGCGGCGGCCCTCGCTAAAGTTGATGGCGCATTCGACGAGTTTGGACATGGGACCTCCGGGTAGACAAGTAGGCAAGGGGTTCATACACGCGCGAGGAGCGTGAGACCCAGGATGCGCTCCATGACGATGCGCTCGGACCCGGTGAGCCGGCCCAACGGTCGGCGCTGCCCGGCGTCGCGGATCGCGTGGGCGTGGCCGGGCAGCAGCGTGTCAAAGTCGAGTTCGAGCAGTTGTCGGGCCGTGGCGTCCATCTGCGCCCGGTCGTCGCAGGTCATCAGGGCAAAGAGCACCCGACCGCGGCCGCCCAGGGCGTCGCCGCAGAAGAGGGCGCGCCGGCCGGGGCTGTGCAGGACGATGCTCCCCGGCGTATGGCCTGGCGCGGCCAGCACCCGCAAGTCCCAATCGGCCAGGTCCGCGCTGCCGGGGGCTACATCGTGAACGCGGGCGACCTGTTCCGGCGTCAACTGGCCCGGCGCGTGCATCGTCTGGCCGCCGTTGGCGCGGTAGATCGGCCGGGGCTGCTGCGCGCGTAAGATGGCGGCGTCGGCCGGGCCGGCATAGGCGATGGCCTGCGGCGCCGCGTCCAGCAGCGCGCCCAACGCCCCGGTGTGATCCTCGTGCCAGTGCGTGATGACGATGGCCTGGAGGTCAGCCGCCTGTAGCCGGCGGCCTGGATGCAGTCCAGGATGCGGCCCTCGCTGCCGCGAGAGCCGGCGTCCACCAGCAACAGGCCGCGCGGGTTGGCGCGCGTCACCAGGTAGGCCCGCGTCATCCAGGGCAGGGCCAGGAATCGCACGGCGATCTCGTAGACATCCGGCAGGATCTGTTGATGTGCAGGCATGGTGGCCTACTTTGGATTGATGAACTCAGCCGGGCTTACCTTTCCGGCTCCAACGCACACACCAACCGACACGCCTGGACGATCTTTTCCGCCTGCGCCGGCGGAAACACGTCGTACACCGTTGGTCCCTCATCGCCGCAGATCACCTGCCGCACCAGCTCACATACCTCCTCCGTGGGCAAGTCCGCCTCAGCTAACCGGGCCAACCTGGCCAGGGCCAGGTTACGCTTGATCATGACACCATCCGCACCACGTGCTTTCGCCATCGTTTCCCCCTCCCATTCAGTCTCCACGAACTTCTTACCCGCCGCCACAGGGCACATAGCGGCGCGGGGTGGCATCCCCGGCACCGCCATGCCGCGCGCGGGCACGCGCTAAAAATGCGGGGCAAACTGACAGCTTGCCCCACGGGCGATTCGGATCAGATAAACAGTGTGATCTTGGAATCGCGGGCCTCCTGGATGTAGGTGCCCACCGCGCCGTATTCGTCAATCCATTCCTCGCGCAAGTCCTCGCGGCTGATGCCCATGATCTCCATGGTCATCTCGCAGGCGATGATCCGGCCGCCCAGCTCCTTGAAATCGTTCATCAACTGCTCCAATGAGGCCACGTGAGCCTGGTCCATGCGTCTCTGGATCATGGCCTTGCCCAGGCCGGCCATGTGCATCCTGGACAACGGGCCCTTCTCCAGGCCCCCTTTCTGGAGCCGTTGCAAGCCCCAGAACGTGAAATACAGGGACACGTCCATACCCATCGCCAGCGCGCCGTTGCCGATGATCAGCGCGCTGTAGACCTTGTCCATGTCGCCGCTATGTACGATGATGGTTGCCTTGTCTGCCATCGAACACCTCCTTCAGCGGGCGCAAGCGCTCAGAACCAGCCCCGGCGGGCGGCCCGTGGGGAGGGAAAACGGGTTCCCGTTTCCCGGTCTACCGCCGAATGCGGATCGTCCACTGGCCGTCCTGCTCATCAATCCCCAGCAACTCCAGGCCCAACGCCTCGACCGCCATGGGGATCTCCTTTTTGGAAGCCGGGTGCGTGCCGGTCACCTCCACGATGTCGCCCGGAGCGGCCTTGCGCAACGCCTTGCGCGTCTCCACCAAGGGCACGGGGCAGGTTTCGCCGCACACATCCACGCAGATTGTATCAGTCATAGTGTCCTCTTCATCATTTGCCATGCGTCAAACGTCATTCGTCATCGGCCACACCTGCCGCCTGACGTTTGACGCATGACACATTATTCTGTGAACTCGACCACCACCTTGTTCACATCCCACAACGGCTCGATCTTTTCCACGATCTCTTCCTGGATGTTGTGGGCGAACTGGTGATCGGCTGGCAGGTCCATGATCACCCGGACGACGCCGCTCGCCGGGTCCCAATCTACCTGGCGGACCAAATTGGTGCGCACGATGTCCAACCCCACCACCGGGTTCATCACCCGCTTGAGCCGCTTGCGGATGGTCTCCTCCGTGGTCGGAACTCGCTCCTTGATCAGCCCGTGGCGTTCCTCATAGTTCTCGATGGCCGCGCGCAGCCCGTCAATGGCCAGCACCGAGCAATGGGCCTTGATGGGCGGCAGGCCCCCCAGCGCCTCTGACGCATCGCGCCAGGTGAGGGCTTTGGCCTCCTCCAGCGTCTTGCCCTTGGCCAGCTCGGTGATGATCGAGCCGGTGGCGATGTTGGACGCGCAGCCATAGGACTCGAACTTGATGTCCAGGATGCGCTGGGTGGCCTCATCCACCTTGAGGTACACGGAGACCATATCGCCGCAGGCCGGGCTGCCCTCGGTGGCCTTGGCGTCCGGGTCCTCCATCCGCCCCACGTTGCGGGGCCGCTTGAAATGCTCCATCACGATATCGCTGTATGGTAATGGCATGTTGTAACCCCCTTACTCGAGATAACGAATGGCGGCGTATGCGTCAAACGTCATCCGTCATTCGTCAATTCGTACATTCGTAGATTCGTAGATTCGTAGATTCGTCTATTCCTTACCCAGGGGGCTGATGGCCCGCAGTTGGGTCACGACCTCTGCCAACGCATCCGCCACGGCGTCCACGTCTGCCTCCTGGTTGAACCGGCCAAAGGTGAGCCGCACGCTCCCGTGGGCCTGCTCGTGGTCGCCGCCGATGCCCAGGATCACGTGGCTGGCCTCCAATGACCGGCTGAAGCAGGCAGAACCCGTGCTCACGGCGAACCCCCGCATGTCCAGGTGCAGCAGGATGGACTCGCCCTCCACGAAACGGAACGACACGTTGACGTTCTGCGGCAGGCGCAGCGTGGGATGGCCGTTCAGCCGCGTGTGCGGGATCGCCAGCAGCCGCGCGATGGCCCGGTCGCGCATGGCTTGCAGCCGCGCCGTCTCCTCCGGCGTCACCAGCTCCACAGCCTTGGCAAAGCCCACCGCGCCGGGGATGTTCTCCACACCGGGCCGCAGGTTGAACTCCTGGAATCCGCCGTCCATCCACTTGCCCAGCGGCGTGCCCGCTCGCACGTATAGCCCGCCAATGCCCCGAGGCCCGTGGATGGTGTGCGCGGAGACGGTCATCAGGTCCACGTTTGCGGCGCGCACGTCCAGGGGCACGCGCGGGAAGGCGTGCGTGGCGTCGGTATGGAACAGCACCTCCCGCTCACGGCAGATCGCGCCGATGGTCGCCACGTCCTGGAGCGTGCCGATCTCCTGGTTGGCAGCCTGGATGGAAACCAGGATCGTGTCCGGCCGGATGGCCGCGCGCAGGTGGTCCAGGTCCAGCCGGCCATCCGGCTCCACTTCCAGATACGTCACCTCGACCCCCTGCTTCTCCAGGGCCCGGGCGCTGTGCAACACCGGAAAGTCCTCGATCCGGGTGGTGATGAGGTGCCGGCCTTGGGGCTTTTTGGCCCCGGGACCCAGGGCCAGCACCACCCCCTTGAGGGCCAGGTTGCTGGACTCGGTGTCGCCGGAGGTAAAGATGAACTCCTCCGGCCCGGCGCCCATCCGCGCCGCGATGCGCGCCCGCGCGTCGTCCAGCGCGTCCCGCGCGTCAATGCCGATAGAGTATCCAAATTGGGATGTGGCGACGGCATAGATGTCAAAGAAATACGGCGTCATGGCCTCCAACACGCGCTCGTCCAGGCGTGTGGCGGCCGCATTGTCCAGATAGATCACGTTCTCGAACATGGGTTCCTCCGTGCGTGGTGCGTATTCCGTGCCGCGGGAGAGTCATGCGGGGGTCTGGTCAATTCTCGCGCCTGTTGGCACAGGTCCGCCAGGGTGACGGCATCCAAAGCGGCCTCGATCTGTCGGGCAACGTCGCGCCACAGCCGATGGGCGGCGCACAACGGCATACGCGGGCATTCGGGCTGCGGGTTCTCCTGGCACGGCGCCAGCGCGATAGGTCCTTCCACAGCCAGGATGATGGCGCTGACCCGGATGCGATCCGGACGGTCGGCCAGCCGGTATCCCCCACCGGGGCCCCGCACGCTCTCCACCAGGCCGGCCCGCCGCAACAGCACCAGCAACTGCTCCAGGTAGTGGACGGAGAGGTCCTGACGCTGCGCAATGTCCTGGCGCTGGACCGGGCCTTCTGTCTCATACAGGGCCAGGTCTATCATCGCCCGCACGGCATACCGGCTTCGGGTAGATAATCGCATCTCGCCCCTTTTCTTGAGATGGTCCGTCTTGCTCTCATTTCTTGCCTGGAAATCTCGTAGGGCCTTGTGCCCGTCGCTTTGCAGACTATTCTAACATAGTTTACTATTCTTGTCAAGTATTTGGCAAGGAAATCGCCGGGGCATGCGCGTCTCTGGTCGGCCCCGGCGATAGCCAGGCGCGCCGTTCTCTCAGTACACGGCCTCCCGGGCCAAGACCCGCAGCAGCAGGTCTAGCACCCGCCCGGCCCGCGAGACCCGGTCTGGCTCGAGCGCGGCAAAGGTGTCTGTGGCCCGATGGCTCACCTCCTCGTTGCCTGCCCAGCGCAAGGAGATGGTCGGTATCCTGGCATTCTGGGCCAGCGGGGCCACATAGCGGTGCGGCGGGCCGAACAGGTCAGTGAACTGGCCCAGCTCGTTGGCCGCGACCACCCGGTAATAGCCTGCGCCGCCCGACACCGTCAGGTGTTCCAACGCCGTCCTTATTCCCAGCTTGCCGGCCGCCCGGCTCGCCAGGGCGTGCAGCCGATAGTCATAATCCCCGATCAACAGGTGGTCGCCGCTGCCGCCGACCAGCCCTGATTGACACGGCCCGGGGATTGTGCTATAGTTTACCGTGTCCGGCGATCTTGGACGCCAGAATCGCCACGGTCATCACGCGCCCCCAGCCCTTTGCCGAGGTCCTCCACCGATGACGATTTCCAAGCTGACCCTCTGTCCCCACCTGGGCTTGCGAGCGGACGAAACCCTGCGACACGCCTATCCCTCGCTGGAGAACTGCTGCTACGCCGAAAGCACAGATCGGACGGATGGACGCCTCATTCCCGTGGACGTGCAGGGCGAACTCTGCCTCACCGAGCAGTTCACCCAGTGCGCCACGTACCTGCGGACCTCGCTCAGCCAGGCCGGTCGGCTGCCATCCCTGGGCCTCCGCAACTACCTTGACTTTTTCGGGCTGCGCGAGGAGCCGTTCTCCATTGTCCCCATGCCCCGTTACCTCTACTACACGACCAGCCAGATGGCGGCCTTGCAAGGCCTCCAATACCTGGTGGAAGCCCGGCAGGGGCTGGGCGCGCTCTACGGCCCCATCGGCACGGGCAAGACCGTCCTCTGCCGCACGCTCTGCGACCGTCTGAGCACGGACCCGCGCTACAAGGTGGTCTTTCTGCCCACCCCCGATTACCGGTCCGAGTTTGCCCTGCTGCAGGCGATCCTGGCCCCGCTCCAGGTGCCGACCGAGGCCCGCTCGCAGCGCACCCTGGAAGTGCGTCTGCTGGAGACCCTGGTGCGCGAGGTGATTGACCACGAGCGCACCGTGGTGCTCATCATTGACGAAGCACAAACCCTTCGCCCGCGCCTCCTGGAACTGGTGCGCCGGCTCCTGAACTACCAGACCCAAGAGACGCAACTGCTCCAGATCATCCTGTCCGGCCAGATGGACCTGGCCGGGCGACTGCGGCGCTGGGCCCCCGCCTTGCGCGACCGCGTCGTGATCGAACACACGTTGGAACCGATGGCCCCTTCGGACGTGGCCGCCATGATCCAGGAACGCCTGGCGAAGGCCGGCCGGGAAGACCTGCTGTTCACGCCGGCAGCCACCCGCCTGATCTACGAACGATCCCAGGGCTACCCCCGGCGCGTCATCGTGATCTGCATTCGCGCCATGTGGCTGGCCTACCAGGAGCGCGTGCGCCGCATTGACGCACCGCTGGTGCAGCGCGCCGTGGACGGCATCCGCGCCGACGCCCCCGATGAACTGATGCCAGACGCCGGCTGGCCGGGCGTCGCCGCGGCCAGCCGCTCGCTGCGGGCCTGGCTGAGGGGCCTGCCCCTGTTGCGCCGCTTTATCCCCCAGAAAGAAGAGTGCACATGAACGCCTGGTTATTATGCTTGTCTTGCCTGCTCCTGGTACTCAGCCCGCCGCGCGTGGTGACGTTCATGGATTTCCACGCGGAGGGACGCAGCGGGGCCATCGAGGTCTTTTGGGAGACAGGCTCCGAGAACAATAACATCGGCTTTAACCTGCACCGCGCCACCTTGGAAGCCGGCCCTTTTACCAAAATCACGTTCATATCCAGCCAGGGGGATACTATCACCGGGCACTCCTACCAGTTCACCGACAACAACGTGGAGCCTGGGATCAGGTACTATTACAAGCTGGAGGCGATCGATCGAAACACCCAGTCTCAATGGCACGACGTCATAGCCAGCGCCGTGGCCACGCCGGCTGACACCCCCACTCCCACTAGCACATCCACCCCCACCACGACGCCCGCACCAACGGCCACGCCATCGGCCACACCCACCGCCACCGGCACGCCAACGTTCTCCACGGCCACGCCCACCGCCACCGCCGCCCCCACCCGGACTTTTACGCCATCGCCGTCAGCCACACCGGCGGCCTATCCGGGGCCGGCCACCGCCACCCCGCCCCCGGCCAGCGCCACCCCCTCCCCCACCCGGACGCGCCTGCCCGTCGCCACCGGGACGCCGATCTCGCCCAGCGTCGTCCCCACCGGGACCGGGACGCCGGTCACGCCCACCGTCACGCCGGCCAGTCCCGCACCTGTCGCCACGGAGACGCCCCCGCCGACGGCGCCCGGCCCTTCGCCCACACCCGCCGGCCCCAGCCAGACCGCGTTTCCCACGGTCCCACCATCGCAGCCCTCATCGCTGGCCAGCCTCTGCGCGCAGTCCCTATCCTACGTCTGGCTCATCGCCGGGGCGGCCGTGTTGTTGGCCCTGGCCGTGGGATTCATCGGGCTGATGGCCCGGGGACGACGAGGGGAACCGTAAGGTGAAACGCATCGTGGCGATGGCCGGCGCAGCCGGAACGGTGGCGCTCCTGATCGGGCTGGCCGGCCTCATCTGGTGGGCGACGCGCCCCGCCCCTGCTCCCGGCCTGGCTCCGGCCGTCAAGCTCTACGTGACCGAGGACGGGTTATACCACGTGCCCCTGACCGACCTGGAGGCGGCCGGCCTGGCCGGGGCCGTCGGCCGGCCCGACGACCTGGCCCTCACCTGGCGCGGCCAGCCCATCCCCCGCACCATCGAGGGGGACGCCCTCATCTTTTACGGCCAGGGCAGCCGCAGCCCCTACGCCGCCGAATCCGCCTACTGGGCCTCGTTGAGCGGCAACGGCGTCAGCCCCACGGAGCGACCGGTCTCCCCGGGCAGCGCGCCCCCGACGCTCGCGGACGCCTATACCGCCACCCTGCGATTGGAGGAGGAGAAGGTTTACTACGCCTGGGCGCCAGAAGGCGCCAGCCGCTGGCTCTGGGTATCCCTCTCGGCGCCGCGCGCGTTCACGGCCTCCTTCGAGCTGGCCGACGTGGTGGCCGGCTCAGGCCGGCTGCGCGTCGCGCTGCTGGGCGGCACCCAGGCCCCCCAGCAGCCAGACCACCACGTGCGGCTCGTGCTCAACGGCCGGCCCATCGCCGACGTCTCGTGGGACGGCCAGACCGCGTATCTGGTGGAGACGCCCGTGCCTGCGGAAACCCTGCGCGGCGGCGAGAACACCCTGGTCGTGCACCTGCCCGGCGACACCGGCGCCCTGGCCGACATCGTGCTCCTGGACTGGGTAGAAGTCCAGTACACGCGCCGCCTGGTGGCGGTGGATGACCGGCTGGCCTTCACCGCGCCGGCCGGATCGTACCAACTGGGCGGCTTCTCCGGCTCCATCCTGGCCTACGACGTGACCGCCCCCACCTCGCCGGTGCGCTTGACCGGCCTGGCCACCGCGCCGACCCCGGCCTTTGCCGACGCCGCGCCGGGGACGCACGATTATCTCTTCGTGGGCCGGGCCGGCCTGCGCCGGCCGACCCGCATCGTGCCGGCCACAAGCGCGTCGCTGCAATCAGCCCAATCCGCCGACTGGCTGGTCATCGCCCCGGCCGACCTCATCCCGGCCCTCCAGCCCCTCGTCGAATGGCGGCAGAAGCAAGGGCTGAACGTGTTCGTCGCCGACATCCAGGCCGTCTACGACGCATTTAGCTTTGGCGAGGCCACGCCGCAGGCGGTCAAGGACTTCCTGGCGTTCGCCCACGCCGGCCGGGCCGGGTCGGTTCCGCTGTTTGTGGTGCTGGCCGGCACGGCCTCCTACGACTACCGCGACGTGCTGGACGCGCCGCGCAAGAGCCTGGTGCCCACCTACCTGCTCCATAGTCCCTTCGTGGGGGAGACCGGCAGCGACAACTGGTTCGCCGACGTGGTGGGCGACGACGGCCGGCCGGAACTCGCCATCGGCCGCCTGTCGGCCGGCACGGCCACCGAGATGCGGGCCTTGAGCGAGCGCATCGCGGCGTATGAGCGGGAGGCGGCGGCCGGCGATTGGCAGCATCGGGCCTTGTTCGTGGCCGACGGGAAGGAACCGACCTTCCGCGCGATGGCCGAGCGGCTCATCGCTGAGCAGATGCCCCCAGACATGGAGGCGGTGCGGGTCTATCAGGGGGATTTCGCTGCGCCGGAGGAAGCCCGGACCCGGCTGCTCCAGGAGTGGGATCGGGGCACGTTGCTGTTGACCTACGTGGGCCACGCCGGCATCCATGTCTGGACCGACAAGCAACTCTTCCGCCTGGCCGATGTGGCGGCCTTGCGCAATGACTGGCGGCGGCCGTTCGTGGCGACGATGACCTGCCTGAACGGGTACTATCACCACCCGCAGGCCCAATGCCTGGCCGAGGCGTTGCTCCTGGCCCCCCAGGGCGGCGCCATCGCCGTGCTGGCGCCCACCAGCGAGTCGGTGCCGACGGACCAGGAGTTCCTCATCCGGGGCCTGCTGGAGGCCCTGTTCGACCCGACACGCCCCCCCATCGGCGAGGCCGTGGTGCGGGCCAAGCGCGGCCTGCCGGACTCGGTCGCCGCCCGCGACCTGATGGCCACCTTTAATCTGCTCGGCGACCCGGCCACCCGGCTGGCCTGGCCGTGAGACGTGATACGTCAAACGTCATGCGTCATGCGTCAAACGTCATGCGTCATGCGTCAAACGTCATGCGTCATGCGTCATGCGTCATGTGTATGCCTGACGTTTTGACGTTTGACGTTTTGACGTTTTGACGTTTTGACGTTTGACGTTTTGACGTTTTGACGTTTGACGTTTGACGTTTTGACATTTCACACGTCAAACACGATCACCGCCTCAAACCCCGCCCCCGTCTCGCGGATCGCCAGGTCGTGGTACGTGGCGGCCTTGATGGGGTGGAATATCGCCCCAACGGTGACGGCGCCCCCTTCGACTTCCGCCTCTAGCGTCGTGTCCGTGAGGCGGGTCACGCGAGCGCGCACGAAGGTCTGGCCTTCCACCTCGCGCAGGTAGAGCAACTCGTTGAGCCATTCCACCAGCAGCGATTCCCGGTCCGGGGCCTCCACACGCACCCGACGGCGGTGCGTGCAGGGCACCTGGGCCACATCGAGCATCTGGGCCATCATGCCCTCGGCCGCCTGCTCGAACAGGGCGGGCAACGTAGGCCCCCACGCGCGCAGGCTCACGTCGGCGGTGTGATCCAGGGGCCGATAGCCGGCATCTGGGGCCGCGCTCATGCGGACTCGGCCTCGATTCCCGCCAGCCGCCGGGCCAACCGGGCCTTTTCTTCCAGGTCGGCCAGGCGGGCCAGCATGATGCGCTGGGCCTGGGGTGACCCGGCGCCGTGCAGGGACTCGGTGAGATAGGCCGCCGCCCCCGGCCCCAGCGTGAGGTTCTCCAGCAGCCGCAGCATCCGACAACGATCCTCCGTGGCATAGCGGGCCGCGCTGCGCAGGTACTTTTCCAGGTACGGCCCGAGCTCGGGGTGGGCCAGGTCCTTTTCCGAGGGCAGGGTCACGAGCAATCCGCCGGCGATGTCCTGCGCCAGCCGGGCGATCTCGTAGGGGAAGCGCGTCACGTTGAGCTTGCACACGTTCGCCAGCAGCAGGTCAACGAGGTAGGTGCCGGAGGCCGTCGGCTGGCCGGCCGCCGAGCAGGCGATCCCGCAGGCATAGATCGTCTCGTTGAGGTGGATCATCTCCACGATCTTGTCCCGGATGTGCGAGGCCCGGTCCGTACCCTGATACTGGGCCAGCGCCTGGGCCGCCCCGATGAGCACGTCGCCCACGCCGGCCTTGCAGCCGCCGTAGCTCTGGCGATGGTAGCCAGCAAACCGCTCCACGAGCAGGCCGCTGAAGGCGTATTCGCCGGCCATGAACACCCACTCCCAGGGGACGAACACGTCGTCCAGGATGATCACCGCCTCGTGCCCGCCGAACTCGCGGTTCCCCACGTCAATCTGGCCGCCCTCCAGCTTGCGCGTGTCCGATGGCTGCCGGCCGTAGACCATGATCACGCCGGGGGCGTCGGCCGGGATCGCAAAGGCCACAGCATAGTCCCGCTCCTCGGCGGTGAGCGTCTGGGTGGGCATGACGATGATCTCGTGGGCGTTCACGGCGCCGGTCTGGTGGAGCTTGGCCCCGCGCACCACGATGCCGTCTGGCCGCCGCTCCACGATGTGCACGAACAGGTCCGGGTCGGCCTGCTGCGAGGGCCTCAGCGAACGGTCGCCTTTCGCGTCGGTCATCGCGCCGTCCACCACCAGGTCGTGCTCCTGGACGTGCTGCAGGTAGCGGCGGAACCGGGCGTGATATTCGGTCCCCAACGCCCGGTCCATCTCGCAGGTCACGGAATCCACCGCGTTGAACGCATCCAGCCCCACGCAGCGCTGGAAACAGCAGCCCGTCATCTGCCCCAGGAGGCGCTGCATCTTGACCTTCGCCACCAGGTCGGCGGTGCTCTGGTGCAGATGGGTGAAACGGTTGACCGGCTGGCCGGTCAGGTTAGAGGTCGCCAGCATCCGGTCGGCGTATTCGGGCTGCTGGGCCAGCTCGTAGGTCATGGCGCAGGCGTTGAGCGACGGCCGGACCAGCGGATGGTCCACCAGGTTCTCGACCTCCTGGCCCATGATGAACACCCGCTTGTTCATCCGGCGCAGGCTGGCGATATAGTCGTCTTTGGTCTTCAGTGTCATTGTGACCTCCTCTCATAGCTGGCACCTATTTTACCCCAGGCCACGGCGTTGTCAATAGCAAGAGCCTGCACGAGCATCGCGCGCGCGGTGCCCCGTGGATGGGCTGTGTCCGCGACTTGCGGGGCTTGTGCGATCCGGCGACATGGTGTAGAATGTAACACAAGGTGAGCCATCATAGTTCTACCCTTGCGAAGGTGTGATGGATGACTGCGGAGCACTTGAGCCAGACGAACCATCTGCGCGATGTAGCTGCCCAGCCGGGGGCGATCCAGGGCGGTCTGCCCGGCGCATCGGCTGAGCCGTCTCTGCGCGACCTCTTTTTGCTGCGCCCGGATGTGGTCTTTCTCAACCACGGCTCGTTCGGGGCGTGTCCGCGCTCGGTGTTCGAGGCGTACCAGGCCTGGCAACTGGAGCTGGAGCGCCAGCCGGTGGAGTTCCTGGGGCGACGTTTCGAGACGCTGATGCGTGAGGCCCGGGAGGCCCTGGGCGCGTTCGTCGGCGCGGCGGCCGATGACCTGGTCTACGTCCCCAATGCGACCACCGGGGCGAACATCGTGGCCCGGTCCCTGCCGCTGGAACCCGGCGATGAGGTGTTGACCACCGACCACGAGTACGGGGCTATAGACCGCGCCTGGCGGTTCGTCTGCCGCAAACGGGGCGCGCGCTACGTCCGTCAGCCGGTGCCCCTGCCGGTCACCTCCAGCGAGGAGGTGGTGGAGGCGATCTGGGCCGGGGTGACGCCGCGCACGCGGGTGTTGTTCTTCAGCCACATCACGTCCCCCACGGCCATCACCCTTCCCGTGGCCGAGCTGGTGCGCCGGGCGCGCGCGGCCGGGATCATCACCGTGGTGGATGGCGCGCACGCGCCAGGGCAGGTCCCGCTGGACTTGAACGCACTGGGAGCCGACTTTTACACGGGAAATTGTCATAAATGGCTGATGGCCCCCAAAGGGGCGGCGTTCCTCCATGCCCGCCGTGAGGTGCAGCCTCTCCTGGAGCCATTGGTGGTCAGTTGGGGCTGGGAGCCGGAGCAGCCCGGCCCTTCGCGCTTCATAGATGAGCAGGAGTACCAGGGAACCAGAGACATCGCCGCGTACCTGGCGGTCCCGGCGGCGATCCGGTTCATGCAGGAGCATCATTGGGACCGAGTCCGGCAAGCCTGCCACGAGCTGGTCCGTTATGCGCGCCGGGCCGTCACCGCATGGACCGGGCTGGACCCCATCACGCCGGATTCGTCCACGTGGTTCGCGCAGATGGCGGCGTTTCCATTGCCTCCCTGCGATGGGCCGGCGCTCCAGCAGCGGCTATACGACGAATTCGCCATAGAGGTCCCCATCACCCACTGGAACGACCAGCACTTCTTGCGGATCTCCGTCCAGGGGTACAACACGAGGGCGGATGTAGAGGCGCTGTTCGCCGCGCTGTCTGCGCTATTGAGGGACTAGGCGCGCACCCACAGGCGTGCGGGCTGGCTCGCCAGCTCGAAATCCCGGCCCGCCAAAACATAGACCTCGCCATCCAGGTGGGCGGGCAAGGCCACCGGGCTGTGGACCGTGACCCGGCTCCCCCGCAGCATGGTGCATTTGGGGTGTGTGACGTGGCTGCCGTTCAGCAGGCGGGGGATGACCGGCAGGGCCGCCAGGCGGCTCACGTCGCCAGCAATGCACACGTCGAACAGACCATCGTCGGGAACGGCAAAAGGGGTCAAGAGAAAGCCGCCGCCCAGCCGTCGCCCCACAGCGACGGAGACCAAGAGCAACGCCTGGGTGTGCGGCTGCGCGTCGCAGGTGATGGTCACCGGGGCGATCTGATAGTGCAGAAAGAGAGCGCGAAAGATCGCCGTGGCATACATGGGAAAGCCGCGCAGCCCGCGGATCTGGCGGGTCTCGATGTTCACCTGGGCGTCCAGCCCGGCGCCAAAGGCATTGACAAAATAGCGCGCGTGCCCGCCGTCGGCCGTGGCGAGGCCCACGTCCACCAGCCGATCCCGGCCCTGCACCAGCCGACGGCACGCCTCCGCGATGCCGACATCACTTCCGAGCATCATGTAGGCAAAATCGTTGCCGGAGCCGACCGGGATCACGCCCAGGGGCACCGCCGTCGGGCCGGAGCCGGCGGCCTGGATCAGCCCATTGGCAACCTCGTTGGCTGTGCCGTCGCCGCCGGCCACCGCCACGACCTCGTAATCCCCGGCCCCGGCTTGCCGGCCGATCTCGATGGCATGTCCTGGCCCCTCCGTCTGCACCAGCTCAAAATCGGCTCCCAGACGATGCAGGGCCGCGCGGATGGCCGGGATGCAGCGCGCCCCATTGCCGCGCCGGGCTATCGGATTGACGACGATCAGGAATCGGGCCATTTTCCCATCCCAACCGGTACCTCGGCGACCTTTCGGGTTTTGGAAACCCGAAGGGGCTCCCCGGAAAGCCTTGCTCCGCGCTATTGTATCACGCTTACGGGCCGGAGACAACCGCCCCGAAGTCGAACCGAAGAGCCGCCGAACCGCTGCCGAAGAGCGGGCCTGGTATAATAGCCGCAGAACTATGCATCACGTGGGGCAGGCTGACAACTTGCTCCACTCTGAGAGGAGCGGCCCATGCGCTGTCCCCAATGTGGTCACGAGCACCTGCATCCCCCGGCCCCTTGCCCGGACTGTGGCTTCACCGGCGACGCGGCCCGGCTGGAGGAGCTGGCCCACGTCGCCTACCTGCTGGCCGAATTGGACTCGTGGGGCGGCTTGCCACGGGGCATGGTCGAACGCCTGCGCGCCCGGTACACCCAGCGGCGCGACGAGCTGGAGGTGGCGTTGGGCCTGCGCCCGCGCCCGCTCGCGCCGGACGAGGTGCGCCCGGCCTGGCAGGAGGTTCGCTGCCTGGACGTGCTGCTGGCCCGGCTGCCCGCCTGGACCGAGAAGGGCTGGGTGCGCCCGGAGGCCGCGCAGGCCCTCATCGCCAGGTCGCAGAAACGCCGCCAAGACCTGCACGCCCGCCTGACTGCCACCCCCCGCGCCCTGGCGTTGGAGCCGGCTCCCGATGCGTTGGCCCAACTGCGCTACCTGCGCCGGACGCTGGACGACCTGCACGGCCGGGGCGACCTGACCGACGAGGCCGCCTACGCCGCCGCCCTCGCCGAGATCGCGGCGGTGGAGGACAAGCTGGGCCAGCGACCTCGCCCGGCCCCCAAACCGGCCGCTGCCCCTCCGCTCCCCCGCCCCCCTGCTCCCCGGCCCAAACCCCGTGAACCGATCACCTGGGACCGCATCCTGCAAACCGTCCTCTCGGAGCGGACGCTCAAGGCCATGCTGTTCCTGGGCGTGTTCTTGCTCTTTGTCGCCGGGCTGATCGTGGTGGTCTTTAACTGGGACCGTTTCCCGCCGCTGGCGCAGTTGCTCTTCCTGGCTGCCTTCACCTTCTCCTTCTTCGCCCTGGGCTGGTTCGTGCGCATCAAGGTGAGGCTGCGCAACTCCGGCCTGGCCCTCACAGCCATCGGGTCGCTGCTCATCCCGCTGGATTTTTACGCGATCTACCTGAGCGGCCACCTGCAAGCCTACGTCACGCCGGCGCAGTTCTGGCTGATCGCCTCGGCCTTCTGCCTGCTGGTCTACACGGCCACGACCTACGCCGTCGAGGCCGAGTTCTTCGGCTATCTGACGGCGGCGGCGGCCGGGAGCCTGCTCTGCGCGGCGATGTACGTGCTGGGCCTCTCGCCCGACTGGTACGCCGGCGCGCTGTGCCTGCTGGCCCTGCTCGTCGTGCCCCTGGCCCAGCGGACCAAAGGCGCGGGCCGTTGGCAGGTGTTCCACCGCCCGCTGTGGCTCGCCACGCTCCTGGCGGTGACGGTCATCCTGCCGTTGAGCCTGGGCCTGTACGCGGTGGGGCAGGTCAAGGGCGATGAGTTCCGGGTTTCTATGGCGATAGCCTGGTGGCTGGGCGGCGCGGTCTATGCCCTGGGCGCGTGGCGGTTCCGCTCGCGGGCATTGGGCGTGGGCGCGGCCCTGGCGCTGCCGGCCGCCGTCTACCTGACGCAGGCCCCGCTCTTCGACCGCTGGCAGACGCCGATGGCCTGGCACGCCCTGGGCTGGGCGATCCTGACGCCGCTCTATCTGGTCGCCGGCCGGGGGCTGCAATCCCGCACCAGCAACCACGCGCGCACGCCCCTCGTCGTGGGCCTGGCGATGGCAATGGTCGCCGCCCCCTGGTCGTTCATCAGCTTCACCCGCGCGCTGGACGCGGCGACGGCGACCTACGCCGTGCTGACGTCGGCGGCGATCCTGGCGGCGGTCCTGTGGAAGCGACCGGCCTGGCTCCTGGCCGCCAGCTTCTGCGCCCTGGTCTCGACGACGGCCGGCATGTGGGCGCGCGAGCTGGCCTTCGCCCACCTCAGCCTGGGCTGGGCGCTGCTGGCGGTGGTGCACCTGGCCCTGGCGGTGAGCCTGCGGAAGCGACCGGCCTGCGCCGCGCCGGTCTACCTGGCCGGGTTCGTCGTGGCCGTGTTGTCCCTCCTTCCCCCGCTGGTGACGCTGAACCGGGCCGTGCTGATCTACGTCCTGGGCAACTGGATCGTTCTGGCGGCCTGGACGGCCTGGCTGACGCAGACCGGCCGGCACCCCGGCCTGAACGCGCTCCTGCGCAGCCACGCGATCTGCATTCCCCACTGGGCCGCCGCCGTGCCCATCCCGGCCTGGCTCTGGCTCGTCTGGATGCACGACTGGCCCTACCGGCGGTTTGACCCGGCCTGGCTGGGCGTGGGGTACGCATTATTGGCGTGGGGTCTCGTCTTCCTGGGGCGCAGATTGCAGATCGCAAACCCCAAAGACCCAAAGCCCAAGCTTGGGCTTTGGGCTTTGGGCTTTGGGCCTTGCTTGCCGTGGTACGTGGTTGGCTATCTCACCAGCACGCTGGCCCCTCTCGCGGCGCTGCACTATTTCGCCGGCGAGCGGCTGCTGGTGGCCTCGACCTTTGCGCTCATCTCCGCGCTCTACTTTGTCTCGGCGTGGCGGTTCCGGCAGCGGTGGTGGCTGGTGCCGGCCGGGCTGACGCTGCCGGTGGCCTGGCTCCTCATCCTGGCCGAGCGGGAGATGCCGGTCGCTGTCACCGGGACATTGCTGGCCCTCGCTCCGACGGCCTACCTGCTGGCCGGGTTGCTGCTGGTGCGCAAACGGCGCGTGGAGCGCGATTTCCTGCTGCCGCTCAACTGCGTGGCCCACGGGCTGGCGGCGCTGGCCCTGGCGTGGAGCCTGGCCCCGCTGGGGACCAGCCTGCTCCGGCACGGCGAATGGGCGGATCCCGACCGGCTCTGGGCCGCCGGGGGCCAACTGCTGCTGGCGGGGGTCTATGGGCTGGTGGCCTGGGATTTCCGCCGCGAGCGCTGGGGGCACGTGGCCGCCTGGCTGAGCGTGGCGGCCGGCGGGATCGTCGCCACGGCCTTTAGCGAGGGGCATGGCTCGTCGGCGGCCAAGGCCGCCCTGTTGGCTGTGGCCTATGTGCTGGCCGAGCGCGCGCTCTACGTCTTGTGCAACCGATGGACACGTGGCCCTACCGCCAGATCGTGTGCCAGCGTTCCCCCCTCCCTCCCAGGGAGGGGCCGGGGGAGGGTAGATGCGGGGCCAGCGGAGCATTCCACCCTCACCCCAACCCTCTCCCTGGCAGGGAGAGGGAGAGAGGGGTTGTGGCTGCTCTATCGCCGGCCGCTGCTCGTCGCCGGCTGGGCCGTGTCCGGCGGCGCCATCGGGCTGGCCCTGGTCCGCAACCTGGTGCTGCTGGGAGCCGGGCGCGAGCAGCAGGTCTGGGCTGTCGCCGGGCTGGGGATCGTCGTGGGGCTGTACGCGCTCTCGGCCCGGATGTTCCGCCGCGCGATCTTTGCCTGGCTGGCGGCGGCGCTGGCCGTGGCCCCGTGGACGATCCTCACCCACCTGGGCTGGTTCGTCTGGCCGGAGGCGCCGCGCCTGCCAGCCTACGCGCTGGCCTGGCTCATCCTGGCCTACCTCCTGCTGGCCCTGGGGCTGTTCCTGGAATGGCGAAATGCCCGACCCTATGGATTTGCGCTCCGCGTGGTGGCCCACGTCCTCGTCCCGTTCAGTCTCCTCTGGTGCGTGGCCGACGTCGCCATCGCCTACATCGCCTGGGGTCTGGGCGTGGCCTTTTACGCGGCCTCGGCGTTTGCGGATCACCGGCACATGCCCGGCCAGTCAAAGGCATCGCGGTTCATCTACCCGGCGGCCGGGCTGGCCCCGGCCTGGGCGGTCTACCTGCTGGCCCAATTTGCGCCGACGGCGGTACACCTGAACTACGGCTGGCTGCTGTTGGCCTTTGGACCGCTGGGCCTGGCGGTCGGCATCCTGCTGCGCCGGGTTCATAAGGCCGACGCGCTGCCCCCCTACCTGGCGGCCTACGGGAGCGCGCTGGTGGGCACGTTCCTCGTGGCCCACGACCGGCCCTGGCTCATCGCCGCGCTCCTGTTCGACGCCGGGCTGTGCGTCTTTTCCGCCTGGCTCCACCGGGAGCCGCTGTGGGGCTACCCGGCGTCGGCATTCCCGGTGGGCGCGCTGTGGCTGGCGCTGGCCCACCTGCACGTGGACCCGAATCGCCACGGCTGGGCGCTCATCGCCCTGGGTGCGGCCTACCTGGTGGTGGCCTACACGCTGCGGCAGGCTCAATTGGGACGCTACGCCGCGCCGTTGATGGCCGTAGCCTACGTCTCCGTGGCGCTGGGTCTGCCCCCTTCCAGCCGTGACCTGGACGGCGCGCTGGTGGGCTATGCCTTTGCCGCGACGGTCTACGCGCTCTCGGCGGTCTGGCTGCGGCAATCGCTGCTGCTGACGCCGGCCCTGGCGCTCTCGGCCGTGCCCTACGCGGTGGTGTTGTATCGCCTGCCCATCCCCACGGCCGACTATGGTCTGTGGCTCTGGCCGGGCATCGCCGTGGCGCTGGTCATCGCCCATGTGCTGGATTCCAGCCTGGGCGCGCCGCGTGGCTTCCCGTGGGACCAGATCGGTCGCTGGAAAGACCTCCCTCAGACCATTGTCGAGCGGTGGCTGACCTGGCCGGGCCTGCCGTTCTACGCCGCCGCTTTCCTGGGCGCGGTCGTGTCCGTGGGGCTATCGTGGCGGTGGGGCACGACGATGCACATCGCCGCGACGCTGGCGCTGACGGCGGCGGCCTACGGCGTGGCGGCGTATCGCTTCCGGCTGCGCGTCTGGCTGCTGGCGGCCGGCCTGTCGGCCCAACTGGCCGCGCTGGCGCTGATCCACCATTACGTCGGCTTGTGGCGGCCGGCCGACTGCGCGCTGGCCTTCCTGCCGGTCACGGTCATCACCGCGCTCCTGGCCCTGGTCATCGAACGGCGGTTCGGCGAGGGGTCGCCGCTCGCCGGCTGGCTGTGTCCCCTGGTGGGTTGGTCGCGCCCGCTTTATGCGCTGCTGGTTGTGGACCTGCTGGTGGGCCAGGCGGCGGCCTTTTACGACGGCGGGCCGGGCAGCGCCGTCTCGCTGGGCCACGCGCTGCTGCTGGCGCTGCTCGCCTCGGCCTGGGCGCAGCCGGCCCTGGCCTACGCGGCGGCCGGCTGGACGTTGGTGCCGCTGCTTCAGTGGATGGACTGGTCTGGTGTATCCCTCACCACCCGCCCGGTTCTGCTGACGCTCCTGGCCGTGGGCGGGATCGCCGGTTATGGGCTGACCATCGCGCGCTCCCCTCACCCCTTCCCCTCTCCCCGTTGGAGAGAGGAGCAATTGCCGCCCTGGCTGGGCGTCTGGGAGAAGCCGTTGAGCCGGGTGGGCCTGGCGTTCGCATCGCTGGCGCTGCTCTGGGCAGCCTGGGTTGGGGGATGGGATGTGGTCTCGCTGACCATCCGCGCCCTGTTCGAGCAGCCGGTGGCGCCGGCCCAGTCGCCGGCCGTGGGCATGGCGGTGGCGGTGCTGGGCCTGGCCGGGCTGGTCTACCTGGCGGCGGCGCTGGTGGAACGCTGGGAGTGGCTGGGCTATGGCGCGGTGGCGTCGCTGTTGGCCGCCTACGGCCTGTGGGCGCTGCTGTTCCTGGGCCAGCGCGAGGCGCAGTTCTACGCGGCGCCGGCCGGCGTCTACCTGCTGGGCGTGGGCTATGTGGAATGGCGGGCCGGGCGGCGGACGCTGGCCCGCTGGGTGGATTGGACTGCGCTGACCGTGCTGTTCGGCTCCGCGTTCCTGCAATCGCTGCTCCCGGATCGCTGGCCGTACACGCTGCTGATGGTGGGCGAGGGGCTGGCGGTGCTCGTGTGGGGCAGTGCGCGGCGGCTGCGGCGGTTCCTGTACGCCGGCGTCGCCGGGGTGGTGCTCGCCGTCGTCGGGCAGATGCTCAGCCAGACGCTGCGGTCGGTCAGCGGGCTGGGCACCGCGCTGGTGCTGGGCGCCGTGGGCCTGGCGATCCTGCTGATCGCGCTCTTGGTGGAATGGCGGCTGGAGGCGGTGAAGCGGCTGTCGAAGGAGCTGCGGGAGCGGCTAGAGGGCTGGGAGTGAGCGGATTGCGGATTGCGGATTGCGGATTGCGGATTGCAGATTGCAGATTGCAGATTGCAGATTGCAGATTGCAAATTGCGGATTCAGATTGCATGAGGAGGGAGAGATGACGTATGAGGAGTGGGAGTGGCAGGTGCCGGGGGAGATCAAGGCAGATGCGTTGTGGAAAATGGATGTGTATCGGTTGGCATTGTATCTCTATGACCTGGTTTGGGATGATTGCGAGACGTTGATGAAAGATACGCGGGGAAAAGCAGTAACCGAGCAGATCATCCGCAGCGCTGGATCAGTGGGCGCCAATATTGAGGAAGGGTTTGGCCGGGGTTTTGGCAAGGAGTACGCCTATTTCCTGCGCGTTTCGCTTGGCTCTGCCCGAGAGACCCGGGGCTGGTACTACCGAAGCCGCCGGTTGTTGCCTCCGGCCGTTATCCAGCATCGCATGGATTTGCTGAGCCAAATCATCGCGCTCCTTGTCACGGCGGCTCACCAACAACGCAGATAGCAGGTTGCAAATTGCAAATTGCAGATTGCAATTTGCAATTTGCCAATTTGCAATTTGCAATTTGCAATTTGCCGGGAGTGGATCATGAACAGATGGTTGAAGTGGCTCGTAGTCGTGAGTGGGGGGTTGCTGACCCTGCCCGGCCTGGTGGCAGTGCCCGGCGTGTGCGTGCTGTTGCTGATGGGCAGCGGCGGTGACGTGATCTATTTTGGCCTGGGTTACTTTCTCTTCCTGGCCGTGACGTTCGGCTGCGGGGGCGTGTTTCTGTTCCAGGGGGTGTTTTCGCTGGCCGGGATCGCCTCGCGGCCCCTGCGGCTGCCGCCGGCCTGGGCGCTGGGCGGCGGGTTCTTCCTGGCGCTGGCCCTGGGCCTGGGGCTGCACGCCGCGACGTTCTGCGCGCCGCTGGGCTTTCCGCCGGCCTTGCTCCTGGCGGCGGCGCTGCCGCCCGTGGCGGCGGTGGCAGTGATGGTGGACCGGCAGCCCGGCGCGCTCACCTGGCGGCGGGCGACGGTGGCCTTTTGCGCCGGGGCCACGGTCTCTGTGGGGCTGGCGATCGTGCTGGAGACGCTGCTGCCGGGCCTGGTGCTCGCGCTGGTGTGGGGCCTGGCGAACCAGGTGTTGCCGGCCCTGGAAAAGCTGCTCGACGCGCTGGCCGGGGGCCGGGTGGCCGAGGCGTTGAC
>FWPV01003079.1_pt1 | contig 38806 bp, 28 predicted proteins | sample 2228371 | NCBI WGS metagenome assembly FWPV01 (sample SAMEA103939776, study PRJEB20133) | metagenome
GGAGCCGAAGCCTCGCCGAGGGCCTCGGCGTGCGCCGGGACACCGGGCGCGTGGGCCGCCGGGGTGATCACGCCGGGCGATCGGAAAGCCCCGATCGGACGTCGGTCCCGATGTCGGCGACCGGCGGCGAGCCCCACGCCGGCGCGCCCCTCCGCGGCGTCGGTCGATCGGGGCTCGGGCCTTCGCGATCACCCGGTTTGGAGGGGGCGGAGGCAAGAGGTCGGGTCGGTGGGTCGGGAGCTCGCCCTGGCGTCGGTCGAGCCGGCCGACCGCCGAGCGCTCGCGCGCGGACGCCACGGCGACGGGGCACGGGGCGGGGCGGCGAACAGGGCGAGCGACCCCGCGGGTGATCACGCCGGGCGAGGGGGAGACCCCGAGCGGACCCGGGCCGGGTAGCCACGCCGGGCGCCGCGCGCTACCCAGCGGTGACCCTCCGCGGCGTCGGTCGACCGGGGCTCGCGCCCTCGCGATCCCCGGGCCTCGAAGGCCGAGCGGCCAGGTCGGTCGGGCCCGACCGCGGTCCGGCCGGACCGGCCGAGCCAACGCGGCCAGCGGTGCGCCGCGAAGCCACGACCGGCCCGGCGCTCACGGCCGAGACGGGGATCGAACCTCCTCGACCGACCGGCTGGCCGAGCGGGTCCGGCCGACGCAGGCCGGCGTCGCGGACGATGACCGGTCGAGCTCGGCGGTCGGTTGCGAAACGGGATAGGTCGACCGGTGCGGTCGGTCGACCGGTTCGACCGCTCGGGCCCTTCCCCGAGGCCAGGGAACCGCCGCCGCGGGAGTTTCGAGCCGCGCGATCGCGGCGAAGTCGGGCTCGGCCTCGCGGGCACATGCGAGCAGCGCCCCCGTGCTCGGCGTCGTCGGTGCCGGCGCGCCGCCGCCCCGCCTCGCGGGCACACGGGAGGAGTGTCGCCGCTCGGTCTCGCAAGGGCCCGTCCGGGCCCCGTCTCGCGGGGACGGGCGAGCAGCACCCGCACGCTCGCCGACCATCGTTCCGCGGAGACGCCGGCCGTTCGGGCTGGCGCGGGGCGGCCCGCTCGCGTCGGGCGAGGATGGCCCGGTAGCTCGTCTCACGACGCGATCCTGGCCCCGGACGCGATCGCCGGGGCCGACCGCCGGCCTGGGCCGGTCGTGCCCGACCTCTCAGCTGTTCACGATGCCGCCGTCGACGTTGATCACCTGCCCCGTGATGTAGCTCGAGCCCTCGTCGCACAAGAAGTCGATCACGCTCGCGACCTCGCGCGGATGGCCACGGCGTCTGAGCGGGATCTCGGCCAGCATGCGCTCGCTGCGCGCGCGATCGGCCCAGATGTGCGCCGGCATGCCGGTCTCGATGTGGCCGGGGGCCAGACCGTTGACCAGGACGTGCGGTGCGAGCTTACGGGCGAGCGCCCGGACCAGGCCCACGATGCCGCCCTTGGCGGCGCTGTAGCTCACATGGTCGAACGAGCCGCGGCGGAAGGCCAGCGAGCTCACCAGCACGATCCGACAGACTCGTTCGTCGTCGAACCGGCGGCTCACCGCCACCGCCATGTCGAAGGCGTTGGTGAGGTTGGCGGCCTGGACCCGGTCCCACACCGGCCGCGGATCGCCCGTGAAATCCTCGGGCTCGAACAGACCCGCGAGGTGGACGAAGGCGTAGACCGGCCCGTCGACCGCATCGAGCGCCTCCTCGCACGCGGCCGGCGAGGCGAGGTCGGAGACCACCGGGGTGACCAGGGGACCGGCGGCGAGTTCGGCGACCAGTCCCCGCAGCGCCGCCTCGTCGCGATCGATCAGGAGGCAGCGCGCGCGTTTGGCGAGCAACAGGCGGACCGTTTCGCGGCCGATGCCCCCGGCCGCGCCGGTCACCACGAACAGCCGCCCCTCGTAGGACATGCTCCGCTCTCCGGCCGTGAGGGCAGGTTCCAAGGCGCGTCCGACCTGTCAAGCGCCGCCCGGTCAGGCGTCCGACCGTGGCCTCGCGGATCCGAGGACGTCGGTCCGCTCGGTGCCCTGTCGAGCCGACGAGGGCCCGGTGCGCCGCGTCAACCGTTCCTTAACCTTCGCCTGCTAGACAGGGGTCTCGAAGCGGCCGTCCGGAGCGAACGCCATGACGCCCACCACCCGAACCGTTCGTGCGCTGTTGGGGCTCGCCGACCCGTTCGCCGAGCCGCTCGACGAGCCGCTCGCCGAAGATCTGCAAGGCTGGGCCGGGACCGATCCGCTGTTGCGCCGAGCGGTCGAGATCGCCCGCCCGGGGCTGGTGATCGAGGTCGGAACCTGGAAAGGACAATCGGCCGTGTTCATGGCCGAGCATTGCCGGGCGCTCGGCCTCGATGCGTGCATCCTGTGCATCGACACCTGGCTCGGCAGCCTCGAGCACCTGTTGGACGACCGGTTCCGGGCGCTGCTGCGCGTCCGGCGCGGCCGCCCCACGATCTACGAGCAGTTCCTGGCCAATGTCCGCGCCCGCGGGCTCGAGGGCTACATCACGCCGCTGCCGCAGACCTCGCGTACCGCCGCCCGCTTGCTGCGCGCACGAGGGCTCCTGGCCGATTTGATCTACATCGACGCGTCGCACGAGGAACAGGACGTGCTCGAGGATCTGGAGGCCTATTGGCCGCTCCTGCGGCCCGGCGGGCTCCTGGTCGGCGACGATCACATCGCCCCCTTCCCCGGCGTGATCCGGGCCTGTAGCGCATTCGCCCGGCGCCACGCGCTGGAGCCGCGGATCGACGGGGTGAAGTACCTCTTCCACAAGCCCGGGGTCTCGCTCGTCGAGCCGACGCGACCGACCACGGGCCCGGTCTCGGCGCCCGTGCCGGCGTGAGGGTGAGCGTGCCGCTCCTCGATCCGGTGGCCGGCTCACGACCCCGTCCGGCTCGAGTCCTTCGGGGTGTGGGGGCGGCGGGGCCGATGCTGCTCGCGGTCCTGTTGCTGTGGGCGCTGGCGGTCGCCTGGGCACTCGGCGGTCGGCCGGCACGAGCGTGCACACCGTCGGGGCCGAGCGGCGCCGCCACGGTCGCTTCCCCGCCCCCGGGGTGGTCGGCGCCGGAGGGACCCGCTAGCTTGTCCGGCAGCGTCGTCAGGGACCCCGAACGAGCCCGCATGCCGCCATTCTCGCCTCGCCCCGCGCCCGACCCGCCGGCGCACCTCGCTGGCCTCAATCCCGAGCAGTTGGCGGCGGTCACCGCGCCGGACGGGCCGCTTTTGGTGCTGGCCGGGGCCGGCACGGGCAAGACCCGCGTGCTGACCTGTCGACTGGCCCACCTGTTGATCGAGGGGCGGGTTCGACCCGGGGAGGTGTTGGCCGTCACCTTCACGAACAAGGCGGCGCGGGAGATGGCCGAGCGGGTCGAGCGGCTGATCGGTCGCAGCGTCCAGGGCATGTGGCTCGGCACGTTCCACGCCATGGGTGTCCGGATGCTGCGCGCGCACGCCGAGCTCGTGGGCCTGGCCCCCTCCTTCACCATTCTCGACACCGATGATCAACTGCGCCTGCTCAAGCAGGTGATCCAGGCGGCCGGGCTCGACGAGCGGCGGTGGCCGGCCAGAGGGCTGTTGGCACTCGTCCAGCGCTGGAAGGACAAGGGCTGGACACCGCAGCGGGTTCCCGACTGCGAACTCTGCGAGTTCGCCATGGGTCGCGGCCGCGAACTCTATGCCGCCTATCAGGAGCGGCTGTCGGCACTCAACGCCTGCGACTTCGGCGACCTCCTGCTGCACGGCCTGGAGTTGCTCGGCACCCATCCCGAACTTCTCGAGCGCTACCGACGACGCTTCCGGGTGATCCTCGTCGACGAGTATCAGGACACCAACGTCGCTCAATATCTTTGGCTGCGTCTGTTGGCGGGAGGCCATCGCAACATCACCTGCGTCGGCGACGACGACCAGTCGATCTATTCCTGGCGGGGGGCGGAGGTCGGCAACATCCTCCGCTTCGAGCAGGATTTTCCGGGCGCGACCGTGATCCGACTCGAGCGCAATTACCGCTCGACCGGGCACATCCTGGGGGCGGCGACCGGACTCATCGCCCACAACCGGGCGCGACACGCCAAGACGCTGCGCAGCGAGGGCGAGATGGGCCTGCCCGTGCGGGTGGCCGGCCTCTGGGACGAGGAGGAGGAGGCACGCTGGATCGGCCAGGAGATCGAGTGCTTGCAGCGCCACGGCGAGCCGCTGAGCTCGATCGCCGTGCTGGTGCGCGCGGGCTTCCAGACCCGCCCGTTCGAAGAGCGGTTCATCCAGATGGGCCTGCCCTATCGGGTCGTGGGCGGCCCGCGCTTCTACGAACGCCAGGAGATCCGCGACGCGGTGGCCTATCTGCGGCTCGTGGTCTCGCCCGACGACGACCTCGCCTTCGAGCGGATCGTCAACCTGCCGCGCCGCGGCATCGGCGAGGCCGCGCTCAAGGCGCTCCACGCCGCGGCCCGAGCCTCGGGCCGTAGCCTGGTGGCGACCGCCCGCGCGCTCGTGCTCACCGACGATCTGCCCGCCCGCACCCGAGGCGCCCTCGCCCGTTTCCTCGACCAGCTCGATCGCTGGCGGTCGGCTCTGGCCGAGCGCAGCCCCCGCGCCCTGGCCGAACTCGTGCTCGAGGAATCGGGCTATGTCGGCATGTGGCAGGCCGAGCGGACCCCCGACGCCCAGGGCCGGCTCGATAATCTCAAGGGCCTGGCCGAGGCGCTCGAGGAGTTCGACACGGTGGGCGCCTTCCTCGAACACGTGGCCCTGGTGATGGACAATGCCGCCGAGGCCGGGGGCGAGGTGGTGAGCGTGATGACGCTGCACGGCGCCAAGGGCCTGGAGTTCGACACCGTGTTCCTGGCCGGCTGGGAGGAGGGGTTGTTCCCGAGCCAGCGCGCCCTCGACGAGGGCGGGCAGCAGGCCCTCGAAGAGGAGCGGCGCCTGGCCTACGTGGGCATCACCCGGGCCCGCCGGCGCTGCACGATCAGCTTCGCCGCCAACCGCCGTGTCTACGGGCAGTGGACCAGTGCCCTACCGTCCCGGTTCCTCGACGAGCTGCCGGCCGAACACGTGGAGGTTCTGCACCGCAGCCCCCGGGCGCGACCCGATTGGGAGCTGCTGGGCGAGCCGCGACCCGACATCCGGCCGGCCGCCTTCCGCACCGCCCGCGCGGCGGCACGGCTGATCGAGGGGCGCGCCGAGATCCTCGCGAGCCGGCCACCGGCCGGCAGCCGGACGTTCCGGGTCGGCGAGCGCATCTTCCACGACAAGTTCGGCTACGGGCGGATCGAGGCGATCGACGGCGACAAGCTCGAAATCACCTTCGACAAGGCCGGGCGCAAGAAGGTCGTGGACAGTTTCGTGGAGCCGGCGTGAGAGAAGGCCGCTCATCGGGCCCGGCCGACGCCGCGGGACCGAGCCTGCACCGGGTGCGGCTCGTGGCCCCGGCGGGGGCGATGCCGGCACTCCTCGAGCGGCTGGAACCCCTGGCCGATGCCGTCTCGGTGTTCGAGCACACCGTCGACGAAGCGCACGAGCCGGTCACCTTCGAGGTCGATCTGTGGCTGGCCGAGCGCCCCGATCCGCAGCACCTGCGGGCCCGGCTCCTGGAGGTCGGGGGTCCGCTCGGCCTGGTCGTGCCGGAGCCCTTACCGATCGAGGAACAGCCGCCCGAGACCTGGCTCGAGGCGGCGAGCCTGCGCGGGCCGCCCCGGCGCATCGGCCGGTTCTTCGTCCATCCCGATCCGGCCGATCCGGTGCCCGCCGGCACCGTGCCGATCCTGCTCGAGGCCGGGCTCGCCTTCGGGTCGGGCGAGCACGCCACCACCCGGGCCTGCCTTGCGGCCCTCGACCGGCTGGTGCCGTGGCGACCGCGACGGGTCCTCGACCTCGGCTGCGGCTCGGGGATCCTCGCCATCGCCGCCGCCAAGGCCATCCGCTGCCGGGTCTGGGCGGTCGATCTCGATCCGATCGCGGTTCGGGTGGCGCGCGAGAACGTGCGCCGCAACGGTGTGGCCGACCGGGTCCGGGTCCTTCTGGGCGAGGGCGTCGAGCGCGCCGCGCTGGATCGGGCCGCCCCCTTCGAGCTCGTGCTCGCCAACATCCTGGCCGATCCGCTGATCGAGCTCGCCCCGCGCCTGGCCCGCATGCTCGCCCCGGGTGGCCGGCTCGTGCTCTCGGGATTCCTCGACCGCCAGGCGGCGGCCGTCGAACGGGCCTATCGCTGTCTGGGACTACGCCGCCTCGCGCGGCTGGACCAGCGGCCCTGGACGGCGTTGGTGCTCGGTCGACCGACCCGCCGACGGCCGCGCCCGCCCGGCCGCCGCGATCGGGTCTTCCCGGGGATCGTCGCGTCGTGAACGGTCGGCCGACACTTCAGACATCGAGCCGACCGACGTGCGATCGAGCCGAGCGTCGACCGACGGGTTCGGCGTTCGTCTCGGTGGGACGGGTCGCGGGCTCGGTCGACGAGGTCCCGCCCCGCGAGGATGTCGGTGGCCGGGGCACGGGTCACGGGGCCGGGCCGCGAGCGGGAGCGGCACCGGGACGGATAGCGCGCGCGCCTGCGCAGGCTGTCGGCGAGCACCGCGGTCGTACAGGATGCCGAGCCGATCGGCGGCGACCGGGCGTCGAGCTCGCTCCTCGATTCTGGGAAACCGGCACGGGTCGGCCGGCCCGGGCGAAGCTTCGGGATCGAGAATCGGCGGCGGCCGTCGACCTTGCGCCCGCCCGGTGGAGGCCCGCGGGACCGTCGAGTGCTCGGCCCTCGGCCCGGGTCTTCGCGGCGCTTCCCCCGGCGTCCGGATCGCCCCCGGGAGGGCACCGCGGATGGCGGCGGTCGCGTGCGGATCGGCTCGGATGCCCGGGTGATGCCGGGTGGTCCGTGGCTCGGGGCGTGGCACCCGCTCTCGGGCAGAGGCCGCGAGCGGGGATCGGCCGTGCCCGAGTCGCGACGGGTCGGCGCGACCGCCCCCCGGTCCCGAGGCCACCGAGCGAACCGAACCGTGAGCCTCCACGTTGCCGGCGTCGGCCCGCGATCCCCGAGCGGGGCCGGCGCGACGGTTGGCTCCGGCGGACGGGCCTGCGTGGACGGCGAGCGCGAGGGGACCCGGAACGGGCGCGAGGTCCGCGCCGGGAGCGGTTGGCCCAGGCGGTCGGCCACGCCGATTTCGGTCGCCTTCCGGGCGACGTCGCCGGGCATCGGGGCCCGCGGCCGGGAAGGCCGAGCCGAAGCTCGGCGCGCGGGTGCGGGACGACCGGCCGAGGCCGTGGTGGGGCCGCCGCTTGGTCCCCCGACCGCGAGCTGGGGGGCGTTCTCGCGACCGGCGGCATCGGCGCGCCCGCGGCGGGGACGCTCCGGTGAACGGTCGTACTCGTGGGCGTGTCGATCGTCTCGATCGGATGCGTCGGGAACGGCCGCGCGCGGCACCGGGCGAGCCACTGGGCCCGAACGGCGCGGGCAGGGTCGACCGCGTCCCGCGTGACGGCCGGTTCCGGCTCACCGCACCAGGGCCGGTGCCGACAGGGCCCCCGGTCGACGGCCTGGCAACGGGGGCCCGGATCGGTCCGCAGGGGCCGTTGCGCCGGGACACCGGAGGCACTTCGCCCATCGACCCGTCCGGGGCGGCAGCACCGTTCGCCGCGTCGGCGCGCTCCAGCGTCGGGCACGGGGCAGCATCCCCGCCGCTGCCCGCACCAAGCTGACAGGTGGCCGGGTCGCACGGCGGCGGGTGCGACGACCTCGATTCGCGCCCGGGGGCGTCGGCGCGCCGTCTCGCGCGGGTGATCGGCTCGGCCTCGGGCCCTCGGCCGGCCCCTCGTCACCGAGCTCGACCCCGAACCGGGAAGCGGGCGGACGCGAAAGCGGGAGCGGCCCGCCGCCCCGGTCCGGCGGCGGGCCCGGTCCGGCGACTCGGGCGGGAGGGGCGAGCGGTGGTCCGCACGCCCGCCGCGCACGCACCTCGACACCTCCGGTGCCCTCGGCGCGGCGCGCGATCCCGCGGGGAGGCCGGGGGAGCGGAAACGGCGAAGCGGGAGATCCCTTCGACCCGGCGAGGATCCGAGGCGGCGTCGTCGGCCGCGGCCCGGAGGGCGCCGCGGCGGACGAGGCCCGAGCGATCGCAAGCGACCGGTGCGGCCCGTTGCCCGGCCCCTAGGCCGTCGACCGTCACGGATCGGCGATCTTCCGGATCCTTCGCAAGAGTGCTATGCGCGCCACGCAACGTCACGGGGGACCGTCATGCGTGCTCTGGTCGCCGCGCTCGTGATCGGCGCCGTGGTCGGCTCGGCGGAGGCCGCGCCGGACAAGTTCGAATGCCTGGCGGGCGCCAAACCGGGTGGCGGCTTCGACCTCACCTGCCAGTTGCTGCGCCTGTCGCTCCAGAACGCCAAGTTGATCGACAAGCCCATGTCGGTCACTTACATGGAAGGTGGCGTGGGCGCGGTCGCCTACAATCACGTGGTCGGCACCCGGCCGGCGGATCCGGGCCTGGTCGTGGCCGCGTCGTCCGGCTCGGCGCTCCTGCTCGCCCAGAAGAAGTTCGGTGTCCACGACGAGAACGCGGTGCGCTGGCTGGGCGCGCTCGGCGCCGATTACGGGGTGCTGGCGGTGAGCGCCGATTCGCCCTTCGCCTCGCTGGCCGAGCTCGGTCGCGCCTTTCAGGCCGACCCGGCGGCGTTCCCGATCGGTGGGGGCGGCGCGGTGGGCTCGCAGGATTGGATGAAGGCCGCGATCTTCGCCAAATCGCTGGGCGTCGATCCCAAGCGGATGCGCTACGCGGCCCTCGAGGGCGGTGGGGCGGTGCTCACCGCGCTGCAAGGTGGCCACGTGAAGATCGGCTCGGGCGACGCCGCCGAGATGGCGGCGTTGCACAAAGCCGGCAAGATCCGCGTGCTCGCGGTCATGAGCGAGCAACGCTTGCCGGGTGATCTGGCGGACGTGCCGACCGCCCGGGAACAGGGCCTCGATCTGGTCTGGACCATCTGGCGGGGGGTCTACATGGGACCCAAGGTCGCCGATGCCGACTACGCCTGGTGGGTCGAGACGTTGAAGAAACTGGTGGCGACACCGGAATTCGCGGCCGAGCGGCAAGCCCGAGGCCTGTTCCCGTACGACAAGATCGGTGCCGATTTCGACCGTCAGGTGAAGGCGGACGTCGCCCGCTTCCGCGAGCTGGCCAGGGAAGCCGGGCTGCTCTGACGGATCGGTGCGCGTGAGCGGCGAGACCGGGAGCGGTTGGCCGGGTCGCGTGCCGGCGGTCGTCCTGCTCGCGTTGGCCCTGGCCTACGGCTACGAGGCGGCGCGGATTCCTTACGCCTTCTCCTCCGATCCGCTGGGCCCGCGCGCCTTCCCGTTGCTGTTGGCCGGCCTGCTCACCCTTCTGGCGCTGGCCTGGCTGGTCCGCCCGGGCCGCGCCGATCCCTGGCCGCGTGGCCTGCTGCTGCTCGAATGCGTGGGCCTCGTGGCCCTGGCCTTCCTGGCCGCTTGGCTGTTCGACCGCGCCGGGTTCCTTTCGGCCACGGGCCTACTCGCCACGGGCGTGGCGGTGCTGTTCGGTGCCACGCCCCTCCGTGCGGTCGCCACCGGGGTCGGCCTAGCGCTCTTCTGGTGGGTGGTGTTCGTCTGGGGGCTGCGGATCCCGCTGCCGACCGGCAGCTGGTTCGCCGGGTCCTGAGCCGTGTCGCTCGACTTCCTGTGGGCCGGCTTCACGGTGGCCCTGCAGCCCGCCAATCTCCTCCTGGGCCTTCTGGGCTGCTTTCTCGGTACGGTCGTGGGGGCGCTGCCGGCGATCGGTCCGATCAACGGCATCGCCTTGCTGTTGCCCCTCGCCTACACGATGGGGGTGCCGCCCGAAGGGACGATGATCCTGTTGGCCGGCGTCTACTACGGCGCCGAATATGGCGGGCGGATCTCCTCGATCCTGCTCAACGTCCCGGGCGACGCCGGGGCGGTGATGACCGCCCTCGACGGCAACCCGATGGCCCGCCAGGGGCGCGGTGCGGAGGCCTTGGCGCTCTCCGGCCTCGCCTCCTTCGTGGGTGGGATGCTGAGCGTCCTGGGGCTCACGCTGTTCGCGCCCCTGCTCGGTCGGTTGGCGATCGGCTTCGGTCCGGCCGAGTACTTCGTCTTGATGGTCTTCGCCTTCGCCACCTTGACCTCGATGGTGGGCGAGGAGCCGATCAAGACGATGATCGCCGCCGCCATCGGCCTGGCGCTCACCACCATCGGTCTCGATCCGACCTCCGGAGCCTATCGCTTCACCTTCGACGAGCCGGAGCTGCACGACGGGATCGAGTTCGTCATCCTGGTGATCGGTCTGTTCTCGATCAGCGAGGTGCTCCTCCTGTTGGAGCGCCACCATCGAGGCAAGCTCGAGGTCCTGGCCCTCGGGCGCGGCTTCCCGTCGCTTCCCACCTTGCGGCGCTGCCTGTGGCCGGCGTTGCGCGGCACGGCCATCGGCTTTCTGATCGGGGTGCTGCCCGGCACCGGCGCGTCGGTGGCGAGCGCCGTCGCCTACACCACCGAAAAGCGGCTCGGCGACCGCGAGGGCAGCTTCGGCAAGGGCGACCCGCGCGGGCTCGTGGCACCGGAAGCGGCCAACAACGCCGCGGCCGGGGGCGCCTTCGTGCCGATGCTCACGTTGGGGGTGCCGGGCAGCGGGACCACCGCCGTCATGTTGGGCGCGTTGCTGCTCTACAACATCCAGCCGGGCCCGCAGCTGTTCACCGAGCGACCGGAGATCGCCGGCGGGCTCGTGGCCTCGATGTACATCGGCAATCTGCTCCTGCTCGCCTTGAACCTTCCGCTGGTCCGTCTGTTCGTGCGGATGCTGTTGCTGCCGAACTGGATCCTCGTCCCCGGCATCCTGATCCTGGCGTTCCTCGGCGTGTACAGCACTTATGCGAGCTCGCTGTCGATCGTCCTCATGCTCTCGATCGGTGTCCTGGGCTATCTGTTGCGCAAGCTCGGCTTCGATCTGGCCCCCCTGATCTTGGGTTTCGTTCTGGGCAAGGTCATGGAAACCAATCTGCGGAACGCGTTGGCGATCAGCGGTGGTGAGCTCGACATCTTCTTCGCGAGCGGGATCTCGTTGACCTTGTGGGCGCTGGCGGTCCTGGTCCTGATCGCGCCCGCCCTGCTCCGCCGGCGCGCCGGATCCGATCGCTCGGCCTCGGCCTAGCTCTTGCCGGGGTCGAACGGCTCTGCTAGGAGCCGCAGGCTTCCTGCACGGGGCGGGATCGCCCGCGCCCCGGCTCGTCCACGTTCTGGAGCCTGCATCGCATGCCGAAGATGAAGACCAAGCGGAGCGCCGCCAAGCGCTTCTCCTTCACCGGAACCGGCAAGGTGAAGCGGGCCCACGCGTTCCACCGCCACAATTTCACCGGCAAGCCGCAGGACGCCAAGCGGCGCCACCGCAGGCCCGCCTATCTGCAGACCGGCGACGCGGCGTTGGTTCGGCCGATGTTGCCCTACGGCTGAGCCGACCGCACCGCCGCCCACCCTTCGCAACCCGCCCCGAGGCTCGACGACCATGGCTCGTGTCAAGCGCGGTACCACCTCGCACGCCAAGCACAAGAAGATCCTGGCCCAGGTCAAAGGTCACCGCGGCCGGCGCTCGACCTGCATCAAGACCGCTCGGCTGTCGCTGCAGAAGGCGCTGCAATACGCCTATCGCGATCGCCGGCAGCGCAAGCGCGACTTCCGGGCGCTTTGGATCCAGCGGATCAACGCCGCCGTCCGCGCCGCCGGCCTCACCTATTCGCGCTTCGTCCACGGCCTCGAGCGGGCCGGGATCGAGGTCGACCGCAAGGTGCTGGCCGACCTCGCGGTGCGCGACCCGGCCGGGTTCGGGGCGATCGTCGAGCGGGCCCGGGCGGCCCTGCACGCCTGAGCCGCGCGCTCGGGCGTCGCGTCGGGGGGCCGCGAGGCCCCCTTGTCGTTGGCGGTGACCTCCAAGGGAGCGGAACCGGCGCGCCGCTCCGGGAGGCTCGGGAGGGGCGAGGTCGATCATGGACGTGCAGGCGCTGCGACGGGAGATCGAGGCGGCGATCGGCGCCGCCGACAGCCTCGACGCCCTGGAGGCCGTCCGGGTGGCGGCCCTCGGCCGCAAGGGCCGGGTCACGGAGCTCGCCAAGAGCGTGGGCACCTTGCCGCCCGACGAGCGGCCGGAAGCCGGCCGGATCGTCAACGAGCTCAAGCGCGCCCTGGAGGCGCTGATCGCCGCCCGTCGCACCGAACTTGAACGGGCGGCCGTACGCGCGCGGCTCGAGCGCGAGCGCCTCGACGTCACGCTGCCCGCCCGCGAGCGGCCCGAGGGGCGGATCCACCCGGTCTCCCAGGTCACCGAGGAGATCGTGGCGATCTTCGCCGACATGGGCTTCGCGGTCGCCGAGGGGCCGGACGTCGAGGACGACTGGCACAATTTCGAGGCCCTCAACATCCCGCCCGAGCATCCGGCGCGGCAGATGCAGGACACCTTCTACGTGGACGCCCGCGACGAGCAGGGCCGGCCCTTGCTGTTGCGCACCCACACGAGCCCGGTGCAGATCCGGACCATGCGGGCCGGCAAGCCGCCGTTCCGGATCATCGCCCCCGGCCGGGTCTACCGCCGCGACTACGACATGACCCACACGCCCATGTTCCACCAGGTCGAGGGCCTGGTGATCGATCGGCGCACGCACATGGGCCACCTCAAGGGCTGCCTCACCGACTTCGTCCGCGCCTTCTTCGAGCGGGACGACATCCCCGTGCGGTTCCGGCCCTCCTATTTCCCGTTCACCGAGCCTTCCGCCGAGATGGACGTGGGCTGCCGGCGCACCCGGGACGAGCTCGTCGTGGGCGAGGGCGGCGACTGGCTCGAGATCCTGGGCTGCGGGATGGTCCATCCGGCGGTGCTGCGAGCCGTGGGCCTCGATCCCGACGTCTGGCAGGGCTTCGCCTTCGGGATGGGGATCGATCGGGTGGCGATGCTCAAATACGGCATCCCCGATCTGCGGACCTTTTTCGAAGCCGATCTGCGCTGGCTGCGGCATTACGGCTTCGTGCCGCTCGACGTGCCCACCACCTTCGCAGGGCTGTCGCGATGAAGTTCACGCTTCCCTGGCTGCGCGAGCACCTCGAGACCACGGCCGGCCTGGAGGAGATCTGCGCGCGGCTGACCGCGCTCGGCCTCGAGGTCGAGGAGGTGAACGACCCGGCACGAGCCCTGGCCGGTTTCACGGTCGCCCGGATCCTGGAGGCCCTGCCCCATCCCCGGGCCGAGCGTCTAAAGGTCTGCCGGGTCGAGACCCGCGAAGGCATCCGCCAGATCGTGTGCGGGGCACCCAACGCGCGGGCGGGGCTGTGGGGCGTGCTGGCGGTCGAGGGGCTCACCATCCCGGCCACCGGTGACGTCCTCAAGCGGGCGGTGATCCGCGGCGTCGAGAGCCAGGGCATGCTCTGCTCGGCGCGCGAACTGGGCTTGGGTGAGGACCACGCCGGCATCGTCGAGCTCGACCCGGCGGGCCTCGAGGTCGGTATGCCGGCCGCGCGGGCGTTCGGGCTCGAGGGCCCGGTGGTGACCTTGAAGCTCACCCCCGACCGCGCCGACTGTTTCGGCGTGCTGGGGATCGCCCGCGAGCTCGCCGCCGCCGGGCTCGGCCGCCCGATCCCGCGCGATTTCCGCCCGGTGCCGAGCCGAGGGGCGCCGGGCCCGGCGATCCGCCTGGACTTCCCGGTGGGCGACGAGACCGCCTGCCCGCTGTTCGTCGGCCGCATCATCCGTGGCGTGCGCAACGGCCCCTCCCCGGCCTGGCTGCGGCATCGGCTCCAGGCGATCGGGGTGCGGCCGATCTCGGCGCTGGTCGACATCACCAACTACGTGACCTTCGACCTCGGCCGCCCGCTGCACGTGTTCGACGCCGACAAGCTCGAGGGCGATCTGGTGATCCGGCTGGCCCGACCCGGTGAGCGGCTGCTCGCCCTCGACGGTCGGGAATACGCGCTCGACAGCTCGATGACCGTGATCGCCGATGCCACGGGTCCCGTGAGCCTGGGCGGGATCATGGGTGGCGAGCGGACCGGTGTCTCGGAGGGGACCCGCGACGTGCTCCTCGAGGTGGCGCTGTTCGACCCGCTGCGCACCGCCGCCACCGGCCGCAAGCTCGGGATCGAGAGCGATGCGCGCACGCGCTTCGAGCGCGGTCTCGATCCCGAGTTGGTGCTGCCGGCCACCGAATACGCCACCCGGCTGATCCTGGAGCTGTGCGGCGGCGAGCCCGGACCGGCGGTGGTGGCCGGAGCCGTGCCGCCGCGCCGGCCACCGCTCACCTTCCGCGCCGAGCAGCTGCCGCGCCTGGCCGGCATCGACCTGGAGCCCGCGGAGATCCGCCGGATCCTGGAGGCGCTGGGGTTCGACGTCGAGGGCGGGCCGAAAGTGTGGACGCTCGGGGTCCCCTCCTGGCGCCACGACGTCACCACCGAGGCCTGCATCGTCGAGGAGCTCGTGCGGCTGCACGGCTACGAGCGGATCCCGCCGGTCCCGGTGCAGCGGATCGAGGCGGTCTCGCCGCCGGTCTTGGGACCCGAGCAGCGCCGCCGGGCGGCGGTCCGCCGGGCGGTAGCGGCCCAGGGCCTGGTCGAGGCCGTGACCTGGTCGTTCGTGCCACCCGACCACGCCCGGCTGTTCGGCGGCGCCCCGGCGCGGATCGAGAACCCGTTGAGCTCGGAGCTGTCGGCGCTGCGGCCCTCGCTCCTGCCCGGCCTGTTGGCGGCCGCGGCCCGCAACCTCGCCCGCAAACAGGAGGAAGGGGCGATCTTCGAGCTGGGGCCGCGCTACACCGGTGGCCGGCCCGGCGAGCAGGTCCAAGCGGTGGCCGGCCTGCGCTGGGGCCGCGCCGGCCCGCGCCACTGGGCGGTGCCGGAACGGCCGGTCGACGCGTTCGACGCCAAGGCCGACGCGCTCGCGGCCCTCACTGCGGCCGGGGTGCGGATCGAGGCGCTGACCACCGCGGGCGAGCCTCCGGCCTGGTACCATCCCGGGCGGGCCGGCCGACTCGTCCTCGGACCCACGAGCCTGGCCAGCTTCGGCGAACTCCACCCCGAGGTGCTGGCGGCCTTCGACGTGAAGGGGCCGGTGGTCGCATTCGAGCTCGATCTCGACGGGCTGCCCCGGCCCAAGGCCCGCCTCGGCCGCGCCCGGCCGCCGCTCGAGGCCTCGCCCTTCCCGCCCGTCGATCGCGACTTCGCCTTCGTGGTCGACGAGAGCGTGCCCGCCCAGCGGCTGTTGGAGGCGGTGCGCGGGGCCGACAAGAAGCTCGTGCGCGAGGTCCGGCTGTTCGACGTCTACGCCGGTCGAGGCATCGAGCCGGGCCACAAGTCGCTGGCGGTGGCGGTACGGCTACAGGCCTTCGACCGCACGCTCTCGGAGGCCGAGATCGAGGCCGTGGCGAGCAAGATCGTGGCCGCGGTGGAGAAGGCCTGCGGCGGCCGCCTGCGCGGCTGAGCCGGTCCCGGGGCGGCCGGCGTCCCTCCGGTCGCGGCGACCGGTTCCGACAAGAGGGCCCGATGGCCGGGGGCCATGCCGTCCCGGCAGAGGGTTGAGCCTTGGCAGGATGGTCGAGCGCCGCTTGGATGGCCCCGGGGACAGGGGGAGGCCACCGGAATGGCGAGCGGCGCGCGCCCACGCGAGCGCTCCGCGGCGCGACGGCTCGACCGCGCTTGGGGCGTCGTCCCCTTCCTCCTGCTTCTCGTCCTCTGGCAGGCGATCGTCTGGCTGGGCGAGGTCTCACCGCTGGTGTTCCCGAGCCTGCCCGCGGTGGTGCGAGCGGCGATCGACGGGGTAAGTGACGGCAGCCTGCTCGCTCACGTGGCGGCCAGCCTGCTGCGGGTGACGACCGGCACGGTGATCGCGATCCTCTTGGCCGTGCCGCTCGGGATCGCCATGGGCGTGAGCCGGGCGGTGGCCGCCTTCTTCACTCCCCTGTTGCGTTTCTTTTCGGTGTTGGCCGGGATCGCCTGGATCCCGATCGCCACCTTGTGGTTCGGCTACGGGTTCGGCGCGATCGTCTTCGTGATCGTCAACGCCGTGTTCTTCGTGGTCGCCTACAACACGCTTCTGGGCGTGGCGAGCATACCGGTCGAGCTGCGACGGGCCGCGGCCTCGCTCGGCGCCGGCCGGCTCACCATGGTCCGCGAGGTGCTGTTGCCCGGGGCGCTCCCGAACATCGTGACCGGTATCCGCACCGGGCTCGGCTTCGCCTGGCGCGGGCTCATCGCCGCCGAGATGATCGCCACCTCCACGGGCCTCGGCTACATGCTGTTCCTGGCCCGCGACTTCTACCGGACCGAGGTGATCGTGCTGGGCATGATCCTCGTGGGCGCGCTCTGGCTGGCGCTCGACCGGTCGATCCTGGCCCTGCTGGAGCGGCGGACCATCGAGCGGTGGGGCGTGGTGCGCGGGACATGAGGCCGCTCGCTCGCCTCGCCGGGTTCTGGCTGCGCGCCGCCGACCGCTTCCCGGTCCTGGCCACACTCGGCCCGTTCTTGCCGCTCCTCGTGCTGTGGTGGGCGGTCGCCGCGGCCGAGATCTTCCCGAAGGCCTTCTTCCCGGGCCCCCTCGAGGTCGCCAGCCGCGGCGTCGAGCTGGCCTTCAAGGGGATCTTGGGTGCCTATCTGGAGGACAGCTTGGGCCGTCTCCTGGTGGGCGCGACAGCGGGCGTGGCGGTGGGCCTGCCGCTGGGTCTCTTGTTGGGGGCGAGCGATCGCGCCCATCGGGTGCTCTGGCCGCTCGTGCTGTTCTTCCAGGCGATCGGCGACATCGCCTGGCTGCCGATCCTCATCGTCTGGTTCGGCTTCGGCCTCACCACGATGACCTTCGTGATCGTCTACACGGTGATGTTCCCGGTGCTCATGAACACGGCCCTGGGCGTGCGGGCGATCCCGGAAACGCTGGTGCGCGCGGCGGCCAGCCTCGGCGCCTCGCGGCCCCGCATCCTGCTCGAGGTGGTCCTGCCGGGGGCGCTGCCCAACATCGTGACGGGCCTGCGCAACGGGCTCGGCTTCGGTTGGCGAGCGCTGGTCGCGGCCGAGATCATCGTGGGCACGAGCGGGATCGGCTTCCTGATGTTCGACGCGCGGCGGGCCGGCTCGGTGAGCGAGGTGGTGGTGGGTCTCGTGGTGCTGGGCGTGGTCTGGTCGATCGTCGATTCCTGGATCCTGGCCCCGCTCGAGCGGGCGACCGGCGAGCGCTGGGGGTTGGTCACGCGATGAAGGAGCTGATCGTCGAGCGGCTCTCCAAGGTCTATTACGACCCCCGCCTCGACGAGGAGGTGGTGGCGCTCGCCGACGTCTCCTTCTCCGTGGCCGCCGGCGAGTTCGTGGCCGTGGTCGGGCCTTCGGGTTGCGGCAAGAGCACGCTGCTCAACCTGATCGCCGGCTTCGTCGAGCCCAGCGGCGGGCGGATCCTGCTCGACGGTCGCCCGGTGACCGGCCCGGGGCCCGATCGCGGCGTGGTGTTCCAATCCTACGCGCTGTTCCCGTGGAAGACGGTGCTGCAGAACGTGGCCTTCGGGCCGCGGATGCGGGGCCTGCCGCGGGCCGAGTGCGAGGCCCGCGCGCGGCGTTATCTCGATCTGGTCGGGCTCGGCCACGTCGCCCATCGCTACCCGCGCGAGCTGTCGGGCGGGATGCAGCAGCGAGTGGGCGTCGTGCGCGCACTCGCCAACGAGCCCGAGATCCTGCTCATGGACGAGCCCTTCGCGGCGGTCGATGCCCAGACGCGCATGACCCTGCAAGAGGAGCTCACGCGGATCTTCGAGGAGCGGCGGCCGACGATCCTGTTCATCACCCACGACGTCGACGAGGCCGTCTTCCTCGCCGACCGGGTGCTGGTGCTGTCCGCCGGGCGGTTGCGCGAGGAGATCCCGATCGGCGTTCCCCGCCCGCGCCGCTGGACCGAGCTGGTCGAGGCCGAGGGGTTCAAGGCCCTGGTGGCGCGGGTCCTCCAGGCGGTCCGTTCGGCATGAGCTGGTGGCGGGCCCTCTGGCGGACCCGGCAGGCCCGTTTCCTGGCGCTCCTGGCCGTCGCCGTGACCGCCTGGGAGATCGGCTTGCGGCTGCTCGCACCCGGCAAGATCGACCCCGGGATCGCGCGCGATCGGCGGCGGGTCGACGTGGTGGCGGTCCTGCGCTTTCCGCCGGAGCGCTTCCACATCGAGCAGTTCCAGAAGCTCGGCCGGGTCTCCGGGACCCGAGGCGAGCGGGTCGAGGTCCGCGGCGTGCGGATCGAGGATCTCGAGGTGCTGGCCCGACCACATTGGGTGGTGCGGGTCGAGCCCTTGTCCAGGCAGGGAGGTTGACGATGCGACGCAGAGAGCTGTTGGCGGGCTTGGCCCTTGCGGGGGCCGCGCGACCGGTTCTGGCCCGCGATCCGGTGGCGCTGCGCGCCGGCATGGTCACCGGGATCGACCAGATCGGTCTGCCGATCGCACTCGAGCGCGGCTTCTTCGAGGAGGAGGGGCTCGACGTCACCATCGCCCGTCCGTACGCGACCGGCGTCGACGCCCTGAACGCCTTGCAGGCCGGCGAGGTGGACACCGTCCAGGTGGGCGTGCCGATGATCGGCGCCGTGCTGCGCGGCATGGACCTCGTGGCCCTCGGCAACTATTCGGGCAGCGCCACCCGGCTGGGCTCGGATGCCACCATGGCGGTGGTGGCCCGCGCCGGCTCGGGGATCGACCCGAACGATCTGGCGAGCCTGCGCGGCAAGCGGATCGCCGCGTCGTTCGGCACCATCAACCATCTCTACATCCTGGCGCTGTTGGAGACGGTCGGGCTCGGGCCCGGCGACGTCACCCTCGTCAACACGCCGCCGCCGGACATGACGGTGGCGCTCTTGGCCGGCGGCGTGGACGCCTTCTCGGGCTGGGATCCCTGGCCGATCATCGCGCTGCGCGACGTGCCCGGCGCCTATCTCGTCAAGCGCGGTGGCGAGGTGATCGCCTATCTCGGCTTCAACGTGACCACCCGGCGCTACGCCGAGGCCAACCGACCGACTCTCGTGCGGTTCCTGGCCGCGCTCGCCAAGGCCGACCAGTGGATGCGTGCCCATCCGGACGGGGCGGCCGAGATCGCCACCCGCTGGATCCCGGGACTGGCGCCGGAGGTGGCTCGCGAGGCCATGGTGCACAACATCGAGCAGAACGACCGCCGGCTGTCGGCGGCCAACTACGCGGCCCTGCACCGCGCCATGACCACCTTGCACCGGCTGGGCTTCCTGCCGGGGACCTTCGACGTCAACCGGCACATCGATCCCCGGCCGATCCTGGAGGTCATGGCCACTCGACCCGAGCTGTTCGCCGATCTGCCGCCGATCCCCGAACCGCTGCGGATCCACGAAGGCTTCCGCTACGTGCCCTGAGCGGCCCGACGCGGGCTCAGGCGGCGGCGGGGAGCTCGGCCTCGCGGGGGCCGAGGAGAACGCGCTTGGCCGCCTCGAGCCCGCTCGCCCGCGGCCGCAATCCGGCCAGCTCGAGGCCCATCTCCACCCCGGCGAGCGTGCCCAGGAGCATGAGCTCGTTGAGATCGCCCAGATGGCCGATGCGGAAGCAGCGGCGGGCGAGCTTGCCGAGCCCGGCTCCCAGCGAGAGATCGAAGCGCTCGAGGATCAGCGCGCGCAGCGCGTCGGCATCCGCGCCCTCGGGAACGAGCACCCCGGTGAGCGAGGCCGACCGCTCGGCCGGGACGCGGGCCACGATCTCGAGCCCCCAGGCCTCGACGGCCGCCCGGGTGGCGGCCGCGAGCCGCTCGTGCCGGGCGAACACCCGCGCCAGCCCCTCCTCCTCCAACATGGCCAGCGCCTCGGCCAGGCCGTAGAGCAGGTTGGTGGCCGGGGTGTAGGGAAAGAAGCCGCGCCGGTTGGCCTCCAGCATCGGCGTCCAGTCGAAATAGCCGCGCGGCAGGCGGGCGCGGGCGTGGGCCGCCAGGGCCTTCTCGCTCGCCGCGTTGAAGCCCAGCCCGGGTGGCAGCATGAGGCCCTTCTGCGAGCCGCCCACGGTGACGTCCACGCCCCATTCGTCGTGGCGATAGTCCATCGAGCCCAGCGAGCTGATCGTGTCGACCATGAACAGGGCCGGATGGCCGGCCCGGTCGATCGCCCGGCGCACCGCCGCCACGTCGCTGCGCACGCCCGTCGAGGTCTCGTTGTGGACGATGCACACGGCGGCGATCCGCCGGGCCCGGTCCTCGACCAGAGCCGCCTCGATCGCCTGCGGATCCACGCCGCTCCGCCAGTCGCCGGGCAGCAACAGGGGCTCCAGGCCGAGGCGCCGAGCGAGCTCGGCCCACAAGGTCGCGAAGTGCCCGGTCTCGAACATCAACACCCGATCGCCCGGCGAGAGCGTGTTGACGAGCGCCGCCTCCCACGCCCCCGTCCCCGAGGAGGGGAAGACGATCACCGGGCCCTCGGTCCCGAAGACCGGCTTCAGGCCCTCGAGGATCCGCTGCGCGAGCTTCTGGAACTCGGGGCCGCGATGGTCGATCGTCGGCCGGTCGATCGCCCGCAGGATGCGATCGGGCACGTTGGTCGGACCCGGGATCTGCAGGAAATGGCGACCGGCGCGGCGCGGCTCGGGCATGGGCGATCTCCCAGGGCACGGTGGGTGGCGGCCGCTTGACGCCGGGCGAGCCCTGTCGTCAAGCCGCCCGGTGCGCGCCCCGGGTTGCGAGTGGCGCGGCCCGGTGCGACCCTGTGTTCGGAGACGTCGGGAGGATCGCCTTGGCGACCACGAGCCTACGCCCCGCGCACAGCCGGATCGGCGATCCGGCCCTGGCCGCTCGGCTGCGCCGCGAGCTCGAGGGCGAAGTGCTGTTCTCCCCCGCCGATCGGGCGCGCTACGCCACCGATGCCTCGATCTACCACATCGAGCCGATCGGCGTGGTCTGCCCGCGTCATCGCCGCGACCTCGAGGTGGCGCTCGCGATCGCCCGCGAGGAGGGTGTCTCGGTGATCGCCCGCGGCGGCGGCACCTCCCAGGCCGGCCAGACCGTCGGCCGCTCCTTGATCCTCGATTGCTCGCGCTGGCTCACCGGGATCGACGAGCTCGACCGCGAGGCGCGCACCGTGTGGGTCGAGCCGGGCGTGGTGCTCGACGAGCTCAACCGGGCCCTCGCCCCGCACGGGCTTTTCTATCCCGTGGACGTGTCGACCGCCTCGCGGGCCACGATCGGCGGCATGACCGCCAACAACGCCTGCGGCGCCCGCTCGCTGGCCTGCGGGGTCTCGATCGACAACGTGATCGCGATCGAGGCGTTGTTGGCCGACGGCAGCCGCTGCCGGTTCGCTCCCCCGACCTCGCGCGAGATCTCCACCGATACGACGTATGGTCGTATCTACAACGGCTTGCAGGCGATCGCTCGCAGCGTGCGCGAGGAGATCCGCGCGCACTGGCCCAAGACCGCTCGGCAGGTGGGCGGCTATCCGCTCGACCGCGTCGACCCCGACGGGCCGTTCAATCCGGCCTCGATCCTCGTGGGCTCGGAAGGCACGCTGGCGCTCTTCGAGCGGATCCAGCTGCGGCTACATCCCCTGCCTCGCCACAAGCTCCTGGGCGTGTGCCACTTTCCCTCCTTCCGCGCGGCCATGGAGGCCACGCCCCATCTCGTGGCGTTGGGGCCTACCTGCGTGGAGCTGGTCGACCGCACGATCCTGGAGCTCGCCCGGGGCATCCCGGCCTTCGCCGCCAGCCTCGAGCGGTTCGTGCGTGGCGAGCCGGACTGCCTACTGCTCGTCGAGTTCGCCGGTGACGAGCTCGCTTCCCTCGAGCGGCAGCTCGAAACGCTGCACGAGGTCACGGCCGATCTGGGCTTTCCGGGCTCGGTGGTCGAGGCCCGAAGTCCGGCTCTTCAGGCCGAGATCGCCGCCTTGCGCACGGCCGGGCTCAACATCGTCATGTCGATGCGCAACGCCGGCAAGCCCGTCTCGTTCATCGAGGACTGCACGGTGCCGGTCGAGCATCTGGCCGCCTACACGGCGGCCCTCGAGGATCTCTTCGCCCGACACGGCACCCGCGGCACCTGGTACGCGCACGCCGGAGCCGGTTGCCTGCACGTGCGGCCGGTCTTGAACCTGCGTCTCGAGAAGGATCGCAAAGCCCTTCGGGCGATCGCCGAAGCAGCCGTCGAGCTCGTCCGCCGTCTGAACGGCACCCATTCCGGCGAGCACGGCGACGGCATCGTGCGCAGCGAATGGCACGAACGGGTGTTCGGCCCGGCGCTCGTGCGCGCCTTCGAGCAGGTCAAGGACCTGTTCGACCCGCAAGGCGTGCTCAACACCGCGCCCTCCAAGATCGTGCGCGCCCCGCGCATGGACACGGTCGAACTCCTGCGCTGGCGCGACGACGACCGGCCGATCCGGCTGTCCGCGGCGCTCGACTGGCGGCCCTGGGGCGGCCTGCTCGGCGCAGCCGAGATGTGCAACAACAACGGCGCCTGCCGGGCGCTCGCCGGCGGCGTGATGTGCCCCTCCTTCCGTGTGACCCGCGAGGAGGCGCAGGTCACCCGCGGCCGGGCCAATCTGCTGCGCGACGTGCTGTTGGGCCGGCTGGGCCCTACCGAGGTGGGGCTCGAGGCGCTGGAGGCGGCGCTCGATCTGTGCGTCTCCTGCAAGGCCTGTCGTCGCGAATGTCCCGCGGGGGTCGACGTGGCGCGCATGAAGATCGAGCTGCGCCATCAACTCCGGCAGCGCCGCGGGAGCCGGCCGCGCGAGCAGCTGATCGCGGCGTTGCCGCGCTGGGCCCGCTACGGCCGGCTGCTGCGGCCCCTCGTCGAGGCGCGCAACGGCAGCCCGAGCCTCGCCCGGCTGGGCGAGCGGATGTTGGGCCTGGCCGCCGACCGGCCGCTGCCGGTACCCCATCCGCGGCCTTGGCACGGTGTTCGCGCCCGGCCGAACGGCGAGGTGGCGCGCACCGTGGTGCTGTTCGCCGACTGCTTCAACCGGTGGTTCGAGCCCGACAATCTGCGCGCCGCCGAGAGGTTGCTCGCGGCGGCCGGCTGGCGGGTGGTCGACCCGACACCGCCCGGACAGCGACCGCCGTGTTGCGGCCGGACCCGATTGGCGGCCGGCATGGTCGAGGCGGCCCGCGCGGACCTCGCTCGCAGCCTGGAGGGTCTCCGACCCTGGCTTCGCGCCGGGGTGGCCGTGGTGGCCCTCGAGCCTTCCTGCACCCTCACCTTCCGCGACGAGCTGGAGGCGCTGTTGCCCGATGCCGCCTCGGCCGGTCCCGTGGGCCCGGTGCGACTGCTCTCCGAGTTCCTCCTGGAACAGCGCGAGGCGGGCGGGCTCGCGTTCCGGCTGCGGCCTCGGCCGGGCCGCGTACTGGTCCACGGCCACTGCCACGAGAAGGCTTTCGGCCTGTTCGACGGGGTCGTCGAGGCGCTGCGGCTGGTGCCCGAACTGGAGCCCCAGCCGATCCCCTCCAGCTGTTGCGGGATGGCCGGTTCGTTCGGCCTCGAGGCCGAGCACCGCGCGGTCTCGCGGGCGATGGCCGAGGCGGCGCTCCTGCCGGCGCTACGCGCCGCCCCCGAAGGTGTGGCGATCGTCGCCGACGGGGTGAGCTGCCGCCAGCAGATCCGCGATCACACCGGTCGCGAGGCGGTGCACCTGGCGCGGCTCCTCGCGGAGTCGCTGGCGTGAGACCGGTCCTGCTCTCCCTTCCCTGCGGCGCCGGGTTCGCGGCCCGGGTGGCCGAACGGCTGGGCGTGGCGCCGATCCCGGTCGAGGAGCGGAGCTTCGAGGACGGCGAGCACAAGATCCGACCGCTCGCGAGCGTGCGCGGCGCCGACTGCTATCTGGTCCAGTCGTTGCACGGCGAGGACGCGCTCTCGGCCGACGAGAAGCTCGTGCGCACGCTCTTCCTGGCCGCCGCGCTGCGCGACGCAGGAGCCGGCCGGCTGACACTCCTCACCCCCTATCTCGCCTATGCGCGCAAGGATCGCCGCACCAAGCTGCGCGATCCGGTCTCGATCCGCTATCTGGCCCAGCTCGTCGAGGCGGTCGGGATCGAGCGGGTGGTCGCGGTCGACGTGCACAACCCGGCGGCCTTCGAGAACGCCTTCCGGATCGAGACCGTGCATCTCGAGGCGCGCGGGCTCCTGGCCCGCCATCTCCTGGCCACCTCGGGCGGGCCGGATCTGGCCGTGGTCTCCCCCGACGCCGGCGGGGTCAAGCGGGCCGAGGCGTTGCGCCGGCTGCTGGAGGAGAGCCTGCGGGCACCCGTGCCCATGGCGCTCATGGAGAAGCACCGCAGCGCCGGGGTGGTGAGCGGCGAAGCCTTCGCCGGCGAGGTGGCCGGGCGTACCGTGGTCATCGTCGACGATCTCGTGAGCACGGGGGGCACGATGCTGCGCTGCGCGCGGGCCTGTCGCGAGCGCGGGGCGGTGGCGGTCCACGCCGTGGCGAGCCACGGCCTGTTCACGGGGGACGCGGCCGCGGCCGTGGCCGACCCGGCGATCGACTCCTGGCTCGTGACCGATACGGTGCCGCCCTTCCGCTTGCCCGAGCCGCTCGTGCGCGAGCGGCTGACCGTGATCCCCGTCGCCCCCTGGCTCGCCGAGGTGATCCGGCGGTTGCACGAGGATGGCGACGTCGAGGCGGTGGCGAGCGCGGCGGTGCCGGCCGTGGAGGTGTGAGCCGTGCGGATCGAGGAGATCGAGGGCGAGATCCCGCCGATCGGCCTGCCGGTCGACCTGGCCCTGCCCGAACGGCCTTCGGGGCTCGTCGTCTTCGCCCACGGCAGCGGGTCGAGCCGGCGCAGCCCGCGCAACCGGATGGTGGCAGGCGTCCTCCAGCGGGCCGGGCTCGCGACGCTGCTCTTCGATCTGTTGACCCCGCTCGAGGCCCTGGATCGGAGCAACGTGTTCGACATCGGCCTGTTGGCCCGGCGCCTTTTGGAGGCGATCGGCTGGGCGCAGGAGCGGTCCGAACTCGCCACCCTCCCGCTCGGCTGCTTCGGCGCGTCGACCGGGGCCGCCGCGGCCCTGGTCGCCGCCGCCGAGGAGCCGCTCGTGCGCGCCGTGGTGTCGCGTGGTGGCCGGCCCGATCTGGCGGGCGAGGCGATCGGCCGGGTGAAGGTGCCCACGCTCCTGATCGTGGGTGGCCGCGACGAGCCGGTCCTGGAGCTCAACCGGGCCGCGGCCCGCCGGCTCCTCGCCCCGCACCGACTGGTGGTCGTCCCGGGAGCGACCCATCTCTTCGAGGAGCCCGGCGCGCTCGAACAGGTGGCGGCGCTCGCCCGCGACTGGTTCCTCGAGCATCTGCACTCGGCTGCGCCGGGGCGCGCGGCCGAGCCGGAGGAAGGCGCATGATCTTCGCCGATCGCCGCGACGCCGGCCGCCGGCTGGCCGCCAGGCTCGGCCATCTCGCCGCGGAGCAGCCGGTCGTCCTCGCCCTGCCGCGCGGCGGCGTGCCGGTGGGCTTCGAGGTGGCGCGGGCGCTGCGGGCGCCGCTCGACGTGCTGCTCGTGCGCAAGATCGGCGCGCCTTTCCAGCCCGAGCTCGCGGCCGGGGCGGTGGTCGACGGTGCCGAGCCGGTGATCGTGCGCAACGAGGAGGTGATCCGCGCCTACGGCATCGAGGAGGATTGGATCGAGGCCGAGGCGCGGCGCGAACTCGTCGAGATCGAGCGGCGCCGCGCGCGCTATCTCGGCGATCGGCCCCCCACCCCGCTGCGCGGCCGCAGCGTGATCCTGGTCGACGACGGGATCGCCACCGGCACCACGGTGCTCGCGGCCCTGCGCGCGCTGGCCCGGCTCGGTCCCCGCCGCCGGGTGTTGGCGGTGCCGGTGGCTCCACCCGACACGCTGGCTCGCCTCGCGAGCGAGGCCGAGGAGATCGTCGCCCTCGCGCAGCCCGAGTGGATGGGGGCGGTGGGACAGTTCTACCGCGATTTCACCCAGACCTCCGACGAGGAGGTGATCCGCCTGCTCGCCGAGGCGGCGCATCACGCGGCGGGCGATTCGCGGCACCAGGGTTAACGTTTCGGTAGCAAATCTGTAGCATGATCCGCGCGCGGGATGCCCGCTGTCGCCGAACCGTCGAGGTCGGGCGGCATCCCGGAGACGGCGAAGGGAGCCTGGAGCGGGTCGGCGGCCGGTGAGCGGCGGCCTGCGCCCCACCGCGACCGGTGACCCCGCCGGCGGTACCGAGGAGCCCGCATGAGCGCGAGGCCGACCGTGGATCCTCCCCTGCCCCGACGGCTGGCTCGGGCCGAGCCCCTGTTCCTCGCCGCCGCGGCGATCCTCGCTGCCGCAGCCGTCCTGGGCGCGCTACGTGGCGGCGGTTGGCAGGGTGCCGCCGCGGCCGGGCTTTCGGGCGTGCTCGCCCTGCTGGCCGCCGCCCGTGGCTTGAAGGTGGCGATGCCGCCCTCGCCGCGCTGGCTGCTCGACGGGATCGCCGTGGGATTGCTGGCCCTCGCCTGTGATCCGAGCGCGCCGCTCTGGGGAACGGCGCGAAGCTGGCTCGACCTGTTGCGGCTCACACCGCTCGGTGCCGCCGCCGGGGTGGGGCTCTACCTCGCGGCCGGCATCTGGACCCTGGCGCGCGACGGGCGGCCGCCGCACCCGATCACCGCGGCCGGGTGGCTCGTCCTGCCGTTCCTGTTGAACCCGCTCTTGCTGCTCGGCGCGCGACCGCTGCTGGCCGAGCTCGGCGGCGCGCTTTTGCCGGCGGGCACCGAGGCCGCGCACACGATCCTCCTGGGGCGGCTGGTCGTGCTGGCCGGCTTCGACCTCGTGCTCACGATCGGGATCGGGCTGGTGATGGACCGCCGCTGGACGCGGGATCCACGCCTCGCGGCGCTGCTCGTCCTCGCTGCGGCCGGGGCCGCGGTCTCGCCGGTCCTGGCCGATGCCGGCTCGGGGGCGGCGGTGGCGGCGCTGCCCGCACCGCTGCGGATCCTGGCCGTGCTCGCGTGCGGGGCGGCGGCTCAGGCGCTGCTCTGGGGGCAGGTGTTCGTGACGACCGGGATCCTGCTCGATGCCCTGATCGTCCGCCGGCCGACCTGGCCCGCGGCGCTCGGCCACTGGCGCGACGGGCTGGCCAAGGGTGGAGTCTACAGCCTGGTCTTCCTGCTCGTCGTCCATGTGCCGGCCGCGGCGCGCGAGCTCGAGCCGGTCCGAGCGGCGATCGCCGTGGCCCCGCTCGCCCTGGCCACGCTCGCAGGCGCGCTCCTCTTCCCGGCGGCCCGCACGATCCTCGAGACCTTCGACGGCAGCCCGGCCTTCGCCCGGCGGCTCCTCCACGCCGCGCGCGAGCCTTGCGCTTATCTACGCGGCGCGGTGATCGGCCTGGCGCTCGGGCTCGCCCTCGCGGTCGATCTACCGGCCGCCGATCCGTGGGCCCGCTTCCTGTTCGGCGCTACGGTCGGGATCGTGGCCTATGCCGGGGTCGATCTGGTGATCGACGCCCGGGCCGTGGCCGGCGGCCACCGGCGTCGGTTGCAGACCTGGCGCCTCTACGTGCTGGGCGCGGTCCTGGGCGGCGTGGTCGGAGGTGCGCTCGCCTGGTATTTCGAGACGGCCCAGCTCGGCACGGTGCTCGACAAATGGGCGCGCTACGCGAGCGTGCACTTCCCGTACGACGGCCGTCCCGTCGAGTCCTATGTCGTCTACCCGCTGTTCTCGAAATGGGGTGCGCAGGACCTCGGACGCATCGAGGGTGGCGTCGCCCTGTTCTACGCCGAGTCCCTCTCGGGTGTGATCAACTGGTCGCTGGCCGCACCTCTGTTCTCGATCAATCTGGTGCTCTTGACCGCACTCGTGGAACGGCGGCTGCGGCCGCTCGAGGAGCTGTTCTCGTCGCGGGGGCTGATCGCGCTCGTCGAACAAGCGATCCGGGTGTTGCGCTGGGGCTTGTGGATGGCTCCGATCATCTACTCGTTCCTGCGCCTGTCGCCCGATCCGTCCTGGTACAACCAGGACGGCGCGATCCGCACGCTCGTCGCCACCGTGCAGGCGCTGCGTTTGGAGCCGGACGCGTTCCGCAGCTGGAGCCTCGAGCTGTTCTTGGGGCTCTTGGCCTATGATTGGCTGCGGATCCTGATCTGGTTCGACCACATGGGTCTGCGGGTCGCCACGCTCGTCAACCTTTCCTTCGTGGGCGGCGACGTGGTCGACGAGAAAGCCGCCCGCTTCCTGGGGCACTCCGCCCGCACCCGGTGCATTCCCGAAGGGATCCGTCGGTTCGCGACCTGGCTGCCGCTCCTGGTGCCCTTCTACATCCCCCGCGGGGGGGAATGGGACCAGGTGTGGACCGGTGCCGAGCAGGTCCGCGCCGCGGCGGGGCCCCTCCTGCCGGCGGTCGGCACCGCCCTCGTGGGCTACGCCTTCGCCGCCGGGCTCTGCTCGCTGGTCCTCGCCGTCCTCGTCAACGAGCTGTCTCGAGCGCGGCGGATCCGCCACCCGCGCCCCTACCGGCAGCCCGGCGTGGGCTGGGCGCCCGAACGTCCCTGGTTGTTGTCGAACGGTCGCTACACCGTCGAGCTGGCCGCCGACGGCCGCGGCTTCTCGCGCGTGCTGAGCGATCTGCACCGCGAGTTCGAGCTCGATCTTTCGCGACGGCCCGACGATCCCCTGCGCCGCCGCGGCAAGCTCTTCTGGCTGCGCGATCTCGACGACCCCGATCGCCCGCCGATCGGCCTGCAGCCCCTGCCCGGCACGCTCGATCCCTCGCCGCCCGCGGCCAGCCGGCCCCGGCCCTGGTCGGCTCGGCTCGAGCGCGAGGTCGCGGGCCTGCGCTGGTGTGCCGAGGTGTCGGTCCCGCTCGGCGATCCGGTCGAGATCTGGGAGCTGGAGATCACCGAGCTGGAAGGGCGACCGCGCCGACTGCAGCTCACGAGCTTCCAGGAGCTGGCGTTGGCACCGCGCGATGCGGTCGAGCGGACTCCCGCCTTCGCGCTGTTGCACGTCGCCACCTGGTTCCTGCCGAGCCTGGGGGCGATCCTGGCCCGCAACCGGATGCTGCCGAACGGCGCCCGCCGGCCGGAACGGGAACGCCCCTCGCCCGAGCATCTGTTCCACGCCCTGGCCGGCGATCTGCCCGAGGGCGTCCGGCTCGTGGGCTACGAGGACAGCCGCTCGGCCTTTCTGGGTGCGGGTGGGATCGCCGCACCGGTCGGTCTCGCCCCCGGGGCGGCCCGCCCGGCCGACGAGGCCGGCTCGCTCTACACCTTCGATCCCGCGGCGAGCCTCACGTTGCGCCTCGATCTGCCGGCCTTCGGCCGGCTCCGCGTCCGGTTCGTCGACGGCTACGCCCGCGACCGCGACACCGCGATCCGACTGATCTGTCGCCACGCCCGCCGGCCCCGGCCGCCGGCCGAGCGGCTGGCGGCCGAATGGGCGGCGCGGCGCGAGCTGCGCGATCCTCCCTGGCCGCCCGGACCGCGCCCGGCCTTCTCCACCGACGGCCGGACCCTTCGGCTGCCCGGGGCGCTGGCGCGTCCGTGGCATCATCTGCTGGCGAGCCCGCTGGGCCACGGCGCCGTGGTGGCCAGCGACGGCGAGGTCTTCGCGTTCGGCGGCAACGCTCAACAGAACGCCTGGAACCGGTTCCAACTCGACAGCGTGCCGGTCGACTGGCCCAGCCGGGCCATCTACGTGCTCGACCGGGACAACGGAGCCCTCCTCACCGCCGGCTTCGTGCCGGCCCGCGATCGGCGCGCCCGCCACGAGGTCCGCTTCGGGCCGGGCTGGGCGTCGTTCCGGCGACTCCCCGAGGGCCCCGACGAGGATCTCGAGCTCGAGCAGACCGTGAGCCTCGCCGAGGATGTGCCGGTCCAGCTCGATCTGTTGCGAATTCGCAACGTGGGCCGGCGGCCGCGCCGGCTGCGGATCGCCCCCGCCCTCCACGTGGCCCTCGCCGAGCTGCCGCGCGACAGCCGCGGCCGGCTCGAAACCCGGATCGAGGAGACGGCCCCCTTCGCCGTCTATCTGCGGCACGCCGACAACGATTTCCGCAAGGGCTGGCTGTTCGTGGCGACCAGCCTGCAGCCCGAGGCGGTCGAGACCATGCGGTCCCGGGTCCTGGGGGTTCCGGAGAGCTGGGCGCGGCTGCCGACCTTCCTGGCCGAAGGCCTGGCCGATCCGCGCTGCCGCGACGACGGGGAGCGGCTGGTCGCCTTCGCCGGCGACCTCGAGCTCGCTCCCGGCCAGGAGATCGAGGTCACGATGGCCGTGGGCCAGCCGGCCGAGCTCCCCGAGGCCCGGGCGCTGGCGCGCCGGTTCCGCGAGCCGGCGGTGGTGCGCGCGGCGATCGAGGCGACCCGGGCTCGTTGGGTCGAGCGGCTCTCGGTGCTCCGCATCGAGACCGACGATCCGGCGTTCGACCGGCTCGTCAACGATTGGCTGCCTTATCAGGTGCTGACCGCTCGACTGTGGGGTCGCTGCGGACCTCACCAGCGAAGTGGCGCGTTCGGCTTTCGCGACCAGCTGCAGGACGTCCTGCCGCTCCTGGTGCTCGATCCCGAGCTCGCCCGGGCCCAGATCGTGCTGCACGCCGCCCAGCAGTTCCCCGACGGCGACGTGGTCCAGTGGTGGCATCCGTCCTGGGAGGGCAAGACCGGCCTGGCGGCCCGTAACCGGGTCGCGGACGTCCAGCTCTGGCTGGCCTACGTGGTGACCCGCTACGTGGCAGCGACCGGCGAGGAGGCGATCCTCGACGAGCCGATCCCGTTCCTGGAGGGGCGCCGGATACCGCCCGGGGCCGAGGGGATCGTGCTGGCCCCCCGCACCTCGCGGGAGGTCGCGAGCCTGTTCGAGCATTGCCGGCGGGCGATCGACCTGACACTGGGTCGGCTGGGACGGCACGGCCTGCCTCTCATCGGCAGCGGCGACTGGAACGACGGGTTCGACCGGTTGGGGCGGCGGGGCCGCGGGGAGAGCGTGTGGCTCGGCTTCTTCCTGCTCGACGTGCTGCGCAGCACGGCTCCGCTTGCCCGCCGGCGCGGCGAGGTCGACGTCGCCAGCCGCTGGGAAGCGGCCGCCGACCGGCTCGCTCGTGCGCTCGCGCGGATGGCCCGCGGCGACCGCTTCGTGCGGGCCTTGGACGACCGTGGTCGGGAGCTGGTGCTCGACGATGCGCTCGGTGCCGCTTGGCCCGTGCTCTGCGGGGCCGTGGAGCTGGAAGCGGGGCGGCGGATCGTCCTCTCCGCCCTCGACGCGCTCGAGCGCGACGGCCTGGTTCTGCTCCTTCACCCGCCGTTCGACGAAACGAGCGAGCCCTATCCCGGGCGCATCGCCGCCTACCCGCCGGGGGTGCGCGAGAACGGCGGCCAGTACAGCCACGGCGTGTCGTGGCTCGTGGACGCGCTCGTGCGTCTGGCCGAGCTCGCTCGCGAGGCCGGACGCCCGGAGGAAGCGGCGGAGCTGGAGGCACGAGCGGTCCGGACCTGGTACGCGATCTCGCCTTTGTCCGTTTCGGACCCGGGACGACTGGCCCGCTTCGGCCTGCCGCCGCATCAACAGGCCGCGGACGTGAGCTTCGGCCCCGGCTACGAGGGGCGTGGCGGCTGGTCGTGGTACACCGGCTCGGCCGCCCGCATGCTGAGCGCGGCTTACGCGCTGCTCGGGCTCCGTGTTCACGATCGCACGCTCGTGCTGCGCGCCGATGCGACGCGCCCGCGTGGCGGCCTGCGATTGCGTCGCCTGGTCTGGCGCGGTCGGCCGCTGGTCGAGGGTGGTCGGCTCGTGGAGCCCCCGACCCGGGTTCCGATCGATGCGCCCTCGGGCGCCCTTTCCCGCGACCGGCCGGGCCTCTAGGATCGGCGCCGTCCGAGGGAACCAGCTCCGGAGCCGCCGTCGCATGACCGCCCCGACCCCCCTCATGGCCGGGAAGCGAGGCCTCGTCATGGGGATCGCCAACGATCGCTCGCTCGCCTGGGGCATCGCCCGGGCGGTGCGCCGGCACGGCGCCGAGCTCGCCGTCACCTACCAGGGCGAGCCGCTCTTGAAGCGCGTGCGGCCGCTGGCCGAAGAGCTGGGGGCGCGCTTGCTCGCCCCGGCCGACGTGACCGATCCGGCGAGCCTCGATGCGCTCTTCGCCGAGATCGACGCGGTTTGGGGCGGGCTCGACTTCCTCGTCCACGCGATCGCCTACTCGGACAAGGACCAGCTCAAGGGTCGCTACGTCGACACCACCCTCGAAAATTTCCAGAAGACGATGGCGATCTCCTGCTACTCCTTCACCGAGCTCGCCCGCCGTGCCGAGCCGCTCATGGGTGCCGGCGGCAGCCTGCTGACCTTGACCTACATCGGCTCGACCCGCGTGACACCGCACTACAACGTGATGGGGGTCGCCAAGGCGGCCCTCGAGGCCTCGGTGCGCTATCTCGCGGTCGATCTCGGTGGCAAAGGGATCCGGGTCAACGCGATCTCCGCGGGCCCGGTGCGCACGCTCGCCGCCTCCGGCATCGGCGACTTCCGCTACATTCTCAAATGGAACGAATACAACGCGCCCTTGAAGCGCAACGTCACGATCGACGACGTCGGCGGGGCGGCCGTCTTCCTGCTCTCCGATCTCGGCGCCGGGACCACCGGTGAGATCGTCCACGTCGACTGTGGCTATCACGTCGTGGGCATGAAAGCGGTCGACGCGCCCGACATCAGCGTCGTCAAGGATTGAACCGGGCGATGGCCGGCTCGTCCTTCGGCACCCTGTTCCGCTTCACGACCTGGGGCGAGAGCCACGGACCGGCGATCGGCGTGGTGGTCGACGGCGTACCGGCACGCCTGCCGCTGGTCGAGGCCGACATCCAGGTCTTGCTCGACCGACGCCGGCCCGGACGATCGCGCCTCACCACGCAGCGCCAAGAGCCCGATCGGGTCGAGATCCTCTCGGGCGTGCTCGACGGGCGCACCACCGGCACCCCGGTGAGCCTGCTGATCCGCAACCTCGATGCCCGGTCGAAGGACTACGACGACTTGGCCGACACTTACCGGCCGGGCCACGCCGACATCGCCTACGACCTCAAATACGGGATCCGCGACCATCGCGGCGGCGGCCGCGCCTCGGCCCGCGAGACCGCCTGTCGGGTGGCGGCCGGGGCGATCGCCCGCAAGATCCTGGGGCCCGCCGTCACGATCCGCGGCTACATGGTGCAGATGGGCGCCGACCGGATCGACCCGGCCCGCTTCGATCTCGAAGAGATCGAGCGCAACCCCTTCTGGTGCCCCGACGCCGAGGCGGCCGCCCGCTGGGAACGCCAGCTCCAGGAGATCCGCAAGGCCGGCTCGTCGATCGGCGCGGTCATCGAGGTCGTGGCCACCGGCGTGCCCGCGGGCCTGGGCGAGCCGATCTACGACAAGCTCGACGCCGATCTGGCCAAAGCCATGATGAGCATCAACGCCGTCAAGGGTGTGGAGATCGGAGCGGGCTTCGCCGCGGCGGCGCTGCGCGGCGAGCAGAACGCCGACGAGATCCGCATCGGCCCCGACGGCCGCCCGCGCTTCCTCTCCAACCACGCCGGGGGGATCCTGGGGGGGATCTCGACGGGCCAGGACATCGTGGTCCGCTTCGCGGTCAAGCCCACCTCCTCGATCCTGATCCCGCGGCGCACGATCACCCGCGACGGTCGCGAGACGGAGGTCGTGACCAAGGGGCGTCACGATCCCTGTGTGGGCATCCGTGCCGTGCCGGTCGGCGAGGCGATGATGGCCTGCGTGCTGGCCGATCATCTCTTGCGCCATCGGGGCGTATACGGCGCCGCTGCGAGCGAGCCCGTGGCGATTCCGGCCGCCGATCGGTCGATCGACTAGGCGAAGAACCGCGGGGCGGTCCGGGCACCGAGTGAGGGGAGCAGGAACGTGTCGGCGACGACCCATCGAGACGAGCGAGCGGATCGGCGGCGGAGCCGGGCGGCACTGTTGGTGCTGGCCACGAGCGGCACGTCGTGGATCCTCGCCTGCATCACGCCGTTCGCGGCGTTCGCGACGATCGCCGCGCGGGGCTTTCCCGGCCGCGAGGCGGTGGCGGTCGTGGGAGCTCTCTGGCTCGTCAACCAGGCGATCGGCTATCTGGTGCTGGGCTATCCGCGCACGCCGGACTCCTTCGGCTGGGGTGTGGCGATCGGGCTCGCGACGCTCCTGGCACTCCTGGCGGCGCGGGCGACGCTGCGCTCGCTTCGGCGAACGGCCCCGGCGCTCGGCGTCGCGGTGGCCTTCCTCGCCGCCTTCGCGGCCTACCAGGGCGGCCTGTTCGCGGCCTCCTTCGTCCTGTCGAGTGGCTCCGAGGCCTTCGCTGCGACCGTGGTCCTCCGGGTGTTCCAGGTGAACGCGGTGGCGTTCGGGGCGCTCCTGCTCCTCGATGCGCTGATCGGGCGTGCCCGCGTCCCGGCTCGTCCGCGGCCGCTGCCCGTGCCCGCCGGCAGCCACTGAACGGTCCGCCCGAGGCCTCGGCCCGCGGGCGTGCGGTCGGGCCCGAACGCCTGCCCGCGCGGTCCGTGCCTACGCTCCGACCGCCGTGGGGCGCGGCGCTCCTCGCGCCGCCCGCGATCGATCGTCGTCCGAGGATCCCGTCCGCTCCCGTGACGGGTCCCGTCCCCTTCGACGGCCGACGCGCGCCCGACCGCTCGGCGTCGATCGCGGGAAGTGGCTGCGAGGCGGCGTCGAAAGCGAAACCCGGCCGGTGGGCCGGCCGGGCTCCGTCGGTTCGCCGCCGTCGAAGCGGCCCCGGCCGGTCGGCCGGGGCCTCCCTCGCCCGTCAGCGGTGCAGATCGAAGCGATCGGCGTTCATGACCTTCACCCAGGCGGCCACGAAGTCCTTCACGAACTTCTCCTGGGCGTCGTCGGCGCCGTAGACCTCGCAGATCGCCCGCAGCTGCGCGTTGGCACCGAAGACCAGGTCGACGCGCGTGGCGGTCCAGCGCAACGCCCCGGTCTTGCGGTCGTGACCCTCGTAGAGGTTGGTCTCGCGCGGCACCGGTGTCCACTCGGTGCTCATGTCGAGCAGGTTGACGAAGAAGTCGTTGGTGAGGACGCCCGGTCGGTCGGTGAGCACACCGTGCCGGGTGCTGCGGAAGTTCGCGTCCAACGCCCGCAGCCCGCCCACGAGCACGGTCATTTCGGGGGCGCTCAAGCCCAGGAGCTGCGCCTTGTCCACCAACAGGTGCTCGGGCTCGACCGTGGGAGTCCCGCGCACATAGTTGCGGAAGCCGTCGGCCCAGGGCTCGAGGACCGCGAAGGAGGCGACGTCGGTCTGCTCCTGCGAGGCGTCCATCCGCCCGGGGCTGAAGGGCACCTCGACGGTGAGGCCGGCCGCGGCCGCCGCCTGCTTCACCGCCGCTCCGCCCGCGAGCACGATCATATCCGCGAGCGAGATCCGCTTGCCGTTGGCCTGCTTGGCGTTGAAGGCGCGGCGCACCTCGTCGAGCGTGGCCAGCACCCTGGTGAGCCGCTCGGGCTCGTTGACCTCCCAGTCCTTCTGCGGTGCCAGGCGGATGCGGGCGCCGTTCGCCCCGCCGCGCTTGTCGGAGTTGCGGAAGGTCGAGGCGGCCGACCAGGCGACGTAGACGAGATCGCGCAGCGGCAGCCCGGTGGCCAGCACCTCCTTCTCGAGCTTGGCCACGTCGTCGGCATCGACCAGCGGATGGTCCACGGGCGGGATCGGATCCTGCCAGATCAGATCCTCCTTGGGCACCTCCGGGCCGAGGTAGCGGATCTTGGGTCCCATGTCGCGGTGCGTGAGCTTGAACCAGGCCCGGGCGAAGGCATCCGCGAACTGATCGGGGCTCTTCCAGAAGCGCCGCGAGATGGGCTCGTAGATCGGATCGTAGCGCAACGACAGATCCGTCGTGAGCATCGTCGGCTTGTGCTTCTTGTTCGGGTCGAACGCGTCGGGGATGATCTCCGGCGCGTCCTTGGCGACCCACTGCCAGGCCCCCGCCGGGCTCTTGGTGAGCTCCCACTCGTAGGTGAAGAGCATCTCGAAATAATCGTTGCTCCAGCGGGTCGGCGTGCGGGTCCAGGTCACTTCCGGACCACCGGTGATGGTGTCCGGCCCCTTACCCGAGCGGAAGCTGCTCTTCCACCCCAGGCCCATCTGCTCGAGCGGAGCCGCGGCGGGCTCGGGACCGACGTGTCCGGCGGGCCCGGCCCCGTGCGCCTTGCCGAAGGTGTGGCCGCCGGCGATGAGCGCCACGGTCTCCTCGTCGTTCATCGCCATCCGCGCGAAGCTCTCGCGGATGTCCTTGGCGGCGGCGATCGGGTCGGGATTGCCGTTCGGGCCCTCGGGGTTGACGTAGATGAGCCCCATCTGCACGGCCGCCAGCGGCTGTTCCAGGAATCGATCGCTGCCGTGGCGCCGGTCGTCGAGCCACTTCTCCTCCGGGCCCCAGTAGATCGATTCGTCGGGCTCGTAGACGTCGGCGCGACCACCACCGAAGCCGAAGGTCTTGAAGCCCATGGATTCGAGCGCGACGTTACCGGCCAGGATCATGAGGTCGGCCCAGGAGATCTTGCGGCCGTACTTCTTCTTGATCGGCCAGAGCAGCCGGCGAGCCTTGTCGAGATTGGCGTTGTCCGGCCAGCTGTCGAGCGGCGAGAAACGCTGCAGGCCCAGCCCGGCACCGCCCCGGCCGTCGAAGATCCGGTAGGTCCCGGCGGCGTGCCAGGCCATGCGGATCATGAGCCCGCCATAATGACCGAAGTCGGCCGGCCACCAGTCCTGCGACTCGGTCATGAGCTTGCGCAGGTCCTCCTTGAGCGCCCAATAATCGAGGCTCTGGAACTCTTTGGCGTAGTCGAACTCCGGCCCCATGGGATCGGTGGCCGGGGTGAACTGGTGCAGGATCTTGAGGTTGACCTGGTTGGGCCACCAGTCGCGCACGGTCTTGCCTTGACCGGCGGCGTGCCGGAACGGACATTGCAGCTCGGCTGACACGGCTCCTCTCCTCCTCGGAAACGACCTCCGGGGCCGAACGACCACCGGCTCGGCCCGACCCGGGCCGCGGGTCGGCTCTCCCGGCGACATGGTGTCGACCGGGGCTCCGGCCCAGCCCCGCCCGCCCCGGCCCTTCCCTTCGCCCCACGAGGCGTCGACCGGGGCGGACCCGGCGCGGCGGTGAATTGGAATAATTCTAAGTTATCCCCCGGTCAACCCTGCGTGTGCCGCGCGTGCCGCGACGACCGATGAGCGGTCCCCCGGCCGCGCCGGCCTCTCCGGAGGCGGCCGTGGCCGAGCTCTCACGGGGGGTCCCAGAGGATCCGACCGCGCAACCACGCCGGGTGCAGGGCCACGAGCGGACGGCGCGCGAGGTGCCGGGCGCTGGCGCTGCGACCGGCCGCGAGCCAGGCGCGCACCGCCTCGACCGGGCCCTCGCCCGGCGCGCACGGGATCGAGCGGCCGAACAGGTCGACCACCCGGCCCTGCCAGGCCCGCCGCGTGGGTGCTCGCGGATGGCGGCCGAACTTCGAGGGGCCGAAGTCGCGGCGTCCGTGGCGACGCCAAGGGAACGGACGCTCGGGCCGGGCGGCGAAGAAAGCCCAGACGTCGAAATCCTTCACGCCGTGCCGGCCGTGTCGGAGATGCTCGGCGGCCCCTTGGGCGAGGCAGAGAAGCAACAGCCGGTCGCGATAGAGCCGGCCGAGCTGCAGCCGGCGGCCGAAGAGATCCTCCAGATCCGCAAGGGCGAGGCGGGCGAGCCGCTCGAGATCCGCTTCTTCGATCGGCACGAACGCTCGCTCGGCGACGTCGCCCTCGCCGGTCACGGGCACGGCTCCTCGAGCCACGCGTCGCGACGGCCGCGACCCACCCCGTGTGGCGGACGCATCGGCGCGACCGGGCCGAGCCGTTCGGGTTCACCCGAACGGCGTGCCCGGCGGGCACGGGCCCGACGGCCCGGAAAGACGCTCCAGGCGGGCGCGATCCGACCACGCAGGTCCAAGGGTGGTGGAACGGCCCGCGCGACCCGTCGCCGGCCCCGCGCGATCGGCGCATCGATGACGAACCGCAGCATCGCACCCTCGCTCCCTTCTCGTGGCCATTCGTTCGCCGTCGGCCCCCGGCTCGAAAAGAGGTCGTCCGATGCGAAACGGCGCTCGCCGCGCCGGTGACCTCCAGGAAAGCAGGATCGCACGAAGCGGCCCGACCGTCCAAGAGGCGTGCGTCGGCGGCGGCCCGGAGCGACGTCCGCCGCGCAACGAGGCGCTCCCTTCTCGCGCGACGGTCGACCGGCGGGAGGAAGACGCGGCAGGCGGGTACCACTGCGTCGCCGATCGCGCCGCCTTCGACCCGATCACGCCCTGCTGTCGGCCGGGGCTCGGGCGCGTCGGCTGGGGTGGTCGGAGGGTGGTGGGGTCGGGGCGATCGCGGCGGTTGGGGTCGTCGGGGGTGAGTGGGTGCGAAGAGCGGGAGGCAAGGTGGGAGTGGCCGGGCCGGCAACGTGGGTGCGAGTCCCTCGCACCTGTCGCCCGCGACGGTGCTCGACGTGCGGCGCGCAGGCCACGCCGGAGGGTACCGAGCGCGTGGAACCGGCGATCGGATGGTGACCGGTTGGGGCGGTGAAGGGCGCGCTCGAGCGCCGCGCCGGCCCTTGGTGGCGGGGGCGAGGGTTTTCGAGGGCGTTCGCCGCGGCCGGCGGGCCCGGCGAGGTCGTGCCCGCTGATCCCGTCCCGTCGCGGCCCGGATGCGGGCGGCGAGCGGCGCTCACGATGTCGGGTCCCCGCGGCCCGGGGGCGTCGCGCGGGCGGTTTTCTGCGGGGATCGCGAGCGGCCGGGTCGGGTCGGTGGATCGTCGACGGGGTCGGGGTGGTCGGAGCGGGCGGGGGTGGTGGTCGACAGCGGGCTGGCGGGTCGCGGCGTGGGGATCGTGAGCCGGGCGGGCTCGTCGTAAGCG
>FWPV01003080.1_pt1 | contig 38801 bp, 28 predicted proteins | sample 2228371 | NCBI WGS metagenome assembly FWPV01 (sample SAMEA103939776, study PRJEB20133) | metagenome
AGAAGTGAAAAACTCAGAGATTTTCATGAATAATATCTAAAAGCTCAGGCAACAAATTCAAAAAGAACATAATAAAGACGAAACACGGAGGCACAGAGACACGGAGATATTTAATTATATTTTTAATCACGAATGTCACGAATAAGACTAAGGACACTAATAATTATTTTTTTATTTGCCTGCCTGAATGATTAACCACAAATGGCGTTGCACTAAGAAAAAGCTACTTCTCGCAAAACCGATAAAAAATTCGGACTGTTCGTGTCCTTCGTGATACTTTATCTATTTAATTCGTGATATTTTATTCGTGTTCTTCGTGATTAGTTTTCTCTCTGTGCCTCCATGTCTCTGTGGTTTTTTCTAAAAATGTTTCTATATATTTACAAATGCACATTCAATTGAAAGAGATGGTATTATATTCATTCTCTTAGATTTTTATCTGCAAAGTCCCAGTTTATTAGATGTTCGATAAAATCAATTATATAATCTTTACGTCGATTCTGATAATCTAAGTAATATGCATGTTCCCATACATCGATAGTTAATAGCGGTTTCATACCATATACAATGGGTAAGTCAGCATTACCAGTCTTTATTACTTTTAACGAACCTTTTTCCTCAACTAACCATGCCCATCCACTACCAAATTGTGTGAGTGCTGCATTTGCAAATTCTTCTTTAAATTTATCAAAACTTCCAAAACATTGATTAATATGCTCTGTGAGTTCTTCTCCAGGCATACCTCCACCTTTAGGTTTCATACTATTCCAATAAAAGTTATGATTCCATACTTGAGCTGCATTGTTGAATATAGAAGCCAATTCTGATTTCCCAGCAGTTTTAATGATAATTTCCTCAAGAGAAGAATTAGCTAAATCTGTATCTTTTATTAATTTATTTGTATTATCAACATAGCCCTTATGGTGCTTGCCATAGTGGAAACTCATAGTGTGAGCTGATATATAAGGCTCCAACGCATTTTCTGGATAGGGAAGTGGAGGTAAGATAATTTCTGTCTGACTTGTTTCTGCTTTTAGAACAGATGACAGGCTTGACGAACCGGTAGCTATTATTGCAGATGTTGCTAATGCACCTTTTAAAAACTGTCTACGGCTCATTTGTAATGTCCCGGATAAATTATGCATCTTTTCCATTTTTATACCTCCATTAAGTTTAAACAAACAAAAAACACAGAAGCAAATAATAAAAAAGGTTTTAAAACTGCCGCCATTATTCCCCTCAATTTTACCTTTCTCATTTGCCTCTGTGTTTTTTATGTATAAATAAAATGAGTAGGGACGAACGGCAGTTCGCCCCATATCTATCAACTTAATTATGCAGGTTGGGTTGAGAACCCAACAATTAAATATTACATAATTTTCTTTGTTGGGGTTTGTCCCCAAACTACTTAATAGATCAAAAATTAATCAAGCTTTCCACAAACCATGAAGGTTACAATATTCACGAGCAGAGATCGTTTCAGCATCGATGCAGAAAACCGCTTCTGGTGCATCACCAGGATTAAGGAATTTGCGATAAGCCCTTCCATCAGCTATCAGCTCGATCCATTCGATATAATGTTTTGCTTCCATAGGATGAGGGACACTTCCAACCTTTACCTTTATTCCATGTTCTACTTTCTCTATAACAGGAACATGCTTTTCTTTTGCAGCATCGACAGTGTTTTCTTTCATGAGCTTCATTGGTTCACCACAACATACCAGTTCACCAACACCTTCATGAAGCACTTCAATTATATTTCCACAAATCTCACATACGTAAATTTCCAGTTTTTCTGCCATTATTTTCTCCTTTCCTATAGTAAATTGTTAATAGCTTTTAGAACTTCATTATAATCAGGTTCCATGGTATTTTCTTTGATGTTTTGTATGTATCTGATAATACCATCCTTATCGATTAAAAATACTGATCTCTTCAATAATCGCAGTTCTTTTATGAGGACGCCGTAGGAAATACCAAATTCAGCATCTCGGTGATCTGAAAGTGTTATAACATTCTTTACTCCTTCAGAACCGCACCAACGTTTCTGAGCAAAAGGTAAATCCATGCTTACAGTAAGTATAACAACATCTTTAAGTTTTTCTGCCTCTTTATTGAACCTCTTTGTCTGTAGATCACAAACACCAGTGTCAAGTGAGGTAACAACAGAAATTACGCATACTTTACCACGAAAAGATGAAATTTTAACCGGATTGAGATCAGTATCAATTAAAGTAACATCAGGAGCTAAATCTCCAACTTTTAACTCCTCACCGATTAATGTAAAAGGAACTCCATTTATTGTTGCAGAATCTGTTCTTTCTTTCATAAACACCCCCTGATGATAATTAAATTTTCACTAAAATAACATTCTAAATAGCTAAATTTATTCCAGAAAATTATTAATAAGATATATCAGGGATTTTTTTGTTATAACACTATGTTCAATTTACTGAACTAATTGAGTGTGATTCAAATTTCAGGTAACTGTAAATAATACCATTTTAAAAAATAATTATTCATTATGATTATCATCTATTATAAAATCCCTCTAAATCTCCCTTTGGGAAAGGGAGACTTAAATGATTCCTATAAATCTCTCTTTAGAACTTTTAGTGTTTCCAATTTTACCAGAGTTAATAAAGGTAGGTTTTTAATGAATAAGTAACAAAAATACAATGATAATGCGGATCCGGGAGTTCCCCCTTTTCCAAAGGGGGAAAGGGGGATTCTATTACAATATGTTATATTTCAATTGACAAATTTCATAAATACTGGAAAGAAATTATCGACAATTATAAGCAAGATCATCTGTCAGGATTTATATGCATAATTATTACTTAAAATTTGAATTGGACTTGAACTAATTTATAATTGATATTAATTGTCAATTGATATATAATTAAATTACGGATTCAATTAATCATAAAATAATATTTACTAAAGAGATTTTAAAATAATCATGAATAAAACAAACAAAAAAGCATGGACAATCAACAATAAAAACAAACTTATATCAAGTTTCATTGAAAAATGCGAAAAGAATAATCTAAAGGTTACACCACAACGTATAGCCATTTATAAAGAGTTAATAAGCTCAAAAAATCATCCATCTATTAATCACATTTATAAAAAGATAAGATCATTATATCCTAATATTTCACTGGATACCATAAACAGGACTCTTTTAACTTTTGCCGAAATTGGTATAGCAAATATCGTTGAAGGTTCCGGAAGTCCAAAACGCTTTGACCCAAACACTGAAGATCACCATCACTTTGTATGCTTGAAATGCAATACCATTATTGATTTTTATAGCGATTCCCTTGATAATATAGAGATACCAGAGGAATTACAAGAAAATACAAAGGTAATAAGAAAAAGAATTGTTTTAGAAGGCTTTTGCAGTAAGTGTAATGCTATTTAGTTTTATTACTAAATAGGAATAATTACTATTTAGTAATAATCATAAAATAGTAATTGACATTAATAAGATTTTAGAATATAATATTTTTGCAGGGAAATTTTATCCTTGTTATTATGTTAAGCAACTGCAATTATTAAAACACTCTAGCTTTCAAAAAGATAAGGGGGTAAAAAAATGGCAAAAGTGGCAAGGGAAATGGTGGAAAGGACTGGTATCAATCTGGATCAATTAATAGAATTATTGGTCAAAAATGCATCGGCAGAACTAACAACGTATTATTACTATACAATCTTAAGGGTGAATCTAATAGGGCTTGATGGTGAAGGTATAAAAGAGATTGCAGAAGTTGCACGTATTGAAGATAGAAATCATTTCGAAGCTCTTGTCCCGCGTATATATGAACTTGGTGGCAAACTGCCAGAGAATATGAATGATTTTCATGATATGTCAGCATGCAAGCCAGCAAAACTTCCAGAAAACCCAAATGATATTAATGCTATGTTGACTGTATTGGTTGAAGCTGAAAGATGCGCGGTGAGAGGTTATACGCAAATTTGTAATATGACCTTTGGCAAAGACCATCGGACCTATGATCTGTCTCTTGCTATCCTTAATGAAGAAATAGAGCATGAATCATGGTTTTCAGAATTTTTAGGTGAGGGACCGTCAGGTCATTTTATGCGTCGTGGGGAGACATCGCCTTTTGTGTCAAAATTCCTGAAGTAGATATTTATCTTAATGGCTTACAATAAAAACAATGGAGACAGTGAATATACTGTCTCTATTTCATCAATTCAAATTATTTAATGTGAGTTTTGTATAAGAATCCGGTATTAATAAATAAATCTTGTGCTGCCCTAGTTAAGTTCATATTCGCCCGATGGATGTTAATAAATAAAAAAACTGATCTTGTAGGATTTATAAACTCCAATTATATCCCCGGAGGACTCAATATCCAGACCGCCTCAACCTGTATTTCTCCTCTATTCCTCCATCCGGTTGGCATTGTGGAGTCAATGTAAACTGAATCCCCTTCTCTTAGTATATAGCTATTCTCGTCAATATCAAGCTCAACTTCTCCCTTCAGTATAAATAAAAACTCGTCGCCTTTATGGTTGAAGAAATGTCCTGAAAAATAGCTGTTTGGTTCAATGGTTATTAATATAGGCTGCATTCTATGATTTATTTGCGATGTTGTTAATAAATAACATTTCACTGCATCCCATTTTATTACATCAAAAGCTATTGGATGTTGTTGACTCTTATGGCAAATATTGCTATATTCCACTGATTTTTCTAGGGAAAAGAAATATCCTGGTTCCACTTGCAATTCCTTGCTGAGAAGCATTATGGCATCGATTGATGGACTTATGAGATTCCTTTCAACCTGTGATATGTAACTTGCAGTTGCATTAATTTTACTGGCTAACTCATTTTGTGTCATCTTCTTTTTTAATCTCAGAGCTTTAACTTTACCTCCCAGATCGAGGATATCTTTTTTTTCAGTTTCATGGAAAACTATTTCTTCGCCCCATATATCGAAACGCTGTGGTTTGAACATAGTAGAAGAGTATCTATCCTCTGATTTGATTATTTTTAAAAAGACCTGTGCATTGACGTTTGATATATCAATAGCTACCTGTGTCACATGTTCTAGGTTAGCCTTGAAGCTTGATGTATGAGCTCCCTTTTCCATTATCCAATACGCAACTGTATTTAGATCATATAGTCTAGGGCAGGCATAAGTAAAAAATTTGTAAGTCTTAGCTTCGTCACCCCAAAGATCCTGCATACCTGTTAGACTGTCAAATATGTATCTAGCACCTTCCCCGCTTATTTCTTCTATTTCATTCAAAACTTTAATGAAATTCGAGACATCAGTAGGATTCTCAACTTTGATTGTCTTTATACTCTCATGATGATTATCTTCATAAAATTTATTAAAAGTCGGATCGTTATCTCCTTTTCCAGACGTAAAACAATCTAATAGAGTTATATATTCATGGTTTGGCAACTTAGCTAACTTTTTTATCATGGTAGCTGGCGAACGATTGAAGCTTATATATACTAATTTATGGCTGGAAAAAAGTGAGTATATAGCAAACTTTTCTACGAACATATCGACGTAGGACCCAGCTTCGGTTTCCCAGACTATATTATCACCAATACGCAATTCACCCAATAGTTGATCCAGATATTCAACACCTGTTGAACACTTTGAGTTATTCATGTCCACACCTCGTTAAAAGACATTCATACAAATTTGAAGCAAACTTTGATTCACATAAGAGGATACATATCATTATGTTTTTATACCATTTCAAAAAATTGTTTTATAATCCCATAATTCCCTTTGAAAAAGGCGAAATCATGAAAGTCTTCCTTTTCCAAAGGGAGATTTAGAGGGATTATATAATAAATGATAATTATAATGAATAACTATTTTCCTAATATGGTATTATCTTAAGGTTTTCGGTATCGGGAAGTTATAGGTAGTCTTCTATCTCTGCCAAATGCTTTTGGAGTAATTTTAACTCCGGGGGGTGCTTGTCTGCGCTTGTATTCGCTTTTATCTACCATGTTTATAACATTATTAACGATTTCTGCCGAAAAACCGCAGGAAACTATTTCGTTTAGTGATTTATCTTCCTCAACATAAGCCCTTAATATCGGATCAAGTATTGTATAAGGGGGCAGAGAATCTTCATCTTTTTGATTTGGTCTAAGCTCTGCTGTCGGTGGTCTCTGAAAAACACTTGCTGGTATTATTTCCTTTCCACTCTTTTTATTTACATATTCAGATAATTCGTAAACAAGCATTTTAGGAACATCCTTTATTACAGCAAAACCACCAGCCATATCACCATACAATGTGCAATAACCAACTGCCATTTCGCTTTTATTTCCGGTAGTTAAAACAAGCCATCCAAACCTATTGGAAAGCGTCATAAGTATATTTCCGCGTATACGTGCCTGAAGATTTTCAAGGTCGATACCTGACCTGCCCTCCTTGAATGGCTCTTCTAGAGCTTCAATATAAGAAAAGAAAATGGATTTTATAGGTATGGTAAAAAGCTTAATGTTAAGATTTTTGGCTAATATCTTAGCGTCAGAACGCGTTTCATCAGATGAATACTGTGACGGCATTGTGACACCAATGACATTATCCGACCCTAAAGCATCAACTGCAATAGCAGCAGTTAATGAAGAATCTATACCTCCACTAAGACCAAGCACAACTTTTTTAAAACCATTCTTATTAATATAATCCCTGGTTCCTAATACAAGAGCTTGATATACTTCTTGGACCCTGTCAAGCTCATTTGCACGAGATGGAGTTATCCTTGTAGTATGATCTGATATGTTTTCTTCTTTAAGTTTTATTATGGAAGTATTATTATTACATTCATTATTTAGTCTTGTATCAATTTCAATATCAGTTATCAATGTTTCTTCTTCAAAACGTTTTGCTGAAGCGATAAGTTCACCTTGTGGACTCATTATCAAGCTTCCACCATCAAAAACGAGTTCATCTTGCCCACCAACGAGATTATTATAACAAACATAGGTATTGGTTCTGCGGGCAAATCCTGCAACTATATCTCGACGTTGAACAAGTTTACCAGCATGGAAGGGTGATGAAGATATATTTAAGACTACCTTTACATTGTTTTCTATTGTGTATTTCTCAACTACTGAACCACGGATCCATATATCCTCGCAGATATTGATAGATATTCGTATATTAAACATATCAAAGACCAGATGACCTGAGCCAGGCTTGAAATAACGTTTCTCATCGAATACACCATAGTTAGGCAGTTCTACCTTATGGTAAACGCCTACTAGATGTTTATCACTGATCAGCGCAGCCGAGTTAAATACATTGCCATCAAGCGTATCTGCGAATCCCACAACTGCAACAATACCATCAGTTCTCTGGATAACATCATCAAGCGCATCACGATTATCCCTGAGAAATTTTGGCTTAAGAAGAAGGTCCTCAGGCGGATAACCGCAGATTGCAAGCTCAGGAAAAGTTACTATATCAGCATTTGCAGACTTTGCTTTTTTATTTTTCGATACGATCTTTGCTATATTGCCATCAAAATCGCCGACTGTAGGATTGATCTGAGCTAATGCCACTCTTAAAATATTCATGATTTATGATCCAAAAAATTAAAACTTTATTATCTTTCCAAACTTAATTTTTCCTCTAATTCCACTAAAATCTCCTAGCAAGTATTGTCCAAGCATAAACTTTAGTTGCTTAACCATATTTTTTAGTTAAAAAACACAGAGACACGGAGGCACGGAGAGAAAATTAATCGTAAAGAACAAGAATGAAACAAGCATTGTATAAAGTTCGTAGTAGCCCGATTCATCGGGCGTTATAATTAATAACGCTTTCTAAATTGAGCGGATACGAACAGTTCCTCTTATATTCGCATATCACTATCAAAAAAATAATTAAATGTCTCCGTGTCTCTGTGCCTCCGTGTTTCATCTTTATAATGATAATTCATAATATTTATGTTCTATTTGAATTTATTACCTGAAGTTGGTAGATGAAAACTTTATGCCTGGAAATTTAAGGAATGTTTCAATATTTCCGATAGTGGCATCTTTAGCAAAAGCCCAACCTGGTCACATTTTAATAAGCATATAATTTTCCATAGGGACGAAGTGATTTTGGATAAAGCTTGATAAAATCTCTATTTAATAGCTCATCAGGCTGATAATTAAAGTGTTTTGCGAATTTATCTATATATTTGACTAATATTGCTTTATCATTATCATCTGGTTCCAGGATGCCAACTTCCTTCCCAAGCTGACTATTCTGCACCTTACCACTGAGATATATAACTCCCCCGTGCATTCCAGTCCCGATAAAGTTAGCTTTATGGTTTTCATTTTCTTTCAAGTTTATGCCAAGCATAATGAGAATTCCACCAGACATATATTCACCCAGGAAATCTTGAGCTGTTCCACCTATTACAAGAACGGGCTTCTTCTGTTGATACTCTTTCATGTGTATACCAACCCTATATCCAACATTCCCCTTCACATATATTTCACCGCCTCTTGCAGATATACCGAGTATATCGCCAGCGTTTCCATGAACGATTATTTCACCTTCGTTCATTGTATTTCCTGACCCGTCCTGGGCATTACCAAAAACCTCAATTACAGGACCATTCATAAAGGCTCCAAGATCATTTCCCGGAGTTCCAATGATCTCAACTTTGACCCGTTGATTGAGATTTGTTCCAATATACCTTTGCCCGTAAACATTTATGATTTTCACTTTATCAGGCTTATGAGCTGAAACAATATCTTTCAAGAGTTTATTAAGGTCTTTATAGAACAAACCTTCTGCATCAATTGTAATTGTTCCATTATTACCAAAATTTACATGTTCCATATTACATCCCAGCTCCTCTCACTCCCAATACATCAAGCTCCCATTGCTCAAGTCCAACACCACGCAAATGAAGCCTGTTTCCACGAAGGCTTTCAAGAGCGTTGATTCCCATACCACCGAGCATCTCTTTAATCTCATGGCTCCAACCTCTTAACATATTAACAAGCCTTCTTGTAGCAATATCCGGGTTTAATCGCTTCGATAGATAAGGGTCTTGCGTGCAAATGCCCCAGTTACAGATTCCAGTGTAACATTTTTGACATATAGTGCATCCCATGGCGACCAAAGCTGCGGTTCCTATATAGACTGCGTCAGCTCCCAATGCGATTGCCTTTATAACATCTCCGCTATTTCTGAAGCCACCAGCTACCAGGATTGAAGCCTGGTTTCTAATACCTTCTGCCCTTAACCTCTGGTCTACAGAAGCAAGTGCCAGTTCAATTGGTATACCTACGTTATCGCGAATGATCTTCGGAGCAGCACCGGTTCCTCCACGCAACCCGTCCAATGCGATAATATCAGCTCCTGCCCTTACCATACCAGATGCAATTGCAGCAGCATTATGAACAGCAGCAATCTTAACGCTAATAGGTTTCTCGTAGTTTGTAGCTTCTTTTAACGCATATATAAGCATGGATAAATCTTCAATCGAATATATGTCATGCTGTGGTGCAGGAGAGAGAGCATCTGTCCCTTTTGGGATCATACGTGTTAACGAAACATCCTCACTAACTTTTTCTCCTGGTAAATGTCCACCTATGCCGGGCTTTGCTCCTTGCCCGATCTTAATTTCTACTATGGATGCCGAATTTAAATAATCTAAATCTACACCAAATCTTCCCGATGCGCATTGAGCTATCACTCTATCACTAAGTTCTCTTAGCTCTACAGGCCATCCACCCTCACCAGTATTGCAGAGAGTTCCGGCTTCCTTTGCTGCCATTAATAATGATTTCCATGCATTATAACTGATGGCACCATAAGATAGAGCAGAAAATATGATAGGAACTTCGATCTTTACCTGTGGAGGCATATCAGCCTTTATAGTCTTTGTTTTTGCATCATATTCAACTTTCTCAGGTTTTCTACCAAGATATGTCCTCAGTTCCATCGGTTCTCGCAAAGGGTCTATCGAAGGATTGGTAACCTGAGATGCATTCAAAACAAGATGGTCCCAATATATACGGTATGGTTTATCATTGCCCGAACCTGTAAGGACAACACCTCCACTTTCGGCTTGTCTTGCAAGTTCCCGAAAGTGATCCTTAGTCCAGTTAGCGTTCGGACGGTATCCATAATCATGTGGTTTTATTGTAAGTGCATTTGTCGGGCAAAGGACCGCACACCGCTGACATCCTACGCATTTATCTTCATCTGAATATATTTCGTTTTCTTCTGCATCATATCTATGTGTCTTAAAGCCACATTGCCGCACACAGACCTGGCATTTTATACATCTTTTTTCATCACGTTCAACTTTGAATTCCGGTAAAAGTGTCGATTGCATTATTTCTCAACTCCTACTAATACAGGTTCATTTCTATATATAACTTCTTTTGTTTCCAGTCTACCTATTATTGGCTCTCCACCTTTAGGTATCCATGTTAAATCTAAATCTGGTGATATAAGCCTCATCGGCGCTTCCTCTGAAGATAGATAAAGCATATCATCTTTTATTCCTGCTACTAAAGGTCTAAGCCTGATTCTATCACCCAACCCTATCATCTCACCATTATGTGCAATTATTACTGTAAAAGGACCATTTATTAAAAGACTGCTATAGACCTGTCTTAATATAGTATACATCTGCTTTTCATCTTCAGGCATCTCGTCTATTTCTGTCCATAAAGGTGCAGCCATAATTTTCGCCATTATTTCAATCGGAAGACCATGTTTACGGACAAGAAGGTCTACAGCATAAGCCATAACTTCAGTATCAGTATGCATGGTGCAATAATATCCGCGCATCTCAAGAAAGTTCCTGTTGGTTCCATAAGAGGAAATCTCACCGTTATGAACAACCGTCCAATCTAATATGCTGAAAGGATGAGCTCCTCCCCACCATGCTTGAGTATTAGTAGGGAACCTTGAATGAGATGTCCATAAATATGCGGAATAGTCCTCAAGAGCAAAATATTTGCCTATATCCTCCGGATGTCCTACACCCTTAAATACCCCCATATTTTTCCCGCTGGAGAAAACGAAGGCATTATCTATCTGTGTATTTATGATCATCACTTTATCAACTACATAGTCATCTTTATATTCAGATTCAACAGAATCTGGAACATCAACAAAGTATCGCCATACTAATGGTGGCTTATGCACTCCAGGGACATAATTACGATGCGGAACTTCTTCATCAAAAGCTATCTCAAATGATTCTTTTAATAATGACTCGGTTTGCTCTTTTGCTGAGCGACTATCAAACATTATATGAAGTGCGTAAAAATCTGCCCTATCAGGATAAATTCCGTAAGCGGCAAACCCACCTCCAAGACCATTTCCACGAACTCTCATATTAGCTATGGCTTTTATTATATTATGACCGGAACATGTCCTGCCTTCCAGACTCATCATTCCAAATAAACCGCAGTTTGCGATTACTTTATCGTCATTAAAAGGATTGGATATTTGACTTAAGTTCTTCATTTTGATCTCATTCGCCTCCCACATATTCTTCTGCAGAGCTAGTATCAACTTCTGAATAGACATACATCTTCTCTTCAGAAACTTTTTCCTGTCTAATATTCTTCGGTAGATATATGCGCCCAAAATCTTCCTGAAGTAAATCTTCCTTGAAAGATGAAATATCAACTTTATCTCTCATTAGTGCCAATATAACACCAGCTCTATCTACTTCGTTTACAAGGATCATTCCCATTATCCGATTATCTTTAATAAGGAATTTCTTATATATCTTTTTCTCAGGGATCAACTTTATCAAGGTTTCCATCTCCTGACCTTCGGGAGGGTTGATAAAACCAGCAGAGATAACAGGAAACCCGAAGAAATCAACAGAATTCATACCTGTGCCCCATACATATTCCTTCTCAATGCCAGCCATGTTCGAACCAGCTATGCGTCCACCAACATGGGCAGTAGGCCACAATGGGGTCAAACGAAAACCATCCAGAATAAAATCATACACTTCAGCACAATCACCACAGGCATAAATATCGGGAATGTTTGTCCTCATATACTTATCAACAATGATTCCTCGTCCAACCTTTATCGGTGTATCCTTCACTAATTCAATTCTGGGACGAACTCCAATAGCAACGATCACAATATCGCAATCTAATCTTTCTCCCTTATCCAGAGCAACTCCTTTTACTTTACCATTTTCTCCAAATATTTCAGTTATAGTATGCTCTGTGAGTATCTCGACTCCCCTATCTTCCAGGACTCCTTTTATGATATTAGCAGCTTGATTATCAAGAACAGGGCTAAGAATTCTATTTGCAAGTTCAACAACCTTTACATTAACGCCTCTTTCCACAAGACCTTCGGTAGCTTTTAATCCTATTAATCCACCACCTAAAACAACTGCCCTTCTAACATTTCCATTCTCAAGCTTTTCTTTGATCTTTAATGAGTCATCAAGCGTTGTAAATGTAAAAAACTCATAAGTTTCCATGCCGGCTATCTTTGGAACAAAGGGTTCTCCACCTGTAGCTATCAAAAGCTTTTCGTATCCTATTTCGGAAGAATCGTTAAGTATTACAAATTTATTATCAAAATTGATCTTTATAACCTTTTTCCCGAGTATTGCATCAATCTTTTTCTTCTCATAAAAATCTTGCTTTCTGTAGAATACCTTGTCATAATCTACTGTATCAGCTAGATAATATGAAATAAGTGGTCTGGAGTAAGTATGATATTTTTCATCAGATATGATAGCAATTGTTCCTTCTTTATCTATTTCCCTTATGGACTCAACAGCTCCTATACCACCAGCGGAATTTCCAATTATTAAATACTTATATTTCTTCATACTTCAACCTTCTCCTCAATAAGAACCAAAGCTTCGTTTGGACAATGAACTACACAAGCAGGAGTATCTAGATCGGGACAAAGATCGCATTTAGATGCTATTCTTCTCTGGCGTTCATCACGGAGAATTGCTCCACGATGGCAGACCATAATGCATGTCCAGCATCCTACACATTTTTCAGGGTCATGCTTTACTTCGCCAGTCTCCTCATCTATATACATTGCTCCGCTTATACAGGAATAAACACAATCAGGTTCTTCACAATGCCTGCATTGGACCGCAAATGATGTTGAACCAAGTTCTTCTACGTGGACCCTTGCCATTATATCTTCTTTTTTGAAAGCTTTTATAATATCTTTTGACTTTGAATGAGATACCTTGCACCATACTTCGCAAAGGCGACATCCAATGCATACATCCTCTTTAGCATATATCCTTTTCATATTCAAATAACCCTACTCTCTTTTTGGAATGCCCTTTATGTAATTGGATCATAAATTACTTTAAGAGCGATTTTTATAATCATTAAAAATTTAGTAAAATAATTTGCTTTTGCTAAAAAACAAATATCAATAGTTTAATATTCCAATTCTTTTTAATACATGTAAAATTCAGTATCACTTAAAAGTGAGATAAGTTAATAGGAAGTAGGAAACCTATTTCCTATGTGCTTTAATTACTAAATAAGATACCATAAGTTCTATTATTTGTCAAGTAAAAAATTTAGTAGAAATAAAATTTAAATTGCAACAACAGACTTTAAAAATGATATAGCAAATATTGTAAAAGATTATGCTTTACCAGTAGGTTGGTTTGGAAAACTAATAATTTTCATATTACATCCTTTTATTTGTTGGGTTTTCAAACTAACCTACATACTTGAAAGAAGAAAAAATCTTCTGAAAGCAACTTTTTTTGTTGACTTTGTAGACGACATTTTTTAAAGTTTATAAAGAAAATGTCAAAAGCTTTCAGCTAAAATTTATGCGGTTATTGATCTTTGATATTAATGAAAATTGATTCTTATGACGTTTTAAAAGATTGTTTATATAATTCTCTAATTCCCTTTGAAAAAGGCGAAATCATGAAAGTCTCCCTTTTCCAAAGGGAGATTTAGAGGGATTTTATAATAGATGATAACTATAATGAATAATTTTTACATATTAAGTATAAATAGAAAATGGTACTTTATAGACGCAATATTAATTTAACCCGGAGGTAACAACGTTATGATACGATATTTAAGATGGTCTGTTATTCTATCCATACTTCTTATATTCATATCATGTAATCTATATGAAAGAACAAAATCCCAGGATATAATACAAGGCAATATTGGACAAGACACACTTGATAAGGCAAGAACAGTCATCTATGTTAGTCCAGATGGTGATGATGAAAATTATAAAGGCACATTGAGATTGCCTTTCAGATCAATCCAGAAAGCTTTAAGTATAGCTCAATCTGGTGATGTTATTAAAGTGCAACCAGGCACTTATAATGAGAATATTCGACTGAAATCTAGAATATCATTAATTGGTTCTGGTGCAAATAATACAATTTTAACTGCTGATAAAGATAATATCATAACCGGATACAACATTTATGGGGTTGTTATTGAAGGATTCACATTAGACGGAAAAGATACTGCTCAGCGTGGACTCCATGTTGATTGTGTAGGTGTAGCAAATAGAAGGCAGCCATTGGTTATATTTAGAAATAACATTGTGAAAAATTTTTTGGACGCAGGTGCTAGTGGTATTAATACCAATGTAATTGTTGATAATAATACTATTTTCAATGCTAAAAGCGGGATAAAAATGCCATCTTCAATCTCAACGATCACCAATAACAATATATCTAACGTTACTGATGGGATCGAAGTTGCAAATGGTTGGGGCGTAATTGAGAATAATATTATTCAGAATGCATATTCAAATGCTATATTTTGCTACGAAATAAACCAGAATAGGATACAGGGTAATATCATTATAAATGCAGGAAAAGGCATTGTATGTGATCGCTCATCTCCAATTATTAAGGACAATTATATAATCGGATCAACAGAATGTGGGATATACTGCTTTGCACAAGAAAAATTTTTCTCGAATCCAAGAATTCGTGGAAATACCATTGCAGAAAATCGGCGTTATGGTGTATTTATAGGTAGTGGTTCGCGCGCTGATATCGGAAGAGAAGAGGATTTAGGAAATAATTCTATATATGGTAACGGAGAATTTGATATATATAGTGAGGTATCAAGCAAAATAATGGCAATAGGAAACTGGTGGGGTAATGATCTGGTGAACACCACAAAGATAAAAGGGAACGTAGACTATAGATTTCCTCTTAAAGAACAGCCCATTAACTATCGTATTTCTTTGGAACGATATACCCAACTAAAGAACATAGATGAAAAGTCAATAGTAGTCAAAGAAGAGAAACCGGTAACATTTTCAAAATATATGGGTTCATCAACACTGATCATTAACTCAGATCCTATAGAAGCTTATGTCTACATTGATGGTGTTGAGATGGGTAAGACACCATGTATATTAGATATAAAATCTGACTTGAATAAACGTAAGGCTTTAGAAATAAGAATATCAAAAGATGGCTATGAGACAAAACATTCAAAAATACAATTAAGATCAGGTGAAACTGCAATATGGAAAAATATTCAATTGAGTAAGTATGAATTGCCAAAAAATGATAATTCTGAGGCTGTTAACAAGGTTCTTCCGGATGAGATAATAAGCACAGATGGTGCCACTATGATTCTTATACCTGAGGGTGAGTTTCTGATGGGAAGCGATGATGGATGCGAAAATGAAAAGCCTGTGCATGAGGTATATCTGGATGCTTTTTATATCGATAAATGTGAGGTAACAAATGCACAATATAAAAAGTTCATGGATGCAACAGGATACAAAGCACCAGCATTATGGGATGATTCAAGATTCAATGCGCCCAACCAGCCTGTTGTAGGAGTAAGCTGGTATGATGCAAAAGCTTATGCTGAATGGGCAGGCAAGCGGCTCCCGACAGAAGCAGAATGGGAAAAATCAGCACGTGGAGGCTTAATAGGATGCAAATATCCGAACGGAAACAACATTTCTAATAATGATGCTAATATAAGGGGCATAGGTGGAAATGATATATGGTTATATACGTCACCTGTAGGTCAATTTGCACCAAATGGCTATGGTTTGTATGACATGGCTGGAAACGTGAGGGAATGGTGTTCAGATTGGGTAGATTGGGATATTAATCGTCAAGATCTAACTCATTATTATGCAAAATCTCCTGTGCGAAACCCGACTGGACCAAACTCAGGAGTATTTCGAGCCTACCGTGGTGGTTCATTTGAAAACGGTCCAGCCGATAATATTGGTTTGCGTGTTGCTCAACGCGACGGAGATGATCCCTATGGATGTTGGGCAAGCGTTGGATTCCGCTGTGTAATGGATATTAGCACAGTGCATCAATAATCATCAAATTAATTATGATTATCTTGTATGAACAGGTTTGCATAAGGATCCTACTTCATTTTATACCATTTCTTTCAATTGAATATATATTTGTAAACATACAGTTATACCATTTTAAAAAATAATTATTCATTACAGTCATAATTTATTATAAAATCCCTCTAAATCTCCCTTTGGAAAAGGGAGACTCTACTGATTTTGCCTTTTTCAATCTGTGCCTCCGTGTTTTGCCTTTATTGTGTTCTGTGTGAGTTGTAGTTTGGAGTTCGTGGACGTAAAATTTATGATTGGTTAGAGTATTTCGATCTTTCATTTTTGTTATGATTGCAATATAATATTATATGGATGCGCGGTGCGGTCTGAAAATAGCAAAAACGGGGGTGAATATGTATGAAGCCAAGTTTTCTTTCTTATGCTATTTTTATTGTCTTTTTATTTGGCTGCAGCGTGCATGGGCAAAAAAAGATTGAACCTTTACAACCTCAACAAATACCTGCAGAGACTTCTCAAGAAACATATTCAGACGCAGTTAAAGAATACGCTATGTTACATCAAATATCTGATCTGAAAGTAGCTGAATTTTATCTGACACATCCTGATTATGCAAAAGCAAATCCCTATCATCCAACCCCTGAGGATATGGCATTTTATGAACACAAGTTTATAGAAAAACTTCGTCCAGATATAAAGAAAATGGCAGAAAAGAAAGGCTTTATGAAGTCTAGAAGTTTTTTCATGAACGTTCATCCAGATACTGAATCTGAACTAAGTAATGAAGCTAGAGATACTGTAAGAAAAATACTGGAAAAAAACGATGCTATTGAGAAAGAATTTAACACAGCTATAGAGCTATATAATCGTGGTCTAATTGATAATGCTATCGAACAGTTGAAAAAAGCTCTAGAGTTACAACCCGATTCTCCTACTATGCTTTATAATCTTGGCGTTATGTATATGAGAAAGGAAAAATACCGTGAAGCAATAAATGCTTTTAATAATTCCCTTAAATATCTGTCATCAACAGGATATACCAATATAAATATTATCATCAATCCGGAAGTTTTCATGGGCGTATCAGTAAACCTTGGCATGATATATATATATCTCGAGATGTATGATTCCGCAATCGAGGTTCTGAAAAATGCATTAAAGTTTTATCCAGATGACTTTGATGCTAATTGGAATCTTGCAGTTGCATATTATACAAAAGGCGATATTACAAATGCCATTCCACAACTAAATAGATGCCTGAAACTTAATCCAAAAAGCCCTGAAATACATAATGCTATAGGACTGCTTTATTATGGCAGTGGGCTTTATTATGCTGCTCTAGATGAGTTCCAAAAGGCAGAAGAGATGAACCCGGATGAAAAGCAATACAGTTATAATAAGGCTGTTGTTCTGGCAAAACTTGGTCGTGATAAAGAAGCAACAGAAGCCTTCGGAAATGCTTCTGGTTTTAGAGATGCGGATGACATGTTTAATATATACTCTCAACAAATACAGATGAACAAAGCAAGAGAACTTTATAACGAAGGATATTCTGCCATGGAATCAAACAATATATCAAAAGCTATAGAATTATTTGAGAAAGCAATAAGCATTAAACCTGATATGGTGGAGGCATACATTAATCTTGCTGTATGCTATAGGGCTAAAAATGATATACAAAAGCAAATATTTTTTCTTGAAGAAGCGGCAAAATTAAAACCAAACATGCCTGATATTTATTTCAATCTCGGATTGGCTTATTCTGATGCTAAAATGTATTTGAATGCGAGATATGCACTTGAAAGTGTTATCGAACTTAGACCTTCATTTAAGGAAGCGCACTTCAACCTTGGAACTGTCCATTATAAAACAGGATGGTATAACGAGGCTATAGCCGAATTTACTAAATGTATTGAACTATCGCCTGAATGGTCTGAAGCTTATCTCAACTTAGGATCATCTTATTTAAAGGTTGGTAAGGTGGAAGAAGCGAAGAGCCAATTTGAGAAGGCATTGCAAATAAAGCCTAATTCAGCAGAAGCAAACTATAGCCTGGGAATAGTTCATACAAAACTAGGAAACTATGATAAGGCAGAAGAACTGTTTAAGAAAGCGTTAAGCATCGAACCATGGCATAGGATGTCGTCAATAATGTTAAAGGAGATAGAAAATTACAAGAAAAAATAGATTTGAAAATCCTATAATTAAATACGAACTGAAGTCCAGGCTTCGTATAGCAAAATTATTACCTTCCATAATAATAAGATCGATCTGTATATATCTGATATTTTCATTGGTAATATTATCTCGTATCGGAAAGGGTCTGTTAGCATTTTTTATTGCAGAGGTTGTGGTCATAGCCTTATTCTCAATAGGTAATGTATGCGATATATTGACAGGTAGCAAAGGAAGAAAGGAACTTATCGATATATCACTTACACGTTCAGGTATTCGCAATATAATATTAGCGAAGCTTATAGGATCAAACATTTATAACTTTATATTTTTATTCTTATCTGCAATTGTCACACTTTGCTTTCCTGTATTTAGAAAGGGCATGGGATTCTGGGGAATTGCTTATGCCAATATTGTCGCTTTATTAATTCTTATAACATCAACAGCTATAAGTTCATTCTTTTCTATAGTATTTAGAAATAATATATTTTTTGTAAAGAAAGAAAACATAACAAAACCCGAATCGGGAAATTTATTGTTTCGTAACATATTTTATAATAATTCTTCTTTTGAGTAGTGTTATATTACCTGTTCCATTTATTGAAAGAACACAAAATCAAAGATTGAAGGATACAATGACAAATATATCGCTCTATGCGAATCCAATCATTATGATAACAAGGTCTCTTGGTAAAATAGATATTATGAGGACAGAATATATGTATAACATCGCAGATCCTGTAGTTGGTAGAGGATTCTCATACCCTGATTGGCGAATAATGGCAATTATATATACAGGTGTTTCAGTAGCTTTATTGTTCTTAACTTTTGTGCTAGCTAATAGGTTAAGTTACATTCTATAGTTAATTAATAAAAACTATTGGAATAAACTAAATATTAGTGGTTGTTATAAAATATGATAGTTTCACTCACCTTTTAACATAATTAAAATTTATATAAAGGAGGATTTGTAAATTGAGAGATATGACAGCAGGAAATCTCAGGTCCGCATTTGGTGGCGAGAGTCAAGCACACATGAGATACCTTGTATATGCTGATAAAGCAAAAGAGGAAGGATTTAACAATGTGTCAAGGCTCTTTACTGCTGTATCGGATGCTGAGCGTGTGCATGCAACAAATCACTTTAAAACGATGGCAGATGTTGGCGGGGCTTTTCTTGTTCCAAGCATGGCAGGATTTGGATTAGGAAGCACGTTGAGTAATCTTGATGTCGCTATAGAAGGCGAAACTTTTGAGATCAACGAAATGTATCCTGCTTATATTGCTGTGGCAAAGGATCAGAATGAGGCAGATGCAGTTGAAAGCCTCAGAAGAGCTTTTGTTACAGAAAAGGTTCATGCAAAGATGTATGAAAAGGCAAAATCTGCAGTGAGCAGTGGTAAAGATATGGAATTGGGAGTTGTCCAGATATGCCAGGAATGCGGATGGACTATCGAAGGCGATGCTCCTGATAAATGCCCTATCTGCCAGAAACCAAAGGAATATTTCAAAGCATTTGCATAATATCATCGGGCTGGTGATGAAATCACCAGCCATTTTCAGGAAAGTTTATAGTGCTTCTTGAACTTGTAAACGTATCAAAATATTATTTGAATTTTGAAAAAGATAAACCACATTATGTTTTAAATGACATATCGCTTAAGGTTAAAAATGGTGAGACTCTTGCCATTATAGGTCCTTCAGGCTCTGGAAAAAGCACGCTCCTAAACCTTATTGGTGCTTTAGATCGCCCAAATTCTGGAAGTATAATAATTGATGGCGAAGATATTACACAGTTTGACGATGAAAAATTAGCTGAGTTAAGGAACAGAAAGATAGGCTTTGTATTCCAGTTGCACCATTTACTTCCACAATGTAATGTTGTAGAAAATGTTCTCATTCCCACATTAGCAAAGAATAACAAACCATTAAAAAGTGAATCAAAAGATTATGCTGTAGACCTTTTGAAGCGAGTCGGACTTTATGAAAAGATGTCATATCGCCCGGGTCAGCTTTCTGGAGGTGAAAGGCAGAGAGTTGCTGTGGTCCGCGCTCTAATAAACCATCCAATCCTTCTTTTAGCAGATGAGCCGACCGGCTCTTTAGACCATGAAAATGCAGAAAAACTTGTAGAACTATTAACTGAGCTTAATAAAAAAGATGGTGTTACAATAATAATGGTAACACATTCGTATGAATTGGCAGAAAAGATGTCGCGAGTCCTTCTATTGCGAGATGGTAAACTATTTGAAAAGGAAGTATAGAATGACATCCTGTCGGCTTATCATACGTAGTCTTTTATATTATTGGCGAACTAATATAGGTATTTTGTTAGGATCTGCTATTACGACAGCTGTAATCGTTGGTGCGCTTGTTGTCGGTGATTCTGTTAGGTATTCCTTGAAAAATATAGCCATTTCAAGGTTAGGAAAGGTTCAACTGGCAATTGATTCAAAAAACAGATATTTTCGAACAGAGCTTTTATCTGATCTAAAATCTGATCTAGGTGAACCAATAGCATCAGCCTTATTATTGCATGGGATAGCCATTAACACCGAAAATTCATTAAGAGCAAACAATGTGCAGGTATTCGGTATTAAGGAAAATTTCTGGAAATTCAGAATTAATGATGTTGATCATTTTGATACTGATCTGGATGAAAATTATGCGATAATAAATGAACGACTAGCAAAGAAGATCGGTGCTAAAATAAATGATGAAATATTATTGAGGGTTGAGAAGACCGGTCTGATTCCACTTGATGCCCCGATGTCTCTTGATGCAGATCTTTCTGCTTCACTTCGACTAACTATAAAGTCAATAACTCCAGAAAACGATATAGGAAGTTTCGGTTTTCAAGTAAGCCAGATTGCCCCGCTTAATGTATTTGTCTCACTTGATTTACTTGGCAAAAAGATCGATCTACCCGGTAAATCCAATGTGCTTTTAATTGGAAACGAACATGAAGTTTCATCTGCAAATAAATTAATAAAAAAGCATTGGCAACTAGCAGATGCGGATTTAGAGGTCCGAGAAATACCAGATCAGAACGCCATTGAACTTCGCACCGGCAGGATTTTTCTTGAGCCTGTAGTAACTAATATCGCATTAGAAAATTCAAAATCTGCCTATGGAGTACTTACTTATTTTGTAAATGAAATAAGAGTGGGTAACAAAAAAACGCCTTATTCTATCGTTAGTGCTATTGATCCTGAATATGTAGACAACATAAAAGATAATGAGATCATAATAAATGAATGGCTTGCAAATGATCTTTCAGCTAAACCAGGTGATATTATAGAGCTAAAATATTTTGTGTTTAGTGATAATCGCAAGTTGGAGGAAAAGAACAGTAAATTTTATGTCCGTAAAATCGTTGAGATGAAAGGTATATATGCAGATAAGACTCTTATGCCAGATTTTCCAGGATTAGCTGATTCCGAAAATTGCAGAGATTGGAAGCCAGCCATACCAATTGATCTGAATAAAATAAGGAAAAAGGACGAGGAATACTGGGATTTGTATCGCGGGACACCTAAAGCAATAATTTCCCTTAAAAAGGGTCAAGAATTATGGGGAAATCGCTTTGGAAATTTAACCGCAATTAGATTTCCAATTCAAGATAATTCAAAAACTTCAATCGAACTAGCAATTAAACAAAATTTGGATCCATCATCCTTTGGACTCTTCTTCCAGCCTATACGTGAACGAATATTATCATCGAGCAAACCATCAACAGATTTCGGGCAACTCTTTTTAAGTTTGAGTGTATTTCTTATATTTTCGGCTTCTTTACTTTCCGCTTTATTATTCGTCTTTAACGTTCAAAATCGCCATGAAGAAATTGGCATTCTACTGGCATCAGGTTTTTCTTCTAAACAAATAAGGAGGCTTTTTTTACTGGAAGGTGGAATCATTACAATATTAGCTAGCTTTCTGGGTATATGGATCGGTGTTTTTTACACAAAAATAGTAATTTATGCACTCTCAACTATCTGGAGACCTGTAGTAGGAACCAGCTCGATAAGATATTATGCAAGCCCGATAACATTGCTGATCGGTGCTTTATCTGGAATAATCATTTCATTTCTGGCTATAAGGTTGATTATGTGGAAACAAACAAAACGTTCTGCGCGTGAATTATTAAATTACGATTATTCAAGTGTCGGTTTAAGCAATTACAGATCTAGATTGAACCTATTTGTCGGTTTATTACTGGTAATAGTAGCATTAGCAATTATTGCTTTTAGCTCTTTTGTGAAAATTGATAAAAACTTATTTTTCTTATCAAGTGGATTTTTATTGTTTGGCGGATTTGCAATAAGCTTTTATTTAATATCGATATTACCAAAGTTATCTAAAAGATTGACGTTGAGAAGTGTAAGTATAGGAAATAGTTCACGTCGACCTGGTCGTAGCATTGCAATTATAATAATGCTGGCATTTGGAAGTTTTCTTGTTATAGCACTGGGAGCGAATCGGCAAAATCCTATGGAAAATGCGGAAGAACGTTCATCGGGAACAGGTGGATTTGCTTTATACGGAGAATCTACTTTGCCAATAGTAAAGAATATTAAAGAAAATAAAGATATAAGTTATAATGTTTTGAAAGATACCAGCTTTGTTCAATTCAGGGTTTACGATGGCGACGATGCAAGCTGTCTTAACCTTAACCGTGTTCAGAAGCCCAGATTGCTCGGGGTTAGTCCAGAAGAACTTGATATCAGAAAAGCATTTACATTTAAGAAATCTCTATCGGAAAATAGTTTTTTTATACTTAATGAATCAACAGAAGATGACATTGTAAATGCCATTGGTGATGACTCAACAGTTACATGGGGATTAGGTATGTCTATTGGAGATACTATACCATACACTGATGAAAAGGGAAATACATTCAATATAAGAATCGCTGGAACAATTGCCAATTCCATACTTCAAGGTAGTTTTATAATCGCAGAAAAAGAATTTATAAAACGTTTTCCCTCTATAAGCGGATATCGAATGTTTTTGATTGATACACCATTTGGAAATGCAGAAGGATTGTCCTCTGAACTAGCGCGCTATTACGAAGATTATGGCTTAGAATTGACTAAGACAACAGAGCGTTTAGCAGAATTTAACGCTGTTCAAAATACATATCTTTCTATATTTCAAATGCTTGGCGGATTGGCAATGATCATTGGAAGTTTAGGACTTGGTGTAGTTGTGATGAGAAATGTAATGGAGAGAAGGAATGAGTTAGCTATATTACGCGCAATTGGATTCTCCGGGCGATCCGTTCAGTGGTTTGTAATTAATGAACATTGGTTTTTACTATCTTTGGGGCTGGCAATTGGAGTAATTTCAGGCATAATATCCGTTCTACCAGTATTAAAGACTCCTGGAACTAACATACCTTATCAATCCTTAACCTTAACCATACTTTTTATATTCTTCAGTGGTATCTTATGGATATGGCTTTCGACCAAACTAGCTCTTAAAGGCTCACTTCTATCGGCTTTAAGAAACGAGTGATCCTGAAAATATAGCCTAGCATTCTAATATCATTTATTATAAAATCCCTCTAAATCTCCCTTTGGAAAAGCTTATCATTACACGTAAGTTTGGAAAAGGATAATAGAAATGTTGTTATTACCCTATAGACGTCAAATTAAGCTCCGTTAGGAGCGGTATGTGAAAATCTTTTACTGTTCCATTAGCTTATTAACATTTCGCTCCTACGGAGCTTTGGAGGTGCTGTGACAATTATTTCTACCAACATTTCGTCCCTACGGGACTTAGAAAATGCTGTTTTATTTGGAAATTTGGCTTATGTTCCTTAATTCGATATATGAATTGTAAATAAACGATTATATATCAATATAAACATTTTCAGCTCCGTTAGGAGCGATATGTTTGTAGAAAAAGATAAAAAATAACATCAAGCTCCGTTAGGAGCGGTATGTTAAAATCTTTTGCCGTTCCATTAGCTTATTAACATTTCGCTCCTACGGAGCTTAGATTATTGATACGATCAACTTTCTACAAACATATCACCCCTAATGGGGTTAAATCCCTTATTAATTTTTGTTAATGACTCATTGTCAAAATTTCTTATCTTATGGGGCATTACCCACCCTTACTCAACCCAACCTACTTTTTATTATTTTCTGAGTAACAAACTGATTTTAAATCTGGATTTGCTTGATAGAAAGTTTCTCAATATCCATTTCGCCAAGCTTCATTTCATAAGCTGATGATATATGTTTTACATCATCAGGCTTATATTTTCTACCATTCCAGCTTGATAGTGTTAAAGTATAAGCATCAACCGCAACGGGATCGATACCGGAGATTATTGTATTTAGCTTTTCTGTTCTTCCTGGTCCTTCAGGTCCTCTTGTTATAAGGGCTTTCGATGCATCCATTATGATCAAGGATGGTTTTATAAATGTGCTTAGATCAGCTATACCTTGATGAAGGTCAATCTTTTGATGTAAATAACCACGGTCCCATATCAAGCCCATTAGATTTTTCATACCAAAACTAACAATAGTAGCAGAATGTGATTTTGCAACAGGTATATTAATAAAAACATCTGCTTTTAATATAGACCTATGCACATCTGTTTTTTCAAGGGCTTTTGCTTTTTCTAATTTTACTTCGGTATAGCTTCTTTGCTCCATTTCCATAGAAACCTTGATCTTATCAGAAGCAATCTTATTGACTGCATCGTTTATGCCTGTGCGTATAAGGCATTGTTCAGGTTTAGCCATGGGATGATCTATAATAAGAATAGACCTTGCACCAGCATCAAGACAAAGTTTCGCAACAGTAATAACAACCTCCGGATTCGTAGTGCTACCCCAATCTGGAGGATTAGGAAATGCAATGTTGGGCTTTATAACAACGGAATCACCGGATTTTATAAACTTTTCTATGCCTCCTAATGCATTAATGGCATCAATAGTAGCTTTACCAGGAGAATCAGATTTCACTACGATAAGGTCGGGTTCTGAATTTGATTCCTGAGAAAATGTATTCCTGGCTAATCCATTCATAGCGAGGGCTGTAATCGCGGTAAATTTTAAGAACTCTCTTCTTGATAATTTCTCCATAGTTAATATCTATCTCCTTACCTTTCCTGATATATGAGAAGCAAATAGTTTTACAACATTCAAAGCGGAATCGCTTTTGTCATCTATGATAACCTGAACAAAGAAATTTTTGGTCCAAAACTCAATCATGTAACTTGCTAATCCACTTTCATCGATTCTGGCTTCTGTTCCGGCTCCATTCCAGGGTCTGCCAATACCTGTTGCAGTTCTATCGTATACTTTTTGGGCATTCTCCTCATTTCCCTGGTCATAGATACGAAGTGTAACTAATGCTGAAGAGCATTCTGATCCGCTTGATGTGCAATTATATTGCTGAAAAACTGCTGAAACGAATCCATTATCAATGAATATTTGCGCTCCGCCATCAATAACAGCATAAAGGCTGTCGTAATCATTTGCTTCATCATAAGTTCCAAGCCTTGCCCAACCGCTGATCTCATCATCTCTTGGTATTAGGTCTACAGGATCCAATAATGATTTTACTTCATCAGAATCATTTCCTCCACAGCCTGATACCGAAAATATTAAACAAATAATCAAAAAGATTTTCAAGCCTTAACCCTCCTTTATGCTGCCCCATGTAGTATTAAGCTTTTTGGCAGGAGAAACAGGAGATTGTTCTTTTGCATTTATCACATCAACCAGAATTTTTTCTGGATCATTGGTGCCCAGACCCAACTTAGCAGCAGTCATTATGTGCTTCGGTTGCGGAAGGTTCTGACCGCGCTTTTTACGCTCAGATTCCAGTATCTTCCATCCATAATAATCGACAGCTACCGGATCCTGACCAATGATGATGCTATTATATGCAAACTGTGGAGACCCTCCCGGTCCGCCTATGTATATACCGAGCAAACCATCTAAAACAATCAATCTGGTCTTTTCTTTTATCTCAGGCAGATTATTTAATTCTGCTATATAAGGGTCACATTCACTATCATGGAGTATTCCCGGATTATTTACCGAACCATAATGATTTTTCATGCTCAATGTTACTCTAGCCATTCCATGATCCTTTAATACAGGAACATTAATTATATGATCAGAACTTGTTAAGATTTTGCTTAATCTAAGATTTCTATTAGCAACATTTACCTGCTTATCATATCCCCATTCCCTTTGATCTGAACCAAAACATCGGACACCTGAATTACCTATATTATATTTAAACCGACTATTAATAAGCTCATGGTTTGTTCTATCCCAGATAATAATATTATTTTCACTAAATCCAGCAGAAACAAGACCATTTACAATAGCATTGACAACCTCTGGATGTGTTGATAATTGGCTATTAATACAATTTACTTTTATTGAAACGATCTCTTTAGGTGAAATCGATGGAAATACGCTTGCCCATGCGTCTGCTAAATTATTTTGACCAGTAAATTGCATTATACCGACATCAACTGCTTTACGAGCAGATTCTTCATTAATCCTTACTCCTGTAACAGCATCAGGATGTTCGGAAACTACTATTTTACTGACATCCTGAGAATATGCTTTTTGCTCTGATAGATTAAACAATGATGATCCTAAAGTCACACCCAGACCTATTAATGAAAGGTCTTTAATAAATTTACGCCTATCTATCTTTTGATTTTCTTCCATATTATTATTTCTCCTATATCATAATTTGATTAAAATTCTGAAATATATATTTACCAGTCCATTATTTAAGTTACCATTAGTATAAGATAAGTTTATCCTGTTTCTAAAACTAACGTTCTCTGAAAACTTCCATTCTATCCCTAATGATGGTGAATAAGTCAGGTAAGATTCATCTTTGATACCTTTTTTATATTGATCGTAAGATAGCGAGTTTGATTGAGTAATATAAATCCTTTCGTTCTGTGATTTTCTGCTTGTATATCTGAAAGATACATTAAACAGGGTCTTTTTCTTTATAGTGTTATCATTTGATTCATAATATTGGTAATTAAATCTAAACCTGGTATTCCAATTTGTTGACCAGTTTTGTTCATAAGATAATGCTGGAGAATGAGTAAAATCCTTCAATGATCTTTCTTTTTTATTATCATAATAATACTCAAGAGTCAATCTTGACTTAATATTTGGAATATATTCAAGTTCAGTTCTATATTTGTTTCTATTAGAAAAAATAAGCCTATCTTTTCTATTCCTTATTGCATCATAAGTCCCTGTAAGTGATAATGAATTATTTGGTCTTATACCAGTTTGTAGCCTTAAAGAGCGATTTCTATTTGTCCCTTCTGTATTAGAAGAAGATTGATCTGACGCGTTAAATATACTTGAGAACGTCAGCAAGTTAAGGCTGTTTGTCCACATTCCCGGAAGCAAGCTTAAACCTGTTGTAAAAGAAGAGGTCTTGAGTTCAGAGCTTCTAAAACTATCAAAACGAATGTTGTTTATAATTCCTTTTATGGTTGAAAAATTTGAATTTAATATTAATCTGCTATAATCATCTTTCAATCCTTTTTTATCAGTCAGCCTATTTAGTTTATATGACCCATTTATATTAAATTTTTCGATGGGGTCAAGCTTAATTTTTGTATATATTGTTTGGTTTTTTCTATCGGTATTATTCTGATATGCGACTCTATAGTAGCTTATAATTTCAGCATTCTTAAAAGGTAAATTATATTGAAGATCACCTCTAAGGCTAGAATTGTTTTGATCATTAATAGGAGAGCTTACAGTATCTCTTGTTCCTGAAAATATAAATTTTGGGAAACCAGGATTAGAAATAGCAACACTTGCCTTTATGTTTCTCTCCAATGTATCAATTAAACCATCATTAGATTTATCCTGTTTATATTTGAATGTTAACGGCATCCAATTTGTTAAATCATATCGTGAGAATATCTCATTATGATTATTTAAACGACCAAATGGTGTTTCTCGTTTATTAAGAGTGATAAAATCTTTGCTATATGATTCATGGTCAAATTTAAGCTGAGCATTTGTAGTAGTAGTCAATAGGCTTAAACTTCCTGCAATACCATCAAGATTATCTGCCGGCTTCCTTGAATATACAAATTCAGGATTAAATTTCAAAGATAATTTTCCAATTTTAATATCTTTTGCTTCACCATTCAGGCTAATATTGTCGAAGTTATCATTATGAACTACATCCAAACCTGCATAATAATTATTTCCAAGATCAATACCGCTGGTAGTCAAAAATATTTTGTTTTGTCTATTTTTATCTCTATATTGATATCTAACTTCTATTTTTGCTCCTTCATCGATGAGTTCTTCACGAAGAAACATAAGCATCCCTGTTGTATATATCAAAATATAGTCCGAACCGCGCTGCCACAATTCATCGTTTACCATAACGACATCAGTATCTGCTATAATATCTTGATGGCTTAACTGATAAATGGATGTCTGAACATTGTAAATAAAGAAATCTGTCTCAAAGTATCCTTCCTGCTCACCATATCTTGGTTCAAAATTTAACTGCTTATGATCTGATTTATATCTTACAAGCCCACCGGCTCCCTCAAGGTTTGTATCATCTATAATATTGGAATTACGTATTTTTGCTGGAAACTTTCCTGCAACTATCTTTTGCAAAATGTCATTGTTATTACCACGATAATTTATCTCATATTCTACATTGTCTTTATTGATGTCGTTGTAATATCCAATTATCGATCTTTGATTGGATAGCTCACCTTTGAGATTTAAGTCACTTTTTATGCTTGAATCATAGATATCTGTCCGTTTATTACCAAATTCGCTTGAGTCTATAAATTCAAGAGAGCTTGTTCCAGATAAACGGAATTTCATTTCGCTAATATCAATTCCCAAGCCTTTATCATCAATTTTTAGAAATTTACCTTTTCTTAATTTTTCTGTTAGCAAACTTGAGAATTCATATTTATCCCAAAAATCTGCTGATTTATCATATATATTGATACCTTTTTCGGTCATCACGAATACCAATCCACTTACTGCTATAGCCTTGCAGGAGTTATCCAGCAAACCATTTGATGAATTATAATATTTCCAGGCATTTGTTTCAGTATTATAATTACATACTCCATTATTAGTGCAAAACCAGATATTATTTCCATCGATAGCTAAATCTGTAACGTTTTTATCAGGGAGCATGACATTATAATTGAGAGCGGAAGACCATGAATCAGAAGTCAGATCATATATTCTTACACCATCTTGAGTAGCAAGCCAAAGTTTATCTTTATCTGTTATAAAATTGTTTATTTCACTGCCAATTATGCCATCTGATGCCACATAAGATTTCCATGAAGATAATTTTTTATCATATCTTATCAATTCATTATCAGTAGCAAACCATAAATAATCTCTGGAATCTACTGATCTTTTCACAGTCTGTTGAACATTAAACTCTAAATTCATCCATTTATCAAAGTTTATGTCTAGCTTCGATATACCTTCTGAAGTAGCAAACCAGGCAAATTTAGCATCGGTAACTATATCATTTACTTCATCGCCTGATAATCCATCATCTTTTGTATATGTCTTCCATTTTTCAAGAACTTTATCGAACCTGCCTGCACCTTTATCTGTGCCTATCCATACATAATCTTTGCTGAAAGCAATGCATCTAACATCGTTGCCTGGTATGCCGTCAGACGTTGTATAAGTTCGCCAATCACTGTATCTTAAGTCTGAATTACTTATGCCTCCATCTGTTGCTACCCATATTATCCCTTCGTCAATGCCTATATCACGTATATTATCACCTGCCAAGCCATTAACTTTTGAGAAAACATCCCATGAATCCTGTGTTTTATTGTATCTATAAAGACCTTTATCAGTTGCAAACCATACGTAATTTTCAGAAGATATTATCGATGGATTTTTACTTTCCGCAAGATTGCTTAAATAAAATAACGAAATGCAGAAAAAATATATTCCCAATTGGTATTTTCTAACAAAGGTGTTAAAAATGTTTATTCTCATAAGGTAGTTCTTCATAAGAGAGATAGTTAAGTGTGAGTTGGGATAAAAATCCAGATACTAAGATAGAGATTTGCCTTTCAGCACAATTTATGAAAATGATAGTTCATAATATTTCTATTGATTCGACAATTCCTTATAAATCTTTATTTCCAACTAATATATCTTATATATTAATATCGGTCAAGTAAAAATTTATTTTCTCAAGCATAAACTTTTTATCCATATCTTCTTAGGAAATTTTTTATCGGTTATGTGATGCAACAGTTTTCCCGCAATGTAAGTTGTTTTTTTGTCGTAAGGTTTTCTTGCAAATAAACAAATTAGAAACACGGAGAGAAAAATTAATCACAAAGAACACGAATAAAACGAATAGCACGAATATAAAAAATTATTTGTGTAATTTGCCTTATTCGTGACATTCGTGATTAAAAGAATATTATCATCTTTTTGCCTCCCTTAATCCCTCTGTAAACGGAGGGAAATATTCTCTCCCCATTTACGGAGAGAGCTAGAGAGGAGTAATAATCTTATGTTTTATCATTTGCGTAATTCGCGACATTCGTGATTAAATATCTCCGTGCCTCCGTGTTTCGTTTTTAATTATGTAATGATAGTTCGTAATATTTCTGTTTGAATTTGTTGCTTATAGTTTGTGGACGAAAACTTTATGCCTGTTTCATTTATTCAAAATATTTTTCGTTGATCAGAATCTTTTAGTTTGATACAATTCTGATTAAGTAATTTAGTAATACCGTTTTAAAAATTTGTTTATATAATTCCCTAACTTCTTTTGAAAAGGGCAAAATCATGAAAGTCTCCCTTTTCCAAAGGGAGATTTAGAGGGATTTTATAATAAATGATAATTACTTAAAATGATATAAGCATATATTTGCAAAAAACATTAGCAGGAGGATTTAAATTAATGATAGCAGGTGCCTTTTTAGCGGTAATACCTTTTATCTATTCAATTTCTGCTGACGGAGTTAGCAAAATAGGCGATCTTCTCAACCAATCTGTTATCTCAAGGGATGAATTTCAAAATGAGCTTCGCAATTACATTAAAAGCCTTATGCCACAATTTAATATGCCACAAACTGCCGATGAATGGATAAAAGAAAGCGAAAAGCTTAGAAAAGAAATTTTTGATAAGGTTGTATTTCGAGGCATTCCTGAAGAATGGTATAAAAATGAGCCAGATATTGTTTGGGGCGATGTTATTGATACTGATAAAGGATATATCATTAGAAAGCTGAAGTATTCAGCTTTACCAGGTCTATGGGTGCCTGCTTTGCTATATGAGCCTAAAGAAGCTGATGGGAAACTCCCAGCAATACTAAATGTAAATGGACATGTTGGTCCTCCCGGCAAGACACAAGATTATGAGCAGATAAGGTGTGTCAATCTTGCAAAACGTGGCATGCTTGCTCTTCATCCTGAATGGTTGGTCTTCGGAGAGCTAAGCGGTGATGATTATAAACATAATCGTCTGGCTTACCTTGATCTTTGTGGGGCAACAGGGCTTTCTGTTTTCTATCTTGCAATGAAAAGAGGAATTGATGTATTGACAATGTATCCGAAAACTGACCCACAAAAGATAGCAATGACAGGGCTTTCTGGAGGTGGTTGGCAGACGATCATATTAAGCTCATTGGATACCCGTATTTCATTATCAGTTCCAAATGCTGGCTACATTGGGCTTGACTATCGTGCTGATTTCATTGAAGATACAGGTGATCTTGAACAAAATCCTACAGATTTAATAACAATCGCTGATTATCCATGTCTTACGGCTATGCTTGCTCCACGACCAGCATTATTAATATACAACGAAAAAGATGACTGCTGTTTCCAGGCATACCGTGCTAGAGAATCGGTATATGAACCTATAAAACCATTCTATAATTTATTTGGTAAAGTTGATGATTTCAAATTTTATGAAAATAAAGTTCCTGGAACACATAATTATGATAAAGATAACAGAGAACAATTCTATAGATTTATCAACAAATATTTTATTGAAGAGACAAAAAGAATAGATAATGAAATACCATCTGACGATGAAGTCTTAAAATATGATGATCTTATTGTTGGGATACCTGAAAACAATGAAAATTTCTTTACACTTGCATCAAAAATAATGAAAGAACTGCCTAAGAACCGTCCAGATAAAAATAATCTTACGGAATGGCAAAATGAAAGCAGAAAAAAGTTAAAAGATATTTTGCGTCTGGAACCATTGACTGCTAAAGCTGAAATTGTAGAGGAAGTATCTAATGATGGGATAAAAGCAATAAAGTATAAAATTAGAACGAATAATAATATTTCTATACCATGTATTGCCTTCTCTAGACAAGAGACTGATAGAAAGCATCTAAAAATAATCTTTTCTGATAATGGCAGGAGCAAACTATCAGAATATATAACAGATGAAGCTTTAAACTCATCGCTAATATTAGCAGTTGATCCACTGTTTATGGGTGAATGTATACCGGTTAAAGGGCCGATATGGCAATATGCACAGATGATCTCAACAGCAGGCAAACGAGCTTTAGGGATACAGACTGCTCAGATTATGGCTGTTGTTGAATGGGCATGTCAGGAATTCGGAGTTGATAAAGCTTCACTATCCGCAATAGGCTGGAACTCAAGCCTTGTTGCTATTATGGCTTGTGGTTTATACAACCATAGAATAAGTGAGGTTTCTATCGATAATTATCTGGAAAGCTTAAAACTGCTTATTAATAATCATTCTGATTATGAAGCGTATCCATCGTTATTCTGTTTTGGACTATTAGAACAATTTGATGTTCCTGAACTTTTAGAATTGTGCGCTCCGGTTACTGTTTCAAAAAATAAATAATTGTAGCAAAAAGAATTGGCAAAATCTTATATGCTTCAACTAACAAAGAATACTTCTGCTAATAGGTCAAGGGGAATCATTTATAATAAATAGCACAAAGTATTATGGAAAAACGACTAATAAATATATATTTAACGTTAAACCAACCCATTCGCAAATGAACCTTTGATCAGCAGGAGTGATATATAATGAAATTAAGAATTTTACTAATTATAATAGTTCTTCTCTTTATTTTTAGCTTTTTATGCTTTTCTGACCCTGTGAGCCTTGATGGCGTAATAAAGGTTGGAGAAACACATATTAAGCTACAAAGGCAATCATCATCTATATCTGCAGAAACTTTTCTATTTGGCAAATATTCTATACTGAACATTATAGAACTTAAAGAAAATGGGCAAATTATAGGTTACATCGTTGAACTGGACCCTGAAGGATTCATAGCTGTATCATCAAATACTGATATTCATCCGGTTATTGCATATTCTTTTACTGGCAGATTTTCAATGGAAGATAGCCCTGAAAATATAATTCTTAAGGTAGTCAAACTGGATTTAAAAAGCAGATTAGATGCAATTCCATTTACTTCTTCAGAACTAAAAGCATATAATAATAGACTCTGGCAGGAATATATAACACAAAGTGACACATCCAGCATTACCTATACTCAACAATGGGGACCTTTGCTTAATACAACATGGCATCAAAGTCATCCATATAATAAATATTGTCCGATTGATCCTGCTACGGGAAATAGAAGTGTCACCGGATGCAATGCCATAGCTTATGCACAAATATTAAATTACTGGAAATATCCGCGATCTTTAACTTTTGATGATTCTGATAAATATATAACAAAGACACACGGAATAAAAATTGATGAAGACTATCAACTCAGGGACTTTCTATCATTTAGTGAGTTAAATTCTGAATTATCAAATATTAGATATAATGGCGATGAAGATGAGATCGCAGCATTATGTTTCGGATGTGGCGTTAAAGTTAATTCCGATTATACTTCAACAGGCACATCCGGCTGGATAGGCACATATTATTATCAAGACAATTTTGGCTATGCAGAAGGTAGCTTCATTAGTGGTGATGCCCCGGGATTTTATAACACTCTTATGAACAATATGAAATCATCGAAGCCTGCTCATCTGAGTATCGCAATAAAAAGGGAAGATGGCAATTATTATGATGGTCATGCTGTTGTAGCCGATGGATATAGAGATACAGGTGAATACCATCTAAATTTTGGTTGGGGACCCGATTTACCAGATCCTATATCAGAATGCTGGTATTTCCTGCCCAATGGGATGCCTTATGATTATAATACAGTTCGTTATGGCATGCTAAATATTTATCCAGGGAACATTACAAGACTTTTATCACCTAAAGGTGGTGAAAAGATTCGCGGAGGGAACGTTTATAATATTACCTGGGATAATACAGTACCGGGAACACATCATATTCATCTTCAATATTCAACTAATGGTGGAATTAACTATCAGGATATAACAACCAGCACAGAAGACGATGGTCTTTATGAATGGTTGGTTCCAAATGTCAATTCATCATCAGTCCGCGTTCGCTTGATCGCTGAAAATTCTACTAACACTCAGATAGCTACGGATGAAAGTGCTAATTTTATGATTGATAGCACTTCTCCAGTTACAACTCCAATACTATCAGGAGAGCAAGCTGATCCTGGTTCAGGATGGTATATATCAGATGTGACAGTAACTCTCTCGGCATTAGACAATTTATCAGGAGTTAATAAAACTTATTATAGAATAAACTCCGGAGATCAACAGGTATATCAATCCCCATTTAATATTTCTGGAACAACAGTTTATTACTTTTCAGAAGATGTAACAGGAAATACAGAAACGGAAAAATCCATCGAAGTAAAAATCGACAAGTCTCCTCCAGAGACACCAGTGGTAACTGATGATGGAGAATATACATCAGATGAAACTCAACTACATGCAACATGGACATCTTCTGATGCAGAATCAGATATATCAGAATACATGTATTCAGTAGGAACAACGCAAGGTGGTATCGATATAGTTCCATGGACATCGACTGGTGATGATAACTTTGTAACGAAAGATGGTTTAAACCTGGTTCATGGAGAAACATATTACTTTTCTGTCAAAGCTAAAAATGGAGCCGGGCTATGGTCTAATGTGGGTTATTCAGATGGTATTATTTATATGTCATCACAATTAAATATCAATCCAAATAGCTTCGTTTTCAGCACACAACCTGACAATAATCCCGATCCACAAACATTAAGTATCAAAAATACTGGATATGGAGTATTAAATTGGAGTATAATTGAAAATGCTGATTGGTTATCCTGTTCACCGATCAGTGGGTCATGCACTGATGAAACGGATGAAGCTTTAATATCTGTTGATGTTGCTGGTTTAAGCGAAGGGATATATACTACCATATTAACAGTAAATGCAGAGGGAGCATCAAATTCTCCTCAGGTTATAAATATCTTTCTCAGGGTATTTTATTTAGATAAGGTCACCATGAACGCTGGTTGGAACCTTATATCGATATCCGTTCAACCTGATGATGATTCCATAGATAATGTGCTTGACTCTATAAAAGGAAAATTTGATTCTGTCTGGGCTTATTATGATGGTGGATGGAAAAAGTATATTGTTGGAATGGAGAAGTTCAGGGACCTCAATAATATTGTGCCTGGGAGAGGTTATTGGGTTAAGATGAAGGAAAATGCCACACTTAGCCTGACTGGAGACCCTATTGATAGTTTGGCAGTGCAAATATTTTCTGGATGGAATTTAGTCGGATACAATCAAAAAGATGAAAAGTTAACAGAATCCGCTTTGGCTTCCATATTGCAGAATTGCTCTTCAGCATGGGCTTATGAACAACAAAGTGGCTGGAAAAAATTTATTAAAGGCTCAACAACTAAAGACCTTTTAACTATGGGTCCATGGAAAGGCTATTGGTTCAACGTCAGTTCAAATTGCACCTGGAACCCTGATGATGCAAACCCATCTCCTCCCTTAAACGTATATCAATATAGGACAGTTCAGAACGATATACCAGAATTGCCCTATGTTTTATGGGGAAGTATAGATTCTAAAAATATTGATAAGGATTCTATTACAGTAGTTCTCAAAGTAGATGGAAAGGTGAAGTCAACTGCACAGTTAAAATCCATTGATAATGAAGTTTTTTATTCAATAGATGTTCCTGTTATTGCAAATAATTCAGAAATATACATAAATTCTGGTGATTTTATGGAAATAATTAAGGATATACCATCAGGTAATTCAGGTCAAGCCATCAGGTTTGATTTGACTTTGAAAACACCTATCAAAGAAAGTAAGCTATACCAGAACTATCCAAATCCGTTTAATCCTGAAACATGGATACCTTTCCAGCTAAAAGAGGATGCTGATGTAGAGATTAAAATTTATAACTTAGCTGGTCAATGCATCAGAACACTAAAGCTTGGTTATAAAACTGCCGGGATATATACGAAGAAAGATGAATCTGTTTATTGGAATGGGACGAATGATCTGGGAGAGTTTGTGTCGAGTGGAATTTATTTTTATAGTATAAATGCTGGTAACTTTAATGAAACAAGAAAGATGATTTTATTGAGGTAAGGGATGAGACGTTCAAATTTAGCTTTTATGATCTCCTTAATTGTTCATTTAATTGCAGGTTTGATATTCATGAATGTACATAGAAAGGAGATCGTCAGATATGGCAAACCATCCATTGCCATTGAATTTAATGTTAAGGCACCTGAACCAAAGATAGAAAAAGTTAAACCAAAGATAGAACCTTTAAAAATAGATACAATACAACGTAAAACGGATGTATTATATTCTTCCAGACCATTGCCTTTGTCAGCAAATACGCAATTAGCTGTTGTTACCGCAGCAAAAAATATCTCTGCGAAAGGAGAAAGCACTACTTTACCTTTCGGAATACAGCTACCTCAAGGTAGTCTTGGCTCGGGTGCATCTTTTGATGGATCAGTTAGGGCAAGGGGTGCCGAAGGCTATGGGAGAGGTGGTAAAAGCCAATTAATTGACTTTGTTGACAGAACAAAAGGAAAACGTGATATAATATATTGCCTTGATATTTCTGCTAGTATGGGTTCTGCTAATAAATTGAATTTATCAAGAAACTACCTGAAAGATTCATTGCTTGCTTTAAATGAAAATGATAGGTTCAATATTATAGTCTTTTCAAAGAACTATGAAGTATTCAATGAAAATGGTTTTTTACAGGCAACAAAGGAAAATATATTAAAGGCAATGAGTTTTCTTGATAGCTTTACACCACAAAGTATCAGAACAAATACAAAGACCGACCTTTTATCTCCACTATTATTTGCACTTGATATGAAACCTATGATAATAGTTGCAGTAACAGATGGACTTCCAACATCAGGAGTCATAAATCCTGAGAAGATATTACAAAACTTAAAAGAAAAAAATACTAACGGAACAAAAATATTTGCTATTGGAATGGAAATGGATCAAGATCAGCCCGAATCCTGGCTCATGAAAGCTATAGCAGAGCAAAATGGTGGAGAATACCAGTTTTTTTAATTTTTCCAATTATTTTCCCATAAGTGAGAAACTCTTTAATATATTATCATAGGTAGTAAGGTAGCTATCAAAATCAGCATCTTTAGCCCAATATTCATATCGAACCATTATGTCTCCTTTGGCAAACCACGTTATTGCGCTTTTCATTGAACTTTCATTGTTAGATAGAATAGCTTGAATTCCTGTATAATTTCCAATACTTATGGTTTTTTTTGATTCTATCGAAAGAGAATTTATTTCTGCATATAGTTCTATTTCCCTAGATACACTGTAAGTCTCAATATATGTTCCCTTCTGGTTATCTACTGCAAGGACTATAAAAGGTATTCCTGCATTGAAAACAGGCTCAAGATAACCATATTTATCAGGACCTACAAATTCATTATCTTTCACCGGTTCCATTAAAAGTAGATAATAGAATGGTATATAACCTTGTTCTGATTGCAATTTTAATCCTTTCATATCATTACCTAAAGCTTTTATAGTCCAGGGTTGGGTAGGTAAATTAGAAATGCTGATGCCATAGACAGTGTTCAGATAGCTATTTCCTGAAAGTCCCGATTTTATCTCTTCTCCTGGTGTGACAATTTTATCTGTAGAATCACCACATCCCAAAACACTAATTACTAAAAACATAACCATATAATAAGCAATTACTTTTTTCATTATATCCTCTAAGCCTTCCTTTCCCAAAGCTAATCTTTACCCATAAGTCTATAAATCCGCAAATAGTAAAAAGTCGGTTGGGTTGAGTAAGGATTGACAATGACAAATAAGCTAA
>FWPV01003081.1_pt1 | contig 38781 bp, 32 predicted proteins | sample 2228371 | NCBI WGS metagenome assembly FWPV01 (sample SAMEA103939776, study PRJEB20133) | metagenome
GAAAAGGGCGTTCACCGGCTCGTCCGGCTCTCCCCGTTCGACTCGGCCCACCGCCGGCACACCTCCTTCGCGCTGGTCGAGGCCTACCCTCAGGTCGAGCGCGACGATGAGGTCGTCATCAATCCCGCCGACCTGCGCATCGACACCTTCCGCTCCGCTGGCGCCGGCGGGCAGAACGTGCAGAAGAACGAGACGGCCATCCGCATCACACACCTGCCGACGGGCATCGTCGTCACCTGCCAGAACGAGCGCTCGCAGACCCAGAACCGCGAGAACGCCCTGCGCGTCCTGCGCGCCCGCCTGCTCGACCTCAAGCGCCAGGAACAGGAGGAGGAGCTCGCCCGCCTGAAGGGCGAACACATCAAGGCCGAGTGGGGAAGCCAGATTCGCTCCTACGTCCTCCACCCCTATCAGATGGTGAAGGACCACCGCACAGATCTTGAGACCTCCAACACGAGCGCGGTTCTCAACGGCGAGATCGACATGTTCATCGAGGCCTACCTGCGCTCGAGCATCGGGCAGCGGGCGTGAGCTGCCGCGCCTTGTCGGCGTGTTGCCCGTCTGCTATAATCCCGTGCCTACCGCAAGGAGGCCCTGAGGACATCATGAGGACGTCACTGAACCTGGCGATGATCGTGGTCTCCATCGCGCTCATCGCCGCCATCATCCTGCAGAGTCGCGGCGCCGGTCTCGGCGGCTTGACCGGCGGCGACTACGGCGGCTCCGGGTTCCATGTGCGCCGGGGCATCGAGCGGCTTCTGTTCAACATCACCATCGGCCTGAGCATTGTCTTCTTCGTCCTGGCAGTCCTGAACGTCGGCCTGGCTGGCTGATCCGCCCCCACCTCTCGCCCGCGGCCCCTCCCCATGCGCAACATCCGCTGGCAGCTCCTGATCGCCATCGGCGGGTTGTTCCTGGTCATCGGCCTGCTGCTTGGGCAGACCCCGGCTCTGGAGGTGCCCGCCTCGCAGCCGGCGCCCGGCGGCGTGTACACCGAAGCGCTCATCGGATCGCCGATGCGCCTCAACCCGGTCCTCGACTTCGCCAACCAAGCCGACCGCGACGTCGATCGGCTGATCTTCTCCGGCCTGGTGCGCTACGACGCCAGCGGGCGACCGGTGCCGGACTTGGCCGAGAGCTGGGCCATCTCGGCGGACGCCACACTCTACACCTTTGCCTTGCGGCGCGATGCCGTCTGGCACGACGGCACACCCGTCACCTCGGCCGACGTCGTCTACACCTACTCCAAGCTCCAGTTCCCCGACTACCCCGGCCCGGCCGACCTCGGTGCCCTTTGGCAGCAGATCGAGGTCATCCCCCTCGACGACCACACTGTCCAGTTTCGCCTGCCCGAGCCGTTCGCGCCGTTCTTCGACTACCTCGCCATGGGACTGCTGCCGGACCATCTGCTGCGAGGGGTCAGCGCGGCGGACCTGATCGACCACCCGTTCCACCTTCAGCCCGTCGGCACGGGGCCTTTCCGCTTCGACCGCTTTCTCGTGGAAGACGGGGAAATCCGCGGCCTCAGCCTGTCCGCCTTCGCCGACTACTACGGCCAGGTTCCCTACCTCGAGCGCGTGGAGTTCCGCTACTACCCGGATCAGACCTCCGCGCTGGACGCATACGAGCGCGGCGACGTCCAGGGCATCAGCGCCGTGGGCCCCGAGATCCTCGCCCGCGCCCTCTCGCTCCCCCGTCTCGACCTCCATTCCTCTCAGCTGCCGCGCATCACGCTTGTCTTCCTCAACTTGAAGGACAGCCAGCGGCCTTTCTTCGCCGACAAGAAGGTGCGGGAAGCACTGCTGCTGGCGATCAACAGGCAGTGGATCATCGACCGCGTGCTGAACGGGCAGGGCACGCTGGCAGTCGGCCCGATCGTGCCCTGGAGCTGGGCGGCCGCCAGCGGCCTCGAGGCTACGCCCTTCCAGCCGGACCAGGCCGCGGCCCTGCTCGACGAGGCGGGCTACGTGCTGCCTGCCGGCGCCGCACCGGGAAGCCCGGAGTACCTTCGCAGCAAGGATGACACTCCCCTTGCGTTCGAACTCCTCCATCCGGAGGACGACCTCCACACACAGGTGGCTCAGGCGCTCCAGACCTACTGGCAGGCCATCGGCGTCCAGGTGAGCCTGCGGGCCGTCCGCGCGGAAGACCTGCTGGACGACCACCTGCAGCCGCGCCGGTTCGAAGCCGCCCTCGCCGACCTGCAGCTTTCCCGCTATCCCGATCCCGACCCCTACCCCTTCTGGCACGACTCGCAGTCCGAGACCGGCCAGAACTACGGCGGGTTCGAGGACCGCAACATCAGCATCTGGCTCGAGCAGGCGCGCGTCACGCCCGACTTCGAGCAGCGCGCCAACCTCTACCGGAGCTTCCAGTACCGCTTCCAGGACCAGGTGCCGGCACTGCTGCTCTACTATCCCGTCTACACGTTCGGGGTCGACGAGGCTCTGCAGGGGGTGACGCTCGGCCCTCTCGTGGACCCCAGCGACCGCTTCTCCACCATCACCAGCTGGTACCTGCTCGTCCGCCGCAGCCTGCTCCCCACCCCGACATCGACCCCGTGACGGACCTCCCCTTTCCCGTGCGCGCCGCGGCCAGGGCGATGGTATAATGCGGCCGTTTTCCCCAGCACTCCGACTTCCGATTCCGAGGATGCCGTGACCGAGAAGAACCTTTTTGCCCGTCCCCTCCAGCTCTCCGAGCTGAAACCGAAAGTGCCGCTGCAAGGAACGGTGACGAAGATCGAGATGTTCGGTGCCTTCGTGGACGTCGGTCTGGACGTCCCGGGATTGGTGCACATCTCGATGCTTCGGCGCGAGCCGGTCAACCGCGTCGAGGACGTGGTGCAGGTGGGCCAGGAGGTACAGGTCTGGGTGCATCGCGTCGACCCCGTGGCCGGCCGCCTCGAGCTGACGATGATCCGGCCCCTGCTGGTGGAGTGGAAGGACCTCAAGCCGGGGGTGGCTCTGCGGGGGAAGGTCGTCAAGCTGGAGAAGTTCGGGGCCTTCGTCGACGTGGGGGCGGAGCGGCCCGGGTTGGTCCACGTCAGCGAGATGAGCCGCGACTACGTCCCCGACCCGGCCCAGGTGGTCAAGGTTGGGGATGAGGTGGACGTGGTCGTCCTGGAGGCCGACCGGAAGAAGAAGCAGATTCGCCTGAGCATGAAGGCCGCCGAGACCGTACCCGCAGCGGAAGAGGAGGCGGAGCCACCGCCGCCGACGCCCATGGAGCTGGCTCTGCGCAAGGCACTCGAGCGCTCCAAGCAGCCCGCTTCCGCTGCCGCCAGCAGCGCCGCGCCCTCAGCCAGGCGCCGCAAGACGCAGGAAGACATCCTGGCGCGCACGCTGGAGTCGCGGGTTCGGACGTCTCCTTCGGATCAGTGAGCACAACCGCGGCGAACGAAACGGCGGGCCTGGTCGGCGGCCCGCCGTTTTGATGCCTTCCCCACGAGGCCAGCGCCTCCGGAGATCCTGCGGAGCTCAGTGCGCCAGGGGCGGGCGTCAGACCTCAAGCCCCACCCGGCTGCCCGGCCTCAGGATGGGAGGGAGGATCGGCGCTAGAGCTCCTCTTCCTCGTCGAGCCAGCTCTCGTCTTCCTCTTCGTCGTCCCGGTAGAGATCCTCGTCTTCCTCCTCCCAGATCTCCTCCAGGTCCTCTTCGTCCCACTCCTCCTCCGCCGGGACGTCATCGATGTGCGAGTACGTGAGACACCCTTCGTCCGGGTCGATCTCGACTGCGGCCGCGCCGCAGTAGCCGTCCTCCAGGAAGACGCAGTCCACGTATCGGCATCGAATCCGGGGCATGGTCAACCCTCCCTAGGATCCCGACCGCCGCACCCCGCTCGGCTCGGGCTCAGGGATCCCACCCGTCGAGATCGCCCCACCTGCAGCCCGGGCGCGGCCGCCCAAGTTTGCGCCTGTCCCGGCCAGCCTTGGACCTCCCCCGCAGCGGGGGGCGGGCCCGGGAAGCGAGCCGGCGTGCAGAGAGCGACGCCCATCCGTCTTCCCTGACCCGTGCCGGGAAAGCAGGGCGGCATTATACCATCAGCACCCAATCGCCTAGCCCGGTCGGACGCGGCACGCCTCCAGCACGTTCGGCAGCGCTTCGATCCGATTGAGAATGCGGCTGAGCTGCGCGATGTCGGTCACGCTCAACTCCAAATTGAAGACGGCGAGGCTGTTCTTCGTCGTGACCTGCGCCGACGGCATGTTGATGCCCTCGTTGGCCACCAGCGCCGAGACGTCGCGCATCAGCCCCTCGCGGTCGTAGGCGCGGATGCGGACCGACACCGGGTACGTCCGCCGCGGCTGGCCCCAGGAGACCTGGATCAGCCGCTCCTTGTCGGAGATGCGCAGGACGTTGGGGCAGTCTCGGCGGTGGATGGTGGCGCCGCGCCCTCGCGTGACGTAGCCGATGATGGGATCGCCCGGCGCCGGCTTGCAGCACCGCCCAAGGCTGGTGAGCAGCCCGTGGATGCCCAGGATGCTGACCTCTCCGGCCTCCCCCGGGGGCTGCTGTGGGGCGGCGGCGACGGCCAGGTCCCGCAGTTCGGGCTCCTCCTGCTCCACCAGGCGGGCCATGATCTTGCCCAAGTGGACGTCGCCGCAGCCGATGGCGGCCAGCAAGTCCTCCGCCTGACTGTAGCCGAGGTCCCGGGCGATCTGGTCGTGCGTGAGGCCTTCGATTCCCAGGCGATGGAGCTCGCGCTCCAGCAGGGCCCGGCCGTGTGCCACGTTCTGCTCGCGATCCTGCCGTTTGAACCACTGCCGGATCTTGCCGCGCGCCCGCTGGGTGCGGACCATCTCCAGGCTGGGGTTGAGCCAATCGCGGCTCGGGCCGCCGCGCTTGGCGGTGAGGATCTCCACCGTCTCCCCGGTCTGCAGACGATAGTCGAGCCCGACCAGCTTGCCGTTCACCTTCGCCCCGCGGCAGCGGTGGCCGATGTCGGTGTGGATGTGGTAGGCGAAGTCGATGGGAGTGGAGCCGCTGGGGAGGTCGATGATGTCGCCCTTGGGAGTGAAGACGTAGACGCGGTCGTCGAAGACGTCGCTCTTCATGGCGTCGACGAAGTCCGAAGCATCGTCGACGTCCTGCCGCCACTCCATCAGCCGCCGCAGCCACAGGATGCGCTGCTCGTACGTCTCGTCTCGCTGGCGGCCCTCCTTGTAGCGCCAGTGCGCCGCGATCCCGTATTCGGCGTTCTCGTGCATCTCCGGCGTGCGGATCTGCACCTCGACCGTCTTGCCGTCGTCGAAGATTACGGCGGTGTGCAGGGATTGATAGAAGTTGTCCTTGGGCGTGGCGATGTAGTCGTCGAACGTGCCGGGAACGGGGCGCCAGTGGTTGTGAATCACGCCCAGGGCAAGATAGCAGTCGGACTCGTTCTCGACGATCACCCTCACGCCGCGGACGTCGTACACCTGGTCGAAGGGGACGCCCTTGCGCTCCATCTTGCGGTAGATCGAGAACAGGTGCTTGGGGCGGCCGCTGACCTCGGCCAGGATGCCGGCCTGCGAGAGAACCGTCTGGAGCCGATCGCAGATCGATTGGAGCGCTCTCTCGCGATCGGTGCGGCGCTCCGCCACCAGCGAGGCGATCTCCTTGTACTTCTCCGGATACAGGTAGCGGAAGCCGAGGTCCTCCAGCTCCCATTTCACCTGCCAGATGCCCAGGCGGTTGGCGAGAGGGGCGAAGATCTCCAGCGTCTCCTGGGCGATTCGCTTGCGCTTCTCGGCCGGCAGGTGGGAGAGGGTGCGCATGTTGTGGAGGCGGTCGGCGAGCTTGATGACCACCACGCGCACATCGTCGCCCATGGCCAGGAACGTCTTGCGCAGCGTCTCCTTGGCCAGCTCCGCCTTGCTGCTGCGCTCCTCCTTGCCTCGCCCATCGCCGCGCGAGACGCGGGGCAGCTGGGTGAGCTTGGTCACCCCGTCGACAAGGTGCGCGACCTCCGGGCCGAACTGCTCGGCCAGGTCCTGGAGGCTCAGGTCGGTGTCCTCGACGGTGTCGTGCAGCAGGCCAGCCACGATCACCGGGACCGGCATCCCCAGCTCGGCCAGGATGGTCGCCACGGCGGCGCAGTGCTGGACGTAGGGTTCCCCCGAGGCGCGCTTCTGCCCGGCGTGAGCCCGCTCGGCGACGCGGTAGGCGCGCTCAATCACATCCCGATCGGAGGGAGGGATCGAACTCGGGAGCGCCTTGAACAGACCACTCAGACTCATCGCGTCCCCGTTAACAGTATAGTCCCGCGGACGCAGCCCAAACAAGGGTACCGCCAGCGCATGGCCGGACGAGCAGCAGCCGGGGCAGGCCCGCTCGAGCCTGCCCCGGTGGCGCTCTCCTGCAGCCGCGCTGCGGCCCTGCTACCTTTGCACTGCGAGGGTGGGTTCCAGCGGAATCCGCTCGAGCCAGATGGGTTTGACCTCGATCTCGGCCTGCGCCTGCCGCTCGCTCAACCAGGCGTCGAAGGCCTCCTGCACTGCCTGCTGGTACTGGACCTCGTCCAGCGGCCGGACCTCGCGCCCCAGGACCTGAATCACCTCCCAGCCAGACGCCGTCTCCAGCGGCTCACTGATCTCCCCCACGGGGAGCTCGAAGGCGAGCGCCGCGACCGAGGCCTCCAAGGACCCTCGCCGCACCCAGCCCAGGTCCCCGCCGTTGTCCTTGGTGGTTTCGTCCTGGGAGTACTGCGCAGCCACGCTCTCCCAGGTTTCCCCTGCCAGCAGCAAGCGTCGAATCTGGTCCGCGGACAGCCGATCGTCCACCACGATGTGCCGCAGCCAGACCTGCTCGGCTTGGCGCGGCACATCGGCCTCGAAGGCCTGCTGCAGCCTCGTCCGCCACAGGCCCGCTTCGTAGCGGGCGCGGAACGCCGCTTCCCCCACGCCCTCCTGCCGCAGATAGTCCAGCGCGCTCTGGTAGTTCGCCTGGTAGGCCTCGAACGTATAGGGCGTAGCCGTGGGCGGCGGTGGGAGAGTGGCCGTGATCGTGGGGCTGGGCCCCGGGGTGGCCGATGCCGAGGGTGTCGCGGACGGGGCCGGCGTGGCGCTGGGGGTGGACGCGCGCGCGGTCTGCGTTGCGGGCGCAATCGTCGGGCTGGGCGGCGGCGTCGGGGTGCCGTGCGGGTAGAACCCGAAGTCGGCAGCCACCTCGGCTTCCACGTCCTCCGCGGACACCGTGATGCCCCTCCGCTGCGCCTCCTCCCGAATCAACTGCTCCTCGATCAGTTCGCGCAGCGCCTGGAGCCCGAGCAGCGACGGGTTGTCCAGTTGGGCTTCGATCTGGCTCATCTGCTCCTGGATGTACGACTGGAAACTTGTGTCCCCCTGCAGCAGCAGGCTGAGCTGCTGCAGATTGCCGTACTGCCCGATGAGGTCGAGCCGGATCAGGCGCACCCGCTCTTGGAACTGGCGGGTCTGGATCGGCTGTCCGTCGACCACCGCCACCGGCTCTCGCGGCAGCAGGTAGGATTCGCGCAGCCAGCCGTACAGCAGAAGCCCGATGACTGCCACGGCCGTGAAGACCGTGGCGCCGATGATCCAGCGGCGCTGGAGGCGTTCTCGCTCGGCGCGTGCCAGGTGCTTCCTTGTCACCAACGGTGCGGCAGGTCGCCTGCTCATGATGGCCGTCTCCTTGCCTCAGGCGTGACAGGAGGCCCGGGCTCGCGGCCCGTGCCCCCCGAGCCGGCGCGGCTCAGCGCAGGCGCGTGCCGGTGAAGGGAAGCAAGGCCATGTGGCGGGCGCGCTTGATGGCGCGCGCCAGCGCGCGCTGGTGCCGGGCACAGGTGCCGGTCTGCCGGCGCGAGCGGATGCGGCCTTGGTCGGTGACGAAGCGCTTGAGGAGCTCCGTCTGTTTGTAGTCGATGAGCGTTGTCTTCTCGGCGCAGAACTGGCACAGGCGAGGATGGCGGGCGAAGCGCCGGCGCCCAGCCTCTCGATCCTCGCCGCCTGCAGTCGGTTCTTCTTCCGGTTCGAGTTCACGAATGTCCTTGGCCAAGGTCTTCACTCCTGCACCGGCTGGCGCCGGCGCGATCGGTTCTCAGGCTCCGTACGGGTAGTCCTCTTCGTCGCCGGGAGCAGCCTCGAAGGTGGGGGTCCCCTCGCGCCGCTCGCCCAGCACGATCATCTCCTGGGCCACCAGCTCGGTGGCGAAGTGCTTCCTGCCTTCCTGGTCATCCCAGCGGCGCGTCTGCAGCCGGCCCTCCAGGTAGACCTGCTGCCCTTTGCGCAGGTGCTGGTTGCAGATCTCCGCCAGGCTGCCCCAGGCGACGACGTTGAACCACTCCGTCTCCTCACGGCGTTCGCCATCCGCCGTGTTCCAGGTGCGGGTCGTGGCCACGCTGAAGGTGGTCACCGGCCGGCCCGAGGGCGTGTACCGCATCTCCGGGTCTCGTCCCAGATGGCCGATAATCATCACCTTGTTCAGGCCGCGGCTCATCTCCTGCTCCTTTCCGCAACAGCACCCACGGTCAGCGCGATTCCTGGAGCGTGATCATGTAGCGCAAGACCTGCTCCGTCAGGCGCAGATCGCGCTCGAGGGCGTGGCCGGCTGCAGGCGGAAGCGTGGCCTCCAGGATGACGTAGAAGCCATCCGTCCGCTTGCGAATCGGGTAGGCAAGGCGGCGTTTGCCCCAGCGGTCGACCTTGCTCACCTCCCCGCCCGCGGCCTGGACCCAGCCCTTCACCTTCTCCTCGAGCGCGGCAAGGGCCTGCTCATCGAGCTCCGGATCGGCGATATAGGCGATCTCGTAGTTGCGCAAGGGGAAGTCCTCCTTTCCTCGGGATTGCCCCCACCTCAACGCCGGGCGGCGCGGATGGGAGCGGAAAGCTATCGCCCGCATGCGCACGGGAATGGACACAGTCTACCACCTCTCGGCCGCGCTGACAACCTCTTGCATGCCCGAGAGTGTTGAGGGCCCCTTCCGCCTTTCGCCATCTCACGGTTGGAACAGCAGACGGACAGAGCACATGAACGCCGGAGCCCACACACTGTCCGATCATTCGCACAGCCCTGCTCCCTTTCCGGCCCCCACCCCTTCTTCCCCTCCCCCTGGCGAGGAGACTGATCTTCCTGTCGTGGTAACCACGCCCAGGGGGAGGGGAGCTAAGAAGAAGGGAGGCGGGGGAGCGGGCTCCCCCGCCTCCCTTCAGATTCCTCCCCCTTTCCGCCGCCGGACCGCAAGCAGCCGTGACGCATGCCGGCGGAGAGTGGGGGCCGTGAGTGAGGTCAAGTGATGTCCCTCGCGTGATGCAGCGGGAGCAGTGCCGTCTGCCCCGGTCGCGCCTGAGCCCCAGAGGGCGGCGATTTGTCAACACCATCCCCGTCCAGGAGCCCACGCCCACAGCGCATGGGCGCGGAAGGCGTTGCCAAGACGAAAGCGGTATAATTCCCGCCGTCCCGAAGCCTCGGCGGCGGGCGCGGCGGCTCAGGTCCGCGTGCGGGTCCCAGCAGCGGCTTCGGTAGTGCGGGCAGCCGGACGCCGCGACGTCTGGCCCGGCCGGAGTCGACATCTCCCACGGAGCGACCGTTGGCAGAGGCAAGGCCTGCAGCGCCCATCACCTTCGGCACGGACGGCTGGCGCGGCCGCATCGCCGACGACTTCACCTTCGCCGCAGTCCGCCGCTGCGCCCAGGGTTTCGCCACCTACCTGCTGTCCACACAGGGCAACCGCTGCCCGGTGGTGGTTGGCTACGACCGCCGCTTCGCCTCCGAGCACTTCGCCGAAGCCGCGGCCGAAGTGCTGGCCGGCAACGGGCTGCGCGTTCTCCTCACGCAGGGCCCAACTCCCACCCCCGTCATCGCCCATGCCGTCGTCCACCACCAGGCCGCAGGCGCCGTCAACATCACCGCCTCGCACAACCCGCCCTGGGACAACGGCTTCAAGGTGCGAGACCATCACGGCGGCGCGGTTGATCCCGCCGGGCTCAGGCAGATCGAGCAGGCCATCCCCGACAGCGAGGCGGCCGTCCGCCGCATGCCCCGAGTCAAGGCAGCGGCCGAAGGCCTGATCGAGACCATCGATCCGGCCGGGCCCTACATCGAGCGCATCCAGACGATGGTCGATCTTCCTGCGCTGCGCCGCGCCGGCCTGAAGATCGTCGTCGACGCCATGTGGGGAAACGGCGCGGGTTGGCTGCCGCGCCTGCTCGACGGCGGCTCGACGCGCATCCTCGAGATCCACAGCGCGCGCAACCCGATCTTCCCGGAGATGACACGGCCCGAACCCATCCCCCCGAACATCGACGTCGGCCTGCAGCGCACCGTGGCCGAGGGCGCCGACGCCCTGCTCGTCACCGACGGTGACGCCGACCGCGTCGGCCTGGGCGATGAACACGGCCGCTTCGTCGATCAGCTGCGCGTCTATGGCCTGCTCGCCTACTACCTGCTGGAGGTGCGCGGCCTGCGCGGGCCGATCGTCAAGACCCTCTCCACCACCTCCATGCTGGAGAAGCTGGGCCAGCGCTACGGCGTGCCGGTCTATGAGACCGGGGTCGGATTCAAGTACGTGGCGCCCAAGATGCTCGAGGTCGATGCCCTCATCGGAGGAGAGGAGTCCGGCGGCTACGCCTTCCGCGGCCACGTCCCCGAGCGCGACGGCATCCTGGCCTCCCTGTTCCTGCTCGACGCTATGGTCCGTCAGGAATGTAAGCCTTCGCAGCTGGTCGAGAAGTTGTTTGCGGTCGTGGGACCGCACTTCTACGGCCGCATCGATTCTCCCATGCCGCCCGAGGAGCGGCCGGCGCGGCAGCAGGCGATCCTGCGCGCCCAGCCCGCGACCTTCGGCGGACTGAAGGTCACGGGCCTGAAGACGCTGGATGGTTTCAAGTACACGCTGGAGGACGGCGGCTGGGTCTTGATCCGCTTCTCCGGCACCGAGCCGATCGTTCGCGTCTACTGTGAGACGACCCGGCAGGATCGCGTCCAGGACATCCTGCAGGACGGCCTGGTCCTGGCCGGCGCGGCATGATGGACGAGGCCGTTCCTTTGGCGGACACGCACTGCCATCTCACCCTGCCCGATTTCGCCGCCGACCGCCGGCCAGTCCTCGAGCGCGCCCGCGCCGCCGGCGTCCGGTGGCTGGTTGTGCCGGGCATCGACCTGGAGACGAGCCGGGCCGGGGTTGCGCTTGCCGAGGCGGAGCACGGCGTGTTCGCCGCCGTCGGCGTCCATCCGCACCATGCGTCCGAATGGAAGGCCTCGACGAAGGCGGCCCTGCGCGCCCTCGCGCGCTCCGATCGCGTCGTGGCCATCGGCGAGATCGGCCTGGATTACCACCGACATCTCTCGCCCACCGCGGCCCAGCACAAGGCTCTGGAAGAGCAGCTCGACCTGGCCCACGAACTCCGCCTTCCCGTCATCGTCCACAACCGCGAGGCCATCGACGATCTCCTGCCATCCCTCGAGCGGTGGGCGTCCGCGGGCGAGGCTTCCCCCCGCCCGCGGGGCGTCTTGCATGCGTTCTCCGCCGACCTGCCCAGCGCCGAGCGCGCCCTCGGCATGGGCTTCGTCCTCGGCATCGCCGGCCCGATCACCTACCCCAGCGCCCGTCGCCTGCGCGGGCTCCTTCGCCATCTCCCCCTCGATGCCATCGTGCTCGAAACCGATGCCCCCTACCTGCCGCCGCAGCCGCACCGGGGGACACGCAACGAACCGGCTCACACGAAATGGGTGGCCGAGGAAGTCGCTCGACTGCTCGCGCTCCCCTACGCGTCCGTGGCGGAGGCCACCAGCACCAACGCCGCCGCCCTCTTCGGTTGGCCCTATGACCTCGACCACCACCACCTTCTTTGACCTCACCCGCCCTCACCTGCCCGAGGTGGAGGCCCGCATGCGCTCCGGCGGGCCACACCATCCCGACCTCGAAGCGGCCCTCGATCACTTGCTCGCCGCCGGCGGCAAGCGCCTGCGCCCCATCCTGACTTTGCTCACCGGGATGATGCTGGGCGCGGATCGCAGCCGCCTGATCACCCTGGCCGCCGCCATCGAGATGCTTCACACGGCCACACTCGTGCACGACGACCTCATCGACGGCTCCCTGATGCGCCGCGGCTCGCCCACCCTCAACGCCCGCTGGACCCCGGCCGCCACCGTCCTCACCGGCGATTACGTCTTCGCCCGGGCCGCTCAGCTCGCCTCCCAGACCGGCTCCCTGCCCCTCATGGAGAACTTCGCCCGCACCCTGATGACCATCGTCAGCGGCGAAATCACCCAGCTCTTCGGCACCAATCAGCGCCCCCACCGCCAGGAGTACTTCCGCCGCATCTACGCCAAGACCGCCTCGCTCTTCGAACTTGCGGCGGAGGCCGCAGCCATGCTCAGCAGCAGCCCGGGCAGCATCGTCGCCTCGATGAAGGATTTCGGCTACAACGTCGGCATCGCCTTCCAGATCGCCGACGATGTGCTCGACTTCACCGCCAGCCCGGAGGAGTTCGGCAAACCCGTCGCCAGCGACCTGCGCCAGGGCATCGTCACCCTCCCCGTCCTGTGCTATCTGGAGCATCATCCCGACGACCCGCGCCTGCAGCGCCTGCTCGCCGAGAAGACGCTCGACGAAACGGTGGTACCCGCCTTGGTGGACTCGATCAGCCGCTCGGGCGCCATCGAGCAGGCCATGGACGAGGCCAGGGAATTCGTCCGGGCCGCGGAACGCACCCTCGGCGATTTGCCGGCCACACCCGAACGGGACGCCCTGCATCAGCTGGCCGAGTACGTGGTGCAGCGCACCCTTTAGCCAAGAGGAGGAGCACGTGAACATCTCGGTGCAGGAATACAAACGCGTGAGCGTCGTCACCCCCAAGGGACGAGTCGACTCGGCCACCTCGGGCGAGCTCGAAAACACCATCCGCTCCCTGCTCGATCGGGGCCAGCCCAACCTCGTGTTGGACCTGGCCGAGGTGGACTTTCTCTCCTCCAGCGGCCTGCGCGTCATGGTGAGCGCCCTCAAGAGCGCCCGCTCCGCCGGCGGCGATCTGTGCCTGGCTCGCCCGGCCGCGCAAGCGGCGGACGCGATCGCCATCGCCGGCCTGGACACCCTCTTCAAGACCTTTCCAGACCGCGAGGCCGCCATCGCCTCCTTCTAGCCCTCCGATGGCCCGCCGCTCGCTCGAGGTCCCAGCCGAGCCGGACCAGGTCCAGCGCGTCTGCGAGTTCGTTGGCCACGCCGCATCCGCTGCCGGCCTCGGCCGTCGCGCCGCGTACGGATGCCAGCTGGCCGTCACCGAGGCCTGCGAGAACATCCTCAGGCACGGCTACGCCGGCAGGAGCGGCTCCATCCGGGTCACCACCGACGCCGGCCCCGGCGCGATCGCCATCGAAATCGAGGACACCGCCCCTCCGTTCAACCCGGCCCAGCCTCCCCCCCTACAGTCCTGGACCGAGACGAATCCGCCGGTGGGCGGGCTGGGCCTGCTCATCATCCACCGCGTGATGGACGAAGTGACCTACGAGCGGCGCGGCCGCGTCAACTGGCTCCGCCTGGTGAAGCGGTCCCCGGGACTGGTGCGGCGAGGCTCCGCGTGATTCCTTTGCTGCCCGGCCACGCGCAACTGGCTCCCACGACCACCCAGTCCGTGGCGCTGGCCGCAGCCGCCCTCTTGCCGCTTGCCCTGCTCGCATTCCTGTTCGTCCGCCGAATGCGTTCCCGACGGCACCTGCAGGCTCAAGCACAGGAACTGGCCGAGCTGGGCGAGATCACCAAGGCTGTCGCCTCGGCCCCCCTCGATCCCCAGGAGATCGCCGAGGTGGCCTACGTCGAGGCGGCGCGCCTGCTCGAGACCGACTTCTTCCAACTTGGGCTGTTCGAGGACCAGCACTACCGCACCGTCATCTGGGTCCGTGACGGCGCAAGACTCCCCAATCGAACCTTCGACCTCACTGGCTCGTCCACCGGCATCGTCGCCTGGATTCGGCGCCAGGCGCAGCCGCTCCTCGTCCGCGACTTCGAGGCGGAGAGGACCGACCTGCCCGCGCTGCCCTCCTACGACGCCGCGGACCCGCCTCGCTCTGGCCTGTTCGTCCCCCTCCTGGTCGGCGACCATGCCCTCGGCCTGATCGCCATCCAGAGCCGGCGGCCCAGCGCCTTCGACCAGCATCACCTCCGCTTGCTGACCATCATCGCGGGCGCGGTCGCCTCGGACCTCGCCCTGGCCAACCTTCAGGCCAGGCTGGAGTTCCGCGCCCTGCAGCTCGTCCTGATGCGGGAGATCTCCCGACGCTTGGTTTCGCTCCAGCCGCTGCCGGACCTCTTCACGCAGGTCGCCGCACTGCTGAGCGAGACCCTCGACTACTCGTGCGTCCACATCTTCGAGTCGGATGGCGCCGGCCTGGCCTTGCGCGCCACCAAGACCCGCGCCGCCGTCGACGAGCCCCCGTCTCAGGAATGCCTCGACCTCGTGCGCCAGGCCGTCGAAGAGGGCAGACTGCTGTCTGAGGCGGTCTCGGCAGGTCGGCCGGGAGAGGCAAGCGGATTCCAGATGGCGGTCCCTCTGAAGGTCGAGGACCGGGTGCTGGGCGTCCTCGTGGTCTGTCGCCAGGCTGGCGAGCCGTTCCCACCTGAGCACGTGGCGCTTGCCGAGACCGTCGCCGCCCACCTCGCCCTGGCCGTGCTCGAAGCGCGCAACTTCGCTGCCCAGCAGGAGGAGGCCTGGATCACCACAGTGCTGCTCGAGGTCGCCCGCCATGCGGCACGGCCTGGCGATGCGCAGCAGGCGCTGCAGGCGGTGCTCCAGCTCACCACGCTGCTGGCCGGCGCCACCTGGGCGGCGCTCCTCCTTCCCGACGGCAGCGACGGCGTCCTGCGCCTCGGCCCCGCCTCCGGCCTGCGCCGGCCGGCTCTGGTTCGCCTGGGAGAGCTCGACGTTCTCCCGCGCGATCTCGGCCTCGAGCCGCCCTTCGAGGGAGAGACCGTCCACAGGCTCCTTCTCCCCGCCCCCGTGGCACACGTCCTGGACGAAGAGGAGGTGACCGCCGTCACGCTGAGCGACGGCGTCTCCTTGCTGGGAGTCCTGCTGCTCCAAGGACCGGAGCTGGTGGGGCGCCGCCTGTCGCTCCTCAGCATCGCGCACCAGATCTCGCTGCGATTGGAGAACTCACGCCTCATCGAGACCATCGCCCTCAGGCGGTCGGTGGAGCGCGAGCTGGCCATGGCCCGCAGCATCCAGGAGAGCTTCCTGCCCAGCGTGCTTCCGGAGCACCCGGGGTGGGAGGTTGGTGCGACGTGGCGGGTGGCCCACGACGTCGGGGGCGACTTCTACGACTTCATCCCTCTGCCCGAGGGACCACACGGCCCGCGCTGGGGCATCGTCATCGCCGACGTCGCCGACAAGGGCATCCCGGCCGCTCTCTTCATGGCCCTGTGCCGCACCCTGCTGCGCTCGGTCGCCATCAGCCGCATCGACCCAGGCCAGACGCTGACCCGCGTCAACGACCTGATCTTCGCCGACTCCAAGGCGGACCTGTTCGTCAGCGTCTTCTACGCCGTGTGGGACCCCGCATCGGACGTTCTGGTCTACGCTAACGGCGGACACAACCCTCCCCTTCTCTTCCGCCCGCAGGCCCCGCCGTGTTCCCTGACCGAACACGGCATGGTCCTCGGCGTGTGCGAGGGGGTGGTCTACCAGACGCACAGCCTGACGGTTCCGCCCGGCGGGCTGCTCGTGCTGTACACGGATGGGGTGACCGAAGTCGTCAATTCCCAGGGCGACTTCTTCGGCCTGCATCGCCTGGAGCATCTCGTCCTGGGCATGGACTCCTGGCGCGCCCAGGACGTGGCCGAGACGATCGCCAGCCGCGTCTCCGAGTTCTGCCCGGATCCCGATCTGCCGGATGACCTGACGGCGGTTGTCCTGCGCCGGGCAGCCTAGCTGCCACCGCCGGAGGGAGGTGCCGATGCAGTTGGAGAATCTCTTCCCCTCGCCTCATCCGCTGGTGGCGCACAAGTTGGCCAAGCTGCGCCACCGCGACACCGATCCCAAGCGGTTCCGCGAACTGCTGCGGGAGATCGCCGCCCTGCTCGCCTACGAGGCCACCCTGGACCTTCAGACAGAGCCGATCGACGTCCCCACCCCATTGGCCGTCGCACGCGGGGCGCGGTTGGTGGAGAAGATTGGCCTGGTCCCGATCCTACGCGCGGGGTTGGGGATGGTGGAGGGGGTGTGGGACCTGATGCCCTCGGCCGAGGTCTGGCACATCGGTCTGTACCGAGACGAGCGCACGCTCAAGCCGGTCGAGTACTACAACAAGCTGCCTGTCGAGCCGACGGTGTCAACCGTGCTGGTCCTGGACCCGATGCTTGCGACGGGCGGCTCGGCCGTCGCCACCGTCGACATCCTCAAGCGCTGGGGGGTTCGCCGGGTGAAGTTCGTGGGGCTGATCGGCGCTCCGGAGGGCATCTCGCGACTGCACCAAGCCCATCCCGAGGTCCCCATCCACTTAGCCGCTGTGGACGAGCGCCTGAACGAGGCCGGTTATATCTTGCCCGGGCTGGGCGACGCGGGCGACCGCCAGTTCGGCACCGGCTGAGGACATCCCACCTCGACCGCTGGCCCGTCGCTATTCCCGATGGCTATGCGCAGCGCGGGCGCGCCGCGCGCACGATCGCCACGAACTCGTCCGCCTTCAGACTAGCCCCTCCCACAAGCCCGCCGTCCACCTCGGGTTGGGTGAAGAACTCGGCCGCATTCTTCGCGCTCACACTGCCGCCGTAGACCACGCGCATCGCCTCGGCTGCGCGCGAGCCCAGCACATCCGCGATCGCGGGTCGAACCGCCTCCCGCACCACACGGTTCGCATCCTCTCCGCTCGCCGCGCGGCCCGTGCCAATCGCCCACACCGGCTCATACGCGATCACCAGGTCATCGGCCGCCTTCGGCTCCACGCCCGCAAGCGCCGCCCGCACCTGCCGCTCCACCACCTCCCGAGTGCGGCCGGCCTCGTTCTCGGCCAGCGTCTCGCCCACGCAGATGATCAGCCGCAGGCCATGACGAAGCCCGGCCCTCACCCGACGGTTCACCGACTCATCGGTCTCTCCGAAATAGGAGCGCCTCTCGGAATGGCCGACGATGACGTAGCGACACCACTCTTTCAACATCGGCGCCGAGACCTCTCCGGTGTAGGCGCCCCAGTCTTCCCAATGCATGGTTTGCGCGCCCAGCTCGACGCCGCTCCCGGCCAGCGCCCCGGCCACGCTTCCCAGCGCGACGAACGGCGGGCAGATCACCCGCTCGACCTCCGTCACGCTGCGCAGGCCGGGCAGCATGGCCTCGACCAGCCGCACGGCATCGCTGGGTGTGGTGTTCATCTTCCAGTTTCCCGCGACGAGAGGGATTCGGGTCACAGCATCCTCCGGATTCGGGGCCGGCTTGGTGCGGCCGTGGATGGGGCAATGCCGCCTCGACGTAGACACCCGAGGCACTGCCGGGCCGCGTCGAGTGGCACACTACGGTGAGCGCGATGCCTCGCGGATCTGTTGCAGAAACGGCTTCAGCCATTCCGGCGTCAGCGGGTAGGCGAGCGTCCGTTCGGCCACCTGCCGCGCCTCGGTCGGGCTCCCCGCCCGCAGCCTCATCTCGGCCAGCACCGCCCTCGCCACCGGGTCCTCGGGGTTCCTGGCCAGGGAGCGCACGATGATGAGTCGCCCCTCCTCTTCCCTGCCGCGCAGGACGTGGGAGCGTGCCAGGACAGGCATCAAGGGCTCCCAGCCAGGGTAGGAGCGCGCCAGCTCGTCGACGACCGCCCAACCCTCTTCCCCCTCCACTGCAAAGAACAGGGCATGCACCAGGCTGTCGACCAGGGCTTCATCCGCCTGCGCAGGCCCGCCGCGGAGATCGAGAGCGCGCCCGAACGTTCGCGCGGCATCGGCGTAGTGCTCGCCCGCCAGGAACAGCGCGCCGGCTTTGGTCAGCTCTTGGTAGGCCGACGACGAGTCCCCTTCGGCGATGTAGGCCGCGGCCAGCGTGAGTCGCGCCTCGGCATTCGAAGGATCCGCTTCCACGGCGGCCTGGGCGCGCCGCAGGTCGGGGGCAGCAGGAGTGGGCAGCGAGGCCGCGGTCGCGGCCGGCTCGGCCGTCGCCGGGGGTGTGCTGGTGCCTCGCTGGGAGCGATTGGTCGCCAGGGCGAAGGCGAACAAGCACAGACACGTCATCGTCAGGCCGCCCACGGCCCACAGCCACGTCCGGCTGCGCTTCTTTGCCGGGCGTGTTGCGGGAGGGGGTGCCTGCTGCGGCGACGATGAGTCCGCCGGCTGCAGCGCCCCCGTGCGCTCGGCGGGCCGGGTGGACGGCTGCGGAGCCGGCAAGGTGACGGTCGCCTCTGGCCGCGTCACCCGAAACGCTCCCTGTCCCGTCACCGCCGCCCGGAACGCCGTCACCAGGTCAGCGACGGTCGCGAAGCGCGCCGCCGGGTCCTTCTCGAGCGCCTTGAGCAACACCCGCTCCACCGCCTCGGGGAGGCGCGGGTTGATGGCGCGCGGCAGCGGGAGGGGGGAGTAGATGTGATCGTGGATGATCGAGAAGGGCGTGTCGGCACTGAAGGGAACGCGGCCCACAGTGAGCTCGTACAGGACGACGCCAAAGGAATAGATGTCGGTCCTCTCGTCGAGATCGCGCTGGCCGCGCGCCTGCTCGGGCGAGATGTACTGCGGCGTTCCCAGCATGACATCGCTCGACAGCGTCGAGGCGCCCGACTGGGCGATGCGCGCCAGGCCGAAGTCCGCCAGGTAGATGTGGCCGTCCTGCCCGAGCAGGACGTTGGAGGGCTTGATGTCGCGGTGCAGCACCCCGCGGCCGTGGGCGTAGGCGAGCGCCTCACCGACGGCGGACACGACATCGAGCAGCTCCCGTTGGGTCAGCGGGCCCCGGGCCAGGCGCGCCTTGAGCGTCTCCCCTTCGATGTACTTCATGACGAGGTAGGGCTGCCCGTTGTGCTCGGCGTAGTCGTAGATGGGCACGATGTTCGGATGCTCGAGCTTGGCGATGACCTTGGCTTCGCGGTCGAAGCGCTGGTGAAAGCTGGCATCCTCGAGGAACGCCGGATGGAGCACCTTGATCGCGACGTAGCGGTCGAGCGCGGCATGGTAGGCCTTGTAGACCGTCGCCATGCCGCCCTGCCCCAGCTGTTCGATCACCCGGTAGGGACCGACGCTCTCACCGAGGGCAAAGGGCATCGGGCGTCTCCTTGAGCCGCAGCACGCGACATTATAGGGCCGATGGCATGACGCCGGCAACAACTGCCGGTGAACTGTGAGTAAACTGTAAGGGGAGGCCCGTGCGGCCTCCCCTTCGGTAGGGCGTCCGCTAGCGGTCCATCAACGCCGCGACGCCGGGGAGGACCTTGCCCTCCAGGAACTCGAGCGAGGCGCCTCCGCCGGTGGAGACGTGGGTCATCTGCTTGGCCACGCCGGCCTTCTTGACCGCGCTGGCGCTGTCGCCGCCGCCGATCACGGTCACGGCGCCGCTCTCGGCCAGCAAGCGGGCCACGGCGAAGGTCCCCTCGGCAAAGCGCGGGAACTCGAACACGCCCAGCGGCCCGTTCCAGACGATGAGCTTGGCCCCGCGCAGGGCCTCTCGAATCGCCTCGAAGGTCTTGGGCCCGATGTCGAGCACGCGCCAGCCGCCGGGAACCTTGTCGACGTCGACGACCATCGTGCGGGCTTCGGCGTCGAACCGGTCCGCCACCACGGCGTCCACCGGGAGCAGGATCTTCGGGCTGTGGCGGGCGAGGATGTCCTTCGCCACCGGCACCGATTCGGCCTCCACCAGGCTCTCGCCCATGTCGTACCCTTGGGCGGCCAGGAAGGTGTTCGCCATCCCTCCCCCGACGATCAGTCGGTCGCACTTCGTCAGCAAGTTCTCGATGACGGCGATCTTGTCGCTGATCTTGGCACCGCCGAGGATCGCAATGTACGGGCGCTGAGGCGCCTCGGTGGCGCGGCTCAGGTACTCCAACTCTTGTTCCATCAGGAAGCCCGAGACGGCCGGCAGGAAGCGGGCCACGCCTTCGGTGCTGGCGTGCGCGCGATGGGCCGAGCCAAAGGCATCGTTGACGTACACCTCTCCCAGCGCCGCCAGTTTCTTGGCGAACTCCGGGTCGTTCTTCTCCTCTTCCTTGTGGAAGCGGACGTTCTCGAGCATCAAGACTTCGCCTGGCTGCAGAGCCCGCGCCATGGCTTCCACCTCCGGCCCGATGCAGTCCGGCGCCATCTTGACGGCTTTGCCCAGCAGCGCGCCCAGCGCCTCGGCCACGGGCCGGAGGCTGAACTCCGGGTCCGGTCCTCCCTTTGGCCGCCCCAGGTGGCTCATCAGGATGAGGGCGCCGCCCTGATCGAGGATGTACTGGATGGTGGGCAGGGCGGCCCGGATGCGCTTGTCATCCGTCACCTTCCCCGCCTCCATGGGCACGTTGAAGTCGACGCGCATGAGCACGCGCTTGCCCTTCAGGTCGATGTCGCGAACTGTCTTCTTGTTCATGGGACACACCCTCGCTCCGGGCACTCGCATCATGCCGCGAGTGCCCGGAGCCATAACAGCGGCCAGCCTATCCGATCAGAGCGTCTTGGCGATGAGGTGGGCCAGATCGGCCGTGCGGACCGAGTAGCCCCACTCGTTGTCGTACCAGGCCACGACCTTGACGAAGTCGCTCTTGTCCTTGCCCAGCACCGAGGTGAAGGGCAGATCGACGGACGAACTGTGATCGTCGCCCTTGAAATCGATGCTGACCAAGGGCTCTTCGACGGCAGCGAGGATTCCCTTCAGCGGGCCCGCCGCCGCGTCGCGGAACGCCTGCCGCAGCTCCTCGGTCGTCGTGGGCACCTCGATCTGGGCCGTGAAATCGACCACCGAGACCGTCGACGTCGGCACGCGCAGAGCGTAGCCGTCGAACTTGCCAGCCAGGTCCGGGATGACGAGCTTGAGCGCCTTGGCCGCGCCGGTGGTGGTGGGGATGATGCTCAGCGCCGCCGCTCGGGCGCGGCGCAGGTCGCTGTGCGGCAGGTCCAGGATGCGCTGGTCGTTCGTGTACGCATGGATGGTGGTCATGAAGCCGCGCACGATGCGGAACTTGTCGTGCACCACCTTCACCGCCGGCGCCAGGCAGTTCGTCGTGCACGAGGCGTTGGAGATCACGTGATGGGTCTGGGGATCGTACTGGTCGTCATTGACGCCCAGGACGACCGTCAGGTCCTCGCCCTCGGCCGGCGCGGTGATGATGACCTTCTTCGCCCCGCCCTTGGTGATGTGGTTCTCGGCGCCCTTGACTTCCTTGCCCTTCTTGTTGACGCCGTCCTTCTTGATGGTGAACAGGCCGGTGCTCTCGATCACGATGGAGACACCGAGATCGGCCCAGGGCAGCTTCGTCAGATCGCTCTCCTTGAAGGCCTTGATCTTGTGGCCGTTCACGATGAGCATGTCGTCGCCCACTTCCACCGTGCCCGCAAAACGCCCGTAGTTGGAGTCGTAGCGGAACAGGTGGGCCATGGTCTTGAGGTCGCCGATGTCGTTGAACGCGACGACCTCCAGCGTATCCGGATACTTCTCCAGGATGGCGCGCAAGACCTGGCGGCCGATCCGTCCGAAACCATTGATCCCGATTCGTGTGGTCATGCCTCACTCCTGCGATGAATTCAGTTCAGCCCTGCCGCGCGATCGGTCCGCTCCACTACCGCAGCGCCGAGCGGGCCCGTTCGCTCCTCGAGCAGGGCGAACAGTTTGTCAGCAAGTTTGTCCGAGTCGTGTCGCCACGGGTGAGCCGCGTCGACGAGGTCGGCCCGGTGGATGGGCACGGTCGTGGGCGCCTCACACTCGGCGCGGACCCACGAGGCACCCTCGGGCAGCTCACCTTGGTAGCAGTCGTTGGCCAAGACGAGGTCGATCAGACCCGGCCCGACGTGCTCCTCGATCGCCGCCAGGTGCCGCAGGCAGTCGTAGTCGTCGGTCTCGCCCGGCTGCGTGGCGACGTTGCACACGTAGACCTTCATCGCCCGGCTGGCGCGGATCGCCTGCACCAGGTCCGGCACGAGCAGGTTCGGCAGGATGCTGGTGAACAGGCTGCCGGGACCGATCACGATCATCTCCGCGCCGAGCACAGCCCGAATGGCCTCCGGATGGGCGGGCGGCTCGCTCGGCTCCAGGCTCACCCGGCGGATCGTCCCCGGCGTGTGCGGGATTCGGCTCTCGCCCGTCACGCGGATGGGATTGGCGCCCACGGGCAGCGCCTTGTCGGCCACCAGCGACACATCGTTGAGCGTCGAGGGAAGCACCTGACCCTTCACGGCTAACACACGGCCGGCTTCCAGAACGCCCTTGTCGAAGCTTCCTGAGACACCCGCCAGAGCCGCTATGAACAGGTTTCCGAACGAGTGGCCGTCCAGACCCGTGCCTTCTCCAAAGCGGTACTGGAAGAGTTGCGTGATCAGGTCCTCGTCATCGGAGAGCGCGGCCAGGCAGTTCCGCAAATCCCCCGGCGGCGGCAGGCCGAGCGAACGCCGCAGCAGCCCGGAAGATCCCCCGTCGTCGGCCACGCTGACGATGGCCGTCAGGTTTCCCGTGCGGCGCTTGAGCCCGCGCAGAAGGGTCGAGAGCCCCGTACCGCCGCCGATCGCCACCACCTTGGGCCCGCGCCCCAGCCGCCGATGCTCGGCCACCGCGTCCACCACCGCCTTGCCGGGCCGCAGGTACGGAGCCAGCAGCGCCCGGTTGAGGCGGAAGATCGAAAAGAGAACGAGCGTGATCCCAGTAGCCCCGAACAAGACGGCCCGCAGCCAGCGCGGCAGAGCCCGCAGACTCAGCAGCGCAAGGAACGGGGAATCTGGATTGGCCCGGTAGACGTCGAGCAGAAGCACCGCCACGCCTAGGCCGATCAGCGCCATGCCAACAATAGTGAGGGCGAACCAGCGCTTGACGCCCAGGCCGGGCCGCAGCCAGCGCCACAGACGCCGCCCCTGGCTTCCAGAGTTCCCATTCGATCGGTCGCTTCGAGGGGACATCGCTGCGACTATACCAGAGGTGAGCAGGGCCGTCAACGAACGGGCAGGAGCAGGGCTGTCAGAGAAGGCTCCCAGCCGTTCGCCATCTCCCCCTTGGAACAGCACACGGACGCAGCCCATGAATACCGCAGCGCACCCACCGTGCGACTGTTCGCGCAGCCCTCCTGCCTTTCGCACCCCCACCCCCGCCCCTCCCCCTGGGCAGGAGGCTGATCTTCCTGTCGCGCTAACCACGCCCAGGGGGAGGGGAGCTAAGAAGTAGGGAGGCGAGGGAGCTGTGCTCGCCCGCCTCCCTTAGATTCCTCCGCCTCTCCGCCTCCGATCCGCGGGCAGCTGTGGCGAGCTTCGGCGGGGAAGCGGGCCGGGAGTGAGGCCGAGCAGTATCCCTCGCTTGACGCAGCGGGGCCAGTGCCCCTTGCCTGGGTCGCGCCTGAGCGCCAAGGTGCGGCTGTGTCTCAACACCCTCGGGCAGGAGGCGCGATCGACGGGTGACCTTTTCTGGTCCCAAGCGCCCAGACCTTGGAACCAGCCCACGGCACAGGTATAATGCGCGCCGCGCTCGCGACCAGTGGGCACCCCCAGCGGGCCGCCCAGCACAGCACTCCAACCCGAAAGGACCGAACTCCATGGCCGACTTCCAGCGCATGCGAGAACTGCAGCAGAAAGCCCCCACCAAGATCGTGCTCTTGGTGATGGACGGCCTGGGAGGCCTTCCCATCGAGCCCGGAGGCCCCACCGAGCTCGAGGCGGCAACCAAGCCCAACCTTGACCGCCTGGCCGCCGAGGGCGCGCTCGGACAGCTCATCCCCATCCGGCCCGGAATCACCCCCGGCTCAGGCCCGGCCCACCTCGCCCTCTTCGGCTACGATCCTCTCCAGTACGAAGTCGGTCGAGGCGTCCTGGAGGCGATCGGCGTCGGCCTCGAGGTGCGCAAAGGCGATGTGGCCGCTCGGGGGAACTTCTGCACGGTCAACGCCTTCGGCAAGATCACCGACCGCCGCGCCGGCCGCATCCCGACCGAACAGGCTGCACCGCTCGTCGAACGCCTGGCCAAGATCCAACTCACCGGCGTGCGAACGGATGTCCGCCACGTCAAGGAGTACCGCTTCGCCCTGGTCATGCGCGGCGATGGCCTCTCCCCCGAGATCGCCGACACCGACCCGCAGCAGACCGGCGTCGAACCCCTCCCGGCTCGCGCCCTAACCCCAGCCGCCCAGCGCGCGGCCGACCTGTTCAACACCTGGATGGCGCGGGCCCGCCAGATCCTGGCGGACCAACCCAAGGCCAACTCCCTCACCCTGCGCGGCTTCTCCACCGACCCGGGCCTGCCGCAGTTCCCCGACATCTACGGGTTGCGGGCTGCCTGCGTGGCCGTGTACCCGATGTACAAGGGCGTCGCTCGCCTGGTGGGCATGGATATCCTGCGCGTCGAGGGCGAGCGGCCGGAGGATGAGTTCGCCACCGTCGCCCGCGCCTGGAACGAGTACGACTTCTTCTTCATCCACATCAAGAAGACCGACAGCATGGGCGAGGACGGAAACTTCGCCGGCAAGACACAGGTCATCGAAGCCGTCGACGGCGCGCTGCCCGCCCTGCTGGACTTGCAGCCGGACGTCCTGGCCATCACCGGCGACCACTCGACTCCGGCGCGCATGCGGACGCACACCTGGCATCCTGTGCCGCTCCTGCTGTGGGCCCCCAAGACGGCCTTGGCCGACGATCAGGTGGCGTTCGGCGAGAGGGCCTGCGCCATCGGCGGCCTGGGCACGCTGGCCGGATCGGACTTGATGCCGCTGCTCATGGCCCACGCCGGCCGACTGGCCAAGTTCGGCGCCTAGCTCTCCTCGCTCTTCGACCCCGGCCCGGCGGCGCCGCGCGCCAGGGCGCGGCGGGCCACCCCCCAGAGCAGCGCCGCCTCGGCGGCCGTCATGCCCGCGAGCCAGAGGAAGGTGTCGCGCCAAAAGCGTTCGGGGAAGAGGCGAATCAGCGTGTCGCTGTAGCGGAAGAGCCAGGTGTCGCCCTCGAAGAAGACGCGGTGGAAGCCGACGAAGACGAACGGGAAGCTGAGGGCCAAGGACAAGCCCAGCGCGGCCATCAACCCCAAGGTGAGCTGCCCTCCCGCGGCGACCGCCTTCCACGCGCGGCCCTGCGGGGCGCGCCAGGCGAGCAGCGCGAGGCCGGCCGCGACGGCGGCGAGCCCGATCCGCCACAGCGACAAGGCCGCCTGCGTCAGTTCCTTGACGTCATCCATGTGCCGCAGTTCGCGCGCGTTGTACACGGGAGACCCATCCGCAAAGCGCAGGTCGGCCAGGAACTCCGTGCCGGCATCGTTCAGCAGATAGTCCAGGGCGATCCCCGCCCCCTCGAGCCGGTCCTCCAGCGTGAAGCCGTAGGGGTCGGGCGGGAATCCCGGCAGGCGGTATTCGACCTCCAGGAAGGCATGCGTCAACAGCAGGCGCACGTTGGTCAGCACCAAGGTCGGTGGGACGAGGGCCGCGACAGCCCACGCCACCAGGACGGCCCAGCGCGCGCCGGAACCGGGCGAGGCTCTTCTCTTGACCTGGCTCACGTTCCTCTCCGTCCCTCTCAACGCAGCATGTCGACGTCGCCCTCGAGGACGAAGCGGATCGCCATCGCGTTCGTCAGCTGCTCGATGGGCGCCCAGTCGTCTGTGAAGACCACCGAGGAATCCGGCGTGGGCTGCAGGTTCGCCTGGGCACGCGCCAAGACGTCGAGCAGCAGCGGCGGCGCTCCCGACGCAAGCAGGGCACGGTAGTTCGCCTCGAGATTCGCTGCCGTCGTTTCGCGCACGGTCGCGTAGACGATCGTGTTGAACGTGTTGGGCACGTCCACCACATGCACCGAGGGATACACCGACCGCAGCGTGCCCACCATTGCCTCCACCAGCCGGCGGTCCTGCGGAGTGCGGCCGACGTTGATCACCAGCACACCATCGGGAAGCAGGTGCTCCCGCACTTCCTGGAAGAACTCACGCGTGGTCAGGTGCCACGGGATGTACGGCAGCCGATAGGCATCCACGGCGACGACGCTGTAGCGGCGCGCGCTGTGGGCCAGGCCCCAGCGGCCGTCCTGGACTTCCACGTTGAGGTTCGGCTCCACCATGGCGAAGTAGCGCCGCCCGACGTCGACGATGGCCGGATCGATCTCCCAACCGTCGATGGGAATCGGACCGAACATGAGCGTGTACTGCTTGGCAATGGTCCCCGCCGCCAGCCCGACCACGCCCAGGCTCTGCACCGCCGACGGCTCGACGGGCGGAGGGTTGAGGAACGGCGCAGCCAGGAAGTAGTCCCATGTCCCGTACGTTGCGCCGTCCTCGGGCGCATAGACGGAATGAATCCCCTGTCCCTCATTCAGCAGCAGGTAGCGTGTCCCGCTGCGCTCGACGACTTGGATGTAATTGTACGCCGACTCGGCCTCGAAGACCTGGCCGGCGCTTGCCTTGATGGGGCCGGAGAGTGCCCACCCGGCCAGCCCGGCCAGGGCCGCGGGCATCCACAGCAGGCGCAGCATCGCCTTTCGGTCGGCCAGACCGAGGCCGGTGAGTGATGTCGCCAACAACAGTCCCGCGAGGGCGAGGAACGTGCGCGCCGTCCCCATGACGGGGATCAGCCAGAGAATGGGGAGAAATGTGCCCAGGATCGAGCCGAGCGTGGAGAGTGCGTAGATGCGGCCCGAGGTGCGCCCGGCTTCCTTGGCATCGCGGATGGCGAGCCGGATGGCGAAGGGCGAGACACACCCCAGCAGGGTGATCGGCACGCTGAAGAGGACGAGGACCGAGAGGAAAGAGCCCAGCATCACAGCGGCGTCCAGGCGCTCCACAGCGGCGGCGGCTTGCCGCAGGACCGGGCGCGCTACCAGCGGCACGAGGCCGAGGGTGAAGGCAGCCCAGGCCATCAGGCGGTAGAACGTGGTCGGCAGGGGCGAGCGGTCCGCCCATCGGCCGCCGAGGAAGTAGCCTGCCGACAAGTAGACGAGGATCAGGCCGATGATGTTCGCCCAGACGATGTTGCTCGTGCCGTAGACATTGCCCAGCAAGCGCGAGGCGGCCATCTCGGCGCCCAGGCTGGTCAGCCCGGCCACGAACACGGAGACCATCAGCAGCTTCGGTCGCACTGTTCTCCCTCCAGACTGATGGAACTCACGCGGCCAAGCGCGCGCCGCGCGGCGGCAGCCCGGACAGTGCGCGGCCGATGTCCTCGCCGCACGACAGGAGCCGAACCTCGAACCCGGCGCGCCGGATGGCCTCCGCCAATGCCCGAGACCCTGGCGGGCCGCCGAAGGACTCGGCATCCAGCAAGATCGCCATGGGGAGAAGGCCGCGCCGAGCCAGGTCAAGCATCCACCCCGCAACGCGGGGACTGACCGACGGCGTGATGAGGACGAGGTTCGCACCCCGAGGCATCTGCGGCAGCTCGATGCGCAGGACCTGGTCGAGGCTTGTCCGGCCTTCCGCCTGCAGCACGGCGAGCGACTCCAACAGCCGCGACCGCTGCCGCGCGCCGCGATCGGGTTGGATCACGTGACGCTGGCGGCCGTGCGCCACTATCCCGACGGCGCGATCCCGCTGCAGCAGATGGGCCGCGATCGAGGCCGCCGCAGCCACAGCGTATTCCTCCGTCGAAGGGGGCAAGGTGCGAGGCCCGAGAACCGGACGCAGCCTCACTTCCGGACTGGGAAACTCCCGACTCCCCGCCTGGACCCGGCGCTCGGCATCGATGAAGATCCAGATATCGGACTTCGGGTCCAGCTCGAATTCCTTCACGATCAGCCGCCGACGGCGCGCCGTGGAGGGCCAGTGAATCCGATTCAGGCCGTCGCCCGGCGCGTAATCGCGCACGCTGCTGGCATTGGGAGTGACCTGGTGCGTCCGCTGCCTCAGCGCCTCCCCGCCCGGCCGCTGCCCGCTGGGCAGACTGAAGGCGGTGATCGCTGCCGTCATCGGCAGGACGAGCAGCCTCTGCACCTCCTGCACTTCACGCGTCGCCGGGAACAGGCCAAAGGGATCTCCACCATGCAGCACGGCCGGGCCGAGGCGAAACTCTCCCCGCCGGGTGCACAGAGTCCGCACGATCCACGTCCGCTCCCGACGCGGACCCAGCCCCACCGTCACGCTGGAAACGGCGTGCCCCGGAAGCTCGGATCTGTCCTCCACTTCCAGCCAGGCCTTCGGCACCCGGCTGGCGTTGCTGAGGGAGAGCACTTCCTCAAACGGGAGCCCCACTTGCGAGCGCAGCCTGGGCGCCCAGCGCCGCAGACGCACCCCTGCCAGAGCACTGCGCGACCAAAGGAACGAGAGCAGCAGCAGCCCGCCCCAGGTGTACGCCAGGCTGTAGAACAGCTGCCGACCCGAGACGATCGCCGCGGCCAGCGAGGCGGCCAACAGCCCCATGACGACGGCGGCGCGAGCGGTCATCGGCCCGTTTCTCCCCCGGGGACCGGCACGGAGCGGAGGATGTCCTGAACGATCTGCCGCGCATCGGCCTCCCGCACGCGCGCCGCAGGGCTGAGGATCAAGCGGTGGGCGAGCGCCGGCACGGCCATCGCCTTGACATCGTCGGGAACGACGTACTCGCGGCCGAGCATCGCCGCGCGCGCCTGCGCCGTGCGAAAAAGCGTCAGGCTGCCGCGCGGGCTGGCCCCGAGGTAGACGTCCTCATGGGAGCGTGTCGCATGGACCAGGTCGACGATGTAGCGCTTCACCTCGGCCGAGACATGGACTGTCCGCACGGCCCGCTGAGCCCCGAGCAGCTCGTCCACACCGACGACCTGCTGCAGGCCCTCGATGGGATGACTCAGCTGCTGCCTTTCAAGGATTCGAATCTCATCGGTGGGCGAGGGGTATCCCAGTTCCACCCGCAACAGGAAGCGGTCCAGCTGGGCTTCGGGCAAGGGGAAGGTGCCTTCGTACTCGATCGGGTTTTGCGTCGCCAGCACCATGAACGGCTCGGGCGTGCGGCGCGTCACGCCGTCCACGGTCACCTGCCGCTCCTCCATCGCCTCGAGCAGGGCGGCCTGCGTCTTCGGGGTGGCACGATTGATCTCGTCGGTCAGGACGATGTGAGCCATGATCGGGCCCGGTCGGTACTCGAACTCGCCGGTCTTCTGGTTGTAGATGGACACGCCCGTGACATCGCTGGGAAGCATGTCCGGCGTGAACTGGATTCGGGTGAACGTGCAGCCGATCGAGCGCGCCAGGCTCTTGGCCAGCATCGTCTTGCCCGTGCCCGGAACGTCCTCGATGAGGACATGGCCCTGGCAGTAGAGCCCGATGATCACCTGGTGCACGGCCTCAGTCTTGCCGACGATCACCCGCTCGACGTTCTCCGTCAACCGTTGGCTGAGGAGCTGAACATCTCTCATGAGCCCTCGCTCTCTCGACCCTCCGCGGCCCGGCGCAAGCGCGACCATTATAGCCGCCCCGCCCGACTCCGGCGCGCCGCGCGCCCCGCCCTCACCGGTTGAGCAGCACCGCCAGGAGCGCGATCCAGAAGAGGGAGTAGTTGAGAGGCCGCCGCAGGCCGCGCCCCCCGGCAAAGAGAAGGAGCGCCAGGACGAGGCCGCTGGCGAAGCGCAGCAGGCCGAGCGGTTCGCGGAAGGTCGAGAACGGCAGGAAGAGAATGGCCGCCGCATTCAGGAGCAGCGCCCACGAATCGGCATCGGCCGACCGGCGCAGCGCAGCGAATGTCGAGGCAGTCAACCCCCACGCCGTTGGCAGCAAGATCGTCGGCCCGAAGATGACCAGATACAAGGCGAGCACCGGCAGCGAGACCGCCCCCACGCGCAGCAGGCCCATCAGCGGGACGACCTCGAAAGGCGTGGCCATCGCACCCCCACTTCCCAGCCCGAGTTGGCCAAAGCGGCCGAGAAGCCACACCTGCCACAGTCCATAGGCGAGACCTCCGGCCGCGTGCGCCGCGGCCGTGCGCCAGCGGCGGCTCCGAAGCGACTCAAGCATCACCGCCGTCCAGAAGAGGAGGCTGGTCTCCTTGGCGAACAGGGAGAGCGCGAGGAGCAGAGCGGCTGCACCTTCCCGCCGCCGCAGCCTCGCCCACCAGGCCCCGATGACCAGGGCGAACGCCAGCGGCTCGTTCAGGTCCGTCCCGACCGCTGCCACCTGCCCCACCCACAGCCCAAAGCCCAGGGCGTAGCCCGCCGGCTGGCCACGGCTCCGCAGGATCGACGCCAGCATCCACGTCGCGGCGAAGTGAGCTGCCAGGTTCACCGCAACCAGCGACCACGGGATCCAGTCGGCACGGCCGAGGGCCAGCAGCCGCGCCAGGGCGGGGTACAGGATGCGTTGGTAGCGATAGGCCGGCACGTCGAGATGGGGCCGCACGCGGTCCGGATCGGGATCGAGCGCCAGGAAGTAGGCGAACTGCCCGTCGTAGCCCTGCTCCTCCCGCCCTTCGCCTCCGGAGTACATTGTCCCAAGTTCCGCCAGCCCCAAGGCGTCGCCGTCATACTCGTGGAGCCTCAGCCCCACATAGGCGACACACACGATCAGGCTGGCCAGCGCCGGCCACGCGCTCCTCAATCGCGCCACCATCTCCGCACCGTCGCCAGCAGAGCGAGGCCGCCCAGCGCGCTGCCGAGCGCACCAAGCCAGAAGGACAGCGGGGTGTACTCGAAAAGCACGTCGTGCTCTCCCGCCGGAACCCAGACGGCGCGGAAGAGGGCATCGGCCCGATACACCACCGTCCTCTCGCCATCGACCTCGGCCTTCCACCCCGGATACCACGTGTCCGCCAGAAGGAGCCAGGCCCCCTCCGGCGCGCGCACCCTCACCCACACCCGATTCGGGCCACGGTCCTGTGCCGCCAGCACCTCTCCCCCCGCGCCGCTGAGCGCCTCAACCTCAGCCGCATCCGCCTCAACGACCAGGGTCTCCGCCGGATCGAAATCCGCCGCGAAGACCACCCCCAGCGCCTGCTCACGGTCTGCAGCCGCCACGGCTCGGCTGTAGAGCCGCACCCGCTCCGCGCCTTCGTTCGGAACATACACCACGCGCTCTCCCTGAGCCGTCCCCACCCATCCGACATCCATCAGGGCCAGGAGAGACCCTCGGGCCGACTCCGGGGAGGCTTCGAGGCGTTCCATCCAGTCTGCGTAGGCGGCGGGAACCAGAGGGTCGAAGTTGTCGGCTGAGGGTAGGCCGTCGAGCATGGTCGTGTTGGGAAGTCCCCAGTCGCGAACCAGGCGCCAGTCCAGGCCCGGATCGAAGGTGTCGAAGCGGAAGAATCGCTCGAACAGCAGCCGCTGGTTGAGTGCCGCGGGAAGGTGAAAGCGGTGGCCGGCAGGAGTCAGGCGGGTGAGCGCGCTCTCTTGTTGGTACAGAGCGCGCGGCGTCGTCGGGTTCAACCCCCAGTTGGCCCAGACGAGGTCTGCCACCACGCAGGCCGACACGGCCGACGTCCACAGCCACCCCGGCCGTGCACGCCGCGCGAGAGCAAGGGCGCCCGCCAGGAAAAGCCAGATCCCCGCTGCGGAAAACGCGCGGATGAACGACGGCTCGACCTGAATCAGCCGAGGGCCCAGCAGCCAGGCCGACAGGCCGAGCGCGGCGCAGCCGGCGGTGCCCAGCCGCGACCAGTAGAGCGCTGGGCCTGCCAGCGCCGTCCAGCCTTCCGCGCCCAGTCCCGAGAGCAGCGCGAGCGAGAAGACGAAGAGGAGACCCCAGCGCGTCGGCGCCTGAAAGAGATCGAACCCGGGCACGTGGCGGAAGAGGAATACGAAGACGGGTGTGTTCTTCCCCAGAGCCAGCAGGAGAGACGCGAAGGCGATTGCGGTCAGAAGCCGCGCTTCGTCCTTCCAGCCGCCGCGCCCTCGCAGTCCCCGCAGAGCAGCAGCGACGCTCAGCAGGAATGGGATCACGCCGATGTACAGCGCATCCTCCCAGTAGTTGGCGTAGCCCCAGTAGTCATGGTGCACCGGGCTGCCGAACAGGCCTGGCAGCAGCAAGCCCAGCAGGCGCCAGGGCCACAGGGAGTAACTCAGCGCATACGCCTCATCCAGGCCGCCGCTTCGGGCCGACTGAACCAGGTACTCCGCGGTCGGGAGGAGCTGCACGGCGGCGAGAGCGAAGGCGGTCACCCCGGCGAAGGCCAACCGCGCCCACGCCTTGCCCACACCCGCCCACCTTCCCAGCCGCGCCCCCCGCCATCCGCTCCAACAGATGGCAAGCAACAGCGTGTAGGAGGCCGTCTGAGCATGCCCTGCCAACCACTGCAGGGCCAGGCACCATGCCAGCAGGATCAGCGAACGCGGGCGAAGGCCGCCGCGGACGTCCGCCGCCGCACGATCACACGCGGCGACGATCCACGGGATCCAGGCCGCAGCCGCGTTGACACTGAGGAAGCCGGCTCGAGCCACCAGCGCGCTCGACAGACTCCACCCCACCCCCGCCACACACTGCCCCAAAGAACCGATGCCGAGCCGCCGCGCAAGGACAACCATCCCCGCCCCGGCCCACACCCAGTGGAGCAGAACCAGCCAACCGTGTCCCTCCGCCACCCCAAGCCCCAGGAGCAGCCAGTTCGGAGGGTAGAAGAGCGCCGACTGGTAATTCGCCACCAGCGGCGCACCCATGCCGAGCAGCGGATTCCAGAGCGGCATGTGGCCCTGGCGGATGGACTGCAGCGCGAACTCGCGCCACGGAACAAACTGCAGAACCGGGGTGCCCCAGAACAGGACCTCGCCGCGCAGCAGAGCCGGCCCGAGCAGCGCCACAGGTCCCAGGACGATGCTGATCCACGGCAGCAGCCGTTCCCGGAGCGTCATGTCAGTTCCCACCAGCCGTCACGCGGTACACCCGATAGTCCCCCTGATCCCATGCCAGCGCCACATACCGTGCCGAATCCGGATCCCAGCTCCCCAGCGACTGCTCCTCCGGCCCGTAGAACACGAACGCCACGTCGTGCGCCCGGAGCATCGCCAGGCGGTGATCATCGGAGGTGTCGCCATCGAAGACGGCCTCCACCTCGGGCCTTAGCTGCTCCAGCGACGCGCTCTCGGGCCCGTGCCCGATGATCACCCGCACCGGCGCCCACGCCGGCAGGAGATTGCCCGTCGGATACGAGGCCAGCACCACGTCTCCCAGCCTGGCATTTGCCTCCAGCCAGGCCAACGCCTGCACCTCTGCGGCGGGGACGAATGCTGGCGGGGACGGGCGGATCGCCGTCCGCATGCCTCCGGCGAGGAGCAAGAGCGTGCTCGGGAGCGACACGGCAAGCAGGGCCGCCTCCCACCGAGCGCGCAGCCGTCTTTGCCCTCCTCCGCGCTCAAGCGCCGCCGCCGCAAGGACGCACAGCGCCACCCACACGCCCTCTGGCAGCCGCCGCTGCACATTCACGGGCGCATAGGCGAGCAGCGGCAGCAACCCCACCCACACCGCAAGAAGCAGCCCTGATGTCTGCCGAATCAGACGGCGAGCGCCAAGCGCGGCCGGCAGCGCCACCGCAGCATAGGCGACCAGATAGTGAAGGGGGTGGGGCGAGAGAATGCGATTCTGGTCGCTCCAGGCACGAAGGTAGGGGTCACGCAGAAACGCGGCCCCGGTGTACAGAAGCGGCGCCAGCGCAAGCAGACCTGCCGGCCACACGGATTCGGCCCACGCCCCGAACTGAGCCGCCTCCCGGCGCAGCAAGGCCACCACACCAAGCGCCACCCCGTGCGCTCCCACGATCGCCAACACGGACGCCACCTGAAGCGGCTGCACCATGCCCAGCGCAAACCACAGCAGGCCCGCTGGCCACGCCGCCTGCCGCCTCCCAAGCGCCTCCAGATACTTGACCAGGCCCATCAGCATCAGCGCGCGCCCCACCACCAGATGGGGCAGGCCGTAGAGCGCCAAGAAGCCAAAACTCTCAGGCGAATAGAACTCCAGCGGCAGACTTCCGAGCCAGGTCGACTGCCCCAGGAGAATCAGCAGCCAGCCAAGCCCGCCGCCCACTGTCGCCATCACCACACTCCACCGCCGCCACCGTTCATCCGCCACGAAGAGGCACGCGAGGCGATAGGTGGCAAAGACCTCCAGGGGGACGGCGAGCGCGCGCGCCAGATGGAACAGCGCCACGAGCTGCTCGTGGACCGCCGGCGGAGAGGCTAGTTTGCCCAGGAGCAGATACGGCAGGAACGCAATCACTCCATGCTGAGGCTGTGTCGTGTACGGTGTTCGGAAAAGCCATTCGCCCTCGGCGCCCAGCCGCATCTTGGCGATATAGGAGTTCCCGTCTTCGACGCCAAAGACAAACCCCGAGAACGCCCACTCGCCGCCGGCGGCCGCAAAGCCCGCTGTGTAGGGCACGGTCGTCACAACCACCACCACCGCCGCCCAGCCCAGACACCAGCGCCGCGCGCCGCGGCTCATCCGCGCCTCCAGAGCAGGACCAACGCCACCATGCCCACCAGAGCCAGGCCCAAGCCTGCACGCACGGCCGCCGGGCGGAACGCGAACTCGACGTGATGCGTCCCATCAGGCAGGGCCACACAGCGCAGGATCTCGTGGCAGGCATCAATCTGAGCTGCCCTGCCATCCACCCAGACCCGCCAACCGGGATACACCACTTCCGAGAGAACCAGCGTGCCCGGGCCGACGGCCTCGACCTCGATCGCATTCGGCGTCCACACCATCGAATCCACCGGGCGCCAACCTTCGCCCGCCCCCTGCCCGGCGGAGGGCTCCACCCAGGCGCGCGGCCGGGCCAAAGGGTTCTCGTATACGTACACCCCATCAACCTGACCCGCCGCGCGCAGCTCCAGCGAGCGCAAGGGGTAGTCCGACACCACTCGCTGCACCGCGAGCCATCCCAGCCTCTCGGCATCCAGCACGGGTGACCAGTCCCGGCTCGGATCTCCCTCTGGAAACGGAGGAAGTGTCACGCTGTACCCCATCCTGGTGAAGCCCGCGGCGTCGGCGAGGAAATCGGCGTAGGCCGAAAGGTGCAGTGGGTTGATCCCGTCCGCAAGTTCGAGGCCCGCCAGAGCCGCCGTCTGCTGCGGAATGCTGTACGACGGCGAGAAGATACGCCATCCACCGGGGCCCTTCGGCAGCACGCTGGCCACCGCCGCTCGCTCTGTCAGCGCCTCGGATCGGGGCCGCAGAGTCAGCAGCGAGCGGTCCACCCAGCCGATGTCCAACGCGGCGAGTACGATCCACCCAATGGCCATGGCCCTGGCAGGGACGTCTCGCACCGTCGCCCACACCCCCCACGCGCAGGCCGTGCCGGCGAGCAAGGCCGCGCCCACGAGACCTGCAGGTACTTCCCCGCTTGCCACCCCGAACCACACCGCCAGCACCAGGACCACGGCGGCGAAGCCCACCAGAGCAAGCCGCGCTCGGCGCATCAGGTCGTGCCTCCCGAACGCATCCAGCAGACGCTGCAGGCCCTCCGCGGCAAGCGCACACACGGCAAGCGCCGAGACGAGCAGGAACCGAGGCGGCACGCGCATGAGCGGAACCAGTGCGCTGAGTGCAGGGAAAAGCGGCGTGGCATCACCAAGCGAGAGGAGCCAGCCTGCCACAGCCGCCGATGTCCAGAAGAACCGTCCCGGCGCACGGAGCGCGATCGCCACGGCCGCAAGCAGAAGCCCCACGACGCTCACGTACGTCATCCACTCCGGCCATCCACCGAGCGAGGGATAGAGTACCCCCATCAGCGCCGCCGCCGGCATGGACAGCGCCGCGCGCTCCGCACCGCTCAAGCCCGCGCGCGTCGTCAGCCGCGCAAACTCGAGCAGCGGCAGCCCCAGGCACGCACCAATCGATCCGCCCACTCCGATGGCCACCACGCCCGCACCGGCAAGCCTGGCCAGCCTGTCTTGCCCTCCCTTGTGGCTATGCGCAAGATGGGAGGCTCCGTAGCCAGCAGCCAGACCAAGATTCGCTACCACCCATCGAGGGTCCGCCAGGAATCCGAGGCCCAGAAGCCCTCCACACAGCCCAGCCCAGCCTCTCCACCTCCCGGCCTCCACTAGGGCCTTCTTCGCCGCCAGCATGCACCAGGGCGTCCACGCCACCGCGCTCACCAGCCCCACATGCCCCAGCCCGACGTGCCCCACCAGCTTCGGCGTCCCGCTGAACAGCACCCCTCCCATCAGCGAGGCTTCCCACCCCAGCCCCTGCGCCCGCAGCAGACGGAAGAGCCCGAATCCTCCCCAGGCGAGGTGCAGCCAAAGCAGGAGATTGAGCCCGAGCGTAGGCGGAAGGAGGACGGCCAGCCAGTTTGGCAGATACCACATCCCCGCTAGGGGATCCCCGGCGAAGGGGGCGCCTCCCACGATCAGCGGGTTCCACAGCGGCACTTGATGCCACCGCACGATCGACTCGCGAAGCCACACCAGGTCAGGGAGATGGCTGATCAGAATGTCGCTGTATCGGCCCCCTTGCCACATCAGAACCCCGTCCGGGCCGCTTGCAAGCGGCTGCAGCCACATCAGCCCCGCCGCCAGGAAGACGGGGAGAAACCAGCCCTCTCGCCTCATCGGCCCGGCACCTCAAAGATGATCACGCCCTCTGCCACGTAGACCGCCTCAAGGGCGGCGAGCCACGCGGGCCGGCCCAGCGCCTGTTCCTTCGGGCCGTAGACGACGAAATCCACCCCCTCCCTTCTGAGCACCTCCAGCCCCTCCGCCGGCCCTGCGTCGGAACGGAAGAGCCCCTCGACGAGCGACCGCTGCTCCAGGGCAGATGGCGTCTCGAACGGATGTCCGTAAAGCACACGCACCTCCGCGAACGCCGGGAGACGGTTGCCGGTCTCCGGTGCTGCCAGCAGCAGCGGAGACCCCTCTGCGTGCTGGCCGAGCCACTCGTACGCCCCAACCTCGCCTTCCGTCATCACGAGCGCAGGATCCCCCGCCGCCACAGCCTTCAGTCCGGCACTCATGACCAGCAGGTTCGTCGGCAGGCTCAGGCCGATGACCACCGCAAATCCGATCACTTGAGTCCATCGCGATCGCAGCCACAGGACCAGGGCCATTCCCGCAAGGGCGGCCACCGCGAACGCCCACCCGAGGGCAAGTCGACGCTGCACCCCCACCGGCGCATAGAGCAGGCAGCCCTGCATCACCGCCCATGCGACGAGCAGGCGGCCCTCAGACGTGCTCCGGACACGACCGCTGGCCGCCCCGACAGCTGCCATCACCCCCACCAGCCCCAGTCCAAGGACGTAGTCGACCAGCGGAGGCGAGGGAGTCTGATTCTGGGCCGCCCACGAAGCGAAGGCCGGAACGGTGCGGAAGACCCACGCGTCATACCCCATCTGCGGCAGTGCCCCAAGCGCGAAGGCCAGCAAGGGCAATGCCGCCTCTCCCCACTGCACCGGCCCTTCTTGCCGAACGCCTCGCAGCGAGCGAAGGGCTTCCCAGAACAGCCAAGCCGCAGCCACGGCAATCAGTACCACGACCGAGAAGGGCTGGAGCACCGAGAGGAGAAGGCCACTCGCCGCGGCCACGGCTGAGCGCAGCGCCCTGGACACGCCGGGAAGCATCGAGGCGACCGCACCTACATACGCCGCGCTTGCCAGGGGAAAGTGGGCGCTGGCGTAGACGGAGAGCGACGGGATGAGTTCCGGCACCCACAGGTCCGCGGCGATCCTGCCCGACGGGAGAGCCGCCCAGCCCAGCCCGCTTCCCACAAGCGTCCAAGCGAATGCTAGCCACCGGGCCCGGAGGTCCGTCAGGAGGCGCGAGTAGAGCCAGAAAGCCGCCAGGTACATGGCCGCGCTGCCCAGGACGCGCGCGGCGTGCAGCACGGTGATGAGGGGCAGCCCCAGCCAGCGTGCCACATGCCCGAGGAACAGGTAGTACGTGAAAAGGAATGCCCCGTCCCCGGGATGCGGCGCGTAGGGCAAGTGGAAGATCCAGGACCCAGACGCCCCCTGGCGCATCTTGGCCAGGTAGGAGAAGCCGTCGATCGGGTTGAGCAGGAACCCCGCGAAGACACGCCCCTCCCCGGCAAGCCGCTCCGCCGCGAGGTATGGGACCAGGCTGGCGACTGCAACGGTCAGGCTGAAGCCGACTGCGAAGGCCCATTCCCGGCGGCGCATGGCTCCGATTGTACAGCCGAGCCCGCTCCTCCCGCCATTGTCCCCTTGCTTCTGGCCTCGGCCAGCCTCTATAATTCCGTTGTGAGCCGTGCCTCCAGCCTGCACCGCCTCCAGGCCATCGACCTGGAGATCGACCGGGCCCGGACGCGCCTGAAGGAAATCGAGGCCGCCCTGGGCGACAGCGAAGCCCTGCCGCGCGCGCGCAGTCAGCTCGCCGAGGCCGAAGCGCGGCTTCAGGCGTCCAACAGCGCCGCCAGGGCCGCCGAGCACGCCGTCGCCTCTCATCAGGCCAAGCTCGAGCAGGCCGAGGCCTCCCTCTACGGTGGAAGCATCCGCAACCCCAAGGAACTCCAGGACTTGCAGAGCGAAGTCGAGGCGCTTCGCCGCTACAAGCCCACGCTCGAGGACCGCCTGCTGGAAGCCCTCGTCGAAGTCGAGGAGGCGGAGCTCCAGCGCGAGGCGCTGGCGGCCGAGGTGTCGCGCTTGGAAGCGCTCCTGTCGGCAAAGCAGGCTTCGCTAGTGGAGGAACGCGACCGAATCCTGCAAGCGGTGGACCGCCTGGAGACCGAACGCGAAGCCGCTCTCGCAAGCATTCCCGATGAGGATGGCCGTCTCTACCAGCAGCTGCGCACCGCGCGCGGAGGCGTGGCTGTGGCGGTCCTTCAGGACGACTCGTGCAGCGCCTGCGGCATGACGCTCTCACGCTCCGAGCAGCAGGCGGTCCGCATGGGGGATGATCTCG
>FWPV01003019.1_pt1 | contig 38748 bp, 32 predicted proteins | sample 2228371 | NCBI WGS metagenome assembly FWPV01 (sample SAMEA103939776, study PRJEB20133) | metagenome
TGAATCTTAAAGAGACTGTCCTGAATGCCTTAATAGAGCAGAAGATATTATTAATTACTGCCAAGGAGTTGGGTCTGATTGTTACAGACAGGGAACTTCAGGATGCCATTGTTAACGATCCTCAATTTATGAGGGATGGTATCTTTAGAAAGGATGTTTATTTGAGGACGCTTGAGCTTAACAGGCTTACTCCAGCCATATATGAAGAAGCCATTCGCGAGCAGCTTTTGGTTGATAAAATGAGGAGGCTCATTGGCTCTGCAGTTGATATCACGTTAGACATAAAAAATATCTCTTCTGATGAAAAGGCTATAAGTGAGTTAAAGAAGGCTGTTGCACCTATTAAGGAGCAGGCAGCAATAAAGTCTTATGTTGATGGTATAAAACAGAGGATGAAGTTAAAGGTCAATATGGAACTTATTTCCTGAGGGAGGATTTTTGGTAGAGTTTTTAAGGCAGTTCAGATGGCAGGATTTAGTTGATATTGTACTCGTATCCATAATCCTTTATCGTGCCCTGCTCCTCATAAAAGGCACAAGGGCAGCCCAGATGCTGATAGGGCTTGGTATCTTGCTTGTGGCATCTATTTTCTCGAAACAATTTCAATTTTATACTATAGATTGGATAGTCAATAGCTTATGGACACAGATCGTTATTGTCATTATCATCCTTTTTCAGCCAGAAATCAGAAAGGCGCTTGCCCAGATGGGAGAATCTCCTTTTTTTAAGGGGTTTTCTTCTGCGGAGGGTTTGAGGTCTCTGGAAGAAATTGTAAAGGCTGCCGCATCAACCGCATACAGGGGAATAGGCGCATTGATTGTTATAGAAAGGGAGGTCAGCTTAAAAGATTATGTTGAAATAGGTATTCCACTTGACGCAAAGGTCTCAAAGGAACTGCTTTTAAGCATATTTCATCCATCCTCACCAATCCACGACGGAGCAGTAATTATTCGTGGAAACAGGATTGTTGCTGCAGGTTGTTTCCTGCCAATAGCAATTGGAACGGATGTGAGTAAGTCTCTTGGTACGAGACACAGAGCTGCTATAGGGATAACTGAAGAGACGGATGCAGTGGCAATAATAATTTCTGAAGAGACGGGCAATATATCTATAGCAGTAGGTGGAAGGCTCGAGACTAATCTTGACATGGGTTCATTGAGGGATAACCTTAAAAAACTCTTTACCTCTCCTGTTAAATCTGAAGCAGAAGTCAAAAAGAAGAGATGGTCTCAAACGAGAGGATAATTAGATGAAGGTAAGTATATTTGAGAATATTGGGTTAAAAATACTCTCAATTGTCATCGCTATTTTTTTATGGTTTTTTGTGACATATCGTGGACAGTCAGAGATTTCTATTGATACGACTATAGAATTTAAAAACATACCAAAGGGATTGGAGATACTCAGGCAGAATGTAAAGACAGTAAGTTTAAGTGTGAGCGGTCACGAGAGGATCCTGAAGGGATTAAAGGCAGGAGATATAAGGGTAGTGGTAGACCTCTCTGATGCAAAAAAGGGTGAGACGATTTATTTCATAGAGAAAAGCAATGTAGTAGTTCATAGATCAGTTAAGGTCTTAAGGATTGAACCTACGAGTGTGAGGGTTGTGCTTGATGAGTCAATATCTAAGACAGTTCCTGTAAGTCCTAATATTGTCGGCGTCCCTAAAACGGGTTATAAGATCAAGTCAATTACACTAAATCCATCCTCTGTCTTTATAGAGGGTCCAAAGACAGAGATTTTGGGGATAAGGGCATTGAGGACAGAGGTCGTAGATATAACGGATGTTGATAGGGATGTGGAGCAAAGGGTCAGCCTGACTACAGGGGGAAAAAATATAAGAACAGAAGTGGCTGAAGTGAATATAAGAATTGACATAGAAAAGATAAAGAGATGAGGCTTTTTGGAACAGATGGAATAAGGGGAAGGGTAAATAGTTCACCCATGAAGCCGGATAATGTGTTGAGAATAGGAATGGCTATTGCTTCTGTCTTGAAGGATAATCATGGAAGGAGAATGGTTTTGATAGGAAAGGATACGAGACTTTCAGGATATATGATAGAGAGCGCCCTTACATCAGGTCTTTGCTCAATGGGAATGAATGTGACCCTTGTTGGTCCAATCCCTACCCCTGGGGTAGCATATTTGACAAGGGCTTTAAGGCTGGAGGCAGGGGTCGTTATATCAGCCTCGCACAATCCATTTGAGGACAATGGTATAAAGATATTTTCTTCTGATGGCTATAAGCTTTCTGATGAAAAGGAAAGGGAGATAGAAAGGCTTGTCGCTGATGAAAGATTCCCTCGCAGGATGCCTTCAGGAGAAAAGATCGGAAAGGCATTCAGGCTCGAGGATGCAACAGGAAGGTATATAGAATATATTAAGTCAACCATACCGAGAGGAGCAGACCTTGAAGGGCTTAAGATTGTTGTTGATTCTGCCAACGGGGCTGCATATAAAGTTACATCAGTACTGTTGAGAGAACTTGGCGCGGATGTCATCTCGATTAATGATAAACCTGATGGAATAAATATAAATGACAAGTGTGGATCTTTACATTTAGAATCACTTTGTAAGACAGTCAAAGATTTGGGTGCTGATGTGGGAATAGCACATGATGGAGATGCTGACAGGACATTGCTAATTGATGAAAAGGGAAATATTGTTGATGGGGATATGATTATTGGTATTTGCGCAGAGGAGCTAAAAAAAGAAGGAAGATTAAACGGCGATGCGGTTGTTGTTACTGTTATGAGCAACATTGGATTGGAGAAATTTCTGAATGCTCTGGGAATAGGGGTAATAAGGACTAAAGTTGGAGACAGATATGTGGTTGATGAGATGAGAAGGGGTGGTTATAGCCTTGGAGGGGAGCAGTCAGGTCATATAATATTTTCTGAATACAGCACAACCGGTGATGGACCAATTACAGCCCTTCAGGTTCTTTATCTGATGATAAAAAGGGGTAAAAGCCTGTCTCAATTGAAGGCTAATATACAATTGTATCCACAGGTGCTTATAAATGTGCCTGTTGATTCTTCTATTTCGATGGCTAAGCTAAGGGATTTTAAGAATTTCCAAGATGTAAGAAACACTATTGAAAAGTCAATCAAGAGACTCAAGGAGCGTGGAAGGATACTTGTAAGACCATCTGGCACAGAGCCAAAGATAAGGGTTATGGTAGAGGCAGAAGACTATGATGAGGCAAAGGAAGTGGCAGAAGATATTGCAGAATCAATAAGGAAAAAAATGGGCGCCAATAACTCATAGGAGTATTGATGAGTTATTTTTTATCCTTTGTTTCAGGAACAGTCTGTTTCTACTTATTCAGATTTTTCCCATTATTATCAATTTTTCTACTTTTAGCTCTTACACTTTTTTCATTTCTTTTAAATAAAGGATCTAAAAGATTTTATGCCATGATTTTGATTGCCGCCATTGCTGGCTTCCTGTATGCATTTGTTAGATACATACCCCAACCCTCTTTTGAAGATATATCTGATAAGTTTATATTTATTAAGGGCTCTCCTGTATCCGGTGCAATATCAAGAGACAGCCATGAGAAATTTTCACAGATATTGAAAATACAGGAGGCCTTTGATCAAGACAATATCCCTTTAAATATAAACCAGCTTAATCTTGTGAGCGATAGGGGGCTTAATCCTGACAAGCTGTATTTCGTAAAGGTCAGAATGCATCACCACTATCTGAACCCGGGCAGTTCTAAAAATATGCCTTCAGGATATGCAATCGAAATAAATGAAGAAGGATATTCAGGTGTTTCGTCATTCGATAAAGTGAGAATGGAGGCAAGGGCAAGGCTCAACAATTATATAAAGAAGAGCTTTTCAGAAGAATCTGCGCCCTTCATAATGTCTATAGTGACAGGTGAAAGGGGTTTGCTGACGAAAGAAATGAGAGACGCATTTAACTTCACCGGTCTTGCTCATATATTGAGCATATCAGGTGCCCATTTTGGTTTATTGCTTGTTGTCGTATTCGGTTTTTTTAGATATATTATAAAAAGTCTTCCCGTTTCTGTGCTGAATAAACTGACCCTTTACCTGACTCCTTCACAGATTTCTGCAATGCTTTGCATACCGGTAATGACAGGATACCTTGCTATATCTGCTATGAGTGTGCCATCTATCAGGGCATTTATAATGATAAGCCTTTTTCTTGCTGGTCTGTTGATTGATAGAAGGGGCTTCTGGTTAAACACCCTCCTATTTGCCGCTTTTTTCATTGTTTTGATTAATCCTGATGCTGTTTTAGAGCTTTCGTTTCAACTCTCTTTCGTGGCTGTCCTCGGTATCGGATTGGTTGCAGGACACATGAGAGATCAGAAAAACCAGCCATTATCTAATAGCCCTTTTAAAAGATATATTCTTTTACCTGCATTAATATCCTTATCAGCTACTGCAGGCACTGCACCTATTGTGGCTTATCATTTTCATTATCTGTCCATTGTATCTGTTATTACAAATGTTATTATCACTCCTTTTATCGGATTTATTATTCTTCCCCTATCACTCATAGCATCTTTTATTTTTATAATGTTTGGAATATTCCCTTTACAATCATCAATAGATTTCTTAACTGCTCATTTGATAAAAATAATAATGTACATCGGCAGTTCAGGGTTCTCAGCAATCAGAATCCCTGCCTTTCCTCCTTTGCTAATAATATTATTTTTGATTGGCACCCTGTTTTTTATAATTTCGTTGGCTTCCAAGAAAGATACCGGAGGGAAATTTGTCTATCCACTTTTAGTATTTATTGTGTTATCCATATTGCCTTTTATCATTTATGCTGGTATAAAGATGTTTGAATACAAAGGAATAAGTATTACTTATCTCGATGCTGGACAGGCAGATGCATCTGTTATTGAGTTGCCTGATGGAAAGACCATTGTTTTAGACACCGGAAAGAGTGGAGTTCAGGTAGGCCAATTTTTGAGATATAGAGGAATAAAAGATATTGATGCCTTGATTCTGTCACATGGTGATATCGATCACGCGGGTGGTTCTGGAAATATCATCAGAGACTTCAATGTGCATGAGATATGGGACAATGGCAGGCTTATATACCATGGACTTGCTGATGGTATTGATTTGAGAAGTTTAAAACGAGGAGATGTTATAGAGGGCAAAGGATACAAGATATACGCACTTCATCCATACGATGGTTTTTACACAATGGATTCACAGCAGGGTGAAGAAAACAATGACTCTTTGGTGATTAAGATACAAACAAACCATAATTCATTTCTATTTACTGGAGATATTGAGTCAGAGGCAGCAGAAGACATTTCACATCTCGGCTCTTATCTAAAGAGCGATGTCATAAAGATACCCCATCATGGCAGTCGTTCATCAGCATCAGAGGTGTTTATTAATACCGTCTCCCCGGAAATAGCAGTTTTGAGTGTTGGTAAAAATAATACTTATGGATACCCTCACGAAGAGATGCTGGATATGCTAAATGGTGTTAAGGTATTTCGAACAGATATAGATGGTGCTATAAAGATAACTGAGTTGAAGGATGGCTCTTTGAGATTAAGGACATACAGTGACTTCAGGCTCAAAGAGGCAGGGGGTATTGGAGATGAAATAATGAATTTAAGGAGGTTGTTTTCTGTGTGGTAGGACTCAAGATTATTTCAAATCTTTAAGTCTCTTTTCTGCCTCTTCAGCCAGAGAGTTTGCTGGCTCTATTTTTATAACCATTTCATAACCCTTTTTCGCTGATTCAATATCTCTTAGCATTTCTTGAGATAATGCGAGATTGAACCACGCCTTTTGATAAGAAGGATTCAGATTTATAGCCCTCTGTAATGATTCTATAGCCTGTTTATAATCCCCTTTTCTTCTCAGTACAATTCCAAGATTGCCCCATGCCTTATCATAGTCTGGATTGACTTCTACTGCCTTTTTTAGAGCCTCTAATGCGTCGTCAAGAATGTCCCATTCCATAAATATAACACCGATATTGTTCCATGCAAAGTGGTCATATGGATTCAGTTCAATCGCCTTTTTTAGAAATTCAATTGCCTGCTCGTGGTATCCAGTGTTATAAAAAATTAAACCAATTTTGGTATAAGGGTCTCCAAAATCAGGTTTTAATGCAATTGCCTTTTTAAAGTCTTCCATGGCAATATCATATTGACCCAATTCAAAATAGGCATTTCCCCTATTGTAGTAGAGTAGATAAAACTCTGGATGCAGGACAATCGATTGATTATAATCCCTGATAGCCATTTCGTATTGTCCGGTATCTGCATAAGCAGCACCTCGATTGTTGTAAGCCCTTGCCTTATTGGGGCTTTTCTTGACTACATCTTCCCAGAGTTTTATTTCGTCTTTCCACACCATATTTCTTGAATATGAGGTGATCGAAAGGGTAATTATTATTAATACAAGAGATAATTTCGTGATGAAGGTATCCGATTTTCCCTTTGAATCCATTATCATGAATGAATATATCCGAAATGCAGAGATTTTTTCTATTAGATAAAGAATTTTTTAGACTCCTGATTAAGCCAAAACTCGTATATCGATTTTCCCCTCCTGAAGGGGCTGATGATGTTAAGAGGCTGTTATTATCGGCATTCGATTTTGGTGTTGTTATGGTAAAATAAATAGTTATGATTGCTATTGTTGATTATGGAATGGGCAACATAAGGAGTGTAGAAAAGGGCTTTATTAAGGTGGGTGCAGATGTGAAAATCACATCTGATCCAAAGGTTATCGCTGACTCTAAGGGGATAGTCCTTCCAGGGGTTGGGGCATTTAAGGACTGTATGAAAAATCTTGACTCCCTGCAACTGCTCGATACTATTGTAAGGGAAATCAGAAAGGGCAAACCATATCTTGGAATATGTCTCGGTCTCCAGATACTGTTTACAGAATCAGAGGAATTTGGAATATGTAAGGGTCTGAATGTTTTTAAGGGAAGGGTAGTTAGATTCGGGCTTGAAGGGTCTGCAGTAGGGGCTGAAAAACTGAAAATCCCTCACATGGGCTGGAATACAGTAAAGATTGTAAGAAGACCCCCTATTTTTAATCTAATTGAAGACGATTCCTATTTTTATTTTGTCCATTCATATTATGTTGTCCCTGAAGACAAAGAAATTATAGCTGGAAAGACTGAGTATGGTATTGAATTTACATCAATGGTCTGGAAGGATAATGTATTTGCAACGCAATTTCATCCAGAGAAGAGCCAGGAAAGGGGATTGAAGATATTAAAGGGATTCAATGAATTTGTTAAGGGTAACGGATAATGGGCAATGCTCCTAACTCTGCACAGAATACATCAGGCATTACACATCAAAGCCATTTTAAAAGCGTAATCCTCGGCACAGCAGGTCATATTGACCACGGAAAGAGTTCGCTTGTAAAGGCTTTAACAGGCATTGACCCCGACAGGCTCAAAGAAGAAAAAGAGAGGGGTATAACTATTGACCTTGGTTTTGCGAACATATCTTATCCTGATGGTCTTACTGTCGGAATTGTGGATGTGCCAGGCCATGAGAGATTGATAAAAAACATGCTTGCTGGTGCTGGTAGCATAGATATGGTATTGATGGTTATTGCTGCTGATGAGGGTATTATGCCACAGACAAGGGAACATCTGGCGATTTGCGAACTTCTCAAGATACAGTCAGGCATTATTGCATTGACAAAGGCTGACCTTGTCGATAGAGAGTGGATTGAGCTGATAAGTGATGAAATAAAGGGATTCGTAAAGGGGACATTCCTTGAGAATTCAATAATTATTCCTGTATCTTCGAGGACTGGGTTTAATATAGAACTCCTGAGGGAGAAGATATGGGAAACTGCACAAAAGGTCAGACCTAAACTTATTGACGGACTATTCAGATTGCCCATAGATAGGGTATTTACCCTGAAGGGATTTGGTACGGTCGTTACTGGTACTGCAGTCTCCGGGGAGGTATCCATAGACAATCCTGTAGAGATACTACCTGCCGGAATTAAGAGTAAGGTAAGGGGGCTCCAAAGTCACGGAATGAGCGTTACAAGGGCTTATGCAGGGCAGAGGGTGGGTATTAATCTTCAGGGGGTAGATAAAGAATCCATTAAGAGGGGAGATGTTGTTGTAACGCCAAACAGATTTATACCAACAAGGGTTATAGATGCAAGGCTCGAAATGCTTAAGGATGCACCTGATTTAAAAACCAGAAGCCTTGTACATTTTTATTCAGGAACCTCAGAAACAATAGCAAGGATTGTGGTTTATGATAGGGACATCGTAAAGGCAGGTGATTCATGCTACTGCCAATTTAGGCTGGAAGATCCTGTAGTGGTGCTTTCTGGAGATAGATATATAATAAGGAGGTTTTCGCCACTCGAAACTATGGGGGGAGGGGAGATACTTGACCCTTATCCTGTTAAAAGAAAAAAAGGACATGCGATTGATGACCTTATTTTGCTGGAAAGTGGTTCTATTAAAGAGAAGATAGAGGTAAAGGTCAAGACCTCAGGTCTTGATGGTTTTAGTGTCTCTCAGGTAGAAGGCTGGATTAAGGGCAATGTAACAGAGATAAAGATGGTCATACACCAGTTGGTTCAGAAGGGTGTTATTATCATGGGTCAGGATATACTTTTTCACATGGATTCATTAAATAACTTTAGAGATGCAGTTACATCAGAACTTGCTACTTTTCATAAAGAAAATCCATTAAAGAGCGGTATGCCAAAAGAGGAACTAAAGGCAAGATTGGCAAATAAGAAGCTTATTACCCCTCACTTTTCTTTGTTGTTATCACTCATACAAAATGTTGTCATGGAAGATGATGTATTAAGATTGAAAGAGTTTAAGGCATCTGCTAAAGTTATGGATGAAGGTATTAAACTCAGGATACTGGATGCTATTAAAAGGGGTGGCTTTCAACCTCCATTCAGGTCGGAGCTTGCTGAGGTTTTAAAAGCGAGCGAAAAAGAGGTAGGTGACATACTCAGGCTGCTTGCAAAGGAAGATATCCTCGTGAGGATAAATGATTCCATTTACATAACAAAAGAGCAGTACAATAGATTGATTGCATTGCTTCATGATTTTTATTCCAAGAAGAAGGAAATGACAGTTGCCGAGTTCAGGGATATGCTTGGAACAACTCGCAAATATGCCCTTCCGTTTCTTGAATATCTTGATTCTAATAAGATAACATTGAGAGTTGGGGATATCAGAAAATTCATGTTAAAATAAAAAAACTATGAAGAGAAGACTACCTTTAGCAATATTAATACTTCTTATAGGTTTTTTATTAGGGGGTATAACATATTATTTTTTGGGAAAGACGGTAACTCCGTCATATACCCCTATAGTTCCTCAGACCCCGAGATATATAGAAGAGACGAGCCGTGCATTTTCTGATATCGTCAAGGCGGTTTCCCCTGTTGTTGCCAATATATCAAGCACAAGGATCATCAAGAGGCAACCAACTCCATTTGATGATTTTTTTGATTTCTTTTATCCATTCTCTGACAACAGACCAAGGAGGTGGAGGGAGCAGAGTTTGGGTTCAGGAGTTATCGTTTCCAGAGATGGCTATATAGTTACAAACAACCATGTTATTGAGCAGGCTGAGGATATTAAGGTGACCCTTTTTGACAAGAGGACTTTTAAGGCAAGGGTGGTGGGTGCTGATCCCAAGACAGACATAGCCATTATAAAAATAGACGCAAAGGATATGCCTGTTGTTCCGTTCGGTGATTCAGACAAGCTTCAGGTTGGAGAGTTTGTCCTTGCAATAGGAAATCCATTTGGGCTCAACAATACGGTGACCATGGGTATCATAAGTGCTGTCGGAAGGGCTGATGTGGGTGTTGCTGAATATGAGGATTTCATACAGACTGATGCAGCAATAAACCCGGGTAACTCAGGAGGTCCACTTGTAAACATAAAGGGTGAGATTATAGGGATAAATACTGCTATATTCTCGAGGACTGGAGGTTATCAGGGAATTGGATTTGCTGTCCCGAGTAATATGGTTACTCGAGTCATGGAGCAACTTATTAAAGAGGGAAAGGTGGTAAGAGGCTGGCTGGGAGTAACAATTCAGGACATTACACCAGAATTATCCCAAAAGTTTGGTCTCGATACACTACAAGGTGCCCTTGTGAGCGAGGTGGCAAAGGGGAGCCCTGCCCATAAGGCAGGTATATCAAGAGGAGATATAATACTCGAGTTCGACGGAAAGAGGATTAAGGATGTTGCATCATTAAGGAATATCGTCTCTCAAACAAAAATAGGCTCACAGGTCGAGATAAGACTTTTGAGAAAGGGTAAAGAGATAGTTGTTAAAGCCGTTATAGTGGAACTTCCTTCAGAGGCAGTAGAACCGGTGCCAGGATATTTTGGTGGTTCTGATGATGTTGGAAATGTATTGTCAGGTATTGAGGTAACGGACCTTACCCCTGCAATCGCAAGACAACTTGGTGTTGATAGGGATGAAAAGGGCGTTGTAATTTTAAAAATTGAACCAGGTTCTCCTGCTGATGAGGCTGGTCTTAAAAAGGGTGATATCATACAGGAAATAGACAGACAGGAAATAAGAAATCAGAATGACTTTGCTAAGGCATTTTCCAATATAAGGGCTAATGATTCTGTTCTGCTTTTTGTGAAACGCGCTGGCAGGGGGTTTTACATAACCCTTCAGCCTTGATAGGATGGACTAATTTTAAAAGGCGGTGATCATCTTGGTTGATTTTTTTGGAAGGGTGATTATAGTTGCAGTCTTTACGCTTGCAGGATATCTATATGGCTTAAAATACGGGCTTATTTTTCAGGGGCTTATAATTGGTATATCCTTTGGTGTTTTAGCCCTGATTGTTGAATCAAGGCTCAGGAAGATATCATTTGGCTCTATATTGGGTGGACTCTTGGGATTGGCAACAGGGCTCATATTTGCAAGGCTTCTTTTGTTGCCATTAAGGTATTTCATAGAAAATGATACACTTTCGTTGATTTCATTTGTCATGAATGCAGCATTGGGCTATGGCGGACTTCTTGTGGGCTTAAAAAGGGGTAGAAATCTCACCATACCTGCAATAATGAGATTGTTTAAGGGACAGGAGATAGAGGAAGACCTAATGGTTTTAGATACGAGCGTGATTATAGATGGCAGGATTGCTGACATTATAGAAGCGGGTTTTTTAGAGGGTACATTTATCATTCCTCAATTCATACTGCAGGAACTACAGTATATAGCTGACTCGCCGGATCCAATAAGAAGGACAAAGGGAAGAAGGGGGCTTGATGTCCTTCACAGGATTCAAAAAATGGCAAACATAAAGGTAAAGATTGTTGAGGAGGATCTTCCCAAAATAAAAGAGGTTGACGCAAAGCTGATAGCCATGGCGAGGCTTTTCAGTGCAAAGGTAATAACCAATGACCTTAACCTGAGCAAGGTTGCACAACTTCAGGGGGTATCTGTCCTGAATATAAACGAGCTTGCAAATATACTCAAGCCTGTTGTGCTTCCTGGTGAGACAATCAATCTCTTTATTGTGAAAGAGGGGAAGGAATATAACCAGGGAGTTGCATATCTTGATGATGGAACAATGGTTGTCATAGAGAATGCCAGAAAACTGATAGGTAAGAATGTTGAGGTTGTTGTAACGAGCGTATTGCAGACAACAGCAGGAAGAATGATATTTGCAAAGCCAAAAGAGGAAGAATAGGTTACAATGTCTGTTAAAAAAGGGAAGGTTGTTGCGATAGTCCCCTCTGCAGGAATTGGAAAGAGATTCAGCAAGAACGAAAACAAGACATTTTTCACCATTTTCAACAAACCATTGATCATTTGGACCCTTGAGGCACTGCACCAGATAGATGAGATCTCTGAGATAATTCCTGTATTGAGGCAGGATGATTTATTATTTGGGAGTGAATTGATAGATAAATACAATCTCACAAAGGTCAAGCGTATTTCACCAGGCGGAAGAGAGAGACAGGACTCAGTCTATAATGCCTTGAGATACCTTGATGATAATATAGAAGTTGTTCTTATTCACGACGGCGCAAGGCCATTTATCCGTGGTGATATAGCTAAAAGGGCGATTAATGAATTGAGTGGATTCGATGGTGTAGTGGTTGGAGTCCCTGTAAAGGATACAATAAAAGAGGCAATGACCCAGAGGACCGAAGATGATTTAACATATCAGGGGGAGTTTATTGTTAATAAGACCTTGAACCGTAATTTATTGTGGTCTATTCAGACTCCACAGGTTTTTTATTTTAAAAAACTTATGGAGGCATATGAGAAGGCTATTTCTGAAGGCTTTTATGCTACTGATGATTCTTCCCTCATAGAGAGATATGGGGGAAAGGTCAAAATCATCATGGGTTCATATAATAATATAAAGATAACCACTTCTGATGACATATGCATAGCTGAGGCAATATTAAAGGAGGTTAAGGTTTAGATAGTTTGTGGTCAAAATTTTTTATGCGTATAGGTATTGGCTATGACTCACACAGGCTTGTTGAAGGGCGCAGGTTAATTATCGGCGGTGTCGAGATCCCGTTTGATAAAGGACTCCTCGGACACTCTGACGGAGATGTCCTCTGTCATGCAATTATTGATTCTATCATCGGTGCAATGGGGCTTGGAGATATAGGAAGGCATTTTCCTGATTCTGACCCCAAATATAAGGACGCTTCGAGTATTATGCTTTTGAAGCAGATTGTTGACCGAGCTGTTTCAAGTGGTTATGAGATCATATGGATTGATTCGGTCATAATTGCGGAGATGCCAAAATTCTCACCATATATAGAATCGATGAAAGAAGCCATCTCAAAATCAGGCATTCGACCATCTTTAATTAATATTAAGGCAAAGACAAACGAGAGAATGGGTTTCGTAGGCAGAGGAGAGGGGATATCTGCACAGGCAGTGTGTCTCCTTAAGTAATATGTCTGTAAAGCTCATTATTTTTGATCTTGACGGAACATTAGTTGACTCGAGTATAGATTTAACAAATGCCATAAATTATGCAATTGAGCCATATGGCATCAGGACAATCAGCGTTCAGCAAACAATAAGCCTTGTGGGTGAAGGGATTACGAGGCTAATTGACAAATTGGTCAACAGTCAGGGGTCTGATGTCAATAGTAAAATCAGCCTGGACCTGCTTATAGAGAGATTTCTTGAATATTATTCAGCACATCTTGTTGACAATACTACTGTTTATCCTTATGTTTTTGAGACCATTTCAAAACTGAATGGATATAAAAAGGCGGTGATATCAAATAAGAGGGAGGCATTATCTGTAAGGATACTGAGTGACCTCGGACTCTTGAAATATCTTGATTTGGTGGTAGGCAGTGATACAACCCCTGAGAAAAAGCCATCTCCAGTTCCAATATTTTATACCCTTTCAAGATTGGATATAAAACCTGAAGAGGCAATTATTGTTGGAGATAGCAATTTTGATATAGAAGCAGGAAAGGCAGCAGGGATTAAGACAGTTGCAGTAACTTATGGCTATAGGCATCAGGATATGCTGAGGGATGCGGATTATATAATAAATAGCATGGATGAGTTAATAGACATATTAAGGAGGTTTGAATAAATGGGATTTACGATAGCCTTTGCAGGAAAGGGTGGCACTGGTAAGACAAGCCTTGCAGGATTGACGATAAAATTTCTATTGAGCAAGAGGAATGGTCCAGTTCTTGCAGTTGATGCAGACAGCAATTCGTGTCTGAATGAGGCACTTGGAGTCAAGATCCATACGACCATAGGAAAACTAAGGGAGGAATCCCTCCATGCTGTCAGGAGCGGAGGTGACAGACCAGGTGGCATGTCTATGGAGCAGTTATTTGAGTATCAGGTTCAGCAGTCCTTAATAGAGGCAAAGGGATTTGACCTTATGGTAATGGGAAGACCTGAGGGTCCGGGTTGTTATTGCGCGGCAAATAATATAATAAGGAAATATACAGACCTGCTATCTGATAAATACCCTTATGTTGTTATAGACAATGAGGCGGGGATGGAGCACCTCAGCAGAAGAACGACTCACAGGGTTGATTTGCTTATAATAGTAAGCGATCCAACAGTTAAGGGCATTCTTACAGCTAAAAGGATAAATGAGCTTGTTGATGAATTGAGGCTTGATGTCGAAAAACGTGTCCTGATTATAAACAGGGTTGTTGGTGCCGAAGGAGAGGAACTTAAAAAGATGGCAGATGGGTTTGGTATATTTGTTGCAGGGATTATACCTCAGGATGAGATGATATTCAATTTTGATTTAGAGGGAAGACCAGTTATAGAATTGCCTGACGATTCACTTTCCATAAAGGCAATGTATGGTGTGCTTGAATCGCTTCATATACCGTAATGCCAGAACCTTTTTAAGTTGAAATCTTAATGGGTTAGAGAATATCCTTTAATATTATGACTTTATAAAATAAACAAATAAGAATTTTTTTTATTTTTGTGGTATATTTATAAACTTGTTCTAAAATTCAGAAATTTTACCTTTTGTAGCATTTGGATTACATTTTGTAACAGAAGGAGAGAGACATGCTGATAATCGGCGAAAAATTAAGCATTATAGCCAAAAGGGTTAGAGAAGCCATGATGAAAAGGGACAAGGGACCTATACAGGAGATTGCAATTCGTCAGTGGAAAGAAGGCGCTGGTATGATTGATGCCAATATCGGACCTGCAGAAGACGGCGGAGAGGAATTGATGGAGTGGATGGTTACGACGATTCAGGAAGTTGTCCCTCTGCCCATATGTCTGGACACAACTAATTACAAAGCTATAGAGGCAGGACTTAAGGTTCATAACAATCAATGGGGAAGACCTCTCATTAACTCCACATCAAATGACCCTGAAAGGTTTCCAATCCTTGAGCTTGCAGCGAAGTATAACTCCCTTATTATAGGGCTTACAGTCGGAAAGGGAGGGTTGCCTGCGGATGCAGAGGAGAGGGCTGCTATTGCTGCCGAGATAATGGCAAGGGCAATGGAGTATGGAGTACCACTTGAGGATTTATATCTTGACCCCCTTGTTCTTCAGATTGCGACATCACAGGACCATGCTATGAAGGTTATAGAGGCAATCAAGATGTTCAGAGAAATGAATGACCCTCCAATGAAGACAGTTGTTGGGCTGAGCAATATCTCAAATGGTTGCCCAAAACATGTTAGACCAATATTGAATAAATATTATTTCATTATGCTCATGAATGCAGGACTGGATGCTGCAATTGCTGATGCCCATGAGATGGCAGAGGCCATGCAGGAGAAGCAACTTGTGGATGATATTCTTGCAGGTAAGACAATACAAGATGCCGAAAAGATGAAGGTTATACAAAAGACACTTGATGTAATTATGAACAAAACCCTTTATGCACATTCTTATTTAGAAATGTAGGAGGTTTAACATGGCTTTCGCTGCGCCTAAGGAGGCTTTTTCGGGTAAGGTTTTCGAGATAACCATCGGGTCTGATAAAACCGCTGTTTTTGGTGGCGAAAATGTACTTCCATTCCATTCATTTGAGGGCAATGTTCCGAATAGACCCGTTATAGCATATGAGATTCAGGATACTCCACCTGATGACTGGCCAGAAACTGTTAGAAAGGCATATGAAGGATTTTCTGACGAACCCGTAAAATGGGCAAAATACTGTCAGGATGAACTTAATGCCAGAGCAATAGCCCTCAGACTTATAAGCACCCATCCTGACAGGGAAAATCGTTCTCCTGAGGATGCGGCAAAGACAGTAAGTGATGTGCTTTCTGCAATAAATATCCCTCTTATAATTCTTGGAAGTAACCATGTGGAGAAGGACTCCACTGTTCTTATTGCAGCATCAGAGGCTGCAAAGGGGAAAAATTGTATAATAGGTAAGGCTCAGGAAGGAAATTACAAAACAGTTGTTGCTGCTGCAATGGCGAATAATCATAAGCTTATAGCAATGTCTGAGCTCGATATAAACCTTTCAAAGCAGCTCAATATTCTTATAACACAGATGGGCTTTGATAAAGAAAAACTTATAACTGACCCTATGTGTTCTGCCCTCGGATATGGCCTTGAATATACATACTCAGTTATGGAGAGGATAAGGCTTGCTGCATTGACACAGAACGATGCAACTATGCAGCCACCAATGCTTGCTGATGTTGGTATGTATGTATGGAAGATTAAGGAGACACAGGCACCTGAATCAGAACTCCCACAGTGGGGATCCCTTGCGGAAAGGGGCATAGCATGGGAGGCTGTTACAGCTTCTGCATTATTAATTTCAGGTGCGGAGTTGCTCATCATGAGGCATCCAGAAGCAGTTAAGGCAGTCGAAAAGTTTATTGATGAATTAATGTAATGGAGGTCAAAAATGGCTTTAACAGGCGTTGAAATATTTAAATTACTTCCGAAGACTAACTGTAAAAAGTGCGGACATCCCACATGTCTTGCATTTGCGATGAAACTGGCACAGAGGCAGGCATCTCTTGACGCATGTCCTGATGTCTCTGAAGAGGCAAAGAAGATTTTAGGTGAGGCTTCTGCCCCTCCTATTAGAGCCATAACCCTTGGCATAGGTGATAAAGCCATAAAGATGGGTGAAGAGAATGTGCTTTTCAGGCATGAAAAGAAGTTTGTGAATCCATGTGCATTTGCAGTACAGATAAAAGACTCTATGTCTGATGACGAGATTAATAAGATTGTTGATGATGTATTAAATTCAGAAATAGACAGGGTAGGTCAGAAGCTCAGGATTGATGCTATATTTGTGAGCAATTCATCAGGTGATGCTGGAAGGTTTGAAGGTGTGGTTAAATCCATCTCTTCAAAGGCGCCTTCTGTGCCTCTGATTATTTCTACAAATAATCCCACAGCTGCAGAGGCTGCTGTTAAGGTTGTTTCTGACAAAAAACCGCTCCTTTATGGTGCTGATGAATCAAATGCAGAGGCAATGGCAAATATTGCAAAGACCTATAAGGCATCCCTCGGTGTTACAGCAAAGGGTCTTGATGCCCTTTCTGCATTGACAGAGAAGATAAAGGGACTCGGTGTCGAGGATATGGTAATTGATGCAGGAGCGAGGGGTGCAAAAGAGATACTGGAGGCTAACACATATATAAGAAGGGCTGCAATTAAAAAGAACTTCAAGGCACTGGGCTACCCAGTGATAACATTTGCACAAAGAGATGACAGCCTGCTTGAGGCTCTCATTGCATCTCTGGGTATTACAAAATATTCATCAATAATAGTCTTAAGCACCATCGAAAAATGGAAAAACCTTGCGCTCTTTACATTGAGGCAGAATATATATACAGACCCGCAGGTGCCTATGCAGGTGGAGCAGAAGATATACAAAATCGGAGAACCCACACCTGAATCCCCTCTTACCATTACAACAAACTTTTCACTTACATATTTTATTGTCTCAGGTGAGATCGAAAACAGCAAGGTGCCTTGCAGGCTCGCTGTTATGGACTGTGAAGGATTATCTGTTCTTACAGCATGGGCAGCAGGCAAATTCACTGCATCAAAGATAGCTCAGTTTATTAAGGAAAGTGGCATAGAAAATGAAATAAGTCACAGGGAATTGATTATACCTGGTTATGTTGCAATATTGAGTGGTGCTATAGAAGAGAAACTGCCGGGCTGGAAGGTTACAGTGGGACCGAGAGAGGCAAATGGTCTGCCTGCGTTCTTGCGCTCAAGGGTTTCCTGATTTTCCAAGGATAAAGGAAGATAATAAAGGAATTGACGAATAATAAGTAATTAGGATTAAAATAGTATAGATTTGCATATTTTTTACATCAGGAGGTCAAAATGTCCAAGCTAATAGCCTCAGCAGCTATAAGAGGTGCACATAAACTCGTTGCTCAGGCAGAGGAAATGGTTGAAAAGGCAATAGCCGAAAAGGGTAAGGACTTTGTTTTTGAGTTTCCGGATACAGCATATTACCTTCCTATGATATATGCAATGACCGGATTTCCTGTCAAGACTGTGGGAGATATGAAGGTCGCTCTCGGTTTTGCAAAGGAACTATTGCATCCGGAGCCTGAAGAAAATATATGGAAGCCATATCTTGGAGAGGCACTGGATTCGGGAATGGCGACCCTTTTCGCAGAAGAGATTATCCTTGCGATTAGATATATTTATGGACTCGAGCCGTATAAGGACCCAGAGACAGGTCTGGTTTACAATGGTTTTATAACAGATACAATACAGAGGAACTTAGGAGTTCAGCTTGTTGACGGAACAATGCCTGGTTTTGCCGCAATTATAGGGGCGGCACCTAATGATGACATAGCAGTGCAGATAGTCAGAGAGCTTCAAGAAAAAAATATTCTGATCTTTCTGTCAGGTCAATCAAATGGAGATAGCGTAACAAGGCAGTTGCAGAGAAAGGGTGTAGAGCTCGGCTGGGACACCAGAATAGTCCCGCTCGGTCCAGACACAGAGCACACACTTTATGCCCTTGACTGGGCAATAAGGGCATCCCTTATATTTGGTGGTAAAAAGCCCAGCGACTTTAAGGAGCATCTGAAATACCAGAAAGACAGGGTCTTCGCATTTGCATTAGCCCTTGGACCACTTGATGATATTAAATGGTCAACAGGAGCAGGTGCAATAAATATGGGCTTTCCTGCAGTATGCGATACCGATGTGCCTGTTATACATCCAACCGGTGTCTGCACATATGAAGAGGTGGATAAAGAATTAGACCACTCAAAGATTGTGCAGAAGGCTATCGAGGTCAGGGGTCTTAAGATTATAGTTGAAAAGCCCCCAATACCAGTTGCATATGGTCCTGCATTTGAGGGTGAGAGGATCAGGAAAGAGGATACATTCATTGAGTTTGGAGGACAGAGGACTCCTGCCTTTGAGTGGGTCAGGATGAGGGATCTCGAGGAAGTAGAAGATGGAAAGGTATTCATAATTGGTGAAAACTGGCAGGAGCGCTACGAAAAAGGCGGTCAGATGCCACTCGGGATTGTTATAGATGTTGCGGGCAGGAAAATGCAAAAGGATTTTGAGTCAATTCTCGAAAGGAAGATACACCATAATACGAATGAGGCTCAGGGTGTATGGCATATGGGTCAGCGTGATATTAACTGGGTAAGGATAAGTAATGCTGCCAAAAAAGAGGGATTCACACTGGAACACCTCGGACTTATACATATAACAATGACAAAGTATAGATTTAAGGCAATAGTGGATAAGGTTCAGGTCACTATTTATACAGATGAGCAGGATGTCATAAGGATAAGGGAGGAGGCGAGGGCTGCGTACAAAGAGCGTGATCAGAGGCTCGGCTCTCTCACAGATGATGCCGTTGACACATTCTATTCATGTCTTCTCTGCCAGTCATTTGCACCGAGTCATGTCTGTGTAATTACACCTGAAAGGCTCGGTCTATGCGGTGCATACAACTGGCTTGATGGAAAGGCAGCATACGAGATAGACCCAACTGGTGGAAATCAGCCTGTTCCAAAGGGTGAGTTGATTGATGCAAGGTATGGTAGATATTCCGGGGTAGATGAGTATCTAAAAAAGGCATCAGGTGGGGCAGTAGAGACATTAAACCTTTATACAATTATGGAAAACCCCATGACTTCATGTGGATGTTTTGAGTGTATTGTGGCAATAATCCCTGAGGCAAACGGTGTGATGATAGTAAACAGGGGCTTTCCGGGGATGACGCCTATAGGGATGAAGTTTTCTACCTTAGCAGGCACTGTTGGTGGTGGTGCCCAGACACCAGGATTCATGGGGATTGGCGTTAACTTTATAACGAGCAAAAAATTTCTTTCTGGCGATGGTGGAATAAGGAGAATTGTCTGGATGCCCAAGAGTTTGAAAGAGAGGATTGCAGAAGAGTTTAAGAAGAGGGCGGAGGAGGCTGGTGTTCCTGACCTGCTTGACAAGATAGCAGATGAGACTATCTGTGAGGATTCAGAAAAACTCCTGGAATATCTCACGAGTGTTGGACATCCAGCACTGGAAATGGAACCAATGATATAGGCTATTGGCTTTTGCCATGGTCTATCTATATAGCATGGAGGTAAAAAATGGATAAGCATCTTATGAAGAGTGCCAATGAGGCTGCAGAAAGGATAATAGAGTGGGGTGAGGAACATAGATTAGAGACCTGCTTTGAAAGGGCAGAGAGAATAAAACCATGCCCTATAGGAGAGACAGGTGCATGCTGCAAGGTTTGCCATATGGGACCGTGCAGGCTTGTTGGTAAAAATGCAGAGGAAGAGGCAAAAGGGATATGTGGTGCTACACTCCCTACTGTTGCTGCAAGGAATATAGTTAGAATGATTGCTGCAGGCACTGCTGCACATAGTGACCATGCAAGGGATATGGCACTGACATTGCTTGCTGTTGCAACCGGTGAGGCAAAAGACTTTCAGATAAAGGATGTGAGAAAGCTTTACAGGGTTGCGAGCATTCTTGATATAGAGTTTGAGGGCAGACCTGTAAATGATGTTGCAAAGGATGTTGCCCTTAAATTTATTGAAGACTTTTCGAGGCAAAAGGGTGAACTAAATTATCTCAAACGTGCGCCAAAAAAGACACAGGAGAGATGGAAAAAATGGGGTATAGCCCCGCGCAATATTGACAGAGAGATTGCAGAGGCAATGCACAGGACATCTGTTGGTGTTGACCATGACCCTGATAATCTCCTTTTACATGGTCTGAGGACAGCACTTGCTGATGGCTGGGGTGGATGTATGATAGCTACAGATATTACAGATATACTGTTTGGCACACCAAGACCGGTAAAGGGGGAGGCGAGCTTCGGAATCTTCAAGGAGGATGAGGTAAATATTGTTGTTCACGGTCATGAACCATCACTTGCAGAGATGATAGTTGATGTTGCCTCAGAGCCTGAAATGATAGCCTATGCACAGTCAAAGGGGGCAAAGGGGATTAATCTTGGCGGCATGTGCTGTACTGCAAACGAGGTGCTTATGAGACACGGAATCCCGACTGCAGGTGGATTTACAAATCAGGAACTCGGCATTATGACTGGACTGGTTGATGCAATGAGTGTTGATGTGCAGTGCATAATGCCTGCGGTGACAGAAATCTCAAAGAAATTTCATACAAAGATTATAACTACCTCACCGAAGGCTAAGATTCCTGGGGCTGTCCATATAGAATATGATGAACACAGGGCAAGGGAGATCGCAAGGGAGATTGTCAAGCTTGCTATTGACAATTTCCAGAACAGAAAGCGAGAAGGTAGCCATGTAACAGATAAATTCCCTGTGGTTGCTGGTTTCTCCCATGAGTATATCGAGTATATGCAGGGTGGGAGATGGAGGGCGTCATTCAGGCCATTGAATGATGCCATCATTGCGGGCAGGATCCGTGGGGTTGTTGGTCTTGCAGGATGTGACAATCCGAGGGTACCTTCAACAGGCATTCACAGATACCTTGCAACTGAGTTGATAAAAAACGATGTGCTTATTGTCTCTACTGGCTGTGGCTCTGCTGCATGCGGTACTGCTGGCTATCTCACGCCCGAGATGGCATTAGAACACGCAGGTCCTGGTCTCAGAGAGGTGTGTGAGGCAATAGGAATTCCACCGATACTGCATTTAGGCGCATGTGTTGATAATTCAAGAATATTGACAATATTGAGTGCAATGGCAGAAGAAGGTGGATTGTCTGATGAAATAGGTGGCATGCCGGGTGTTGGAATAGCCCCTGAGTGGATGTCTGAAAAGGCAATAGCCATAGGTTGTTATTTCGCTGCATCAGGAGTCCCTGTTATATTCGGAGGAGAGTCTCCTGTAGGAGCAAGTCAGGAAGTTACAAGGCTCATGACAGAGGTTTGGTTTGAGAGGTTTAAAGGGGCAATGCACTTTGAGCCTGATCCAGAAAAGATGCTTGCAATGGCTCTTGATTATATAGATAAGGCAAGAGAGGCATTAAAACTGAGGAAGTATGAACCCGGTAGATTCGGCACAGAGCGTGTGCTTATGGATATGGCTGCAAGGCGTGAACTCGAAAGGGCAGCAAAACCGCATATAGGGCTGTAAAACCGTGAACCGTGCCCGTTATTCGTGACGGGCACGGACAACGGACATGAATAACGGATTTGGAGGTTAGAGATTAGATGAAGATAGAAGGGCTTAATGTAGATGCGCATTATAAAGAGATAGGTGAAGTGCTTACAGATAAACAGAAAAAGAGGGGTTTGCTTATACATGCCTTTCAACAGATTCAAAAGGAGTATAACTACCTCCCTGAAGACAAGCTTAGGGAATTGTCAAAGAAGCTCGATATCCCCCTTGCTGATGTATACAGCACTGCATCATTCTACAAACACTTCTATTTTAAGCCGAGGGGCAGGAATGTTGTCTGCGTCTGCATGGGTACAGCGTGTCATGTGAGGGGTGCATCAAAGGTGCTTGAAAGGCTTGAAAGTGAATTTGGTATTAAAGAAGGTGAGACAACAGAAGACTTATCCATGACACTCGAGACCGTAGGTTGCGTTGGATGCTGTGGTCTTGCCCCTGTTGTGACAGTGAATGAAGAGGTCCTGGGCGATGTTGGACCTAAGAAGGTAAATGAGATTATAAACAAGGTTAGGAAATAAATGGGGTTAGATATGGAGAGATTAAATAGCACAGATGATTTAAGGAGGCTGAGGGAAAGACTTTCAACTGAAATGTTTTTGCCTGACAGGCCGAGGATAAGGGCATGCTGCGGGACAGCATGCACAGCAACAGGCGCATATAAGGTAATAGATGCTATTCAGGAAGATGCAAAGAAAAGAGGAATTGATGTAGAGATAGTAAAGACAGGTTGTCAGGGCATGTGTCAGAAGGGTCCTGTTATGAAGGTTGAGCCGTCTGCTGTCTTTTATCAGAGGGTAAAGCCTGAGCAGGCATCATCACTAATAAGCTATACCTTTGTAGGCGGGATGCCTTACAGACAGGCTCTCTACAGAGAGGATATACTTAAAGAACCAATCCTCGAGATGATGGATCTTCCTTTTTATAAGAAACAGGTGAGGATCGCACTTAGAAACAACGATAAGATAGATCCCACAAACATATACCATTACATAGCTGTTGGTGGATATAAGGCACTGGAAAAGGCACTATCTTCAATGACACCTGATGATGTCTTGAATGAGGTTGATAAGGCCAATCTCAGAGGAAGAGGCGGTGCAGGATTCCCTGCAGGAAAGAAGTGGAGGCATACAAAGAGCTCTCCAGAGAAGATAAGGTTTGTGGTTGCAAATGGAGATGAAGGTGACCCTGGGGCATTTATGGACAGGGCAATAATGGAGGGAGATCCACACAGCCTTTTTGAAGGGATGCTTTTGTGTGCCTATGCAATAGAGGCGAAATATGGTTTTATTTATGTCAGACACGAATATCCATTGGCTGTTAAAAACCTGAAACATGCAATAAAACAGGCAGAAGAGCTTGGTCTTTTGGGTAAAAATATACTCGGAACCAATTTCAGTTTCTTCCTCGATATAAGGGAAGGGGCTGGGGCATTTGTGTGCGGCGAATCCACTGCCCTTGTTGCATCGATTGAAGGAGAAAGGGGATTCCCAAGACCCCGTCCACCAAGACTATCAGAAGTAGGTGGAGGTGTATTCGGTTACCCGAGCAATCTAAACAATATAGAGACATATGCATGCGTGCCTCCAATAATAGAGAATGGTGCTGACTGGTTCAGGAGCATAGGGACAGAGAATTCCCCGGGAACAAAGGTCTTTGCCCTTACAGGAAAGGTCAAGAATACAGGGCTTGTGGAAGTTCCGATGGGTACGACGTTAAGGGAGATAATATTTGATATTGGAGGCGGAATTATAGGAGACAAGGAGTTCAAGGCAGTCCAGACAGGGGGACCTTCAGGAGGCTGCTTGCCTGCAAAATACCTTGATTTGCCCGTAGATTTTGATTCATTGACAAAGGTTGGCTCTATGATGGGCTCAGGTGGCATGGTTGTAATGGATGAAGAAACATGCATGGTGGATGTAGCAAAATATTTCCTCTCATTCACTCAGTCTGAGTCATGCGGAAAATGCCCTCCATGCAGGATAGGCACATACCAGATGCTCCAGATACTCGAAAGGATCACTTCTGGTAAAGGAGAGCATGGAGATATAGAAAGACTTGAAGAAATAGGTCAGAAGGTCATTAAAGGCTCTTTGTGTGGTCTTGGCAATTCAGCACCAAACCCGGTGCTATCCACAATAAAGTATTTTAGAGAGGAGTATGAGGAACATATATACGATAAATACTGCAGGGCAAAGGTATGCAGTGGTCTTGGTGTTTACAGGATAGAGCATGAGGAATGCTTCCTGTGCGGATTATGCAAGGAGGCATGTGCCTTTGATGCAGTGAAAGAGACACCAAGATCATTTTTCATTGACCTGGACTACTGCACAAAGTGTAAGGCTTGCTACCTTGCATGTCCTGTTGGGGCAGTAAAGGTAGAAAAGGGCCGGAGAGTGCCCGTGCTTGAGGTGAAGAAATGACAGAGGTAAAGGAATTAAAGGTTGAAGACATAAAGAAACTCGCAGAGGAAAAGGGCTGTCCTGTCCAGAGGTCTCTCTATTATATTACTGAGTTCCTTGCTGGACCTATGTGCGGAAGGTGTTTCCCATGTGCAATGGGAAGCTATGAGGCAAAGATAAGGCTCCAAAATATTATAGAAGGCAAGGGCACAGAGGCAGACATAGATGCTGTTAAGAGAATTGCATCAGATATGCTCGAGGCATCAATGTGCAAAAAGGGAAAGGATACCGCAAGGTTTATTCTTGAATGGATGGATACAGGTGTTTTCCATGAACATATTGAGGGTAGATGTCCTTCAAGGGATTGCAAGGCATTCATAGAATACAGGATTATACCCGAAAGGTGTATCATGTGTGGGCTTTGTAAAGAGGCTTGTAAATACAATGCTATTATTGGCGAAAAGAAGAAGCCTTACCTGAGCGGATACCTGCCTTTTGAGATAAGGCAGAAGAGATGCGTAAAGTGTGGTGACTGTTTGGCAGTATGCCCTACAGAGGCGGTTATAATTGTTGAGATAAAAGAAACAGTTCAAACAGCTCAAACGGTTTGAACGGTTCAAACAGTTTGATACAAAGGAGGAATTATGGCAAACATGGTTAGTCTCAAAATAGATGGCAAGGAGATAAAGGCTCCAGAGGGAATGAACCTTATAGATGCAGCCGGGCTTGCAGGTATTCACATTCCTAATCTCTGTTATTTAAAAGGCATGAAGGGTATTGGAGCATGCAGGCTCTGCCTTGTGGAGATAGAGGGAATGAAGGCACCTATGATTGCCTGTACCACAAAGGTGAAAGAGGGCATGGTTGTAAACACAAAGACAGATAAGGTTCAGGAGATCAGGAAGTTTGTAATAGATCTCATACTATCTATGCATCCACTTGACTGCATGACATGTACAAAGGCAGGTGTATGCACACTTCAGCAATATGCCTATGACTTTGAGATAAAGGAGTCATCTTTTACAAGAAAGAATTTCGGCTATGCTGTTGATGAGGCAAATCCATTCATAAAGCGTGACCCTGACTATTGCATACTCTGCGGAAGATGCGTGAGGGTATGTAAGGAACAGGGCACAAATGTCCTTGAATTTATGGGAAGAGGGGTCGGCTCAAAGGTAACTACCGCAAATGATAAGCCGTTGCAAGAATCAGGGTGCACATTCTGTGGGAGTTGTGTTGATGCATGCCCTGTAAATGCACTTCTTGAGGCAGACAGGTGGAGAAAGGGCAGGGAATGGGAATATGATAAAGTCAAGTCTGTCTGTCTTCTTTGCGGAAATGGCTGTGACATAACAGTAAGCACAAAAGATGGGCATATAATGAAGATTAACGCTGGGGCATTAGAGGGTTCTACAGAGAGATACATCTGTGCATATGGAAGGTTTGGTTTTGATTGCATTGAGGCTGACAATCGTGTTACAACACCTATGAAGAGGGTTGATGGACAATTGGTCGAGACATCATGGCAGGACGCTATAAACATAGCGGCAAATGCATTGAAAAAGGCTGGAAAAAACGCAGGCTTTATCTCCACAGCAGGTATTCTCAATGAGGATGCAATTGCATTAAAGAAATTTGCATCAGAGGTTGTAAAGACAAAGAATTTTGACACAACTGCAAGCCTTTACGGAGGCGAAGATACATTAATTAATGGTGGAATAGATTTAGAGACTGCTGACCTTTTTGTTTTAGTTGACTTAAACCCGAGTCAGTGGGAAAGGATATTGCCTGCGCTGGATGCTGTTATAAGGAGAAGGGTTAATGCAGGTGCAAAATTAATTGTTATTAATTCTTCAGAACCAGGGATTTCATCTGTGGCAACAGTAAATATAATCGGAAACGAGACAGAGTCTCTGAAGGCTTTGACAAAGGCATTGATAGACAGGGGGCTTTCGTCAGATAAAAAGCTCTCGTCTCTGGTTTCTGATGTATCTGTTTCGGATGCAGTGGAAAAGGCAGCAGAACTCTTTGTGGGTGCAAAGAATCCAGTAATAATCTCATCACCTGCCATGTATAAGGCATCAGCTAATATCTCTTTAATAAAAGGAACTGCTATCTCTGTCCCTGTTGAGAGCAATGCAAAGGGTGTGCTTATGATGGGTTTAACAACAGAAGGCAAGTCTTATAAAGAGATGGCTTCTGGAGGGGTGAATCTGCTTTATGCAGTGGGTGAAGTTCCAATGAACAACAGGATGAATGTAGATTTCCTCATTGTCCAGAACTCTCACATGACAGGGCTTGCAAAACAGGCAGACCTTGTATTGCCATCATCAGCATTCCTTGAGTCTGATGGGACAATAATAGATTATCTCGGAAGGGTTAAATGCGTATGCAAGGCAATTGAGCCTGCTGGTGAGGCGAAGAGCCATAGAGAAATCTTTATGCAAATTGCAAAGGCAATGGGTGCTGAAATGAAAGAGCCAAAAGAGAGCGAGATTAAGAGGCTTTCCAAAATAAAGGCAAAGGTATCTGTCTCACCCTTTGATAGGAAAGAGGGCTTTGATGTGAAGGTTGATGAAATGATAGAGTCAATAAATGCCTCTGTAATAAATGGCTCAAGACTCCTGTGGCTCAAAGAAGCAGAGGTTTGTGTTTAAGAAGTCAAGGTTGGTCTTTTAAGAAGGAGATTATATTATCAACGGTGGTTTTTATTAATCTCGTCTGCGACTCATATGAGTTAAATGCATTATGGGGGGATATTATTACATTCGGCATCTGCAAGATTTCATGAATAATATCCTCTTTCTCATATGGCGAGACTTTATTAAGTAAATTTTCTTCTCCTTCAAATGTATCCAGTGCTGCACCTGCCAGAATGCCTTCTTTTAATGCACGGTAAAGTGTTTTTAAGCAGACTAATCCTCCTCTTGATGTATTAATCAGATATGCACCTTTTTTTATTATTTTAATGTTATTTGAGTTAATAATGTGATGTGTCTCATGATTATACGGTAAATGGAGTGTTATGACATCTGAATTTTTTAATAGCTCATCGAATTTTACATATTGAGCCTTTAAATTGGTTTTTAGTTCATCTTTTATGCTTCTGCTAAAACATAAAAGATTCATGCCAAAGCCATGAGCCATTGAAGCTACTCTTGAACCAATCCTTCCGGTACCTACTATTCCTATCGTTTTTCCGAAAAGTTCATTTCCTGTTAGGGATTCTCTTTTAAAATCTCCTCTTGATAAGTTTGAGAATACTATATTTAATTTCCTTACTAATGCAAGAATAAGACAAAATGTATATTCTGCGGCAGCAATTGATGAGTAGTCAGGTGCATTTTTTACAAAAACTCCTCTTGATGCTGCATAATTTATATCTATATGGTCAATGCCTGATGTCCTTGTTACTATCAGCTTTAAATCCTTAGCACTGTCAATAATATGCTTATCAATTCTTGGATGAAGTCGGGAGGTTGAAATAACCTTTGTATCAGGTGGTATTTTTTTTATATCAACAGGGGAATCATATGATATTACTTTTATATTTTTATGGCAAGACAGAGCCTCGATTAAGGGCAATTCCCATTCTTTAACATCAAAAAATACAATTTTTATTTTCGATTTTTCAGCCACTCTATTAAATCTGTCTGAATCGTCGTCCATTCATCAATGTCAGGACGGCTAAACTCATGGATCTTTTTTATCTTGCCAATCTCTTTGTAACCAAAATGCTTTTTGTACCACTCAATTGTTTCCGGGATATCAGAATTGGTAGTCAGTTTTTTTATACCCTTTTCTATTAATATCATCATTCTCTTTTCCTGTAACTTCATCCCTATTCCATGGCATCTGTAATCTGGATGCACAGCCATCAATGTTGTTTTTGCCTCTGTTTCTGAAAGTATTTTGTATCCAGCAGCTCCAACAATCTTGCCATCAACTCTTGCTACAAAGAAACATTTCCAATCAAGCTCTGGCATTTCAGGAGATGGAATATAATGCATGTTGGCTGTTTTTAAAATCTCCATGATTTCAGGAATATCCTGTTCTTTTGCAGGTTCTATTAATATCTCCATATAACTCTTCTATTTTTTAGATTTTTAAAAGTTCCCTTACCTCTTTAGAAGTAGCGATTTTTCTGCCCATGGCTTCAGCTATTTTTACTACCCTTAAGACCAGTTTCTCATTTGTCGCCAGTTCTCTCTTGTTTTTATCCAAATACAGGCTGTCTTCCAAGCCGACTCTCACATGTCCTCCAGTTGCAATTGCAATGCATTGAACATCAAAGGCGTATCTCCCTACGCCAGTCGCACCCCATTTTAATTCCTCGGGTAGTTCATCTACGAGATGCATAAGATTTCTTGGTGTGGCCGCAATAGTTCCAAGAGATCCGAGAATGAGATTGCAGTAATAATTTCCATTGAGATACCCTTTTTTGAAAAGATATTTTGCATAGTTTGCCATCCCAAAATCGAATACTTCAAGCTCAGGCTTTATTCCTGATGCGTGCATTGCATTTAGGAGTGACATAATGGCTTCAGGCGGGTTAATGCTGCAGTCATGCATAAAATTCAATGAGCCCATGGTGAGGCTTGCCATCTCAGGCTTAACATCCCCTTCAAGACTTAAGACCTCAATTCTTTCCTCAAGACTCTTTGTTCGTCTTCTGCTCGTAGAGACTGTTATTATGATATCCGAGCATTTATCCCTGATTCTTTCTATGATTTCTTTATATATTTCTTTTTTAGAGCATGGATTGCCGTTTTTGTCTCTGGCATGTATGTGAACTATGCTTGCGCCAAGGTCATAAACCCTTTTTGCATCGTCAGCTATTTCTTCTGGAGTAATAGGTACAAATGGATTGTCTTTTTTTGAGGGCATAATGCCTGTAAGTGCTGCATTTATTATTAACTTATCCATCAATCACTGATCTTTATAAATATCTTTTTTGAGCAGTCATCAGATGCCTCTATTGCCTCATTAATCTGCTGCATGGAATATTCATTTCCAAAAAGATGCTGAATCTCGTTTTTATTTTTGACAAGCCAGTCTATAGCATCATTAAAATCAGCATAATTTACAGCCTTTATAGTTATATTTTTGGCGACTAAGTTCCCAGGAATAAATGATACTGGTTCATTGGTACGGGTCTTCATGACAACAGTGCCATAATTTTTCAGCATTTCTAAAATATTTGATAGTATGCTGCTGTTAATTTCTGTTTCTATTATATAATCGTATATTTCTTTTGAATCATCGCCTGAAATATTAGAGATGCTATAGCCAAAGCTCTTCATTATAAGAGCAGTCAATTGAGCAATTCGATTTTTTCCGTAAATAGCACCTTTAAGGTTTCTATCAAGTCCGGCATTTAAGACTGCCATGGAAGCAGCAACTGGTTCGGTATATGCGGCTGTTTTGAAATCGAGTTCAGCAGGGATTAAGTAAGCCTGTTCAGCAGGAACCTTTATATATTCACTTAATGCGCCGTCAAAATGTATTCCCATAAATCTGCTGCCATAAAGGGGATTTACTACAATTTTGTCAGAAGGTTTAAATCCAGAGTCTCTGCCAGCCTCTATTACAACTCCAGAAAACTCATGACCAATTATTAAGGGCTTTTTAACAGGGATAATTCCGTTGATAACAAAAATATCGGTCCTGCAGATGCCTACGAACTTCACCTGAACCAATATATTTTGGGTGTCATGTAACGCAGAAAAGGACGGTGCAGGCATTTCTACCAGTTTAATGTGCGAATTTGGCTCTTTGACTATAGCCTTCATAGGCCTTATTGATTAAGGCGTGATTGCCCTGCCACACTTCTAATTATAACCCGTGCGCCCATTCTATCGTCACCCTGAATACCCGCCAGCTTTGCTCTGTTAAGTATCATCCGGGCTGTGGCTTCTTTAATCTTTTCTATATGAGGCACATGGTGCTCAAAACTCCTCAATAGCCTGCCCTCATGTACTGCCTCAAGCCTGAAACAGCAGTTGACCTCAAATATGTTAACTAATCCATTATCTCCGAAATTGCAATCGACTCCAAAATAGTCTAACCCGAGTCTCTTATGCATCTCTCTGAATATTTCTGTTTTATCTGGATCAAATCCTTCAAGGAATGCCCTTTCTTCATCTAAAAGCCTCTGGTTTTTATCCATTACTCTTTCTCTATCTGCAGCGTGAATGTTCCAGTTGTCCGAAATAATAACATGTCTTGGATATACCTTCCCATCTATAACAAAAAACCTGTATTTTCTGAAAAATCCATCCTTTGACTGGTAGTTCAGGAATTCTATTATATAATAATTGCGGCCGTCAAAAGGGAATTTCGTCATGTTTTTTAATTGCTCTTTATTCTCTATTAATTCCATATTTTCGCCGCCGTGAAAACCTGCCATTCTGAATATAAAAGGAAAACCAAAGCTGTTTTCTTCCATTGTTTTAAGAATATCATCTGTAGATTTTGGTGCAAACCTTATTGTTTTTGGAACCCTGATTCCTTTTATATCAGACAATCTCTTTGGTATATCTTCTCTTGAGGTTAGTTTTACTTTTGCAGGGTGGTTGATTACCGGCAGCTTTAGCCTGTTAACCAAATTTTCGGCAATATTTAGGGTCTTTTTGTTACTGTCTGCATCGCATATAGAATTAAATATAACATGAGCCTTTGGTATTCTTGTTGGGTCGCCCGGCACCCCTGCAAGAAGTATCTCAAACACCTGAAAGTCCCTTTTCAAAAAATCAGCGGGTGTATTGCCATCAACCTTAAATTTGAATCTCTGCATGTTCTGGCTTAGAAATATAACTTCTATCTTATTAGAATCATCTATTCCCCTAAGAAGAACTATTTTTATATCTGGATATGTAGGCACTTTCACCTCCTTGATTTTTTTAGGCTCATATTATAAAAAATGGTCTTCGCCTAAAGCAATGATTGAAATACTATTCGCGTTAAATATATTATATCACTTATGAATACTGTCTGGCATCACGGAAAAATAACAAAAGATGAAAGGAATGCCTTGAATGGACATGGTTCTGTCCTGATATGGATAACCGGCCTGCCAGCTTCAGGCAAGTCAACAATTGCTCATGAGTTGGAATACAGGCTAATTAATAATGGCATCAGGGCTTTTGTGCTTGATGGTGACAATGTGAGGCATGGACTTAACAAGGATTTAGGTTTTTCTGCTGAGGATAGGCGGGAAAACCTCCGCCGTGTTGGAGAGGTTGCAAGGCTTTTTGTAGAAGCGGGGATTGTAGCCATAGCTGCATTTGCCTCTCCTTATAAAGCGGACAGACAGATGGTGAGAGATTTATTTAATAAAGGAGAGTTTATTGAGGTATATCTTAATTGTGATTTAAATATTTGCGAGTCAAGAGACCCAAAGGGGCATTACAAAAAGGCTCGGGCAGGTGAGATTAAAAACTTCACAGGTGTATCAGACCCCTATGAACCGCCTGACAATCCAGAAATCATACTTGAGACTGGAAAGATCTCTGTTAATGAAGCAGTGGAGAGTATTATATCTTATTTAAAAAAGGAAAGGATAATTTGATTAATTTATGGAAAATAAACGAAGGCTTAATATCTTTATATTAGGGACCCCGTTTTGCGGTTCAACCTTACTTACAAACTGTCTTAACAGCCATAAAGACCTTTTTACTGCAGGAGAGCTAAATCGTATGCCTGCATTTAAGCAGTTTGCACATCTTCGAATGAATGACCCCGAAATTTATACTGATAAGTGTTTTTTGTGCAATCAGAGACAGCAGGAATGTCCTGTATGGTCACATTCTTTTGTAAATGAGATTTGTTCAGGTGGAATCAATTTTTCGATTTATGAAATTCTTGCTCAGCGAACCGGCAAGAAAGGCATAGTTGATTCTTCAAAGGACCCCGGTTGGTTAAGCAAAATGCGGCAATCGAGTAATTTTAAGCCAGATCAGACATTCGTTATTCATGTGGTCCGAAATCCTTTTGCATTCGCATATAGCTGGAAGAAAAAAACAGGAATGCCTGTATGGAAAGGAGCAGAGATATGGAGAGATATAAATATACGGGCAATTATGACAGCAAACCATGATATTTCGCTTCCCTATCTTGTTGTAAGATATGAGCAATTTGCTGTTAATACAGAAACTGAGTTGAAACGTATATGTTCTTTTCTTGGTATAGAATTTAGCGAAGGAATGCTCAAATTCTGGGAAGTGCCCATACATTCAATAGGCGGAAATGCGTCAGCTTATCTGCCATATCTTAAGGAAAACGAGTCATTGAATGTGCCGAAGAAGTGGCATGAGGGCATAAGGCATCATTCGGGCAGAAAGTTCGGAGAGCATGTTGACAGAAGATGGATTCAGGGTCTTAATTTTCATGAAAAGTCCGAAATATTAAAGATTTCTGGAGTTTCAGATACTACCACACTTTTGGGCTACAACCTTGCAGACATTTTAAAAGAGGCATTTACTGCTTAGTAACGGTTTGTTTATGAAATTAGATAAATATAAATTTTTCTATTTAGATTATTTATTAAACTATAAAAAAAATTTTTTTTTTAAACTTGACATCGTACTCCTTTTGCTGTATGCTTTTTGACATGGTTATGAATACTATAAATAAGTTCGTGTCTAAAATATAATGTTTAGAAAATAAATTTTAGGAGGGATTTTATGGACTCGATATTAAGAAGAAATGTAAGGTTATTTTTACTGTTGGTTTTGTTTTTGTTGCCATCGATGTTGTATGCAGCAGAAAGGGAGATCTTTATATCAAAGATAAATATAACAGGTAATAATGCAATAAGTGATGAAGAGCTTTCATATATAGTGAAGCCTTATGAAAACAAAAGCATCACAATCTCTGAATTGCAGAAGGTTGCCGATCTTATAACAGAGGAATACAGGAAGCAGGGTTATTTATTAGCAAAGGCATACATACCTGAACAGAAGGTTATAAATGGTGTTATAGAGGTTTCAGTTGTGGAGGGAAGGGTTGGAGAGATAAAAATTCAGGGAGAGCATAAGTACTACTCAGATGCCTTTATAAGAAGGCATTTTGAACCCCTGATAAATGAAGGCGCTGTCAATCAAGATACGCTCGAAAGGGCGCTCCTTGTATTAAATGAGTATCCAAAGCTTAAGGTAAAGACTACCTTACAGGCGGGTAAAGAGCCCGGCACAACCGATATTATTGTAACTGCTGAGAACTCTTTTCCTATTGACTTCACGATTGACTATAACAATTTTGGTTCGAAGTTTGTAGGAAGAAATAGATTTGGTCTTACTTTTGATGTGGGTAACCTTATTAAGGAAGGTTCTGTCCTTTCCCTCAGGGGAGTAACAGGAGAAGACCCTGATGATTTTCTATTTGGTAGGGTTGCTTATACAATTCCTTTAAGTGTGAAGGGCACTAAGCTTGGAGTTTACTATGCCGCTGGTAACTACGATGTAGGCAAAGAATTAGAGATTCTGGAGATGGAAGGGAAATCGCAAAACTTTGGCGTATATATTTCTCATCCATTTATAAAAAAGAGGAATTTGACCCTCTCTGCAGAGCTTGGATTCCATGCAAAGAATGCGAAGCAGTATATATTTGGAGACCTTTTTAGCCATGATAAGATTCGCTCTTTGAGGGGCGGAATAACCTATGAGTCAACAGATTCTACCGGCAGGACGGCGGCAGCAGTTTTTATTACTCAAGGGCTTGGACATGTGCTCGGGGCAATGGAAAATGATGACCCTATGGCGAGCAGGTTCGGGGCAGACAATAAATTTACAAAGGTTAATCTTGATATTGTTAGGCTCCAGAGGATTGCACAGCCAGTAATCCTTATACTTAAAGGCTCTGGTCAGTTATCATCAGATAGTCTTGTTGCCATAGAGCAATTTTCAATCGGTGGTCAAGATTCTGTAAGGGGCTTCCCTTCAGGAGAGCATATGGGAGACAGCGGATACTCTGTTACAGGTGAATTAAGGGTCTCTCCTTTAAGCAATAAGGAAATTCTTCAACTTGCATTATTTATAGATCATGGATATATATCTGTTGAAAACCCTGTAGCAGGACAGAAAAAAGATGAGTCTTTAACTGGTGCAGGCATCGGCGTCCGCCTCAATCTTCCTTATAATTTCAATATAAGGGCTGATGTTGGATTCCCATTAGACCCATCTGAGAACTCTGAGGGCAAAAATGCGGTCTTTTATTTGCAGGCAGTTAAGAGATTTTAGTTTACAAACAAAGACAGAATGGAGGAAGATAAATGTCAGAAAAGCAACAGATGTATGCTAAGCCGGTTGTTTTAAATTCAGCAATTCACAGGACATTAAAGGTAAGGGCTGTTAATGACTATACTTTTGCTAAAGGGTTTAACTCCTGCATTATTGTTGGGCCGGAGTTTATGGAGGTAGCAAAATTTTATCCGATAGTCTTTTCTGTATCTAACGATGTTATTAATCCAGTCGCAATACTGGGGATAAATAGCAACCTATTTGTCAGAGAAGATGGCAGGTGGGAGGAAAATACTTATATCCCGGCATTTATTAGAAGGTATCCATATATACTTGCTGAGGGTCTTACTCAGGATGGTTCTCTAACCGTTTGCATAGATTCTGCTTACAGCGGTTTTAACGCCGAGGATGGAGATAGGCTTTTTACAGATGATGGTCAGAATACACCAGCTCTCAACAGAGCCATTGAGTTTTTGAGGCAGTATCATAGCCAGCATGAGGCAACAAAGATATTTGTCAGTCAGGTTAAAGGACTTGATATATTTAAACCTATTGAGGCAAACATAAGGCTTTCTTCAGGGGAGCAGTTTACTGTAAAAAACCTGACGATGATTGATGAGATTGCCCTAAAAAAACTGCCTGACAGCGAACTTGCTCAGCTTGTGAGGAAGGGTTATCTTGCATGGATATATGCACATTTATATTCTCTGGCAAATTTTAACAGATTGATAAGGTAGGAAAAGGAAATGATATTTCTAAAAAATAAAAAGGGCGATGCCGATAAGTGGGATGAGTTAAATAAAAAGGTTCTGAGGCTTACGAAAGAAAAGAAGATTGATGAAGCCCTTGATGCTGCTCAAGAGCTATACAGGATTGCCTTAAAGCAGTTCGGTAAAAAACATAAAAACACAGTGACAGCCCTGAACAATTTGGGTTTTATAAATATGCTAAAAAAGGATTTTGACGAGGCAGAGTCTTATCTTTTGATGGCACTTCAGGTGAGCGAAAAGGTTCACGGCAGATTTAGCAAAGAGACTGCTGTTGTAAATATGAACCTCGGGAAGCTCTATATTGCAAAGGCAAAAGAGATCAACGCTATCGAAAGGGCATTTGATTCAGCGTGTCAACCTGATGTGGCTGATAAAAGGGTGAGCGATACATCAGGAGATAATAATTATCAAGAGAGTGTTCAATTTGCTAAGTTATGAAATTTTAGATTTTATTTTTCAAGGAGGGAGTTATGTTTAAGATCAAAAAGAGGACAAAGGATTTAAAAAAGGCTCAAAGGCAGAGAAGCAAAAGAATTGCACAAAACAATCCTGGCTTGAATTTTTACGAATCTGTTAACTACACATTTGCAAATGCAAAGAAGGCTGCTGCGATGGCAACAAGTGCGGTTGCGATTTCATCAATGCTCGCATCAAATGCAAACGCACTGCCTCAAGGTGGTAATGTTGTGGCAGGCTCTTCTTCGATTGATTTGATCAATTCAACAACGATGCATATTACCCAGACGACCAACAAATCAATTATTAACTGGAATGGCTACAGCATAGATGTTAATGAGCTTGTTAGGTATCTCCAGCCTTCTTCCTCTGCCGTTTCATTAAACAGGGTGGTCGGTGTTGATCCCTCCTCAATACTTGGCCAGCTTATTGCAAACGGAAGGATATTCCTGATTAATCCAAATGGTATAGTATTCGGTCAGAGTGCAGTTGTAGATGTGGCAGGTCTTGTTGCAACCACATTTAATATCAGCGATGAAAACTTCATGGCAGGCAATTATGTATTTGCTCAGGACCCTTCAAAGGCAACATCATTTGTTATAAACAAGGGCGAGATAAAGATTGCTGATAATGGATTTGTATTTTTGGTAGCCCCTGGTGTGAGCAACGAGGGTTTGATCGTTGCCAATCTCGGTAAGGTGGTAATGGGTTCAGGCACTGGGCTTACTCTTGATTTCTATGGAGATGGACTCATTAATTATTCTATAGAGGGAAATGTCCTTGATTCAATAACAGGACCTGACGGACAGCCCTTGTCTTCAGCGATCAGTAATTCAGGCACAATAACTGCTGACGGTGGGACTGTGCTTCTTACAGCGAATGCCTTGGACGGAATTTTTTCATCTGTAATTAACAACAGCGGAATAATACAGGCAAGGAGCATAGAAGAACATAACGGGGAGATAATGCTCGTCAGTAATGGCAATATAACAACCACAGGGACCCTCGATGTGTCTGGAATTGGCAATGCTGATGGCGGAAGGATTGATATAACAGGACAGAATGTTTACTCAACAGGATATATTGACATATCTGGAGGTCCAGAGGGAGGAGACGGTGGATTTGCAAAGATAACAGCAGCAGACACAGTTGTCTCTGGCGGCACAGTAATGGGTACGGCTCAAGAAGGTTACTCTGTTGGAGAAATAGTGATTGATCCTATTAATGCGGAAATATATGGCGATTATGGAGCTAACACTACAGTTTGGGCTGAAAATAATATAGCCATAATTGGAAATGTAAGGATTTTAAATAATTATGTAACTATCAATTTGTTCGCAGACCATGATTCAGAAACCTCTGATGATTGGGATGATGAAGGTGTGGGAATAGATGACCCAGGTGTTGGCACTATATTGAGGACAGGCGATTACATTATTGAGGCTGCTTCTGGAGTTGAAGGCTCTGTTTTAAACCTAAAGGCTGGAAGCGGTATAGGCACTTCTGAAGAACCGATACTCACAAATGTATCTGAGTTGTCAGCAGAAATTAATCCAGATGACGGGGCTGGAGGAATATATATAACACAGCAGACAGGAAGTGTTGCAGTCCGCAACCTTACAATAAACGGCGCCACTACAAATGAGGGAGATATAATTATCCATGCAGGGGCTGACTTAATAATTAATGACACAATTTCATCGGTTGCCAATGCGACGGGATCAGGTAATCAGACCGCAACATCAGGAGATATCGAAATAACAGCAGCAGGAAGCATAGAAGTTAATAATCATGTATACTCATTGGCTCACGCAAGTTCATCAGATGCTGATGCCACAGCAACATCGGGGGATGTAACGCTGACAGCAGGAGGCACTAACACAATAACGATAGACAATTCAGATGTTTACTCATGGGCTGATGCTGATGGCTCTTCAACTGATTCAGCCACAGCCACATCAGGGGATGTAACACTGACTTCAAATGGTGATATAAGTTTGACTGCCTCAAATATATATTCTAAAGCAGAGGCTTATGATGATATTGGCACAGCAAGTGCTACATCAGGTGATGTAACACTTATAGCAAATGCAGTAGGAGACAGCACAGCAACAATAACTCTTAATAGTTCAAATGTTTATTCAGAAGCTTATGCAGAATCAACAGATGCTGATGCAACAGCCACATCAGGTGCAGTGATATTAGATTCAGCGGGAAGCATAGAAGTAATAGGAGTAACTGGTTCAAGTGTTTACTCATATGCTGATGCAGAATCAACAAATGCTGATGCCACAGCGACATCAGGTGCAGTAACACTGACAGCAGGAGGCACAGACACAATAACGATAGACAATTCAGATGTTTACTCATATGCTTATGCTTATGGAAATAGCACAGCCACAGCCACATCAGGTGCAGTGACATTAGATTCAGCAGGAAGCATAGGAGTAACTAGTTCAGATGTTTACTCATATGCTGACGCAGAATCAACAAATGCAGATGCCACAGCTACATCAGGTGATGTAACACTGACAGCAGGAGGCACAGACACAATAACGATAGACAATTCATATGTTTACTCAGAGGCTGATGCTGATGGAAATAGCACAGCCACAGCCACATCAGGTGCAGTGACATTAGATTCAGCAGGAAGCATAGAAGTAATAGGAGTAACTGGTTCAAGTGTTTACTCATATGCTTATGCAGATTCAACAAATGCTGATGCCACAGCCACATCAGGTGATGTAACACTGACAGCAGGAGGCACTAACACAATAACGATAGACAGTTCAGATG